>Ga0182021_10010210_pt1 | contig 11138 bp, 9 predicted proteins | sample 612E3MmetaG_FD_120493 | JGI IMG/M metagenome (GOLD analysis project Ga0182021, IMG submission 120493) | Permafrost microbial communities from Stordalen Mire, Sweden - 612E3M metaG (Illumina Assembly) | ecosystem: Environmental > Terrestrial > Soil > Wetlands > Permafrost | place: Sweden...
CCGTTCTACGGAGGGGCTTGCGTAGGTCACGATGAGATCCAGGTCCGTTGTCAGAATTACATCGCTGGCACTCTCCACAAGCAGGCGGTAGTGCTCCTCGCTCTGGCGCAGCGCCTCCTCAGTGGAATGGCGGCCCAGAGCGTAGCGTATCGCCCTTTCGAGCGAATCGGGTGTGATCTCCCCCTTGACCAGGTAGTCCTGCGCCCCGCTCTCCAGTGATTTCTGGGCCGTTTCGTCGTCCTCCAGCCCCGTCAGGACCACCACGGGGATAGGTTGCTTGAAAGGGCGAACCTTCTGCAGGGTGTCGAGCCCCCGGCTGTCGGGAAGAGTGAGGTCGAGGAGGAGCACGTCGAACTGCTCGCTTGCGAGGCGCTCGAGCCCTGACGCGAGTGTCTCCTCGCACTCCAGCTCCGCGGCGCTCCCGTTGGCCTCGGAGAGCATCTCTCGAACCAGCCTGGCGTCACCCGGGTTGTCTTCGATGAGCAGTATTCTCATGCTTACACCTCGATCAGACCGGCTTCTATCGCTGTTTTCACAAGCGTTGGGACATCATGGATACCAAGCTTGTCCATTATTCTCGCCCTGTGGTTCTCTACTGTTCTAGGGCTTATGACCAGCCTCTCCGCCGTCTCCCTCGTGGACTTCCCCTCGCAGAGAAGCTGGAGGACTTCCTGTTCGCGGTCGCTCAAGAGACCGAACAGTGGGTTGCTTTCCGGATTGGCACTGAGCAACCTCTCTACGACCAGCGTCACTATACGCGGGCTCAGGTATCGCTCCCCCCCCGCGACCGTGCATAAAGCCAGCACAAGCTCGTCAGCAGCGTCATCCTTAAGCACGTAACCGCTTGCGCCGCCCTTCAGGGCTTCGAGGATATAGGTTTCTTTCAGGTGCATTGAAAGCATCAACACCCTTGTGCCGGGGCAACGCTTTCTTATCAGGCTGCAGGCGATGAGACCGTTCATTTCGGGCATCGTGACGTCCATCAGGACAATATCCGGGCTCAACTGCTCGCAGGTTTCGACCGCCCGCGCCCCGTTTTCCGCTTCCCCCACAACGCGGAGGCCGCTTTCCGGCTCCAGGACTGCCTTGAGCCCTTCCCTGAACATCTTGTGGTCATCTACTATGAGGACATCGATAGTTTCCATTATTGCTCCCGGGGTATTTGAACAGTCACCGTAGTGCCCGAACCCGGCTCCGAAATAATCTCCAGGTTCCCGCCGATGACCTCTGCTCGATCACGCATTCCGACAATGCCGAAACACATGCCGCTATTACTCCCGGCCGGGGTGTTCAGAGCGTCGAAACCGTCGCCGTCGTCCCGAATCGAAAGCCTGAGGTAGCCGTTTTCGAACACGAGAGAGACTACCACCGTTCTTGCATGGGAGTGTTTCCGGACGTTGGTAAGTGCCTCCTGTGCTATTCTGAAAAGAAGGACTTCCTTCTCCTCTTCCAATGGAGGGTGGTCTCCCTCGGACGAAAAAGAGGTCAGTATGCCAGTAGACAGGGAGAACTCACCGACATAGACTTCCAGTGCCGTTTCAAACCCAAAGTCATCCAGCAGGGGTGGCCTCAGCTCTGAAGCCAGCCGACGTACCTCGTTCAATACACCACGAAGGGTGGAATCTATTCTGTTGAGCTTTTCCTTTCCGTCCTCGCTCATGTCGCCGGACGTGGATTTCTTGAATGTATCGAACTCCATCTTCAGCGCCAGAAGCGATTGCCCCACACCGTCGTGGATGTCGTTGGCAATCATGATGCGGGCCCTCTCGTACTCGGTGATGACCTGCTTCGAGAGCCTCAGTATTACGCGCTCGGCCCGCCTGTTGCCGGTGACGTCCCTCATCACTACCATGAAGGCGCGCGGGTGCCCGTACTCGTCCTTCATGAGGCTCATGCTCATCTCCCCTTCAAACCTGCTGCCGTCCTTGCGAAGCAGCTCGCACTCCAGGTTTCCGGAGACTCCGTGAACCAACGTTTTCTGGAAATTTCTTAACGCCATGGCGTGCTGTTCGGGCGCGATTATGTTGAGGGCGTTCTTCCCGATAAGCTCATCCTCCGAATCGAAGCCGTGCATGTCGAGCGCCCTCTTTGAGACCTTGACAAACCTTCCGTCAAGGTCAGTCATCGTGATGCTGTCCGGGGACGTGTCGACGAGGGTCCTGTAAAGCTCCTCCGATCTACGCATGGCATCATCCGCACGGTGTCGCTCTATCGCGTACCTTATTGAGCGCCGCATGACGTCGCCGCCGACCTGCCCCTTCACGAGGTAATCCTGGGCGCCCGCTTCGAGCGCAAGGCTGACAATGCGTTCTTCGCTGAGCCCCGTAAGGACTATTACCGGGAGGCGAGGGACTTGCTCACGGATCCGCCTGAAGGTCTCGAAGCCGGTGCTGTCCGGCAGTGAGAGATCGAGAAGGATGAGGTCGAAGGCGCCAGTCTTCAGACGCTCTATGCCCCCGCACAGGCTCTCTTCCCATTCGAGAGCGAGGTCATCGCCGCTTGAACTCTCAAGCAGCAGCTTCATCATCCTGGCTTCGTTACGGTTATCCTCGATAAGCAAGACCTGTGTGCGTTTCTTCAACGTGCCCCCCACTTTCAGAACGACTTCAGGACGATGTTGCTTTCTCCTCGGAGACGACAGGTTTCCTTCAGGGCGCTCACCAAAGCTCGCGGAGAGAACGGCTTTATGATGTAGCCGCTGGCGCGCATCTCCGTTGAACGGCTCATGTGCTCGGGACTTATCGAGGCGGTCAGGAACATGACGGGTATGTCCGCGGTCTCGGGGTCGAGCCGCAACCTCCTGTATACCTCGAAGCCGCCAATCCCCGGCATCATGATGTCCAGCAGTACGGCATCCGGCGACCCTGTCCTGGCGAGCTCGAGGCCCTCCTCACCGCTTGTCGCCTCCAACACGTCGAAGCCTTCTCCGCGAAGAACCGCGGTCACGACAGTTACGATACTTGGGTCGTCGTCGACCACCAATACTCTCAACCGTTTCTCCTCCGGGTTCCCCTTCATCTCTTTCACGCGTCCTCTCTTTTCTCCAAACAATTCTTGCCACGGTTCTAGCGGCGACCACTTACGCTCACGAGCGGTTCTTCAGTGACGAGGTTTTTCGGCTCCGGGGCGATGCCAGGCGTGCATCCGGAGACCGGTAAGCCGAAACAGAAATCCAACCCGCCGCCTTCACGCGACCAAACCTCGATCCAGCCACCGTGCGCGTTGACTATGGTCCTTGCGATGTGTAACCCGAGACCGATTCCGCGGGTTGAATGATGCAGCACGTCCTCGCCCTGGAAGAACCGATCGAACAGGAGCGCCCGTTTCTCATCGGGGACCCCGGGTCCACGGTCGGCAACGTGAAAAACAGCCTCCCCACCGGTACTCTCGTACCATATCTCAACATCTGTGTTTTCCGGGGAGAACTTGTCCGCGTTGTCGAGCAGTATCAAGAGCACCTGTTTTATTCTTTCCCCATCCGCCCATAGCTCGCTCGCCTCATCGCGCAAGGACAGGACGAAATCCCTCTCGCACCCGTTTGCCCTCATTTCCGCTACAGCCCGGGTTATAAGTTTGCCGGGTTGAACCGCTTCTCGTTTGATACCCATCTTCCCCCGCTCTATGCGGGACGCGTCGAACAGGTCGTTGACCAGCCGGGTAACACGGGTCGCGGCGTTGTCGATGCTGCGCAGGGCATCGTCGAAGTCCGCCGGGCTGAGCGTGTCTCGCTTCTCCAGAAGTAAATATGAATAGCCCTTGAAAATGGTGGCGGGGTGCCTCAGTTCGTGAGCCGCCACGTCGATGAGGTTCCTCAGCTCCTCGGTCTGCTGCTCGATGGTCGCCTGGGCCGTCTTGCGCTCCGAGATGTCGCGGACTATCAACTCCGTGACCCACTGCCCGTTGTCAGATACCATTGCAATCGATACCTCTACGGGGAATTCACTGCCGTCGCTCCTCACTCCTACCATCTCAACGGTTCCAGTGCCGCCGGGGTCAGGGCTCCGCTCGGCTGGATGCGTATCGTAGTCTTCAAGAGAGGCGTCCCTCTGTGCGGCGGGTATTACACTTTCCATTTCTCTACCGGACAGCTCTCCCGGAGCATAGCCGAACATCCTATCGCCAGCCGGGTTACAGTATGTAATCATTCCCGAGGAGCCGGCGAGCACGATGGCGTCGTTGGCGGCATCGGCAACTCGCTGCAGGTACTCCTCACTACGCTGTAACGCCAGTTTTGCCGCAAGAGTCCGGCAGACCGCACGACCGACCATGCGGTACGTGATCAGGAGTATGACCGAAATCACCAGCGTTGAGATCGCCAGGTTGAGAAAGAACCACCGGTATGTCATTTGCTCCATGTTCACGTAGGTCAGGGACCAGCCGGAAATGGTCATCTCCGCCAGCAGGAAAATGCACAGGAACAGGTACTTGTAATACCTGGGAACCTTGACGGCGGGGTCATTATCCACGCCAGATGCTTTCCCGGGCCTCATGTCAGGCGCTCCAGCGGCTTTGTCGCTATGACCTGGTGCGCTTACTGCTCTCACTTGCTTTCCTTTCAAATGAAAGGCGGGACGAATGATACATGTCGCCGCCTGTTATAGATTCTCATCCGGCTGAGCTTGAAGCGGAACCGCAAAGATGAAAAATAGGGGAATCCCTTAGTACCGCAACGGCAACTACGCATCTTTCCCGGAGCCCGTTTGTGGCAGGGTCAGCGGGGGCGACAATCGTCTTGAAGGATTCGAGGATTGATATGACCGGGAGACTCAAAAAGGTATTCGCAGTTGCGCCGGTTCTTTTTCTGGCGTTTGTGATCACATCTTTTTTCGTCTGCACGCCGTAATGCGGAAGGGCGACCATGCTTCAGCCGCGATATCCCCGTGAACGATTGGAAGAACAATGATACGAAACGTTTGCAGAATGTGCGACAGCATTACGGACCTGTCTTTAACGGAAGCGGAAGAATTCTGGGTCTGTGACTACTGGGAACACAAGCGCATATTCAAAGACTCGGTAGACACCCCGATCAACTGTGAGGGCTGGTCAGGTGAAATTCAGGAAGAAGATGAGAAACCGATGGCGGCCCGGGCATTTTTCAGGTAGGAGTCAGCAGAATGACAACCGAGAGGGCCTGTGATGATGCATGCATGGCCGTTACGGCCCTGTAGCCTTCCTGCCTTAAACAGATTCCTGAGGTCTTTATGATATCTTCGTCGTCGTCAACTATGGGTACCAGGAGCGTAGTCATTGCCCCTAATCCAGTATCTCGTTGACAGCAAACAACAACTCATCGAAGTTGTAAGGTTTTACGAAGTATCCAAGGGCCCCCAGGTTCTTTGTCTTATCTCGTGCTTCTTCATCATCGAGAGCGGTCAACATTATCACCGGTATTGTCTGCGTGTGCATGGAATTGGACAGATTTTGCATTACCGTAAACCCTGAACCGGCAGGCATGCCGATATCCAGAACAAGCAGGTCGGGCATAAGCTTGTGGGCCTGCATAACAGCCTGGTTAGCGTCCTGGGCCCCGAAGACTTTGTATCCTTTTTGTCTGAAACGGATTCCGAGTGACCTTACTATGTCTTCGTCGTCGTCTACAACAAGCACTGTCTTGTCGTTCATCATCTTTCTCCTTCCGGTGGGCCAATGCAGCTATCGATACATGTTCTTAGATACATGTGGTCGAACGGCTTGGTGATATAGAACTTCGCACCCATCTCAAGGCACCTTGCCTCCGTGTCGGCTTCGGCGCTGGCTGTACACACGATTACCGGGATGTGGCATATCTCATCGTCCGCGAACACCGCGTTCAAGAAATCGAAGCCGTTGAAGTCCGGCATCCTGATGTCCAGGAGGATGAGGTCGGGCTTCTCTTCCCTCGTTCTGGCAAGCCCTTCTCTTCCACCAGGGGCAATAACACAGCTGTACCCGTGCATCTTGAGTCGCAGCGAGAGGATCTTGCTGATGTCCTCTACGTCCTCCACGACAAGAACCGTTTTCGGCATCTGTCTTACTCCTTCTGATGGACAGATGAGAGCTTCTTCGAGACTCCGTCGAGAACCATGCGGAGATTTCTGCTTTCCTTTGAAAAACACAGCGACTCCGCATTCACTTTGTCGCCCGGGACACCGGATACGAGCCTTTCCCGGGCCTGTTTCGTGTGTTTTTTCTCTATGAACATAGCTACTATCATGCTTTTGAGGCCATTACCGTAAATGATCACATGGTCTTCAGGCCCCAGGTTCTGCTTCACTTTGTTGAGCAGCATGCTGTCAGTGTTCGTATTATTAAAATTCATAACCACGACCGACAGCGGTAAGTCGTGCTTTACAGAGTGGTCCACTGCATCTGACAGAAAGGCTCTCAGCCCTGCTTTCTTCGAGCTGATCGGAAGCGTGAAGAAAAACGTTGTCCCTTCGCCGAGCGTACTCTCGACCCAGATTCTCCCCCCGTGTGCCTTTACCATCTCGGATGAGATGAAAAGTCCAAGGCCGGTACCGCCCGCAGCCCCATATTCATCCCCCGTGGAAACCTTGTAGAAGAGGTCGAATATGCGTGTGATTTCTTGCTTGGGAATCCCTCTGCCGTTGTCTGACACGGATACGAGAAGATATTCCTTCTGTGCCCGGGCTTCGACTTTAACCTTTCCGCCTTCGGGTGTGAACTTCAAGGCGTTGTCGATAAGGTTCGTCAAGACCTGGCTTATTCTCAACTGGTCAACATATACGGAGATGTCACAGAGTGAATCGGCCTCCAGGTTGATTTCCTTTTTCCTGGCCTTCGGTAAAAGCGATTTGATACAGACGTCGATTATGCTGGAAAAAGGCGTGTCTTTCTTTGAAACGGTGAATCCGTGTGCCTCAATGCGTGTTACGGTAAGCAGGTCTTCGATGAGGGCCTGCAGGCGCTCCGCGTTCCTGCTGGCAGTCTGGAGGCAATCAAGCTGCTCTTCGGAAAGGTCCCCACCGTACCCGTCGAGCAAGATCGCCAAATATTCCTTCACCGAGGTCAATGGTGTCCTCAGGTCATGGCTGATGGAGGAAAGAAAAGAACTCCGGAGCCTCTCCATCTCTCGTTCGTTCGTGATATCGCGTATGATAACGGCTGTCCCGGAAATATCGCCGTTGCTTCCCTGGACCGTTGTCGCTTCAAGGTGATAGGTCCTGAGCAGATCACCGTGAGCTGTTTCAAACCCAACCTCGGCATGGCTTCCAGGCAGGGCGAGTGCTTTTTCAACGACCTCCCGGACCGCGTCATTCTCCCTGTCCTGCCTCAAGGCGTACAGTTCCAGGACGCTGTCCGCTGTGGGGTTGCTCAGCGTGATTTTTCCGTCTCCGTCGATGAACAGCACGCCTTCTCTGATGCTGTTGATAATTGTCCTGGTCCGGCGTTCTTCTGATTCTATGAGGCTGTTAAGCCTGTGGACCGCACTGCCTATTTCGTTCGCTATTGTTTCAAATAGACGGACCTGCGCGTCCGTGAAAGCATTCTCACCGGTCGAAGCGACAATCATGGTGCCTATAAGTTTGTCACCGACGTCGAGGTGTGTGGCTACGTGAAATGTCAGAGACTCTGAAAGCGGCAGGCTCTTTTCTTTTGAAAACGCATCTACTACGTGAAGCTGATAATCGTCAGAGCCGAAGGCCGTGCCACCGGCAGTATTGAACTTTTCTATGAGTATTTCACAGGCTTCCTTCACAACGGAGTCAACGACGGGAGCGCTCCTTGTGATTACTATTTCACTGCTGTTCTCTGTTGAGTGAAGGAAACCGACCAGGTCAAAATCCATCACCTTACCAATCGAGCTGACACCGAGGCGAAACAGGTCTTCATACTTGACAACCCAGCCGATGCTCTTAGAGAGGTCGTAGAGCGTTGATAGTTCAAAGACTCTTTCCTCTACCCTTTCTTCGAGTTCGTCCTTTGCCTTCTGAAGCAGTATTTCGTCTTTCTTTCGGTCGGTTATATCATGCAAGGATATCAGTCGGGCGGGCTTGCCCTCCCAATCGATTTCGACCGTCCGTGTCTCCGCGACAAGCGGCTCTCTGTCCCCGCGGAGAACCTCGATTTCTACGTTATTGCCCGTAGGGAAACTGAACGGCTCGCCGATCATCGACGCCGCGGGGCGGTCGAACATCTGCTCCGCCGCCAGGTTTACAAGGCACGTGTTCCCACCATCGTCGATAATCACTATTCCGTCCGCGTTGCTCTCTACGATGTTGCGCAGCTGGCTTCTCATTGAGAAAAGGCTCGCGAACACCGCGACCTTGGCTCTCAGGATTTCAGGCGCAATCGGTGAGGTTATGTAGTCAACGACCCCGAGGGAGTAACCCTTTGAAATATCGGTTTCGTCAATAAGATGCGCGGTGATGAATATGATCGGGGTGTTCTCCGTCCTTTCAAGGCTGCGAACTATTTCCGCTGTCTCGTATCCGTCCATACCCGGCATCTTCACATCAAGTAAGATGACGGCGAAGTCGACGTCCAGGAGGAGCTTCAACGCGGCTTTCCCTGAAGTTGCTGAAAAGACATCCAGTGCCATGCCGTCGAAGATGCCCTTGATAGCCTTTAGCTTCGTCGGGTTGTCATCAACTATTAAGATACTGGCTTTTTCACGCGTTCCGACCATTACCCCTCGAATGCTTGTATCTTATCCAGCGAGTTCACCGAATCTCCTGCTTGTCCATCCATGCCCGCAGCAGTGAGAGCAATTGATCTGCGTCGACCGGCTTGGCTATATAGTCCGAGGCCCCGGCGCTGATGCATTTTTCCCTGTCGCCCTCCATGGCTTTTGCGGTGAGAGCAACTATCGGCAGTGACTCGAACTTCGGCTGTTTTCGTATCCTTCTCATCGCTTCGTACCCGTCCATCCCGGGCATCATCACGTCCATGAGCACGGCTCCGATGCTGTCGTTTTCTTCCAGTCTTGCGATTGCGGCCTCTCCGGAATCGGCGGACTTTACATCCATGCCGTTTCGCTCCATGACGCTTGTGAGGGCGAAGACGTTCCTAATGTCATCATCCACGATTAGCACTGTCTTGCCCTTGAGGCCGGCATCTTTCACGCATATGTCGCTGAGTATCTTCTGCTTCTTTGTGGACTCCACCACGTCGACGTTGATCTTGTCTTTATGTGCTGCCGGGTATTTCACGATATTATTCTTGATTTTCTCAGGTATATTTAAGTAATTCTGCTGGAGATAGAGGGTGAACGTGCAGCCTTCGCCAGGTGTGCTCGTGAGACCCAGGTCCCCACCGAGCAACTGTGCTATCTCTCTGCTTATGGTGAGCCCCAGTCCCGTGCCGCCGTATTTTCGCGTGGTCGTGCCGTCCGCCTGCTGGAAGGCCCCGAACACGACGTTCTGCTTGTCTTTCGCGATGCCGATACCAGTGTCTTTCACCGCGAAAGCGATCACAATGTCCGCCCTGTTGAGAACCGCGTTGTCGATGTTCCAGCCTTTCGACACCATCGCTATCTCCAGGTCAATTCTGCCCGTCTCCGTGAACTTCAGAGAGTTGGAGATCAGGTTTTTCAGCACCTGTCGCAGTCGCTGCCCATCCGTCCGGATGACCGGCGGTAGTTCATCGTCCAGTTTGACCGAGAATCCGAGCTTCTTGGAATCAGCCGATTGCTTGAACGTCCTTTCAATCTCGTCCTTGAGGTCCGCCAATACCACGTCGACGACCTCGACCGTAACGGTCCCCGACTCTATCTTGGAAAGGTCCAGTATGTCGTTGAGAAGAGTGAGAAGGTCGTTGCCCGACTCTTGTATGGTGGTGGCGAAGTCAACCTGCTTGTCGTTCAGATTCCCCTCGGGGTTATCCGCAAGCTGCCTGGAGAGGAGTAAAAGGCTGTTCAGGGGCGTACGGAGTTCGTGAGACATGCTCGACAGGAACTGAGACTTGTACTTGGAAGTCAGGGCCAGTTGTTCCGCCTTCTCCTCGACATCCAGCTTCGCCTGCTCGACCTCCTGCTTCTGCTCTTCAAGCATCCTGGCTTTCTCTTCGAGTTCCACGTTGGTCTGCAGCAGTTCCTCTGACTGGGACTGCAACTCCTCGGACATCGACTGTGACTGCTCGAGCAGTTGCTCCGTCCTCATGTTCGCCTCGATGGTGTTCAACACGACGCCGAGGCTTTCTGTGGTCTGCTCAAGGAACATCTGGTTGGTCTGGGAGAAGAGGTTAAACGATGCCAGTTCTATTACCGCTTTGACGTCACCTTCGAACATGACGGGCAACACGATAAGGTTCAGGGGCGTCGATTCCCCGAGGCCAGAGGATATTTGTATGTAGTCGCCGGGCACGTTGGTGAGCAGAATCCTCTGTTTCTCGTAGGCGCACTGCCCCACTATCCCTTCCCCGATTTCGAAGTGCGTGGCGAGGTTTTTGCGCTCCTGGTACGCGTAGCTCGCCAGAAGCCCAAGTGATCTATGCTCGTTCTCGTCTGTCTCCATCAGGTAGAAGACGCCGTGCTGTGCTTTCACCACCGGGGCAAGCTCTGACATGAGCATCCGTGCAACCGTGTTGAGGTCGTTCTGTCCCTGCAGCATGCCGGTGAACTTGGCGAGGTTCGTCTTTAGCCAGTACTGCTCTTCGTTCTGCAGTGTGGTAGTCCTGATGTTCTTGATCATGGTGTTGATGTTGGTCTTGAGGTCGTTGACCTCTCCCCTGGCATCCACAGTGATTTTCTGCGAGAGGTCGCCTTGGGTGACAGCTATCGCGACGTCGGCTATGGCCCGCACCTGTGTGGACCAGTTGTTCGCGAGCGTGTTCACGTTGTTCACGAGGTCCTTCCAGGTGCCAGCAGCGCCTGGAACCTCCGCCTGGCCTCCAAGTTTGCCTTCAACACCGACCTCTTTCGCAACCCCTATTACCTGGTCGGCGAACGTGGCGAGCGTCCTGGTCATGTCATTTATGGTGTCGGCCAGTGATGCAACCTCGCCCTTGGCAGCCAGCGAGAACTTCTGTTCGAGGTCACCTTCCGCGACCGCCGTTACGACCTTGACTATCCCCCTCACCTGGTTGGTCAGGTTTTCGGCCATGAAGTTGACGTTATCGGTAAGGTCTTTCCAGGTCCCGGCGATATTGGGAACCACGGCCTGGCCGCCAAGAATTCCGTCGGTGCCCACTTCCTTTGC
>Ga0182021_10010211_pt1 | contig 11138 bp, 11 predicted proteins | sample 612E3MmetaG_FD_120493 | JGI IMG/M metagenome (GOLD analysis project Ga0182021, IMG submission 120493) | Permafrost microbial communities from Stordalen Mire, Sweden - 612E3M metaG (Illumina Assembly) | ecosystem: Environmental > Terrestrial > Soil > Wetlands > Permafrost | place: Sweden...
ACATTTCGGAGCTCCCTTGTTATAGGAAAAACCTTTTTTCTAAGGTATTGAGGCGTATTCATATAAGTGAGTACATCACTAATAAACTTTACCTCTTCTTTGTCAGAATTATCACTGTAAACAACGATTCTGTCAGCCTTAAAAATGGCTGCAGCTCTTCCAATCAATCCAATTTTATATGTTTTTATTCTTAAATCTTTCGTTTCAGATAATATTGATGCCGGAACGAAAATTGATAACCGCTTTCTTTCCATCTTTTAATATTTGTTTTCATGGCTTATATAGTATATGGGGGACATTTTACAAATGATTAAAACCCATCTATCAATATTTACCATGATTTTCACTATTTGAGTACCGGAAGAAGCTTAAAATCCCTCTTAAAAACTTGATCCAATAGAGATTAGATATAGTATGTACCTCTTCCCATATATACTCATTTTTTTTAGATTTTAATGCAATAAACAAAACAGTCATTTTTTAAAATCATACATTGTAAAACAATTCAGATTAAATAATAAAAAAAAGAAATATGAAAAAAAATTTTATTAAAAGAATATATCTTCTTTAGGGAATCTTAATTTGGGCATTGGCTTATCAGCAGGATATCCTAAGGGAACCAATATGGTTGGAACTATTCCCGAAGGAATTTCGAGAATTTCAGAATATGCTTCTGCACTGAATCCCTGCATTGGACATGAATCAATTCCAAGAGATTTGGCAGCATAAATAGCTGTTATGGCAGCAATAAATACATTGCACTGAGCTTCATATATTCCTGTTTCACTGTCATAGTTACTTAAAAATATTTTCATTACCTCTTGAACTTGTTTAAGTTTTTCATCGGGTACATCTACTTTTTTCATGAGATTGGTTATCTTATCAGCATTTCCAGACAGATCTGTATCTGCACAGAAAACGAGAAGGTGAGAACAACTTTTAATCTGAGCCTGTTCCATTGAAGCTGTAGATAATTTCTTTTTAGTATCTTGATCTGTAACAACCTTAACCTTCCATGGCTGCAGGTTTAGAGCTGAAGGTGCAAAACGTATCATCTCAAATAAATCTTCAATCTTACCATCATCAATTTTAGTGCCATCAAACTTTTTAGTAGCATATCTAGACATTAACAATTCTTTAAAATCCATCAACAATCAACTCCAAATTTTATAAAATAAAAGTAATTCATTATTAAAAAATATGGGAAGTACATTTAATTTATTCAATAAAAACATTATTTTAATCCTGTTTACTCTGTAGTTTGGATTATTCTATACTCAATCCTCTGAAATTTCCTGGTTTTCAAGAGTTTCTTCGATCTCTTCAAGAATTTCCTCCAGTTCATGTTTACGTTCCTGTACTATGGAAAGTGTATCCAATAAAACGTCACGAAGATCATTGGTTATGAGTACACTCCACATCTCGTCAAGGTAATTGTAGAGGGTTACAAGTTTATCCGGAGAGTCTTTGTTAGCCTCGACATTATCTCTAACCAGCTGTACAAAAACATCAAGTTCATTGTCAAGATAGTAAAGGTTTTCAACAGTAAATGTTATTCTTTCTTCAATTTCTTCCTGTAACTCCTCTTTTAACAGACCTTCTATTGGTATGATTAATTCGCCTAAAGGATTTTCTTGTTCCATAATAATCATCTCCATTTTTTATTTTATTCTATACTACTATTGTACAAAATGAATAATAAATTTGTTCAATTAAATAATTTACTCATTTTTAACAACACATCAACCCCTAAATGTATAATAAACTAAAGTATAATATTATTATAGATTATAGGATAATTATTTCAGTAACGATAAGGTCTTTGTTGATAAAAAGAATATAATGGAGGAACATTATGGATGAAGGTAGAAATGTGCTGCTTGGAATATTAGGGATATTAATGGGTTTAATAGTTATTGTGTTTCCTTTAATTAGCGTTTTTACTGTTAATGCTATTGCTGGTGTTGGAATAATATTTGTTGGTATCTGGATTCTTGTAAAGAGTCTAAAAAATGATAGCATATCAGCGGGAGTTGCGGGTATTATAGTTGCCGTATTTGCTTTAATGATGGGAATAGTATTCATAGGAGATATTAAAGCTTTTGAATTCTTCTCATTTATAGCACTTTATATTGTTGGATTTTTCTTAGCATTAGCCGGGTTAGAATCACTTATATCTGGCAAAGGACTTAAAAGAAAAGGTATTGGTGTTTTAGGAATTGTAATTGGTATCCTCTTTGTTGTGATAGGTTCATATGCTGCCAATCCTTTGGTATTAGCTGCTTTAATTGGTGCATTCCTTATTTTAGCAGGATTAATAGAGTTATTTGCACCTCAAATGATCCCACTATCTACAGTGGCAGAATGAACAAGGAAAGAAAAAATAAATGGGCTCAAAACCCCCTCCCCCCCATTAATTTAATTTTTTTTATTATTTTTTAGAATATAATATAAACAAATTTATGATTAAAGCAAATAAATAACAATCATGAAAGTATTAAGCAACAGACCAGGCGTACTATGGCAGACCATACTGGTTTTTCTAATAATAATGGACGGAATTCTACTTTTTTTAACGGTAATCTCTCCCAATTTAAAAGCAGGAACACTTCAAAATATGGGTTTATTCGATTTAATTGTAAGTATTATCTTATTGATTGTATTTATTTGGAGAATTAAAGCAACTGAAACCAGTCCAAAGGAATATTTTAAAGCTAACTGGTCAGATATCATAGTTTTGATTCCTATTTACTTCATTACATTCCAATTTTTTGGCATTGTTTATCCCACACCCATTATAAAGATCATTATAATCATCAAAATTATTGCCCTGTACTGGTTTGTAAGGAAAGTGGGTGAAGAGGTCATAAAATACCAAGAAAAAACCAGACTGGTATATGCTATAGCCTTCTTCTTGGTGGTTTTCTTTTTCTGTTCCTATGTATTTTACTATGCTGAACACGGCGTAAACCCTCAAGTAGCCACCTTCGATGATTCAATCTGGTTCATACTTCAAACAATAACGACGGTAGGTTATGGAGACATTATCCCTGTAACAGGTCTAGGTAGATTGATGGGTGTAATGTCCATGTTCAGTGCATTAATACTTACCAGTATCGTAACTTCTGTTGCTACCTTTTCTTTAATAGAAAAGTTCAGAAAGGGTACAGAAGCACTGGCTGAAAAAACCAGTACCAAAGTTAAATCCATCGATAAAAAATTGGACAATATAAACAGTCGTTTAGATAAAATGGACAGGATCAATGAGATCAACAAAAATATAGATGATATGAAATCAGAAATTAAGGATTTAAAAGAACTTATAAAAAATAAAAAATAATTTCTCATTATTATAATCTATTATAAAGATGTATCTTTTTTTTAAATTTTTTTTATCATTGTTTAAAATTGGAATTGTTACTTTTAACAGGTACATCGGGATGAGTTCGTTCTGGCAGTAACAATATCCCCCCTAATAGGAAGCATACACCTCCGACAAATGTTCCGAGATTTACCAATAATATATTTAAAGGCTGTCCTGTTACCGGCAGTACAAAGGCAGCTACTGCTGAAACACCAAATGCCATCGATCCTACAAGGTTTAATAATGCAATTCGCCATGAAAGATTTCCTGTCTTCCATGAAAATAGAGAATGTCCAACCTCTATCCATACCAGGCCACTAGCAATTAAGAAACAAATTGATCCATATGCATCCGGCCCCCAAACAAGATGGTTTATCTGTTGGGTGGTCATGCTGAAGTTAAGGGCGTAAAAGGTACTGATATTAAAAAATAATGTACCAATAAACTGAACAACACTTGCAAGCCAATCAATTCTCCTTGGTTCCCAAGTTAAAAAACGAATTTTTTCTTTTAAAAAAGAACCTTTAGGGGTTTGACGCGCGTTGATGGTCTCAATGTACTGTGAGAAGGCTGCTGTTGTAAAAAAAATTGATCCAACAAAAAATGTTAATCCATCTTTTTGGACCCCAATCCAGTCCAAATAGCCCGGAGTTGGACCTATAGTAAAACAAAAAGCACCAATTGCAAATAGTATCCCTACCCACCATCCAATTGCTCTTGGAACGTACCATGTTGAATCGTATTTACTGCCTAGTAGATTGTGGTGTTTACGATGGTCTCGTGAATTCCAAAATACATGCGGACCTTGCGGCTGCTTTAAAACGGCTTTTGTAACAAATGGTCCTGGACCAGAAGTTTTTACACACGACCATCCTTCAGGGAGATTGAGTGAAGGGATGTTGCATGTAGCTTTTTCTTCCTTCAATTAATCCCCCATTTGTTACAATTAACAGATCCTTTAAATTTAATACTAAATTATTGTTGATTATAACTTAATATAATATAATGATTTGCCTAAAATAATATATATCTAAATCCATAAAAAATAAGAAATTAAACTATTAGCTAAGCTATTAAAATTAATCATATCCCATTTGAAGTAGTTTAATTACCGGATGAATTATTCTCTCCAGATGTTGATGTCTTAGAACTGGATATATTTGGTTTAGAAGTATTAGATTTTGAAATTTTTACATTAACATGGGGTGTAGAATTATTTGTTTTATTAACAGTTTTATTCTTGACTGTAGCATTTTGTAATTCACTGGTTTGGTTGACATGATTAGTGGGGGCTATTACAACAACTTCAGTGGTGTTATTGCTTACATTAACAGGTGTGGCGGGTTGTAATAATGTAAACATCATATAGCCCGCTGATATACCTATCCCCAAAATTAATACCAAACTAAATACTGTCAACTTGTTTCTAAAAAGAGATGCTTCACTTTGGGGTGATGTGTCAGTTTGTTGTTGCATTTTTGCAAGCATATTTTATCCCCCTAACCATATTTAAACTTACAAAATTTTTTTTAAAGACATTAAAAAAAATTTCACTTGTCCAGTCTATTTCATCTTAATACAATTTAGTACAGTATAATAAATATATTTTATGGTCATATCTAAATTATATTTTTAGCTGAAAAACAATTGAAAACATTATCTAAAGAATCAAAAAACCATAATAAGGCAATATCAAAAGTTATTTAAAAATAAGATTTTAGACCTTAATAAAAATATTTTTGAAAATATAATTTCATTCTATCCCCAGATTCTTTTTATGCTCTGTTGTAACAAAAAAATAGTGTGAAGTACAGTAAAAAAAATCCCCTTATCAATGCCATTGGAATTATTAGATCCATAAATTTTCACCATCATCATAAAATATTGATATTACAAAACAAGACATTAATTATAAAAGAAACGATTTAAAACAAACACATCTCTTATATTTCCACCCTCAAAAGTACAACCTTCACATCTACTTTCTCTCTTCTGTGGAAATCATAGGTACGAGGAATTGGAAAGTTGTAATGGTACACATGAGATATATTAGCACCTTCTTTTTTGAAAAAATTGCTAACAAAATCCTCAGTCTCTTGGATATGGAATGAGTAAACAACAGGTGCAATTTCAAGGGCTTTAACCATGAACAATCTGTCGGCATCCTTCCTGTTAGCTTTCTGAGCACCAAATGGAGGGTTCTGTATTACTGTATCTGCAGATTCTTTGAAGTCTTGAATATCACAGGTTAAAAATCTTGTCTTATCCTCAACCCCCATCTTTACAGCTTGAGTTTCTGCAACAGAAACAGCATCCCCATCAATATCTACACCAACCGCTTCTGAGGCATCCATCAGAGCAGAACCAATTGCAAAGATGCCCGTTCCACATCCAAGATCCACGATCTTCATACCTTCAACGTCACCAATTGACTGGGCATTCCATAAAACATCTGCCGCTATCACTGATGGGGTTGAATACTGTTCCAGATCTATTTTAGGGCTTTTATGGGGTGGGATACGTTGTAATGCCATTTCAAGTTGTCTTTTTTTATTAAACATTAAACCAACCCTAATTAATTGGGAATTAAGACCCAATTTCATCCCTATAAAGGTCATATACTAATATTACACATCTGGAATATCGAAATAATTAGTAATAGAAATATTCATTACAAATCATTTATAAATAAGGTTTCGTAATGGATTAACTATAAAATTTATTATATAAAAATAAATATATAATATTTAAGCTAAAAAAAGATTTTAAAGCTTAATAATTTTTAGTATATGAAATAATTACTTATGGAAAGATATCATGTTTAAAAAGGTCTTAATAGCCAATCGTGGAGAAATAGCAATACGAGTAATGAGAGCGTGCAGAGAGCTCGAAGTAGAAAGTGTTGCTGTATACTCAGATGCCGATAAAAATTCTCTTTTTGCAAAATATGCTGATGAAGCATATAATATTGGTGAATCATCACCAGCAAAAAGTTATCTAAATATTGATCGTATAATAGACGTTACACTGAAGTCAGGGGCCGAAGCAATACACCCCGGCTATGGATTCCTTGCAGAAAACTCCCTTCTAGGCGAAGAATGTGAAAAGCACGACATAAAATTGATAGGTCCGAGTGGAAGGGTTATTGAAGAGATGGGTAGTAAGATAACCTCTAAAAAGCTCATGAAAAAAGCAGGAGTTCCAGTGATACCCGGTGCAAACAAAGGAATTGATAATGTCAACGAAGCTGCTAAAATGGCAGAACTCATAGGATACCCTGTCATTATTAAGGCATCAGCGGGTGGTGGTGGAATAGGAATGAGAACTGTCTACGAGGAGGATGAATTAGTAAGAGCCATAGAATCGACTCGTTCTGTTGCTGCATCTGCTTTTGGAGACTCGACAGTCTATGTCGAGAAGTATGTTGAAGAGCCGAGACACATAGAATTCCAGATCCTTGCAGATGAACACGGAAACACCATTCATGTTGCTGACAGGGAATGTTCTATACAAAGACGGCATCAGAAGCTTATTGAAGAATCACCATCACCTATTATGACAGATGAACTCCGATTAGAAATGGGTGAAACAGCCATTAAAGCTGCTGAATCAATAGGATACACCAATGCAGGTACAGTAGAGTTTATTTATTCAGATGGTGAATATTACTTCCTTGAGATGAACACCCGTATCCAGGTAGAACATCCGGTAACAGAAGTTGTTACAGGTGTGGACCTTGTCAAAGAACAGATTAAAATAGCGTCCGGTAGAGAGGTCTGCTGTACACAGAACGATATATCTGTAAGGGGTCATGCAATAGAGTGTCGAATAAATGCAGAAGATCCTCTGAACGACTTTGCACCTAATCCCGGCAAGATTACTGGTTACCGTTCCCCTGGAGGTAACGGTGTAAGGGTAGATAGTGGTGTTTACAACAACTACACAATACCACCCTTTTATGATTCAATGATATCCAAACTAATAGTTTGGGGAAGAACACGTAACGAAGCAATTGCACGGATGCAAAGAGCTCTATCTGAATACATCATACTTGGTGTTAAAACCACTATTCCATTTCATAAATCTATGATGTCCAATCAGCACTTCAGGGATGCAAATCTCCACACACACTTCGTTGACCAATACAAAAACGAGATCAACGAAAATATTGAGAAAGTTATCCAGAAGGATAAAGAAATGGAAGCTCGTCTTAAATCTACATTTTTGCCTTCAAGAAAGGTTGCAGCAGTATCAGCTGCTGTTTCAAGTTATATGGCAGAATCAATAAAAAAAACCCAATAATAGGTAAAGAGGTATTTATATGACTAAAAGAAAGATATTAAAAACCCTTTACGAAAAAAAGGATGAATACGTTCCTGTAGAATTACTAGTAAATAAAACGGGTAAATCCCAAAAAGAAATAGAAAACGAATTTGATACGCTGGAAGACGAAGGATACATCATAAATCACTCTAAATTAGGCTACAGGCTTATTAAAACTCCAAATCTTCTTCTACCATACGAAGTTAAAAAGGATCTCAAAACAGATTTTATAGGCCATGATATTCACTACTTCAAGGAAGTTGATTCAACTAACGACGTAGCGAGGTACTTAGCTGAAGAGGGTGCTGAAGAAGGAACCGTAGTAGTTGCAGAAATCCAGAATAGGGGAAAGGGCAGAAGAGGTAAAACATGGATATCACCCCCTGGTGGGGTATGGATGAGTATAATACTCAGACCAGATATTGCTCCATCAAAAGCGCCACAGCTAACACTGGTAACAGGAGTAGCAGTAGCAGAAACTCTTAAAGAAGAATTAAAACTTGACGTGGGCATAAAATGGCCTAACGACATACTGATAGGAAATAAAAAAGTCTGCGGCATATTAACCGAAGTCAACGCCAGCATAAATAATGTTAACTATGTAATCGTTGGAATAGGTATAGACATGAACGTGGAAATACCATTGTTCCCACCAAACCTTCAAAAGGATGCAACATCACTAAAAAATGAATTAGATACAGAAATAAATGGAGCTATGCTAGTACAAAAGTTCCTACTAAAATTTGAAGATTTATACAACCAATTCAAAGATGGTAAATTTCCAGAAATTCTAAATGAATGGCGCTTATTATCTAAAACCATCGGAAACAATGTTGAAGTTAGAACTAGAGGTAAAACTGTCAGAGGCGAAGCAGTGGGTATTAACAAAGACGGAATTCTTATTCTAGAACTTGAAGATGGTAGCCTAAGAAAAATGATATCCGGTGAATGCCTCCACATTAACGATACCTAGAATAATTTTCTCCATTAAGACTCAAAAAAAATAGAATATAAAATAATTCTTTCAAAAAATTTTTAATCAACACTAATCAGAGAAGATTCACCAAGCATTCCTTCAACACGAAATTTTCTCTTAATAAACTTCTCTGTTACATGTATATTGGTAAGGGCGTGTTGTGTGAGTTCAGCTGTTTTTACATTTGATTTACCCGCTAATGCAATGTAGGGTATTATTTGATCACCCATGTATCTGTCAACAGCAGATCTACGGGAAATATGATATAAAATTTCTTTTGCAGCTTCAGACCCAACTTTTTCGGCTCTTTTACCCGGTTCGCCGACAGCGCTGCCACTAACTGGTGTTGAACCATTTGTCCAGAGGAAGATACTGGAACCAGGACCTATGGCCTTTTCTGAAGTTTTGATTTTAATTTTTGAATTGTATCCTTCTTTTAAGAGGATCTTCTCAGCACTCTTGGCCTGTCTTTCTGCAATATGTACAGGAAGTTTAATCGCCTGCGAAACACCTTTAATACAGTCAAATTTCAGATCGGATACATTTAAAGGTTCCAAATTTTTTATTGGGTCAACTTCAAGTTTTAACATTCCCCCTCCACGAGGATAATGGCCCCTTTTTAGGATGTTTATTCTCGCCTTGTATCCCATTAATTTTAAAATCGGAAGCGTAATATTTTCAAGATAATCAACACTGGGAGACCATCGAAGATCAGTCCCACCTGTTATGTTTATTGTAACTGGACCATCAGCAAAAGCTGCAGGGATCATAAAAGCCTGGAGAATTAGTGTAATGCTTCCAGCAGTACCTATATCAATTTTATAATCTCCACCACTTAAGGATTCTGGGTTAAAAAAGATTTCAGTTGATCCCAACTCCAAGCCACTTAATGATGCATTTGATAGGGCAGCTACAGCCTTAACAGCATTCAAATGTTGGGCCATAAGTCCAGGTTTAGGTCTTCCTGAACGTATATTAGTAACATGGACTGGTTTAGATGTCACTGCAGATAGTGCTGTTGCTATACGAAGAACTGCTCCACCGCCTTCACCATAGGATCCATCAACTTCGATAAATATAAAACCTCCAAAAAAGTGTTTATGGACTAAAGAAATTAAAATATAAATGAAAATATTGTTTTAATCCAAAAAAAACTTTGTTTCACAATTTAATAGTATAGAACTGATTTACAGATATTGGGATCATCAATAATATTAATGAGTTGAATCAAAGTATCTTTAAAGGCGTCTACTATTTTTTGTGTTGATATGCGTTCTGCATCATTAGATGCCAGATCAATTCGTATGGTAGCAGAAGCACCAGGCATTCCTACAGCTGGAATGGTTATGATACCATGATTTCTTAGTAACAACATTGCAAATAAATAAGCCAGATCATCATGGTTGAAATCGGTTGTTAAACCTCTATGATTTAATTCTAAGTTAATAGCTTCTGGTGTTAACATAATACCAGTTGGGGTCTCTTTAACACCACTGAAATCATTTTTTAAAGCATTGTAAAGATCATGTTTATTACCAAATGCTTCGAGAATTCTTTCAGGACTTAAATTTTCTAGAGCTCGGACCATACCCGCAACTAGGGGTGGTTGTGCTTCCAATCCGAATTGATGGGCCTTGGATTTAATTTTAATCATTATATCTGATTTTCCAGACATTAATCCACCTCTTGGCCCGTCCATTAGTTTGTCTGTACTAGTTATTGTTACATCAGCACCCATATCCATAGCACGCGGCTGTTTATATACAATTGTACGTAATCTGGCCCCAGAAGCATCATCAACAATTACAGGAATTTCTTTGGACTTTGAAATTTCAACAACCCTTAAAAAATCCTTTTTTGTAATAACATCGTGATCCATGGTTGATCCGGTTATAAAAACTAGTGAAGTATTTTCACCAATCTCAAATTCTTTGATATCCTCAAATTCCCTGTAAGTGGCTCCTACTAGTTCAGCACTTCTAGGGATGGAAGGGTGGGCAGGTGATTTGGGGAGAAAATGCACAATCTCATCGCCTTTTTTTACCAAAGCAATTACAGCCGCTAAGATGCCTGAACTGGTTCTATTTAGAGCCAGAACATGTTCACCGCCCAGATGAATTTTTCCAAGTATTTGTATTGCCTCCTCAAACACAGCAGGTCCTGCATATGTTTCTAAAAGAGCTTTATCTTCTGTTAATATGGGGAATCCGCCCGCTAACCCTGTTAAATCGTAGAATCCTTCTCTTCCATTGTTTTGGAGTATGGATTTAATTATCCTGAGGGATGCATCTCTTCGATTAACCTCATCAACTAAAGAATTAATAAGCATTTTCGGCCCTATTCATGCTTTTTTTTGATGTTGTCAGATTTTAAAATAATTGCACTATCAGCAGAGTTCTGTAGTGCTGCACTAAAACCAGGTTCAGCACCTATAACAATTGTTTCCTTTCCATTTTCCTTAGCCTTATTAATTAT
>Ga0182021_10010212_pt1 | contig 11137 bp, 7 predicted proteins | sample 612E3MmetaG_FD_120493 | JGI IMG/M metagenome (GOLD analysis project Ga0182021, IMG submission 120493) | Permafrost microbial communities from Stordalen Mire, Sweden - 612E3M metaG (Illumina Assembly) | ecosystem: Environmental > Terrestrial > Soil > Wetlands > Permafrost | place: Sweden...
CCCACCCTTCATCCGCTATCAGATTCTGAGCGCCATGCTGATGGTTGGACTTTACACCGTGGATCTGCTGTCGGTGGTCATGACGATCCTGACTTCCGTCGACACGCTTGCCGGCGAGATTACCTCGGGCACGATTCATGCGATCGCCACGAAGCCGCTCGCACGATGGCAGATCCTGATCGGAAAGTGGATCGGGTTTGCCGGCATGATCGCCGCGTACGTGACCATCATGTTCGGCGGCACAATAGCAGTAGGATACGGGCTCGGTGGCGTTCAGCCGCTGAATCCAATCAACGGCGCGCTCCTCGTCCTGCTCGAGTGCCTCCTCGCGCTGACCGTGACCTTCATGTTCGGCACATGGTTTTCGACGCTCACGAATGGCGTGATCGTATTGGGTCTTCACGGGCTGGCTTTTATGGGCGGATGGCTGGAGCAGATGAGCGGGTTCACGGAAAGCGCGCGCCTGGTGACACTCGGCATCGTCTCCAGCCTGATCATGCCGAGCGAGGCGATCTGGCGGCGCGCGGCGTTCGAAATGGAAACCCCTCTGGCTGGATCCCTGCAATTCTCGCCATTTGCCGATGTTTCCATCCCCAGCTGGACGATGATCGGTTACGCCGGCATTTATTTGGTTGTTGCCCTCGTGATTGCGATCAGTCACTTCCATCAGCGCGATCTGTAGCGTGCAAACTTTTCAGACGACGAATAGATAATTCGGCCAAAACGGCTCCACGCACGTCTTACTATAGATGGGAGCATCGTGAGATTGCTGGAGCAGGCGACCGAAGATCGAACGACACGACCGGAACTTGACTTTTCCAGCACGGCGGCAGCGTAATTAAGAAAACGGAGAACAACGATGGACACATGTTCGCGGAAACCTCGCAATCTGCATTGCGGTGAGACAAGAACAAGTAAAACGAGGCGGGCTCTTCAAACCAGGATTCAGGCTCTCTTCCTTGTTGCCTGTTTCTTCGCTGTGGCTGGAGCCTCGGCGCCGGCAAGCCGCGCAACTCTCACCGGAAAGGTCGTTGATTCAATCGGCAAGCCACTCGATCACGCCACCGTTCTAGTCTATCACGCCGGCGTCAAGACTGGCTATAGCACTTACTGTCCGAGCTGCTATATCGATTGCGGCAAACGTACTGTGACCGATGCTGCGGGCGCCTTCAGCATCAAAGATCTCAGTCCTGACTTGTTGTTCGAATTGCTCGTGGTGCGTGACGGTTACTTTTCATCTTTTGTTAAGTCCGTTGATCCATCGAAGGGACCCGCACCCGCCGCGATCCTCAATACGAGGCACCCTGTCACCGATCCCGAACGTGTGGTCCGCGGCAGGGTCGTCGATGCTCATGGCCTTCCGCTGCGCGACGCTGTCGTCCAGCCCCAGGGCATCCTGATCAACGACGAGAAGAGTGGACATATCGCGATGTACGGTACTGTCGATGGCCTGGACCTCATTGCGGTAACGAACAACAAAGGGGACTTTGAAGTCTCCTACGACAGATCTGCACTGAAGGTTCTCCTTCTGGTGGAGGCCCGCGGGCTGGCTCCCAAGGTATTCAATCAGCTCCCTACCGGACTGGAACGTCAGACTTTGACCATGACCGACGGCGCCACCGTGCGCGGCCGCCTGGTCGAAAACGGAAAGCCTGTAGGCGGTGCGCAAATCGGTCTGGTCCCGCGCCAGCGTGGTTTTGGCGCCGAACTTAAGTTGTACGGGAGTCCCTACGCCGAGATCCGGATTGGAACGCAACCAGATGGTACTTTCCTTATTCCCAACGTTCCGGCGCCCGTCGAATGGTACATCTACGGCACGATGGAATCGACCGCCACGCGCGGCGGGACCGGGCCTGTGGAGTGCGTTACAAAGACCGACAACGAAGACGTGAACGTCGGCGATACCCACATCACCCCAGGCTTCCGCCTGCGAGGGAAAGTGGTCCTCAGCGACGGCAAATCCATCGCGGACGGCATGCGGGTATTCATCAGTGCCGACACCACCCAGGATAGCCAAACGGCACTGCTCCGGCCGGACGGGAGCTTCGAGTTTGCCGGCCTGGCGTCGGGCAAATATGTCGTAGCGGCGTCTGTCAAGGGTTATCGACCTCTGCAATGGGACTATCGAAGCGGGCAAGATCGCCCCGGGACGGTGCAGATTGACCGCGATAAAGCCGAATTCGTCCTAGTCCTTGACCCGGTCAAGTGACAGTGCGCGGGCACCCGAGCCGCGGCTCACATAAAGATCACATGAGATTGCGGGCGATCGTTTTGCACACAGATGCCTCATTTGGCCGGCACCGCTTCAAGCAGCAACTTCACCGCACTCCGGAGTGCGCGCCCACCCGGCCCGGCTCCCTTGTAGTGACCGAGCCGGACGATCACGAGATCGTGCGTCGGGACGATGAGTACGTTTTGGCCGCCGACGCCGGCCATGTAATATGCGGTCTTCGGGGCGGGGAAAGAGTCATCGCCGTTCAGCCAGAAGAAGCCGCCGTAGATGGGCCGCTTGTCAGCCTCCCATGCCGGAGCGAGCGTGCTCACAAACTTCACGAATCCCTCGGGAAGAATCCGCTCGCCGTTCCACACACCGTCCTGAAGGTAGAGATTGGCGATACGCGCCCAGTCGCGCGCGGCGCCGAGTTCGTAGCCCTGCGTGAGGAAGTTCCCAAAGGGATGGGTCTCCATCACCATGTTGCGCACGCCGATCTTGTCGAAGAGTGCCTTCGTCGGGAACTCGTGGTACGACTCGCCGCGCTTCTCCACTGCAAGCCGGATCAGGTAATTGATAAGTACGGGATCCGTGTTGCGATAACGACCAACGGTGTTGGGCGGCCACTGCAATGGGCGCGTGGCCGCATAGTGGAAGGCGTTTGACGTGCTCGTATAGTAGTACAAATGGTCCGGGTATGGCCTCTTGGGATCATAGTCTGGATCCTGCGGTGCAATGATCCGGAGCCCGCTCGACATGTGCAGGATGTCTAAGATGCGGATCTTGGCCCGCGGATCGCCCGGATTCTGCCACTCCAGAATCGGTGCCGGCTGGTCAAGCGTGTAGGCATCCTCCCGGATCAGCACGCCGAACAGCGTCGCCGTGAGGCTCTTTCCCATGGACCAGCTCTCGAGCGGCGTTGTCATCGTTATGTTCGGACCGTATCGCTCGGCGATGATCCTCCCCTTGTAGGTGACGACGAACGCGGCCGTCATCCCCACAGGATCGAATGCTGCCTCGACTGCCTGATCCACTTTCGCCTTGTTCACCCCGGCAGGCCACGGTTCGTTCGATGGCGCGTCACTCATCGGCCACGGCATCGTCTTCGCGTCGGGGAGTTTGCTCTTCACAACCACCGGCTTGAACTCTACGTCGGTTTTGCCAATCGGGAGCGCGACGAAACCCCGGCTTCCGACCTGCTTCGCCATGCGCACCGTGCCGTTGGGTAAGGTCACCGACACCGACCGGTTCACGAGGTCGATGTTCGGTGTGCCAAGCTTGGCGCGCTCGGCATACGGCGCAGTGAAGTAGCCGATGTTCTCGGAGATGAACGCGGGGTCGAGCCCGGTTATGAACACTCCAGAGCACATGATGTTGGCATAGCCCGCGGCATGATACTCGAGCGGATCGCCAGGAACCGGCACATAGGGCGTATTGAGTTCGAGCGCCTTCGCGCGAGCGATCAGCGCCTGGCGCGCCGCGTCCTGGCCCTGTACCGCCAGGGTCATCGCGGCGAGCCAAAACGCTGCCATGACTGCCGGTCTCTGTTTCATCGGCCTCTCCTGTTGTAATTTCGTGCTTAGATATTGGCACTCGCCCCCATCGATCAGGAGTGCGTCGTCACTGCAGTCCTGCTAATACCGTGACCGCTCACCCAGGCTGTGGATTTTTCTGGGCCGCCCAGGCCGGGCACACTCACTTTTTGGGCGGGAAGGTCAGCTTCCACTCGTAACCACCTGCCCCCACGTTGCAATAACCCTGAACTCGGTCATAAGCGGCGTTCCACTGGCTAACAGGCTGTCTCACCGCTTGCCCTGTATTGTTCTGATCGCCAGATTGAGCGGTCAAGGGATCGCACACTCCCTGAGCCCAGAAGTGGATGAATCCCTGAGCATCCGATGAAATGGACTGGATGCGGCCATCCTGCAGGTGCATCGTCGTCACCCTGAGGGAAAACTGTCCGCCCCCGTATTCGTACCGACGCGTCACAGTGATGTCGGACGGAGATATGGTCACCTGGTTCGTGGTTGTATTGAAGTTCAGCGTAATGGCGCTGGGCGCAGCCCACTGCCAGCCATCGTTCGGCTTGTTGAGGGGCAATGAATACGTGATCGTGTTTGGGAGGGCCCTCGCTCCCCCTTCATTCCCCGTTGCGTTTGGCCTGAAACGGGGCGGCACGGCCGGGAGCTCGCTCATGGTGGTCGCGTCCTTGATATAGGGCATGCGCACGGCTTTCTGCCAGCTTCGGGTATTCGCCTGCAAATCCCGAGGGAGCTTGTCGCCATCGCTCATGGGCACGTCTCCGCATTCCGCCAGAGTCTTGGGCGTTGGTATATTCGTGGCGCTACGTGAGACGGCCCGAAAGGCATCAAAAATCCGGCGTGAGATTGTATGGTCCGGGGTCTGTTCTTCGACAATCACCGCGGTGGCTGTTCCCCATTGTGCGAGAGCCCTTCCGGTTCCGCCGTTAGAATCCCCATAAACCACCCGGCAGACGATTCCTGCGCCGCCGAAAATCTCTGATGTCGCGTAGGACCACTCGCCGCAATTGCCCCAGCCAAACCAGCCTTTCAGACTATCCGCTCCTTCCGGGTCGCCGCCCGTAAACCAGTCGCCCCATAACCTGGACAATCCGATGACAAAGTTGCTTATCGGAAGGCCGCTGCCAGGCGCCAGATGATAGGTTTGAACAATCTCGGTGAGCCGGCTGAAAACATAACGTGCCTTTTCTATGTCGGAGCCGCTTTTAGGAAAAGCGGACTCCTGTCGTATTGCCCTTCCCAGATCGGAAAAGCCGCTCTCTGAGGAAATGCCGGCAGGCCAACCAGTCTGTCCCCTGGGGGATGGAACCACAAATGAAATCCAGAGCAAAGTCAATCCCGCCGAAATCGTAACTTTTCTCATGTTTTCCCTCACTCATGCATGATTGATGTGCAACGGTTGACGCGGCGCCGCGCTCGGGGGACTCGACTGCCGACCTGAGCGCCATAAGTTGGCCCTTTGAGGGGCCGCACGCTGCTGGATGACGAAGGATCTGATGAGATCCTCCGCCGAAAATACCCCGACTGGCGGCAGGAGTTAACGAAAACGGAACCAAATCGGCGACTGATGGGATTTTGGGCAGACAACGCATTCCACCAAGCCGGACGAGGCGCCAATCGCAGATTGCCCAAGCATAACGGGTTTTGCACTGATTAATGCTGCCTAATTGCAAATATTCAATTAAATATGATTAATAAAGTAGATTATGTTAACAAATTCCGTTAACACAAACGACCGTCTCTGGCGGTGTGGCTTGATAAGCTCCGCCACTGCGATATTCGGGTTCGTGACTCTGTGGTTAAAGCGGTCGCTGGAGAATGGGGTTGGGCGCGCCCCGAATGGGCAAATCGCTCAGCGGGGGTAATCCAGGCCTACGCCGCTCAACGAGGTAGAGGATGTAGAGCCCCGCAAGGACAAAAGAACGAATGTTGAGCTTCTTCAGGGCCGCATGATAAATTTACATTACTGTACTTTAATTTTGTTGACATTTAATGATTACAGCCGGTTAATATAACTCCAAACGGCGCTGAAATTGCTGTCACGGCGCTCGGTTTAATTGTTAGAAATAACAAACGCAGACACTTTAAAGTATTGGATAATGTTGCTCAACGACGGGTGGGTTGAGCGGTTTACTTTAGGGCTCTGTACCGGCGGTTCGGTGGTTTTGAGGTCTTACACGCCCGCTGGTAATCCTGTTCGGTGGCAGCCTGAACTCATGCCTGGGGCGGGCTGCGGAGCCTGAAACGCCACGACTGCACAGGGAATGGCAATCGCCAACCATACCACGCTGAGCGGCCGGCGGTTCGTACGATTCGTGAACACGGATTCCTCTTCTGTATGCAACATGACCGGATCAGATTGTCGGAATGCTCATGTCCGTGCATTTAGACCAGACGGTCAATCCCGATTATAGAGGAGCGCCAGTGGCGCGTGGGGGTATTGGGAGAACGATCGCGGTTCCCGGCAGGCGCACTCGCCGCCACCATCGCGGAGCGCCTGAGCAAAAAAGGGGCTGGGTCTATATTATACTAACGATAGCCCTTTTCCCCTTTTGCGCGACGCTGGCCGCATCGCAGGTGTGCGAAAAAACGCCGGTGGATTATGTGGATCCGAATATCGGCACGATCGGACACCTGTTGACGGCGACGGTTCCCTACGTACAGTACCCACACGGAATGTTCCGCGCGGCACCTGTCACCACGCCCGGCGTTCAGGACCGCTACTTCGCAGATCGGATTTACGGCTTTCCCGCTGGTCCGGCGACTCTAATGGCCTACATCGACGACCTCTCTTGCGATCAGGCCAAAACCGCTTCCCGCTATGATCACGATTTTGAAACCTCCACGCCGTACTGGTACAAGGTCCACCTGGAGGAATCGGATATTGATGCGGAAGTCACGGCGACTGGGCTGGCGGCCTATTATCGCTATACCTTTCCCGCAACGCCGCACGCACATCTGTCGCTGAGCTTGAGGATCGGCGAAGTCGACGTCGTGGGTCCGGATGGAGTATACGGCTAGGGCGGTCCCGTCTGCTGCGACTCAGCGGAATCCGCGCCCTACTTTTTCTACGCCGAGTTCTCGAAGCCCGTAGCCGGTTTCCGCACATGGCATGGCAGCAAACTGTCAGTGGACGCGAGACAGTCCGGAATCGGCATCGGCTTCGCAACGGATTTCGCGACCAAAGCAGGAGAGCAGATCGAGGTGCGCGTCGGGATTTCGCACATCAGCATGGACCAGGCAAGGAAGAACCTGGTGCGCGAGATCCCCAGTTGGAGCTTCGACGCAGTGAAGGCAAAGGCGCGCGCGGTCTGGAATCAGGCACTAAGCGCGATTCTTGTTCGTCGTGGCACGGAGCGCCAGCGCACAATATTCTATACCGCTCTCTACCGTTCGCTGTGCCGCATGACCGACATCACCGAAGACGGACAGTATTACAGCGGCTACGACCACCACGTGCACTCGTCGGAGGGCCACGACTTCTACGTGGACGACGGGCTCTGGGACACATACCGCAGCGCGCATCCGTTATCGCTGTTGATCGAAGCTCCCAGGCAAATGGACATGGTGAGGTCGTACATCCGAATGTACGAGCAGAGCGGCTGGCTGCCTTCGTTTCCTTCCATCGGCGGTGAGCGCGCGGTGATGATCGGGCATCACTCCACGGCTCTGATCACGGACTCATACGTCAAAGGTTATCGCGATTTCGACATCGAGCAGGCATATGCGGGCATGAAGAAAAACGCCATGGAATCAACCATGCTGCCGTGGCGCCGCGGCCCCCAGACGGAACTGGACAAGGTCTACCTCGAAAAGGGCTTCTTTCCCGCATTGGCCAAGGGACAAACCGAGAGCGTGAAAGAAGTGCACCCGTTCGAGCGGCGCCAATCAGTGTCGGTGACTTTGGAGAACTGCTACGACGACTGGTGCCTCGCCCAGGTGGCCAAGGGGCTCGATAAGGAAAAGGATTACACGTACTTCATGAATCGTGCGCGCAACTATGCGAACATGTTCGACCCGCAGACCGGTTTCATGACGCCGAAGAGCGCCGACGGTAAGTGGGTGGAGGACTTCGATCCCAAATTAGGCGGCGGCCAGGGCGGCAGGGCATGGTTCGCCGAATGCAATTCATGGGTCTACACCTGGCACGTGCAACACGACTTGGCTGGCCTGATCGCCCTCATGGGTGGGAGGGAGAAATTCGCCGCCAGGCTTGATCAATTGTTCATGGAGCAGTACGGTACCTCGAAATTCAGTTTTCTAGCCCAGTTCCCGGATATGACCGGCCTGATAGGCATGTACCCGCAGGGGAACGAGCCGGCGTTCCACATTCCCTACCTGTATGACTACTGTGGAAACCGTGGAAGACCCAACGGAGGGTGCGCCAGATCATGGATGTGTGGTATGGCGACGGCCCCCTGGGCATTTGCGGCGACGAGGACGGCGGAGCGATGTCGTCGTGGTACGTTCTCAGCGCGATGGGCTTCTACCCGGTGTGCCCCGGTGAGCCCTCGTACGAAATCGGGAGCCCACTGTTTGAAGAGACGCGTATCGCGCTTGACAACGACAAGGTTTTTACCATCACGGCCAGGAACGTGTCGGCCCAGAACAAGTACATCCAATCAGCCACGCTGAACGGCAAACCGTGGGACAAGCCGTGGTTCGCGCATTCCGATCTGGCTGCAGGCGGAACGCTGGTCCTGACGATGGGGCCTCGCCCGAACCTGGCCTGGGGCAGCGCGCCGGAAGCGGCTCCGCCTTCAATGTCGCGGTGATAATGATTCTAACCCGCATCTCTCGACGGCTTTCATAGCGAGGCATTGTCGTTTTCGACCGAGCACAACGCAGTAATGATGCCTGTATCCGCCACAGCAGTAGACAGCCGGCGAGAGATGCGTGCCGGCGACGCAAGAGAGCCCCGCCTTTGGAGCCCAGAGCCGGCTGCAACTCTCCCTAGCTTCTGAGAAGTGGGAGGCAAAACGGCAAACCTTGCCATTGGGCAAACTGCCGGGCGCCTAGACCATTATATTTCCGAACGGCCCCAAAATGGCTATTTCCTCGAACGGTACTCCAGAAAAGCGAGGACTGTAGTTTCCGGCTTATCCGTAATACGCAGAACGCCGCATCTCGGACAAACCACGTCTGCGCTATAATCCTTAGCGTCGGATTCGAATATCCCGGCTTTCTGATGCTAGACGCGGAGAGAAGAATGCCAATGAACAAGTCAAAACGGAAAGAAAGCTTGTACAAACTTCCCTTGATATTAACCCCTCAACCAGAAAGCGGGTACACAGTCACCTGCCCGTTGTTGCCTGAACTGATTACTGAGGGAGATTCTGCAGAGGAGGCGTTGGCAAACGTCTCTGACGCATTATCTGCATTGTTGGAGGCTTACCGGCACCTTAACCGCCCTGTCCCTCCCGTCCTCATACAGAGCTTTCCTGATTCCCGCAATCATCCTCGCAGCGGTTGTGGGGGCGTGGCTTTATCGGGAGTGAAGCGGAATTTCTCTTCGAATATTGGTTTGTGGGCCTCCGCAGCTCAATCGACAGCGGCAGCCTAATTCCCGATCGGCCGGTTATCTGGACAAGTGCCCTGAGTCAAGCTCCGAAGTTACGGACATCGAGGAGAATGAGAATCCGCGGCGGATCATCTCCCCGAACGGGATTGCGGGATAATGAGGCTGACGATGTCCTCGTTGAGGTATGCCACCTCCACCTCGCGGCATATGGCGAAGCGCTATACCCTCCTGCGAAAGCGCCTGAGCTGTAGGACACGTTCGGTGCCAAGCAGCCACACGGGGAGCGGCATGATAGCATCCTCTCACCGGAAGCAGATCGTCCTTTTCCTTGCAGCTGTAGTTTTGCCCAGCGGGACGCACCTCTTCGTGTCCTGGAAAAGAGAGGCTGGCTCGAAAATACTTTTATCCTATACACATCAGATCATGGCGACATGACGGGAGATCAGTACCTCTGGCGAAAAACGTACGCCTATCAGGCATCCTCCAGAATCCCGCTGATCGTCCGCTGGCCCGATAGACTTCTCAATGCCCGGCGGGGCCAGGTTTTGAGCCTTCCGGTCGAGTTGCGGGACATATTGCCGACATTTTTGAGTGTCGCTTCCGTCGCCTTCGACGAAAACAGCTTCGATGGCCGCAACGCACTGAGAGCCTTTCACGTGCTGGTGAAGCCCGCCGGGCCTCTCTGCAACCTGGATTGCACCTACTGTTTCTATCTGGAAAAGGAAAAGCTGTACCCACCAAGCGAATCCTGGAGCATGACGGATAACGTTCTTGAATCCTTTGTGCGTCAGTACATCGAAGCGCAAGATGTGCCTGCGATAAATTTTGCCTGGCAGGGCGGTGAGCCGACTCTGATGGGAGTGGGTTTCTTCCGCAAGGCGGTGGAACTCCAGCGGCAGTATGCAAACGGCAAGGTCATTGAAAACTCGATTCAGACGAACGGCGTGCTGCTGGACGATGCCTGGTGCGAGTTCCTGGCAGCGGAGCACTTTCTCGTCGGCATCTCAATCGACGGTCCGCGCAAAATGCACGATCACTATCGCGTGGATAGGGGTGGCGCGCCGACGTTCGAGAAGGTGATGAAGGGGCTTGAGTTCGTTTAGAAACACCATGTCGAGTTCAACACCCTGACCTGCGTGCAGAAGCACAACTCCTGCTACCCGATCGAAGTATATGAGTTTCTGAAGGCGATCGGCAGCCGCTTCATGCAATTCATTCCCGTAGTCGAGCGCGTGGCTGCAGCGGCCTACCCTAATGAGCTGACGCTGGTTCTCCCTTCCAGCTCGGCCGCGGCACAGGTTACCGAGTGGTCGGTCGAACCCCGTCAGTTCGGCAAATTCCTCTGCACTATCTTCGACGAGTGGGTGCGCCGGGACGTCGGACGTCATTACGTCCAGCTTTTCGATGTCATGCTCGAAAGATGGCTCGGCATGGAACCTTCGCTTTGTGTCTTCCGCGAATCCTGTGGCGATGCCGTAGCTCTGGAACATAACGGCGACCTCTATTCGTGCGATCATTACGTGTGCCCGGAAACCAGGTTGGGAAACATCATGGAAACCCAGATTCGCGCGCTGATGAATTCGCCGGCGCAGAGCGGCTTCGGCAGCAACAAACGTCAGACCCTGCCGGCCAACTGCCGGAATTGCGAGGTGCGCTTTGCCTGCAACGGCGAATGTCCCAAGCACCGTTTCATGCGGACACCCGACGGTGAACGAGGGCACAATTACCTGTGTGCGGGATATAAGACGTTTCTGGAGCACATCGATCCGTATATGCGGTTTATGGCTGCTGAACTTCGCAACAAACGCGCGCCGGCCAATGTTATGGACTGGATCAGAGAGAACGATGCACTGAGAATACGGC
>Ga0182021_10010213_pt1 | contig 11136 bp, 8 predicted proteins | sample 612E3MmetaG_FD_120493 | JGI IMG/M metagenome (GOLD analysis project Ga0182021, IMG submission 120493) | Permafrost microbial communities from Stordalen Mire, Sweden - 612E3M metaG (Illumina Assembly) | ecosystem: Environmental > Terrestrial > Soil > Wetlands > Permafrost | place: Sweden...
CCCCCGCAATGACCGACTGGCATGAAGGCGATTTGTTTTCCATGAGCAATCTTCCCAATCCGTTCAACACCCTCCAGACCTTCCGCACCGCCGGCGGCCCGAAGTCGTTTTATTCGCTGCCCGCGCTGGAGGCGGCCGGTTTCGGTAACCTCCGGCGCCTGCCGGTCTCCCTCCGCCTTGTGCTGGAATCGCTGCTGCGCAACTGCGACGGCCGGCGCGTGACCGAGCCGGCCGTGCGCACCCTCGCGTCGTGGCAGCCCCGGGCCCCGCGCACCGCGGAGATCCCCTTCGTGGTCGCGCGCATCGTGCTGCAGGATTTCACCGGCGTGCCGCTGCTCGTCGACCTCGCCGCCATGCGTTCGGCGGTGCAGCGCCTCGGCAGGGACCCGAAGATCATCGAGCCGCTGGTGCCGGTGGATCTGGTGGTCGACCACTCGGTGCAGGTCGACGTGAACGGCACCTCCGGCGCCTTTGCCCGAAATCTCGAGATCGAGTTCCGGCGCAACCGCGAACGCTACCAGTTTCTCAAATGGGGCATGCAGACCTTCGACACCTTCAAGGTCGTGCCGCCGGGCATCGGCATCGTCCATCAGGTCAACCTTGAGTACCTCGCGAAAGGGGTGCTGAGCGACCCGAACGGCGTCGTCTATCCCGACACGCTCGTGGGCACCGACTCGCACACGACCATGATCAACGGCCTCGGCATTGTGGGCTGGGGCGTGGGCGGCATCGAGGCCGAGGCCGGCATGCTCGGCCAGCCGGTCTACTTCCTTACGCCCGACGTCGTCGGCGTGCACCTCACCGGCGCGCTGCGCGAGGGCGTGACGGCGACCGACTTGGTGCTCACCCTCACGCAGCTGCTCCGCTCGGCGAAGGTCGTGGGCAAGTTCGTCGAGTTTTTCGGCCCGGGCGCAGCCTCGCTGCCGGTGGTGGATCGCGCGACCATCGGCAACATGGCGCCCGAGTACGGCGCGACCATGGGATTCTTCCCGATCGACGCCGAGTGCGCCCGCTACCTGCGCGCCACCGGCCGCCCCGAGAAGCACGTGAAGCTTTACGAGGACTACTACGCGGCCCAGGGACTGTGGGGCATCCCGCAGCCGGGCGAGATCGATTACTCGCAGGTGTTCGCACTGGATCTCGGCACCGTCGTGCCGAGCGTGGCCGGCCCCAAGCGCCCGCAGGACCGCATCGAGCTGCCCCAGCTCAAGCAGGCCTTTGCCGCGGCTTTTTCCAAGCCCGTCGCGGAAAACGGTTTTGGCCGGCCGGCCGCCGAGTTGTCCCGGGTGGTGCATGTTTCCGCCGGCGACCGCGGACAGTTTCATGCCGGTGGCGGCAGCCAGGCGTGCGTGTCTCCGCAGAACGCAGCCATCCGCGATACCAATCCCGCCACCGAGCGGGAGATGGCCAACAACCGGTCCACTCCCGATCCGGTCGCCGCGCCTGCGCCGCGCCTCGAAGGCGATCTGCGCCACGGCAGCGTGCTCATCGCCGCCATCACGAGCTGCACGAACACCTCGAATCCGAGCGTCATGCTGGCCGCCGGCCTGCTGGCGAAAAAAGCCGTCGAGCGCGGACTCACGGTGAATCCCCTCGTCAAGGCGTCGCTGGCGCCGGGCAGCCGCGTCGTGACCGACTACCTCGCGAAAGCGGACCTTCAGCGTCACCTCGACGCGCTCGGCTTCAACCTCGTGGGCTACGGCTGCACCACCTGCATCGGCAACTCCGGCCCGCTGCATCCGGCGATCGAGGAGGCCGTGACCAGCCACGATGTCGTGGCCGCGTCCGTGCTCTCGGGCAACCGCAATTTCGAAGCCCGCGTGCATCAGAACATCAAGGCCAACTTCCTCATGTCGCCGCCACTGGTCGTGGCCTTTGCGCTCGCCGGCCGCGTCGACCTCGACCTGACCACCGAGCCGCTTGGCACCGGCCGGGACGGGCAGCCCGTCTACCTGCGCGACCTCTGGCCCACGCTCGCGGAGATCCGCGAGGCCATGCAGGCCGCGCTCAAGCCCGCGGTGTTCCGCCGGCTCTACAAGAACTTCGCGGCCCAGAATCCGCAATGGAACGAAATTCCCACGACGACCGGCAGCGTCTACGTGTGGGATCCGCAGTCCACCTACATCCAGGAGCCACCATTCTTCGCGCAATTCGGTCCGCAGGCCGGCCCGATCACCGAGATCCGGGGCGCCCGCCTGCTTGGCCTCTTCGGCGACTCGGTCACCACCGACCACATCTCGCCGGCCGGCTCGATCAAGAAAACCTCGCCCGCGGGCCGGTTTTTGCTGGAAAACGGTGTGGCCTACGAGGACTTCAACAGCTACGGCTCGCGCCGCGGCAACGACCGCGTGATGACGCGCGGCACCTTCGCCAACGTACGCATCAAAAACCTCATGCTCGGCGGCGAGGAGGGCGGCAGCACGCTGCTCCAGCCCGAGGGCACGAAGCTTTCCATCTACGAGGCCGCCATGGAGTATCAGCGGCGCGGCACGCCGCTCGTCATCATCGCCGGCCAGGAGTATGGCACCGGCTCGTCGCGCGACTGGGCGGCGAAGGGCACCCGCTTGCTGGGCGTGAAGGCGGTCGTGGCACTGAGCTTCGAGCGCATTCACCGCTCCAACCTCGTCGGCATGGGCGTGCTCCCGCTCCAGTTCAAGGAGGGCACGTCCGCCCAGACGCTGCAGCTCGACGGCACGGAGACCTACGACGCGCTCGGCCTCGGCCCGACGCTCCAGCCGCAGCAGGACCTCACACTCCGCTTCACGCGCCGGAGCGGCGCGGTCGTGGACCTGCCGGTGCGGTGCCGCATCGATACGCCGATTGAAATCGATTACTACCGTCACGGCGGCATCCTGCCGTACGTCTTGCGGCAGATCCTCGCGAAGCATTGAGTATTTGGCCATCGCAAGTCCCGCAGCCGCGGGACGAGGCGATCGCGCTGGATTGCTTCGCCACTCCGCTCCTCGCAATGACCCAAAGCCCCATGCCCGAGGCACCCGCCAAACCTGCTTATCTGGTCGACGCCTACGCCGATCCGGTGGTCGTGCGGGTCGAGGGGCGGGCGTGCCATGCCAACAGCGTCAGTCTGCGGGATTTCTTCGCCGAAATGATCGGGCAGGGGAAGGCGCGGTTCGTGATGGATTTTCAGAAGTGCACGAGCATGGACAGCACCTTCCTCGGCGTGCTGGCCGGCGCGGCGCTCGAATTGCGCCGGCGGAAGCCGCCGGGCAACCTGGTGCTCTGCCGGGTGGCCCACCGCAATCTTGAGCTGCTGCGCAACCTCGGACTCCACCGGCTGCTCACCGTCGACGCGGGCGATTTTCCGATGGACTTCGGCCCGGGCGCCACGGCGCTGGCTCCCGCTTCGGACCACGGCGATCTGGAAAACGCGCGTCTCGTGCTGGAAGCGCATGAGAATCTCGTCGCCACCGATCCCGCCAACCAGAGCAGGTTTCAGGACGTGCTGGCCTTTCTGCGCAATCGCGTGGAGGAGAAATGAAAGGTACCGCCCGCCGTCTTTGGGCTCCGTAGCCCTGGCGCGGGAGGCTGCCGGCGGGTGGCCGCCCCGGGGAGATTTTTTGAAACTCGACCCGGTGACGGCCCGCTCAAGAATCCCCGCATGCTTTTCTTCCTCATGGGTGCCGCGGCCGGGGCGCTGGCCGTGTTCTGGCTCGGCATGAAGTGGCGAGCCCGGGCGGACCGGCTGGAGGAGGAGAAGCTGCGGCTTGCACAGGAAAAGCAGATCGTCGTCGATTTCATGCACCACATGGTGCAGGCCCTCGGGGAGGGCCTGTCCCGCGAGGAGCTTTTCCAGCGCATCGTCCACGCCGCCATCCTGTGCACCGAGGCATTGAGCGCGTGCATCTTTGAAAAGCGGGCGGACAACAAGATGCAGGGCGTGGCGGTCGAGGGCCTGTTTCCGCCGCACCGGCCCCTGCCGTCGCAGGCCCGGACCAAGCTCGCCACGCGCGCGCGTTTCATCGAGCAGGTGCTGAAATCAGAGGTGTTTGACATCAGCGAGGGCATCGTCGGCCGCGTGGCGCGCACCGGGCAGGGCGAGCTGATCGCCGACGCCGCGTCCGACCCGCGCATCGTCAAGCACGACGACCCGTCGCTCGCCGTCCGGTCCGTCATCGCCGCCCCGATCCGGTTCCAGGACCGGATGATCGGCGTGCTCGCGGTGGCCAACCCGGCCGGCAGCCTGCCGTTCACCGAAAGCGATTTCTCACTCGTGCTGTCGCTGGCCGAGCAGGCCGGGCTCGCCGTGCACAACCTCGAGACCATGCACTTTCAGATCGAGAAGCAGCAGCTGGATCTCGACCTTGCCCTCGCCAGCAGCATCCAGCAGATGCTGCTGCCCGCCGCCACGCCGCGCCTCGCCGGCCTCGACATCGCCGCGCAATATGTGCCCACGCAGAAGGTCGGCGGGGACCTCTATGATTTTTACGTGCTCTCGCCCACGCGGCTCGGCGTCGCCGTGGCCGACGTGTCCGGCAAGGGCATCCCCGCGTCGCTGCTCATGGCCATCTGCCGCACCAACCTCCAGCAGATCGCCCCGCACGAGGACTCGCCGGCACGCGTGCTGCGCGCGGTGAACCACGCCATGGCAGGCGACGTCTGCCGCGGCATGTTCATCACCATCCTCTATGCGGTCATCGACGTGGAACTGGGCACAGTCACGTTCGCGCGGGCGGGCCACGAATTGCCGCTCATCTCGCGGTGCGACCCGGCGAGCGGCCAGCCGGTGAGCGAGTTCATCGGTTCCGAAGGCATGCCGGTCGGCCTGGTCGAGGCCGGGTTGTTTGACGCGGCGATCGCCGACCAGACCATTCCGTTCCTGCCGGGCGACACGCTGGTGCTCTACACCGACGGCATCACCGAGGCGGCCAACGATGATGACAAGGAATTCTCCGGCAGCCGTCTGGCGGATGCCTTGCGCACGCTGCGCTCCCGGAGCGCCGGCGAGATCACCCTCGGCATCCTTGACCATGTCCGGCGCTTCTCGGGCCGGGACCACCACCGCGACGACCTCACGCTGGTGACCGTGAAACGGGTGTAGGGAAACCGGCAAGTTCGCCGTTGCCTGGAATCCAATCCATGGCCACGTTTTCCGTCCTGATGTCCGTCGCCACCCAGACCGCCGAGCGTCTCGACCGATTTTCCCTGCCCGACGCGGGCGGGCATTTCGGCCCCTATGGCGGCGTGTTCGTGCCCGAAACACTGATGACCGCGGTGGAGGAACTCGCGGCGGCCTACACCGCGGCCAAACAGGATCCGGCGTTCCAGGCCGAGTTGCGGCACCATCTCCAGGAATATGCCGGACGGCCCACGCCGCTCTATTTCGCCGAACGGCTGACGCGGCACTGCGGCGGCGCCAAGATCTACCTGAAGCGCGAGGACCTCCTGCACACCGGCGCGCACAAGATCAACAACGCCCTCGGCCAGGCCCTGCTCGCCCGCCGCATGGGCAAGCGGCGCATCATCGCCGAGACCGGCGCGGGCCAGCATGGCGTGGCCACGGCCAGCGTGTGCGCGAAGTTCGGCTTCGACTGCGTCGTCTACATGGGCGCGGTCGACATGGAGCGCCAGGCGCTCAACGTCTTCCGCATGCGCCTGATGGGGGCCGAAGTGCGCGGGGTCGAGGCGGGGCAGAAGACGCTGAAGGAGGCCATCAACGAGGCGATGCGCGACTGGGTGACCAATGTGCGCACCACCCATTACATCCTCGGCACCGCCTATGGCGCCCATCCGTATCCGATGATGGTGCGGGATTTTCACCGCGTGATCGGGCTAGAGGCGCGGGAGCAGATTTTGGCGCGGGAAGGCCGGCTGCCCGATGAGCTCATCTCGTGCGTCGGCGGCGGCAGCAACGCCCTCGGGCTGTTCTTCGACTTTCTTGAGGAGCCGGCGGTGCGCCTGGTCGGCATCGAGGCGGGCGGGCGGGGCATCCGTCCGGGGGACCACGCCGCGCGGTTTGCCGGGGGCCGCCTCGGCGTGCTGCAGGGCTGCAAGACCTTTCTGCTCCAAAACGCCGACGGGCAGATCGAGCCGACCCACTCGGTCAGCGCGGGCCTCGATTACGCCGCGGTCGGTCCGGAGCACGCCTTCTATCGCGACCGCGGACGGATTGAGTACGGCTACGCGACCGACGACGACGTGCTCGCGGCCTTCCAGCTGTGCTCGCGGGTCGAGGGCATCATCCCCGCGCTCGAGTCGACGCACGCGCTCGCCTACGCCCTGCAGCGGGCCCGGGGGCTGCCGCCGGAACGGATCATCATCGTCAACCTTTCCGGCCGCGGTGACAAAGACGTGCAGCAGGTGGCCCGCCTGCTGAAACCGCAGGCGTGAAGCTCCAAACCTCCAAAGGCCAAACTCCAAACAAATCCCATGGGAGAAAAGCCAAAGGACCTGGAGGAGCGGACTTCGGTATTTGCCGAAAACATAAGGAGCTTTGTCCGGACGTTGCCGCGGACTATCTCAAATATTGAAGATGTGAAGCAAGTGGTCCGGGCCTCGGGCTCAGTGGCGGCGAATTGCATCGAGGCCGATGAGGCGCTTGGCAACAAGGACCGGGTCATGCGCTTCCGTATCTGCCGCAAAGAGGCAAAGGAAAGTCAGCTTTGGTTGAGGCTGATCTACACCGCAGGTGACGAGGCGATTGATGAACAGAGAGTGGCCCTGCGGCGGGAAGCTCATGAACTGAAGCTGATTTTTACAGCCATCATCAAGAAACTGGAATGAGAACTGAGGTCTTAGGATTTGTTTGGCGTTTGGAGGTTTGGCGTTTGGAATTTCCCCCATGAACAGCATGACCGGCTATGGGCGCGCCACCGCGCCGCTCGGCAGTTACACCCTCACGGTGCAAGTGAACTCCGTGAACCGCAAAACACTCGACCTGATGGTTGCGCTGCCCCACGACTGGGAGAGCCTCGAACCCGAGGTGGCGGCGACGGTCCGCCAGGCGGTGGTCCGCGGCAAGGTGCATGTCGACGTCGAACTGACCGGCGGGGCGGCCGCCGCCGAGGCGGCGTGGAACGAGGAGGGGGTGACGCAAACGCTGACGCGCCTCCGGGCCCTCGCCGCGAAGCAGGGAGTACCCTTTAAGGCAAGCGCCGATCTGCTGTGGCAGATTGCCAGCGCGGAGCGGCAGCCGAGGCAGTTTCCGACGGTCGCGGCGGGGCAGCCCGTCGTCATGACGGTGTTGAAGGAAGCCCTGCAGGGTTTCGTGGCCATGCGGGCAACCGAGGGCACGGCGCTGCAGGCCGACCTGCTGGCGCGAATCTCCGCGCTGAAGCGGCAGGTCGAGACCATTGCCGCGCGCGCGCCGCTCGTGCCGGGGCTTTACCGCGACCAGCTGCTCAAACGCCTGCGCGAGGCCGGACTCGCGCTCGATCCCGGGGACGAGCGCGTGCTCAAGGAGATTGCGCTGTTTGCCGACCGTTGCGACCTGAGCGAGGAGCTGACGCGCCTGCGCAGTCACCTCGAGCAATTCGACCAGCTCCTGCGCAGCGAGGGCGAGATCGGCCGGAAGGCGGAGTTCATTCTGCAGGAGATCAGCCGCGAGAGTCACACCGTCGGCAGCAAGGCCAATGATCTGACGATCGCCAAGGCGGTGATTGAATTCAAGAACGAGCTGGAGCGGGTGCGCGAGCAGATCGCCAACATCGAGTGAAGCCGAGCGCGAGCATCACCGTCGGCGCGGCCTCCATCTGGCATTTCAGGGCGGCGGCCGGCCTGTTTGCGGTCATGGTTGGCGTCGAACTGGCGGGCCAGGCCGTGCGGGGCATGGCGGGGGCGGGCCCGACCGGCTGGCTGCTGCTGCTGGCTGCGGCCGCCTGGGTGGTGGGACTGGTCTGGCGGGAGCGCGTCGGCGTGCTCCGGGCGTGGCTATGTTTTGTCTGGGTGATGCTGACGAGTCTGCTCGTGATGATGCTGGCGGTGCGCCACGGTTTTCTATTCGGCCGGATCGAGTTCACCGGGCAGGAATCCCTCTCGTTTGCCGGGGTGCCGCTGAGCGTGCCGCTCCTGTGGTGGCTGGTGGCGGGTGGCGGCTTCCTCGTGGTGGAAGGCCTGTGGGGCGAATGGCGGGCGGGAGTCTCCGCTTTCACCGCGATCATCACCGTGCAAATGGCGCTGATGATCCTGCCCTTCGTGGGCCGTCTGCGCGATTACTGGCGCTGGCCGCTGGGCGGGGCGTTTTTTGGCATCCCCGGGGCGGTGCTGGCGGCATGGTTTGCGCTGGCCCTCGGGCTGGCGCTCGGACTGGTGATCCTCGGTGACAACTGGAGTTCGGCCGAGGCACGCACACGCCGGCAGGCGTGGACACCGGCGGCCGTGCTGCTGGCGATGACCATCATCTGCCTGGGGGCCAACCTGCAGGCGGGCCTGTGGCTGGCAGTGGCGTTCAGTGCGGCCAACACCGTCCTCTTCGGAGCGGTGGTGGTCTGGTACCTGCGGGATCGCGGGCTGGGACGCTAGGGAGCCGGCCGGCCCTCTGGTCCCGGCGGCGGTTCTTCCGGCTGGCGCAGCGAATGCAGCAGGTAGATGCCCACCCCGACGCAGATGCCGGAATCGGCGACGTTGAAGGTCGGGTAGATGTAGCTGCCGAAGTGGAAATCGAGGAAGTCGATGACATGCCCGTGGACGAGACGGTCGACGAGGTTGCCGGCGATGCCACCGCACAGCAGCCCGAAGCTCACCTGTACGGTCCATAGCTGGAGGCCGAGCTGGCGCCGCCAGACAAAGATCGCGATTAATGTCGTCACGGCGAGCAACGCGAGGAAGGTGCTCCGGCCGCTGAACAGGCTCCAGGCCGCGCCGGTGTTGCCGACGTTCACCAGGTTGAAAAAGTCGTCGATCACGGCGATATGCCGCGGCGGGCCGTAGGTGGGGTAGGGCAGGCGCGCGCAAATCCAAGCCTTGGTGGCCTGGTCGAGCACCAACACCGCTGCGGCCAGCGCCAGCAGCCAGCGATAGGCAAGGATGCGCTGCAGCCGCGGGCGCGGCGGCGGGGCGGCGGCTGGCGGGACGGGTGGCGTGGCCACGGGGCCAGGCGGGAGCGACGTCATTCTTCAGGCTCTTCTTCGATGAGCTTGCCGCCTTCCTCGCTGGTGGTGTCGGCGAAGATGCCGGCGCGCTGCACGGAATGATGTTTGGTCTTTTCCAATTCCTTCTGGGCCTCGGCGGAATAACGCGTGAACGGCACGGCGAGCAGCCGGTCGCGGCTGATCGGCTTGCCGGTCAGTTCGCAAATGCCGTAGGTGCCGGCATGGACGCGCTTGATGGCGGCCTCCACTTCGGACAGTGCCTCCTGCTCGTTCGAGACCAGGCTGAGGGCGAAGTCGCGGTCAAAGGTGTCGGTGCCGGCGTCGGCCATGTGCTGGCCGTAGCCGGAGAGATCGCCGGCGTCCTCCTTGGCCGAGCGCTTGAGCGTCTCCTCGGAGTGCTGACCCAGCGACTCCATCACGTGGCTGCGGAGGTCGAGGAGGAGCTTGTAATAACGGCGGTATTTCTCCGGCACGTCCGCCAGATCGCCATCGTCCGCGGAAGCCTTCCCGGACTTGTGCGGATTGAAACCGAGGACGTCGGCGAGGGAGGCAGCCTTGATATGGTGGGGAATGGAGGGCCGGCTGGCGCCTTTGACGGGGAGATCCGCCTTGGCGGCGTCCCGGGGCTTGCCGGCCGCGGTTCCGGTGTGGGCGGTTTTTTTGGCGTTTCGCTTCGCAATTTCCCGGACCTCATCGAGGCTGAACGCAATGGGCTTGGTGGTTTTGCGCTCGAGGATGCGACGTTTGAGATCGGCCGGTTGCGTGGCCCTGCCGGCCGGGGCCGGCTTGGCGGACGTAGCTTTCTTTGCCACGGAGGTGGACTTCTGGGCCGGGACGGGCCGGGCGTGTTTCTTGGCGGCGGCGGGCTTTTTGTTTTTGGCCATGATGAATAAGGGGGTTGAAAGGTTACGAGGGTCTAGGCGCCGAGAGCAGCGGCGCAGCGGGTGCAAACTTCTCCATGTTGGGTCATTTTGAAATCGCTCGCCGATAGTTCGCGCCAACAGCGATCACACCGCTTGCTTGAGCCGGGAACAATCTGGTTGTTTTCGATGTGAGTCGATGAGGTCGGATACACTTTGATTTCGTCTGATTCAGGTGAAATCGACGTGCCAGTAGTAACGGCTACTCCGGATGTAGTGAAAAACTCGGGGAGGTTGACCCTCGACTCATCGATTTGAAACGGTTTGCCCGTTAAAAGGATCACCTTTGAAAGAACAACATTGGCTTGAAGCGACTTTCCAATGGAGCCGGCGAAACGAAGTGCCTCGATCTTCTCATTCACCAGGCTTTTAACCACACGGAGATTGCTGATATATTCGTCGAGGTCTGGAGCGGTCCATGACGCAGCGGCTTCCGGCCAGTCTTGGAGATGTACTGAGCCCTCAGTGTATTCCTTGCCGGCTGTGGCAAACGACCAGGCCTCGTCAGCCGTGAAGGTGATGATCGGCGAGAGGACACGGACGAGCGTCTGGAAGATGTGATGGAGGGCGGTCTGCGACGAGCGACGCTGCGGATCGGCGGCGCCCAGCGTGTAGAGTCGGTCCTTCAGAATGTCGTGATAGGTGGCCGAGAGCGTGACCGCACAGAACTGGTTGCAGAGCTGGTAGACCTTGTGGAACTCGTAGGCGTCGTAAGCCGCCGTGCACTGCCGCAAAAGCTCAGCGGTCTGGTGCAGTGCCCAGCGGTCGAGGTTGTCCATTTTTTCGACAGGCACAGCGTCGCGCGCCGGATTGAAATCGAAGAGATTGGAAAGCTGGAAGCGGAAGGTATTGCGAAGCAGGCGGTAGGTCTCGCCGACGTGGGAGAGAATCTCCTTGGAGATCGGGATGTCGTCGCGGAAGTTCTGCGAGGCGATCCACAGGCGCATGACGTCTGTGCCGTACTCGGCGATGTAGGCATCGCTGGTCTGCGGCTTCTCGTAGGTGTTGCTTTTGGAGATTTTCTTGCGCTCCTCGTCCAGAATGAAGCCGTGGGTGAGCACGATCCGGTAGGGCGCGCCGCCGTGGGCGATCACGGCGGTCCAGAGCGAGGACTGGAACCAGCCGCGGTGCTGGTCGCTGCCTTCGAGGTAGAGGTCGGCGGGCCAGTC
>Ga0182021_10010214_pt1 | contig 11136 bp, 8 predicted proteins | sample 612E3MmetaG_FD_120493 | JGI IMG/M metagenome (GOLD analysis project Ga0182021, IMG submission 120493) | Permafrost microbial communities from Stordalen Mire, Sweden - 612E3M metaG (Illumina Assembly) | ecosystem: Environmental > Terrestrial > Soil > Wetlands > Permafrost | place: Sweden...
GCCGCGCAGCCGATGAAGTTGTACCAGAGGTAGGAGATGTTGAGCGAGAAATAGAGGATGAAGACGAGCGCCTGGGCCGCCAGCGCCGCCCAGAACACCGCCGTGCCGCCCACCCGGCGGAGAAAAAACGCCACCAGGAACAGGCCGAGCACAACGCCGTAGAAAACGGAGCCGAGAATATTGACCGCCTGGATCAGGTTTTCCACCAGGTTCGCGAAGAGCGCGAACGCGATCGCCACCAGCCCCCACAGGGCGGTGAACCAGCGGGAGGCCGCCACGTAATGGGCGTCAGTCGCCTCGCGCCGAATGAGGTGGCGGTAGAAATCCACCGTGGTGGTGGAGCCCAGCGCGTTGAGCTCGGCGGATTTCGAAGACAGGGCCGCGGCGAAAAACGCCGCGATCAGCAGGCCGATCACGCCATGCGGCAGATGGTCGAGGATGAAAGTGACAAACACGTAGTCGGCATCGCTGGCGGTCGTGCCCGGACGGGCGGCGGACAGCGCCGCCTGCGCCTGCGTGCGGACGGCCTCGGCGCGTTGGTGGGCCGCCAGCGTCGCCGCGCGGGCGGAGGCCGCGGCGGCCGGGTCGCCGGCGTGGCGGGCGTGCATCCAGGCGTCGAGTTGCCCCCGCTCCGCGGCGCGGGCGGCGGCGAAGTCGGCCTCGATAGTGCGCAGCCGGGCGCCGTCCGCGCCGGCGACCTGGGTCCGCCACACCGTCTGGTTGAAGAACACCGGCGGCTGCTCGAACTGATAGAAGACGAAAATCAGGGCGCCGAGCAGCAGGATGAAGAACTGCATCGGGATTTTGCAGACGGCGTTGAACATCAGCCCGAGCCGGCTTTCGCGCAGGGACGCGCCCGTGAGGTAACGCTGCACCTGGGACTGGTCCGTGCCGAAATACGACAGCGCGAGAAACATCCCGCCCAGCATTCCAGACCAGAAAGTGTACCGCCGGCCGGCGTCGAGGGAGAAGTCCACCGCCTCGAGTTTGTGGAAGCCGCCCGCCACGGTGAGGGCATCGGTCAGCGTCAACCCGGGGGGCAGGCGGGCCAGGAGAACGAAGAAGGCGGTGACCATGCCGGCGAAGATGACGCCGATCTGGTATTTCTGCGTGAGGCTCACGGCATCGCTGCCGCCGGCGACGGTGTAGGCCAGCACCACCAGACCGCTGCAAATGATGGTGAGATCGAGCCGCCAGCCCATCACCGTGGAGAGAACGATGGCCGGCGCGTAGATGGTGATGCCCGCCCCGAGCCCGCGCTGGACCAGGAAAAGTGCGGCACCGACCAGGCGCGTTTTGGAATCAAACCGCCGCCCGAGGTACTCGTAGGCAGTGTAGACGTTGAGGCGCCGGTAAATCGGCAGGAAGACCACGGCGATGACAATCAGCGCCAGCGGTGCGCCGAAATAGTTCTGCACGAAACCGAGACCGCTCTCGTAACCCTGGCCGGGCGTGGAGAGGAACGTGATGGCGCTTGCCTGGGTGGCCATCACGGAAAGGCCGATGGTAAGCCAGCGGGTGTTGCCCGATCCGCGCAGGTACGTGCGCAACTCGCGGCGGCCGCGCGTGCGCCACAGGGCGAAGCCGGCGATGCCGAGCATCGCCCCCACCAGGATCGCGTAGTCGAGCGCGTTCAAGAAAACCACCTTGTCAGCAGCGTCAGGAGCCCGACCCACAGCACAAAGCTGCCGAGCACGAACAGATAAACGGCGCGCCAGGTGCGCAGCCCCGGCAGGCCGGTCGCTGCATCATCCGGCGGGGCCGGCGCCGCGCCGCGGGGCGGCGTTGGATCAGGCGCGGGAGGTTTCATTTCCCGAGGGACACCAGATTGGCGAACAAACGATAGGCGCCCGGCACACCGGCCGGCAGCTGGCGGAAGAAAACCAAACCCGTGTAGACGAACCAGCCCCGTCCGTAGGGCGCCACGAGCAGACTGCTTTTGAGCGGCGCCTCGCCGGGATCGTTCATCGCCAGCACGGCCGTGTAGTGCGCCTCATCCCAGCTGCTCGGGAAATAGGTGCCGCGTTCCTGCACCCAGCCCGCAAAATCAGCGTCCGTGATCTTGTTGGGGATGTTCAACACCGGATGACCGGGGACCAGAAAGGTGACCGCCGCATTCTCGTCCGTCACCCGCAGGCGGGGCGCAGGACCCTCGATCGACAACGGATAAGGTCCGAGCTGGGTGGTTCCCAATTCCCGGCCGGGTCGATTGTATTGCTCAATCACCGTGCCGCCCGCCTCGATGTAGGCCAGCAGGCCCGGCAGGTGCTCCGCCAGATCGGCGCGGACATTGAAGGCACGCACGCCGATGACGACGGCATCGAGGCCCTGCAGTTTTCCCGGCGTGAGGTCGCCGTCGGTGAGCTGGGTGACCGCGCAGCCCATCTGGGCGAGCGCCTCGGGGATGCTGTCACCCGCGCCCGGCAGATAACCGATCCGTCGGGCGCGCACCGCCAGATCGAGGCTCACCGCCTTGAAACGCGCCGGCGGCTGCAGCAACATCAACGGGAGGTGTTCGTAGTTGATCACCTCACGTTCGGTACCGCAATGCGCGCCGCCGACCTCGGCCACCGCGGAAAAGCGGGCGGACCCCGGGCGTTCCGGCGCGGTAATGGTAAAGGTGAGGCGGATCTTGTCGCCCGCGTGCGCCAATTGGAACGGCAACCGGGCGGGCGCAGCGCGCCAGCCAGCGGGCGCCTCCAACCGCAGCATACCCGTCGCGCCGTCGCGCGCGGCAGTCACCTCGACGACCGCCGGTTGGGCGCCTCCCGGCGGGAAGAGTTCGACGGCAGAGCCGATCCCGAGCGACACCGGCGGGATCACGGCCAGCCGTCGCCGGGCCTGGGCTTCCGGGGAGCCCGCGACCCGCTGCACCGGCTCATCCGGCACCACCAGTTTTTGACCGCCGACCGCAAAGATGTATTCGACCGGGAAGGCGGGAGGATTCTCGGGCCGGCCAATCAGCGCAGGATCGTCCACCCGGAACGTGCCCGGCGTGCCTTCCTCGCGCAGCCAATAGGGCTGGCTGGGCGGAGTACCGGCGGGCAGGACCGGCGCGGAATCCCGGCTCGCGGGTTGGCCGGACGCCAGGGGAAGGTCCACCGCAAAATCGACCTTGATCGATGGATACCGCACCGCCATCCAACGCACCGGCACTGTCGAGGCGATCGTGACGGCATGGTGCAGCGACAAGGCTTCGCCCGCGACCGCCTCGGCCCGGGGCAGCGTGGTTTCCACCGAAAGCCCCAGACAGGCCTGCAGGATGCGATCGAGCTGAGCGCGCTTTTCGTCCGCCAACGGATCCGCCGGCAGTTTGGCCAGTTCTTGGCGCAACGCCAGGAGGGCCGGGACATTCGCCGCCAGATCGTCCCTCTGGAAGTGGGCAATAAGCCCATCGACCATCCGACCGATCTCAGCGCCGCCGGGCATGCGATTCCAAGTCGTATCGACCCCGTCCATGATCCCGGCGGTCGGAGCGTCGCCCGCAAGTAGGATGAAGGTCTCCGGCCGCGGCCCGTCGCCGGGACGGCCGGAAAAACCGCCCAGCCCCTGCGTCTTGTGCATGCCGCGGCTCTGATTGGCGACGGTTCCCAACGCCGCCCCGGTCACAGGGTCGTTGCCGCCGATGTCTTCCTTGACGGTCGGTCCGGTGAGGGGCGGTGGCGTATTCCCAAAGTTGAAGCTGTTCCAAAGAATCCGTTTCGGTCGCCACGGCGCGAGGCCTTCGCGGATCTGATCGGGGAAGGCCGTTGCCTCGCCCGCCAGCTTGTAAGCCTCCACCGCCAGAATTGCAGAAGCCGTATGGTGCCCGTGTCCTCCACTGCCCGGGGGAATGGGAAACCGGGTGATGATCACGTCCGGCTGGAACGTGCGGATGACACGCACGACGTCTGCCAGCACCTGTTGGTGGTCCCAGATCGCCAGCGTTTCCTCCGGGGTTTTCGAGTAACCAAAGTCGATCGCCCGGGTAAAGAACTGCCGGCCGCCGTCGATGCGGCGGGCGGCGAGCAGTTCCTGGGTGCGCGCCACGCCCAATTTCGCGTCGAACTCCGGCCCGAGTTCGTTCTGTCCCCCGTCGCCGCGCGTGATCGAAAGATAGGCGGTGCGGTAACTGCGGCCGCGCGAGAGGTACGCGATGAGCTGGGTGTTCTCATCGTCCGGATGGGCCGCGATGTAGAGCACGCTGCCCAGCACCTGGAAGCTGCGCAGTTGCTGCAGAATGGCCGGAGCGGGCATCGGCGCGGGCGCGGAAGTCGCGGCCGCGCCCGCGACCAAACCGGCGAAAGCAAACCCGAGCGCTCGCCCGGGTTTTTCACACTTCCAGATCCGCACCGACACACCCCGCCCTGTCGGGCACCCCTCTCCAGAGGGGATTTCGCCTGGGGCACTCCGAATCCCCTCTCCAGAGGGGATTTCGCCTGCGACGCTCCGAGTCCCCTCTCCCGAGAGAGGTGGCGCGAAGCGACGGGGTGTGTGAATCGGCCATTCGCGGGTGTGAAAAATGCGCGATAGCCGCCGGCGCAGGCACCGTGCCGGAACGGGCGGCTGGTTGGCGGGTGTCATCAATGCAGGCTGGCGATGAGCGCCTCGTTCAGGCGGGTGTACTCGGCTTTCGCCGGGCCGGCGCTCTCGGCGGCCAAGGCAATCGACTGCCGGGCCGTCGCGAGCGCGCCCTCCTTGTCGCCCAACTTGGCCAGGATTCTGGCCTTGTGATAGTATAGCCAAAACCCCTTCGGCTGTTCGGCGATCGCAGTGTTGATCCAGCTGACCGCCTTCTTCAGGTCCAGGTCGTGATCGGCATAAAACATGGCAGCCTGCGCATAGGGCTTTTCCGCAGCGCCCGAGGCCATCACGGCCTCAATCTGCGGCACCAGAATGGAGCCGACATCGACCTCTAACTTCACCGGCACCCGCCAATCGGCCCAGATCAGGTTGAGCGTGGCGGACTCGTCGCGAAGATCGTTGAGGTCGATCGTGAAAGTCTCGACTGGGTTCGCCAGCGCGACGGGCTTGGCGGTCACCCGCAGGACGTCGTTCACCTCCTTGTATTGATAGGCACCCCACTGGTTGCCGGCCTTTTGCAGAATGACGGTCCACTCGTCGCGGCCGGGAATGGTGAAGAGCTCGTAGGTGCCGGCGTCGAGTTTGTTTCCTTGCAGTTTGACCGGCGTGCTGAAGCTGACCCGGGTCGCGCTGTTGGCACCGGTGCGCCAGACCTTGCCGTAGGGGTCGATATTACCGACGACCACGCGGCCTTTGAGGCCCGGGCGGGAATAACTGATCTCGATCTCGGTGAGGCCGACGCGCTGCTTGACCGTGGCGGCCGGGCTGGCGGCGGGGAATTCGATCTTCGGCGGTGGCGGGGTCTGGGCGACCGTGAACGCGACGGAGAACTGGGTGTTCTCCCACATGATCTTCAACACGCCGCCCCCGGCCGGATCGTTCTCGACCGCGATCGTCAGCTGGTCGACCGGTTTATCGAGTGCGTCCTTCTTGAGGTCGACGCGCGCCAAGTCGTGGGTCTCATCGACGGGGACACCCCATTTTCCGATGTTCGTACTGAACGCCAGTTTCGCGGGCCCGCTCTCGGACGGCACGGTGTAGAGGGTGTAGGATCCGGCCGGGATCGTGGTCTGGCCGATCACGATCGGCTGCTGGGTGATAAAGAGAGTCGCTTCGTCGGCCCCCAACCGGTCGGCTTTGCCCCAGGGCACGAGTCCGCCCCAAATCTTGCGGATCTCGCCCGTTCTGGGACTCTTCGTATAGGGGCGCCCGTAGGTGATGGTGATCCGGTCGCCGGCGCGGCGGTCGCCGATGACGGTGCTGACGGTTTCGTGAGGGCTGAGGCGCTTGGTCTGCGCCGCGAGGGGCAGGGTGCCGCCGAGGGCGACGGCAACCAGGGCGATGATGAGTCTCTGGTGCATGGTTCTCCTGTTACGTGGTTGAATGAGGGTGCGGATGGTGGGGGACAATAACACCCTCGAGCGGAAAGGCGAGAGGGGTCGGCCATCTGCCCAGATGGTTAACACCAAGAACAGAGTTTGTCCCCGTTTTTTTCATCCGTGGTTCGATTAGGCATGCCCGACTGGTCAGGGTTGCAAGGGCCGGGCGCCAGCCGGCGTGGGCGGCCGGAGGAACTCGAGATTACTACGCGCATCTTGGTAATCCGGCTTGAGGAGCAGGGCCGCCTGAAACTCCCGGATCGCCTCTGCGTCGCGTCCAGCGCGGTGGAGCGCGGCCCCGAGGTTGTTGTGGGCTTCGGCGTAGCCCGACTTCAGTCGCAGCGACGCTTGGAACTCCTCGATCGCCTCCGACGTGCGCTCCACTTGGAGCAGGGCATTGCCCAGGTTGTTGTGGGCCTCTGCGTAGTCCGGTTTGACCCGCAATGCCGACTGGTAGTGGGCGATGGCGGCCTCGGTTTGCCCGGCTTGGAGGAGGGCGTTGCCCAGATTGTAGTGTGCCTCCATGTACTCCGGCTGAAACCGGAGCGCCGTTTCGTATTCCTCGATGGCCGCCGGGATTCGTCCCTCCTGGAGTCGGGCGTTGCCGAGATTGTAATGCGTCTTCGCGTCGTTCGGCTCGGTGCGCAGCGCGGTCTCATAATGCCGGATGGCGTCCTTGACCCGGCCCATTTTGAGCAGGGCATTGCCGAGATTGTTGTGGGCCCGGGCGTAGTTGGGTTTGAGCTGCAGCGCCTGCCCCAGTTGGTTGATGGCTTCGGGGATCCGCCCGGCCTCGGTCAGTGCATAGCCCAGGTTGTTGTGAGCCTCGGGAAACTCCGGCCGCAGGCGCAGGGCCGTCTGATAGTCCTCGATCGCCTGCGGAATCTGGCCCGCCTCGAACAAGACCACCCCCCGGCAGTTGTAGGCGCGCTCGTTTTGCGGCCGCTTCGCGAGCGTGTCGTTCCAGAGCGACATGGCCGAACGGTAAGCCTCGTTGCGCGCGGTCGTCAGCCACGCGAACGCGACGGCCAGCGCCAGAAACGGGTAGAGGCCGCGCCGACCCCAGCGCAGCGCGGCCGCGCCGACCGCCAGTGCGATCACGGCCGCCAGCGGCAGGTACATCCGGTGTTCCACGATCATCTGGATGCGGCCCGGCATGACGCTGGTGGGAGCCAGGATCGCGAAAAACCAGGCGCCGAGGAAGCCCGGCACCGACCGGCGCCGCAGGGCGAGCAGCGTCGCCAAGGCGAGCGGCACCACCACCAGCGCGTAGGGCACCACCTCGGCCGCCCGGTGCGTCCAGAAGGTCCCGTATTCGAAAACGAGCGGATGAGGCCACAGTGGCAGCCAGAGGTAGCGGGCGACCGCCTCGAATTGCGTCAACCAGTACGACACGGGAGTGATGCCGACGTCGAAGCCGGAGGTGCCCCCGCGGTCCCACCCGGTGCTCGCCACCAACCCGACCAAGGGCAGCCAGGTTGCCGCCAGCGCCAGATGCAGGCCGCGGCGCTTGCGCCAGGCCTCGCCGAAGCTGCCCGCGACAAACGTGCGGTCAAATAGCAGCACGAGCACGGGGACCACCACCGTCACCTCCTTGGTCGCGACGCCGAGGAGACAGGCCGTCACCGCCCCGATCTGCCAGCACCGTGGCCGCGGCGCATCGATCGAGCGAATGAAGCAGTAAAAGGTCAGCAGGAAGAACAACCCCATCAGCGATTCGACCCGCTGGATGACATAGGTCACCGCTTCGGTTTGCAGGGGATGCACCGTCCACAGCAAGGCCACGGCCAGGGCCACCAGCGTCGCGTGATCGTGCAGGAGCCTGCTGGCCAGCGGCGCTGCGGCGGGGCTGGCCGGCGATGTTGGAGCCGGGCCGCGCTTCAGCCTGGCGCTCCGGGGCAGGGGCGCCGTCTTGCTGCGCCCGTCCGCCTCCCGCCGTGGAGATTCAGCCTCGCCGCGCTTGTCCGCGTTCCGTCGTAGGGGCGCAGTCTCGCTGCGCCCAGCCGCCGCTCCGACCATCAGGGTGCGGCGGACAAGGCCGAACAAGGTCAGACCACTGAGGACATGGAACAGCAGATTGAGTGCGTGATAGCTCCAGACGTTGGACCCGCTCAGCGCGTAATTGAGGGCCAGGGACAGATTGGCCATCGGCCGGCCGCTCGTCGTCACGTCGGGCGGCGGCACAAGAGCGTTCCACATGTGCCACCCATGCCGGATGGTCTGGTTTTCCACGATCCCCGTGACGTCGTCGAAGACGAATGGCCCTGACAGGCTGTTGTGGAAGGCGACCAGCGCCCCTGCGACGATCACCACGGCAGCGAGCCAAACCTGCCCGCGGCGGGCAGGCGGGGGCGGCGACACGGGATTGGCCGGCGGTTTCATCGCAGGTTTGGCGGCGAGCGTTGAAGGACCGGCGGCGCCCGTCAACGTTCCTCCCTGGGTTGCGGTCCCACTTGGGCGCATCGGTCGATTGGCGGTGGATCGAAAGTGGCACGGGTCTCCCGACCCGTGACTGGAGACCATGGGTCAGGAGACCCATGCCACGGAACTGGGGACCGTGCCAGATGCCCATGCTACCTCGGATGACCGACAACTCGGAGATGTGGCGCCCGTCCCACCTCGACCATTCGGTGTCGCCAGGCGGGCGGCACGTCCACCGCCCGTGGAGGGAACGGCAAAACGACGCCGGTTAGCGGATGACCGGAACGCCCTCGGTGTCGGCGGCGTCGGCGAGGCGCTCGTCGGCGCAGACGAAGCCGATCTGGCGATGCAAGGCCGTGGCGAGGGAGAGGGAGGCGGCGAGTTGGAGAGCGTCGGCGGCGCGCAGTGGATGCGTGCGCAGGATCCGGATCGCCAGGGTGCGCAGGGCGGGGGTGGAAGGCACCTCGTGCCAGGCGGCGGCCAATTCGGTGAGGCGGGCGCGGGCGAGACGGAGGCCGGCGGAGTTGAGCGCGCCTTCACGCGCCCGCCGCTGGAAAGCCGATTCACACTCGACCGCAGTTGACCACCCGACGGCCATGACCGGATCCTCGCGCAGTTGCGTGGCGCGCCGGGGCGAGTCCGGTTCGGCGACGAGGAGAGCGACGAGGGCGGAGGAATCCCAGAATCTCATCTTCCCTCCTCGCGTTCGACGCGGACGGCGGCGGTCAGGGAGGCTTCGGGGGGCAGACTGGCCCGTGGCGCGGTGAGAAAGGCGGCGACATCGAGGCGGGCGCCGGCCGGAGGCAGCAGGACGCCGGCGGCGACGAGGGCCTCGAGGTCAGCCTCACCGGGGTTTTCGGCCGGGGCGATCGGCAGCAGGCGGGCGATGGGACGGTTGCGCTCGGTGATGACCACAGTCTCGCCGCGCTTGACCCGCCGGAGGAGGCGGCTGAGCTCGTTGCGAGTGGTGGCTACGTTAGCGATATGCATATGGCTATATTGGCCATAACAAAAGCGCGAGCAAGCAGCAAAACCGAATAACGAGGGCAGGAGATGGACGGGTCGTTTGGGGTCGTGGGCCAGCCTGGTTTTTGGCTTTTGCCCATGCGCGGCGCATCCGCACAAAGCCAAATATGGAACCATTCCAAATCGGTCCCATCGTGGTCCGAAGTCCATGGCCGTTGGCAACTTCGAATATTCATCCTGAGCATTGACCGCGCCAACGTCTTTGGCTTTAGTCGGCCGAGGCCAGATCGTTAGCCTCCTGACGACTTTGGCCCAATAACACTGTTAGCAAAAGGATGAAGATCCTCCCGGCAATTGTCCTCGCCTTTGTCGCACTCGCGGCGACCGCGGCTGCTGCATCCCGCTTGGAGAAGACGGCACTTCTCCTGCTTCCCGACGTCATTTCCATCCACGGCGGTCTTTCAGCGAGCGTTGAATTCAAGTGGGACGAAGAGAAGCCTGTTACACTGGATACGTGGTCGTTTGACGGACGGCTGAGCACCTACGGGGAGATCGCCGTTTTCGAAGACGGAGGAAAAGAAGTGCCGACGATCTATCCCTTGTCGATGCCGCTCTTACCAAGCGGAAAGAAGGAAGTGAAGAAAGGCGAAGTGTTGAAGATAGTGTTGTATAAAATGGGCTGGATCCAATTTCCTCGACCCGGACGCTACTATGCCATCGCGACTTTCGACTCGGCGTTTTCTGGAGAAACCAACGTCAGGTTCACCACGGAGAAGCGTTGGTTTGAGGTAACCGAGGCAGAACCAAAAGATGCTAACCAATCGTCGCTGCCAATTCGGCCGTCGGTCACGCCTCGTGCTGAGGCACGAGGCGCGCCCGCCGCCCTCATGGCAGGCCTCTAGCCGTTGGCCATTTGACACCAATTCCGACTAATGCAGCTCAGCGAGCCCATCGATCAAGTGCGCGCTAGGTTCACTTACACGGTTCTTGGGTGCGTCCTAATCGGCGGATGCGCGGCGCAAGGTAATTACAGAAACGTACTGGCGGCCGACTCTGCGCAAGTGTGGGTCGCCGACGAAAGTCACAATGTCGGTTATCCCCGGAAAGGCAGGTTATGATCATGCCCCCGTTCTTTCGCCGTCTGGCGACGATCGGCGAAGCGAGATCGATTGGATCGACCTTCGGAGAAAATGAGGATTTGGCCGAACCACCGTCGCCGCCAATTCGGCCGTCAGTTACGCGTCATGCTGACGCACGCCACGCGCCCGCTGCCCTCCTGCCTCAGCTGTAGCCTTGCGGGAAAAGGAGGTCCCAATGGAGTCCGATTGGAAGAAGTTCCGAAACCTCGTGCCGGTGCTGCGAGAGCGCTATGTCGCGGAACGCAACGCGGCGATCCGGCATTTCCTCGACGATCCGCAAAAGACCGAAACGGAGCGGTTTTGGGATGCGCTGTATGAGATGGAGAAGGAAGCCAAGATTCTGCGCAAATGCCTCGACGGCCACTCCCGCTCCAAGATGTGGCTTTACCTGGTCCTGATGCGTGAGGCCGGCATGTTGAAACGGGATGACCTGGCGACATTCAGCACGGAGCTTCAGCAAGAGGTGTTCGAGGATCGGCAGGAGAAGGGCAGCTGACCCGGCGCCACGCGCACGATTGCGGCGGCGGCCCCTAGATGCGGCCGCACGCCGAGCGCGGGATCTGGTAGAGATAGCCGCAGGAGCGCCAGGCGCGTACGAGCGCCTTGCGGGCGGCGCCAGGACGGAAGAGGACCGTGTGCAGCAGCGCGAGGAACGCGAAGCCCGCGGC
>Ga0182021_10010215_pt1 | contig 11135 bp, 8 predicted proteins | sample 612E3MmetaG_FD_120493 | JGI IMG/M metagenome (GOLD analysis project Ga0182021, IMG submission 120493) | Permafrost microbial communities from Stordalen Mire, Sweden - 612E3M metaG (Illumina Assembly) | ecosystem: Environmental > Terrestrial > Soil > Wetlands > Permafrost | place: Sweden...
GACCGGCCGTCCCCCATCCACCAGAGGCGCGACCTCGCTCACTCGAAAGCCCAGTCCCGCACCCAAGCTGCTGAGCATAGCAATGTCGCCCGCACGTCCACGTCCGAAGCGAAACCCAGCCCCAGCCACGACCACGCCTGCGCCAAGGCGGCGCACAAGGATTGCATCGGCGAACTCCTCAGGCGTCAACGCGGCCAGCTCGCGCGTGAACTCGATCACCACCATGCGACTGACGCCCAGCGCCTCCAACACCTCGCCCTTCTGCGCCAGCGTCGTCAACGCCTGCGGCGCGCGCTCCGGAGCAAGGATGGAAGTTGGGTGCGGGTCGAACGTCGCCACGGTCACGTCCAGGCCCGAGTCACGTCCGCAGCGCAACGCCTCCTGCACGAGAAGCTGGTGGCCTCGATGTACGCCGTCGAAGTTGCCCAGAGTCAGCACTCCGGCGGGCAACCTCGAAGTCAGGTCGGCGAGCTGAATGCGCTGCATCGGATCGTCGTCACGCCACCGAAGGCGGGAGTCAGCGCAGCCTCGTCGCAGACAGGGTTCGCTCGATCCGCGTCCCGGGAATCGCTTGCCCGGCCTTGTCTAGCGCCTCCAGGCGAAACTCGCGCTCACCTAGGATCGTGTAGCTCAGCAGCCGTCGCGACAAGACGGCCCGATCCACCAGGCGGGCATCTGCCACCTCCGCTAGACTGCCCGGCAGCTGGCCACGCCCAAGGTAGTAGCCGGCGACCCCGCGCTCGACTCGCTCGAGATCGCTGACCAACACCCACTTCCTCAGGTCGCCCGCGGTCGCGGCCAGTACGCCCGGTTGACGCGTGATCGCGAACGGATCGCGCCAGACGCGCGCCGCACCGACCAGCGCTGCCAGTACTGCCACGCCGACCAGCACATAGCCCGGCAGCCAGCTGGCCGGCGGACCTGCGGCCGCTGCACCGCCCGCGTCTCGAACCATGCCGCGGCCGACCGGCGCGATGATGTTGCGGTTGAGCAGATCGAACAGCGTGCGACAGACCTCGAACTCGCCCAGCCCCGTGGCGTCGATGATGCCTTGCACTGTGCGCTGCCCGTCGATGCGACGGTAGACGCGCTCTTCTTCTCCGGTCAACCGGATCTTGCTCGTCGAGCTCGGTCCGCGTTTGCCTTCTCCCGGGCCGGGCGGCACATCGGCCGCAGCGTCGCTCCCGGATCGAATCTCGATCATCGAGCCATCGACCACGGTTCGAAAGACGATGTCCAGCGACGGGATCTTCTTCTCGATGATGGGCCACTCGTCCACCATGCGGATCCCTTCCATGAGGATGAAGTCAGCGCTCATGGGGGTGAAGTTGTCCCGGTCGTAGTCCACCGCCTCCGTGGGAGCGAAGTGATACTCGCCGTCCCGCCAGCGGAACAACTTGAAGACGATCTGTGCCACTTGAACCTGCAGGGCCTCCTTGAGGTCTTTGGAGGTGATGGAGTTGTTCGTCAGCAGGATGTGGCCCAAGCGCTGCAGCGTCGCGCGCTGCGTTTGAAGGGCCTCGTCGAGACGCTCCTTGGGCAGCTTGCCCTGCTTGACCAGGACGTTGCCGAGGCGATCCTCGAGCCGCCTCGACGAAGAGTCCGCCATCACCACCATGCCGTTCTCAAAGGTCACGATGACGGTCTCGTCCTCGCTCTTGAGCGTGAGCAGACCCGTCTTGCGCTGCAATCCGATGAGTTGGAAGATGTCGGGCAGTCCGAAGTCCCGAATCGTGCCTTCGAGAGCCATTCAGCGCTCCTGGCGTGCCCGCGGGCGGCCCGCGCCGCGGCGTACAGGCACGACGACCTCGAAAGAGAGCCGCGCCCGGTTAGCCAGTACGTACACTACCAGCAGTCCGGCCAGCGCAAGGATGACCGGCCAGGGCCCGACGAGAGCGTTCGGCGCCTCCGATACCGAAATGAAGCCGAGCGACAGCGCGCTCAGCGCGATCAGGAAGTACCACACCATCAAGTAGACCAGGCCCAGCGCCGCTTTCTGACCGTACACGTGCCCAGCGCCAGGTGAGACAAGGGAAAGGAGCCTGAAGATGTGCTCGCGCCGCTCGTCCTCGGCCTGCACCTCGAGCAGCTTCTGGTTCCGCGCCGGCCCGGAGACCCCGTCGCGCACGACGAACAGGTGATAGCACTGCGTGCAGAGGCCCGCCACGGCCGCGCCCAGATGACAATGTCGGCAGAAGGGCGTACCGCACTTGAGACAACGCAAGGTGAACGCCTTCGGGCCGCGCCACATCCGCCGCGCCAGCACGAGCGCCAGGAAGATGGCGACAGCTGCGGCGAAGCGCGTAAGCAGGCTGCGGGCCAGACCAGGCAGATCCGTGGCATCCTCGCCGGACTTCATCTCGTTGCGTACACGCACCCCGCTGCGCATCCCTGCGACCTTGGCCAGGCACTGGTCCACCGTTGGGCCCAGGTCCACAAAGGCAGCGATGCTCGACCCCTCCTTCTCGACGCGCCAGCGATCTTCGTAGTCGCGCACAAGGCTGCGGCCGGCCTGCTCCGCCTGCGCGCGCGCCACCTGGGCGGCCTGGAAGTCGAACACCTGCAAGTGAGCCAGGTAGAGGTTGTAGCTGAGCGTTGCCCGCACGCGTGCGGAGCGCGCAGTCGTTAGGCCACCACTGTCGGCCCCCCCGGCGCCCCCCTTGAGGCCGTCCTGGTAGCGGGCGATCGCCGCCATGTATCCGGCGCGCGCGCCGTCGGAAGCGATGATGTTGCCGAGGTTGTTCAGCGCCACACCGTCCGAGGGATCCTGCCTGAGCAGCTCGTCGTAGATCGCAGAGGCCTCGACGTAGCGGCCCGCCTTGCGCAGCTGGCCCGCGACGAGGTAGGCGAAATCGCGGTCAGCCGGATCCTCGCGCCGTGCGCGCTCGAGCTCGCGCAGGGCTCCGTCGTCGCCCGCACCCTCGACGCCCGTCAAGGCCGCGCGGAAGAGCGGGTTGCTCAGGGCCTCAAGGCGGTTGTCCGCCAGCCACAGCAACGGTCCCACGGCCACCAACATAGCCAGGGTGAGCACAGTCACGGCCTTTTCGACCGGCCGCAGATAGAGGAACAGGACCGCCAGCCACCATATCGGCAGCCATCCGTAGCCCTGTTGCGCCACCGCAGGCAACAACAGGATGACGGCGTAGAAACCTAGCGCCCACGGACGGCGCCCTTCAGTCCCGAACAGCTCTTCGATGTCGTGGCGCAGCAGCGCACCGTAGCGCAGCACCATGCACACCCCGAAGACAGTCAACGACGCGAGCACGGCTATCAGCAGGGACGTGATCAGAAGGACCGTCGCGTGAACCTTTCCCCGATACGTCCCCAATCGCGCCGTCAGCCCGAGCAGCACGTTGCGCGCCGCGCCGACTAGGCCCAACGGGCCCCGCTGCAGCTCCGCCTTGGCCAGCCCGAGATAGCCTTCCGGCAACTGCGGATCCAGGTCGATCGCCGTTCGAAAGCTCGCGGCGGCGCGCTCCGCGTCACCGGCTTCCAGCCGAGCGAGACCATGCGCGACTTGAGCCAGCGCCACGACTTCGATACCCGCGACGTTCCTCTCGGCACGCGCACGGCGCAGGACCTGCATGAGCCTCTCGCTCGTTGCGGTGTCGCTCGCGGCCTCTGCTCGGCGCGCAGCGGCCCACATGCCCTCGAAACTCGTGTCGTCTGCGCGCACGGCAGGAGGATTGGCGGTGGGAGGCGCCTCTTGTGCCTGGCCACGCAATGCCAGGCCGGCCAGGAGCGTCGCAACTGCGAGCCAGCGTCTCATGGCCTGCCTCGCTGACTGGTAGCGACATAGGCCATCCTCAACTCGAACAGCACGCCGTCGAGCAGGCGCGTTTCCTCTCCTGTGCGCCGCCCCTCGGTCTTGTCTTGCAGCATCTCCAGTACGGCGATGATCCGCTGCGCACCGTCCGCGTCCGCTGAGTGTCCCTCGGCCTCTCCGCCTGCACTCGGGTCACCGTGCAAAAGCCGGCTGGCCTGTGCTGCCAGCGAGAGAATGAAGCTCGCGAAGTCGACCTGGGCCGCGCCAGGAGCAGCCGGTCCTTCGGTGCCTCCGGGCGGGTGCTCCGCTGCGGGCCGTGGTGACTCAGTCTCAGACGCACGCGGCGTTCCGTCTGCCGCGAAGTGCCGCTGGTCACTCACCTTGAATTCGGCCTGCCCCGCGCTCATTACATTGCCGACCTGTTCCCGGCCCGGTGCTCGCGGTCATCTTCTCAACCGCCGCCGCCCTAACGAGTTGCGCTGACCGGCAGGTTCGGGATGTTAGCACACTCGCCACAGAGCCTCCACCAACCTCCAAGAAGCGGTCCCGCGTCTCCTTCCGAGTCGCCCCTGCGCGAGGTGGTCGCGGACGTGGCGCACCCATCTGGGCCATACTTGTCGCGGGCTCGCAGCGCCGTTCTCTACCTCTGGCGCCGCCTGGGCTTGACAAAGCAGGCCTAGGATTGCGATCTTTCGCACGCCCGCGGGGTTCGCGGGTCGCTGGCGGTATCCACCGGAGGCTCAATGTCGCGTCCGCAACTCGAACAGCTGTCCCGCTACGACGTGCTCTGGCTGTCGCCTCATCCACTCGATGCGCTGCTGTCCGCAACGGGGCGCATGCTCCGCGGACAGGCGCAGGGGCTGCGCACTTTGGTCGTGACGGTCTTCGGTGGTGAAAGTGATGCCGCTGCTGCTGCCGATGTCGTCCTGCAGCGTCTCGGCGCCGATCATCTCAGCCTCGGCCTTGACGCCGCTCACCGCCGGGACCGTGCCTACGTTTCCTTCGCGATGCGCGCCTTCGGCAGCCACGCAAGCGACGCGCCCTGCTACGACATCCTGTGCCGTCTGACCGACGACCTGGGCCACCGCACCAAGGCGCGCGACGTGTACGCGCCGCTGGGCGTCGGCGGCAACATCGACCACCGGCTCCTGCACGAAGCCAGCGCACGCGTGTTTCCCGTCGGACCACGACAAAACGTCTTCTTCTACGAGGAGCGGCCCTACGCCTTCGTTCCGGGCGCCGTGCGCATGAGATTGGGCCAGCTAGCCATCCACTTGCCGCCGGCCTCGACGGAGGTCGGCGATCACCCGTGGGCCTTGCGCCACCTGTGGGGGTTCATGAGAGCGCCTGTCGTGCGCGGCCACCTGAAGGGATTCCGTGAATGGTCGCGCTGCCTCTTGCGCGCAACGAAGGCCTGGCAGCGAGCGCGCCGCTGGCAGCCTCGCAGGGCCTTTGGTCTGCGCCTGCAACCGATGCTCGATCCAATAGACGCCTTGTCGTCGCGAACGATCGAGGGGATCCTCGCACAGCTCGGTCCGGCGGCGGCGCGCCTGACCGGCCCACCGTCCGCGCAAATGCAGGCCGCGGCGGCCTACGCCCGACGCCTGCGCCAGTCCGGACCGGTCGAGCGCTACTGGCTGCGGTTACCGACGCGCGACAACGACGCTGTCACGAGCCTGCCTGACCCTGAGAGGGCGCCTTCGCTTCCGTAGCCAAGCACTCGCTGGCCGCGACCAGCGCGCGCCAGTGGTTCTCATCCTGCAGCCACAGGGCGTTGAGGTAGGTCTCGATCTCGTTCGCCGGGAAACGCTGCGCGAGCCCCTTGACCGCGGCCTGCGCCCGCTCGTCGTCCGGCGCCGCTACCTGTGCGGCCTCCTCCTTGAGAACGCCTTCTTCGTGAGGAATGCCGAGTAGATCAAGGAACGCCGACAGCATCGGCCGGCGCACGCCCAGATGCAAAGATACGACCAGCGCGGCCGCCACTGTCTCCCCTGGGTCGAACAGCTGCGCGAGCGTGCTCGCCTTCTGCTCCAGGGGCAGTGCCCGCGCCGCCTGCGGGCGCATGCGCCGTGCCCTCACGATGGCGGCCAGGGCGCCCGCAGCGGCCTCCGCCGGCGGTTCCTTCCAGAACTGCGTGGCGGCCTCCAGCCGCTCTTGCGGGTCTAGCCGCTTCCAAAGTCGTGTGGCAGAGGTCTGAAAAGGCACGTGCGCCTCCTGTTGACGGACGTCCGCCGGGACTATGTCCGGCGCGCCTGCTCCATGAGCGCGATGAATTCACGGAAGAGATAGTGACTGTCGTGCGGTCCGGGACTGGCCTCCGGATGGTACTGCACGGACATGACCGGCCGCTCACGATGGCGAAAGCCCTCTACTGTTCCGTCGTTGAGATTGACGTGGGTCAGCTCGTACTCCGCCTGGTCGAACAGCGCCGGCTCGACAGCGAAACCGTGGTTCTGCGACGTGATCTCGACCTGCCCCGTCGCCAGGTTCTTCACCGGGTGATTCGCGCCGCGGTGGCCGAACTTGAGCTTGAATGTCCGGCCGCCGCACGCCAAGCCAAGGACCTGATGGCCTAAGCAGATGCCGAAGATCGGCAGACGGCGGGCGATGAAGCCACGCGCCGCCTCGATGGCGTAGGTGCATGGCTCAGGATCCCCGGGTCCATTCGACAGGAAGATGCCGTCAGGCCGTAGCGCCAGCGCCCCGGCGACGTCCATCTGCGCCGGCACGACAGTCACGTCGCAGCCTGCGGCAGCCAGCATGCGCAGGATGTTCCCCTTGACGCCGAAGTCATAGGCCACCACATGAAACCGCGCCGCGCCCTGGGTGGTTCCCTCGACGCGGTACGGCTCGGCGCAGGTCACTTCGCGGGCCAGATCCAGACCAACCATCGAGCGCGAGGCCAGCGCGCGCGCCACCAGGGTCGGAGCGTCAAGGCACTCGCTCGATACCACGCCGCGCATGGCCCCGTACGTGCGCAAGTGCCGCGTCAGCGCGCGCGTGTCGATCTCGCTGATCCCGACCACGCCGGCCTCGGCCAGGTAGCGATGCAGCTCCCCTGCGGCGCGCCACGACGACGACACCAAGGACGCCTCGCGCACCACGAAACCAGCGACCTGTGGCCGCGCTGACTCAACATCCTCGCGATTGACGCCGTAGTTGCCGATGTGAGGATACGTCATCGTCACGACCTGACCCGCGTATGAGGGATCGGTGAGCACCTCCTGATAGCCGGTCAGCGCGGTGTTGAAGACGACCTCGCCGCTCGTTTCGCCGGCCCTGCCGAACGAACGGCCGGAGAAGACCCGCCCGTCCTCGAGGGCCAGCATCGCCCGTCTCGCGTCCAGGACCACTCTCACACTCCCCCACGTCTCACGACGCAGCGCGGGATTCTACAACAACGACGCGCCCTGCGGTGCGCGTGACGTTGGCCCTACCGGATCCAGCTCGCGCGTCCGAGCGGCCAGAGCCGCAAGACCGCCTTCCCGTAGATGTACCGCGCCGGCACGTCTCCCCAACTGCGGCTATCGTTACTGCCGTTGCGATGATCGCCCATGACGAAGTAGTGTCCCGCGCGAACCTCGCGCGGGCCGAACTCTTCGTCGTCACGAAAGCGCGCCAGCAAGTAGGGCTCGGGCACCGTCTGTCCGTTCACGACCAGCGTTCCCTGGCGCACGGCGATCCGGTCTCCCGGCAACCCGATCACGCGCTTGATGTACGAGACCGACGGGCTTAGTGGCGCCCAGAAGACCACGACATCGCCGCGCCGGATCGGCGCAAAGCGGTATCCCAGCTTGTAGACGAGAATGCGCTCACCGTTCTCGAGCAGCGGCATCATACTCGGCCCCTCGACGCGAAAGGCCTGCGCGACGAAAGTCACGAAGAAGACGACGAAGACGACCGCCAAGGAGACATCATAAAGAACGTCGCGCACGACGCGCAGCAGCGCGCGCCTGTACTCTAGGCGCCGCGCGGGCGTCGGTATCTCGGGCTCGGCCTGCGGCCGGGCGGGCTCCTGCGGTTCTATGCTCGGACTCTCTCTCGCTGCACGACCGTGGTGCCGGCCATGCGATCGTGCAGCCCTCGGCCGGTCACCGGCACAAATACGAAGCCCAAGCCGAGTGGCAGGGCCGAAAGCGCGTACCCTAGCACGCGCAGCAAGGCCGGGCCGACGCCGATCGGACTGCGACCGCTCTCGTCCACAACGAGCAGGCCCAGCGCCTTCTTGCCGGGGCTTGCCCCACGCAGGCCCCAGAAATAGACGTAGTAGAAGGCGCCCAGCAGCACCGCCAGCGCCGCCACCAAGAGCGACAGCAGGATGGGCGTGAACGGCACGCTGCCCGGCACCTCACGGGACCACCAGTAGAGAACGACCGGCGCCAGAAGCAGCGCCTGTCCGACGGCCACGAGGCATGCGTCCAGCAGGGCGGCGATCAAACGCAGTCCGGCCCGCGCCGGCGAGGCGGGCGTACCGGCCGACGACACCGGCCGCACCTGTCGTTCCATCACTCGAGCCGAACTCGCCGGCGGTGCCGTGCGACTCCCAGCGCGCGGCACCTGGTCGGGCGCGCTCGGCGCCGGTGTGGTCGGGATGGAGCTCGGCAGCGCGTCCGGCACGCCCGCAGAAGGGTCTGCCGTGTCGTGCGCGAGCGCCGGCTGCGGCCGGGTGAGCGCTATAGCGTCAAGACCCTCCGGCAGCGTGGTACCACATACGGTGCAGAATTTCGCAGGCCGCGATACCGCCGAACCACAGGAGGGACACAGAAGCTTGGGCGCCACGTGTGCAATGAGCTGGGCACCGCACTGCCGGCAGAACTGGTCGCCGACGCCGTGCTCCGCCTGGCAATTCTGGCACGCGAGCCGCGGCGCGTTCGGATGCGGCACGATCTTGGCGCCGCCGCCATCCGACGGCTCGGCCTCGGCTTCGGCTTCGTCGCGAAACAAGAGCCGCGTCGCGCCGATCGCGAGCAGATCGCCATCCTTGAGACCGCGTTCTGTCACGCGGTCCCCATTCACCAACGAGCCGTTCGAGGAGTTGCAGTCGCGCAGGAAGAATTGCGTTCCGCGCATCTGTACGACCGCGTGCCGGCGCGAGACCATCGCATCCGGGAGCACGAGGTCGTTCCCGGGATCGCGTCCGATCGAGAGTGCCGCGCCCGCGAGCACGATCTCACGCCGCACAGCGGAGGTCGGGTTGATGATCAGCTTCGCCATCGGCGCTAGCCCGCTTGGTAGGTAAACTTGCGGACGTCGCGCACCTTGACCTTGACGCCGCCCTTGACCCCAGGGGCGAAGCGCCAGCGCCGGACAGCATCCAGGACCGCCTGATTGAGGCGCTCACCCGCTTGCGACTCGGAGATCTCCAAGTTGACCACTTCGCCGTTCTCGTTGATGACGAAGGCCACGGTCACCGAGATGCGCTCGCCTCGCTTCATGTGTGGCAGGCCAGAAGAATCCGGCGCCTCCCCGCTCAGCTTTTGCGGCGGCGTATCGACTTCCCGCGCCTCGTAGACGCGGCTGGCGTCGACGGCCACCGGCGGAGGTGTCGACCGAGGCGATGGATGAACAGCCAGCGCGGCAAGCGTGACGTCGACGGCTACGCGGCGGCCTGCCTGCGCCTTCACCGTCCGCGATGTTGCGGTATGGCCTGGCTTGCTGATCTCGAGGTGGCGCTCGCCCGGAACCAACTCCACCCCCCGCAGCGGTGTCACGCCGACCCCCACGCCATCGATCGAGACCTGTGCGCCCGTGGGCGTCGACGTGATGTCGGCCAGCCCAGCCGTAGCCTGCGGCGCGGAGCGTTCGAGAGGCAAGTCGAGATCGCACTTCGGTTTGGCCGCAGTCAAGTCCACGGTGCGTGCCTGCGTCTCATATCCCGGAAGCGCGATCTGAACGTCGTAGAGCCCAAGCGGAAGGCGGCCATCGAAGGGCGCGTTGCCGCGCGGCTCCCCGTTGATGGTGATCTCCGCCCCTGTCGGCCGCGTCGTGATGCGCAGGAGGCCGTCGGTCACGAGCGGCGGCGTGGCGCCCGCGATCGCCGGCATCGGCGACGGTGTGGCTGCCACGATAGGCGCGTGTGTGACGCGGCGCCAGAGCGCGAAGACCCCCACCCCCACCGCCACTGCCCCGAATAGCAGAACGCCGACGCCGATCAGCAACGCAGGTGGGCCTTTGCGCGCGCGCGGCGACGGCGCCAGGCCGGGCCTCGGCGACGAAACGCCTGGCCGCGTGGGCGCTGCGCGTGCCGAACGCGGCGTGCCTCGGCCCGTTGACTTGGCAGCCGTTTCAGCCGCGTGGGCGCTCCTGGCCGCAATGCCGGGTATCACTACGGTGGCGCCATCGGTCTCGTCCTCGGCACTCCCGGCGAGCTGAGGGACCGCGGCCATGAGAACCGTCGATGCCTCGTCCTCGCCCGACTCCGCGCGCGCAGCATCGGACGCGAACTTGGCGGTCGCCGCGGGCGGCGGGACCGCACTCATGAGTACTGTCGACGCCTCCACCTCGCTCGGCTCCACGGGAGAGGCCACCGACCGGTACTTCGCGGTCGTCTCGGCTGGCGCAGCCGCTCGCATGAGCATTGTGGCGGCCTGGTCCTCGCGAGGCTCCGGGTCCGATGCCTCGGAAGCGCAGTTGGCGGTCGCGTTCGATGCTGAGGCGTGCGGCGACGGGTGGTGCACAACCGTCTTCTCGTCGTTGACCGGAACGGGGGTCGCTGACGGCGCGTTCGAGCCGGGCAGCGGTGTCACGGATGCCCGCCCTCCCGCAGCGGCCGCAGAGGGCCGCACCACCACTGTCGCGTCCTCAGCAGACGGGACAGGCGTCGTGGCGACGGGGATAGGTTGAGTGCGCGCGGCCGCGCGTCGCGCCGACGCGGCAACGCCGGTCGCGGCCGGGAGCAGGACGGTCGCCGGCTCGGCGCCCGCTTCGGGCGAGTCACTGGCCGGAGTCGCCGGTGCCGCTCCGACGGCACGCGCCGCGCCCGCTGCTGCGAGCGCCGCTGCCGAGGGCGCTGACGTCGACACGGTCTCGTCGCCCATGGCAGCGCCGAACCAGGAGCCAAGGCAGTACTCGAGGTCGTGGACGAACTCCGCGCCGCTCTGGTAGCGGTCGTCAGGCTTCTTTGCCAGGACCTTGCCAAAGACCTCGCGCCACTTCTGCGGAATCAGACCGCTCATCTCCAAGTTGGCTGGCTCGATCGGGTCGACATGTACGAGCTTGTAGAGGATCGAAGTGACGTTGTTGCCTGGGAATGGCTGTTCCCCAGAGAGCATCTCGAAAGCGCACACCCCGAGAGAGAAGATGTCGCTGCGGCCGTCCAGTTTCTCCCCCATCGCCTGCTCGGGTGACATGTACGACGGCGTGCCCAGCA
>Ga0182021_10010216_pt1 | contig 11135 bp, 9 predicted proteins | sample 612E3MmetaG_FD_120493 | JGI IMG/M metagenome (GOLD analysis project Ga0182021, IMG submission 120493) | Permafrost microbial communities from Stordalen Mire, Sweden - 612E3M metaG (Illumina Assembly) | ecosystem: Environmental > Terrestrial > Soil > Wetlands > Permafrost | place: Sweden...
ATGCAAACCCTAATAATGAAGCATTTATTACAAAATTGAAAGTCCCTTCCGCAACAGCGCCACAGTACATCTGACCTGAGCCGGGAATAAATCTTGACAAATTTTCAGCTTTTTTGGGAGAACAATACACGGGGATATTTTTTTTGCTGTACAATTTACTGATCCTATTTTTATAATTCATTGTAATTGTGTCATCCAGGCCTGATTTATCAAGATAATAATTCCATAGCCTGAAAGCCTCATCCCATTTTCTTAAAGAATTAAGGCATAAGATATTCAATGGAATAATGCCAATGGTCGTCAATGAATCGGGAAACCTGAATCTTATTTCCTCAAAGTTCAGGAGTGATTTATCCGGATCATTAATTAAATAATTACCAAGAGCCTGTTCATATTTGATTAACAGGAACAGGGAATCAGGCAGGTTAAACATGTTTATTTCATCCAGTTCTTCGAGGGCTTTGCCGGTTTCACCAAGTCCCTTGTAGCAAAGTGACTTATAATATTTGGACCGGGCAATATTATTGTAATCAGTCTCATAATAAATTGCTCTTTCAAATTCAATTGAAGCAACAAACAGATGCCCTTCATGGTAGATTCTGAGAGCGTTTGAATAGTAATCCGATGCGAAGATCCTATTTGCTGAAAGTGTTGCGCAAAGGAATATGCAAATTGAAAAGAATCGAATTCCTGACATTATCTTTATATTCTGTTTCAAGTAAACTGACTTTCACCACAGCTCCATAAATATTTGCTATATAAGAAACCGCAAAAGCAGTTCCGAAAGCTATGGTTTTAAAACTATTCAAACCACTCTTCCTGTAGTTTTCCCAGGTTATTAATCCCAGTCCGGTCGTTGCCAGAAATGAAGAAATTGCTTCCCCTTTTTTCCCGGAATAGAACTTCCCCGATCCGGGAATGATTCCCGACAATATTCCGGCAAGTACAGGTGATTTCTTCCTGTGATTTTTTAACTCGAGAGAGATTTTCTGAAGGTTAGAAAATGATTCGGAAATCTCATACTGTTCAACGGATATTCCGGTTAAAGATTTATCATACATGGGGATGTCTCCCTGCAAAAGATAAAAGCCTGCTCTTTCATAATTTTTCAAAGATAACTGCTTATCACCTTTTACGTTAATTTCCGACAGGACCTTCAAAGCATTGTTATAATTTCCGGTATGAGCATAATTATATGCTGCAAAAAAATGTGATTTAAGATAGAACTCAGAGATCGGAGAAACCTTTATCAGGCTGATTGATGACTCGTTAAGACGCTTTAATGAATAAAGGCTCCAGCCTCTGAGATAATTAACGCTGTCATTCATCTGATCGGACGAACAATCAGTTGAATCCAATAAAAATAATGCCTCATTATAATCACCGGAATTAACCAGGTGATCAATAAATCTTAAGTCGCATTTCAGTGAGTTTTGGGAATAGGAAAATGAAGAAGATAATATCAATGTTACCATCAGACAAATGTGAATAGTCAGATTATTCCTGGTCTCCATTCCCATTTGATGCTTTCCCGTATTTCGAAACCGGATCGGGATACCGTTTTGTTACGGGATCTGTTTCGTAATGTCTGAGATCCTGTGCAGCAATCCTGTTACACCTGTTTAAACGGTCAGCAGTCATTATAATGCCCTTCAGTAACCCATATTCCTTTATAGCCTGCTTGCTGAACTCGGAACAACTTGGAGTATACAGACAATCTGCTGATAAGTGTTTTGAAAGCACATTCTGGTATACATACAAAGTCCCGCCGATTAACAAACCGAAAGGATTGAACTTCTTAATGAACGATTGTTCCTTCTGATAAATATACGGACGTACGGATTTACCGGTGCCTGAATGTGATAGTTGGAAGTTAATATGTTCAATATCAGCTTTAAACATATTAGTCTGGCCAGACATGCTGATGGTTATTGAAAAAAAATAAATCAGGAAGTAACTCCTATTTACTGATTTTGGCATCATCCGGAATTTTAAAGTTGAAATAATTATTATCCGGGAAATCATTAGTACGAACATTTGAAAAGACTGACAGCCTGATTGTTGAGTCTGATTTGCTTTCAAAGCTGATTTCAGTTATCCGAAGCGGTATTGTAAAGAATTTATAATCAGTGTATCTGCTATAATAAATTTTTTTCTTTATGGTACCGTCCACTCCCATGTACTCAGCATACACAGGCTGCATATCATTGAAAACAATCTTTATATGATCTATTACTTTTATAGAAACAGGAGCCTGCCAGATCGTTACCATCAATCCTTCTTCCCGTGTTGAACCTGTAAGTTTAAAACCCTCTTTGGAAAGACCAAGGTCAGATTGTTTATTATTAATAAAATAATACAAGAGCTCATTTGTGGTTGAGAGTGATTGATTCTGTTGAATAGTCACGGTATTGGTCCGGGGAAAATAAATTTTCAATTCACCAAACCGGTTTGACATCTTTACGAATTCAGCAGGGTAATAGTGATGGGTCACAATGACATCTTTTTCTTTATTATAATAGATATCACACTTAAAAATGCTCTTGGAACCCTTGCTCAGAACCTGGGTTTCCTGACTGACACTTACAAGGTCTTTGCCCTGTGATATTAATCTCAGCTGGGGAATGAAGAAGATCAAAAAAACAACTAATACCTTAGTTTTATCCATCTTTACCGGTATGGTAACAAAAAAGAAGAATTAAGTGTCAGTAACTATAAGTAAAACTGACACTTAATTCTTGATATGCGGACAACTAAAAAGTGCCGTTAATTCCACATGAAGAATTTCGGATTATTAACATACCGCGAAATGTCGTTGTAGTTAATAATTAATTCAATGAAATCGACTATTGGTACAATGCCGAATATTCCACCGCAGGTAAGAATATATCCTATACCTGTCATAACTTCAGTTCCAAGATAAAATCTGTGAATACCGAACCCACCTAAAAAGAAATCAAGTATAAGTGCAACTGCCGCATCTTTACTGCCGGAAGCCATCGCAGTAGTGGAAATTGCCGAGGAGGTAAAATCAGTTAAAAAAGGATTCACAGCTTCAGGGGCCTTTGCAAACATCTCGTCAACCAGCCTGTCATCCGCTGTGTAACCAGAAGCCTTTGCATTATTACAGAACATTGCTGTAAGTGCAAAGACCAACGATAGGAAAATGATTTTTTTCATAAATAATATATTAATTGGTTAAGAGTCAATCTGAAAAGTATGTTATCTTAAGATTTTCATAGTTGAATTAACCAAATATACCAGATTTTTCCGTATTAATGACAAATTACTTATATAAAAATGTTGGATCAACGGTAATCTGTTTCCACCACTTTGAGTTCTCAATAAGCACAGCACCATATTTTGCGCTTTTTCTTCGCGGTTCTCTGCGGTTTTAAGAGCTTCATCTTTTAAGACGGCCTCACATAATTCAAATCATAATGTTTATTTCATACCTGATATGCTCCGGTATTTATTATTTTTGACAATTGTGATTCACCTGTTCCGGATAATTCAAAAACTCATAACAGCTTTTTAAATCGCTTAGTGAAACTTGTCTTTAAACTATTTTTAATTAAAACTTTGTCAATAATCTGCACCCTTATGAAAAGATCAATTCCTTTAGTTTTTGCAATTGCAATATTGACATCTTGTAATGGCCCGATGAAGAATAAAACAGTGTACACCGTCACAAAACAGGGAGATGTGGTTGATAATTATTTCGGAACATTGGTCCCTGATCCATACCGGTGGCTTGAGGATGACAGATCTGAAGAAACGGCTGCCTGGGTAAAAGAGCAGAATAAAGTCACATTCGGATATCTCGCTGCCATACCTTACCGTGATGAGATAAAATCACGCCTCGAGAAAATGTGGAATTATGAGAAATTCACACCTCCTTTTAATGAGGGTGGCTATACCTATTTTACCAGGAATAACGGGTTGCAGAACCAGTTTGTTATTTACCGTCAGAAGAACAACGGAGAACCCGAACTTTTCCTCGATCCAAATACATTTTCAGCCGACGGAACCACATCACTGGGAGAAATGGAATTCACCAGGGATGGCAGCAAAGTTGCTTATTCCATTTCGGAAGGAGGATCTGACTGGCGAAAGGTTATTGTCATGGATGCTGTGAGTAAGCAGATCATCGGCGACACATTAAAAGATATCAAATTCAGTGGCCTTGCATGGCAGGACAATACCGGGTTCTACTACTCAAGTTATGACAAACCCGGAGGGAGTGAACTCTCTGCCAGGACCGATCATCACAAGCTCTATTTTCATAAACTTGGCACAAGCCAGTCAGAAGACAAAGTTGTATTTGGTTCAGATATAATCAGAAGATATATAGGTGGTTCTGTAACAGAAGATGGCAGATATCTTGTAGTAACTGCATCCGTTTCAACCACCGGTAATGAATTATACATCAAGGATCTCAAAAATCCCACAGGAAGATTCATCACCGTTGTCGGCAACTTTGAGAACGATCATTATATAATTGATAACGATGGTACAAAACTCTTCATTCTAACAAACCTGAATTCACCAAACAAAAAAATCGTCACAGTTGACGCAGCAAACCCTGGTGTTGAAAACTGGGTTGATTTCATTCCAGAAACTGAAAATGTTCTGGAGCCATCAACCGGAGCCGGATACTTTTTTGCACATTATCTGATCGATGCAATCTCGAAAGTGAAGCAATATGACAGAAAGGGTGCACTAATGAGAGAAATCATTCTCCCTGATATGGGAACTGCAACAGGCTTCGCAGCTAAGAAGCATGACAAAGAGGTATACTTCTCCTTTACCAATTATATTTCTCCATCAACAATCTATAAATTAGATCCGCAGACCGGGAATTCTGAAGTATATAAGAAACCGGCCGTCTCCTTTAACTGTGACAACTATGAATCAGTACAGGTATTTTATAAGTCTAAAGACGGAACTCGAATCCCAATGATCATTTCCTACCGTAAAGGCACTGTGCTTAATGGCAAAAATCCGACAATTCTATACGGATATGGAGGATTCAGCATAAGTGAGACACCTCAGTTCAGTATTGCTAATGCTCTCTGGATGGAATTGGGTGGAATTTATGCAGTTCCAAATATAAGAGGTGGAGGGGAATATGGTGAAAAATGGCATCTTGCAGGTACCAAAATGAAAAAGCAAAACGTCTTTGACGATTTTATTGCTGCAGGCGAATACCTGATCAGTAAAAAATATACCTCCTCTGATTTTCTGGCTGTCAGAGGTGGTTCAAACGGGGGTCTGCTTATAGGTGCGATTATGACCCAGAGGCCTGACCTTATGAAAGTAGCGCTTCCGGCAGTCGGGGTGATGGATATGCTCAGGTATCATAAATTTACTGCCGGCGCAGGCTGGGCATTTGACTACGGAACTTCAGAAGATAGTAAGGAAATGTTCGAAAACATTTTCAAATATTCCCCTGTTCAGAATGTGAAAGAGGGTGTCAGTTACCCTGCTACTCTTGTTATGACCAGTGACCACGATGACAGAGTAGTACCGGCTCATTCTTTCAAGTTTATAGCTAAGCTTCAGGCAAAACAGGCAGGCAATAATCCCGTACTAATCAGAATTGAGACGATGGCAGGTCATGGAGCCGGTACTCCTGTAAGCAAAACCATAGAACAATACGCTGATATCTTTGCCTTTACGCTTTACAATATGGGAATCAGGAGTATAAAATAAATCCTGTTTAAGAATCTTCTGAAAAGGAATGTCGTAATTGAGATCTCCGTCAATGCAAATTAGACGGCTATGCCCGCGAAGTGGGATTCGGTTTGACAAGGCATTTGAGTGGAACAAGGTGTGAAGTGGCGATTCGAAACAATAACCTTTTGATGATATTATGAGATTTTCTGCCTTCTGATCAATGAAGCGAGATATCTTGATTTGAATTGCTGACTTGACAATGCCTGTTTAAGCGGAGGAAGTTTCAGAATTACACCAAGCACGGCAGCCAAAGCTCTGTGGCTAAACATAACCTGGTTATCAAAAATAAGATTTTGCAATTTCCCTCTTTCAATAGCCATTATCACCACCCTGTGAACAGAATTCACGGGGGTTATAACTCTTTCTTTCCTCTGATGGAGTTTCAAAGCTATCTTTTCGCAACCCTTTAGGCATACACCACATCCGAGACAGATATCCGGGTCAGTTTTTGCTTTCTTTTTTTGTGGTTTATCAGGATCATTAGCAGACACCAGAACAATTGCTTCAACAGGGCAGAGCGAAACACATTTCCCACAACCGTTGCAATTATCTTCAATAATTACCGGGAAAAAATTAGTTGTATGAACCGGGTTAAGAAAGCCAAATTTCCTGGCAGATATCAGAGCCTCGCAACAACAACCGCAACAATTACAGATAAAATTCACCTTTTCCTGAACATTTTCACCGAACTGTACAAGATTGGAATCACGGGCCTTTTGTAACAGATCCATCCCTTCGGAAACATCAATTTTCTTTGCAATTCCATGCCGTGTCAGTGAATCTGCACTTCCATTGAATGTCATGCAGATATCCATTGGCGCGTTACAGTTTCTGCCTAGATGTTCCATTTTATGCCTGCAATAACAGACTCCTTTACCAAGTGAGGTTGCAGTTTTTATTACCTCGGATGCTCTCTCATAATCAAGTACATGAAGTGCATTTTCACCTGAAAGGACCTCTTCATTTACATATACTCTGCCTAACTGGGTTTTTCCTGTGGTAAAGAGATCTTTAATAAAATCTTCCTCTACGTTAATATATTGATAATACAGTTCCGAGAGAGTTTTTTGATCAATGTCATTCCGGTATCTCATAAGAGAAAACTCAAAAAACCCAGCCATCGGAGGAGGCATCGAGTACCAGACATCATCAAATTGTTCGATATCGGTCAATAAACCCCTGTCGGCCAGATCATTTAAAATTATACGGGCTTCAGCATCACTGATTTTCCATATCCGTGCAGCTTTCCCGGCATTAAAAGGTTTTATTGGCAGCATTGAAACGAGGGCTGCTTCCCTTTCTGAAAAAAGAATTTTCAGTATTTCAAAGAGGAGGTCAGTGGCAACCGCACCCTGCGGAAACAGGTTAATCCTTTTGGTAAGTTTATTAAAGCTGTAATATTTAACAGAGTTGTGATGGGCCATAAAATCATCGGATTTCAAAACACATCATCAAATGTAGAACATTTTTATAATTTATGAATAAATGTGACAGACCTGACCGGTCCCGCTATTTTGTTTTTATCTGTTTAAAGAAACTATTCTGAGGTTTGAACACTTTTTCGAATATTCCTTTTTTAGCGGATATAAAGTAAACATCCGGATTCAGGCTTGAATTAAGAATATATTCATCGGGTCCGTCTCCCTTATAACATTTTACAGTGATGCTTAGCAGGTTGTTCCCTTCCAAAAGCATTTGATATGTCGGGTTTAACACAGGCTTATAATTATCTTTAAAATTCTGACCATCCAGTAATTTTAAGGAATTCAGATAATTTGCAACGCTCGATGAATCTGCTTTCTGCAAACCGATAAACCAGGCAGAATCCTTCCTGCTCAGGCTATAACTGCTGTCGGCAGGTAATATGAGACGGATTCCGGTAATATCATTATTATTATTGAAACGTAAAAAGGTATTATCCCTCCAGTCGTCAAATTTCATGCTTAATGAATATGCAAGGAATCCGTCGACAGCATAAATTTCTTTCTCACTGTAAATTCTGACATATGATGTTACCTTAACGTTGCTTCCACCATAACTGCCGTAGGGATTATCTGCCTGCTTAAAGCTGAATTTACCCATCATAATGTCGGCCAGATTTTTACCGTTTTTATCAAGAAATTTAATCCGTGTTGCCAGACTGTCGGTCAGTTCAAATTCTTTCCATTTTGACTTATTAACTGCCGCCAGACTTTGTGGTTTCATATTGACCACATCATTTAATATATTCGGAACGGCTCCTTCATGTGTGGCAGAAATAATACTCCCCTGCTTAACCGTCCATTTATTATTGTTCCTGTTAAATTCAATTTCTTTCCCGTTGCCCACCTTTGGATATAAAATTATCCTGCTCACACTTACAGTATCTAAATCTACAATTTTGCTTTTTATTGTAGCGTTTTCCTTTGGAACCTTAACAATAACTGTGAGAACTAAAATTGCTATCAACCCTGCAAGAAGGAATAGAAGTCTTTTGTTATTAAATCTGTTACTCATAACTCACCTCCAATCTTTTGATACGTTTATTGCGGTTTATCTGAATTCTGATAAATCCATAAATAATTACAAGTATTATCGGGGCAAGGAAATTTAACCATTTCAGAAGTGTTCTGGAACTGTCTTTGATGTTTTTGATCGGTCGGGAGAATATTCCCTTTGTCCTGAGATCAATCAGGCCGGTATCGTCCGAGAGCCAATCTATTGAGTTTACAAGCAGATTTATGTTGTCAGGAGGTAACTGATTGCCTCCTCTTGCACCTCCGACTGCAAAGTCTCCATCTGAAACCAGGACAATTTTTGAATTGGTATTACCGGATAATTTACCTTCAACAATGGCGGCAACAACCAGACCTGACATTGGAAAGTCGCTTTGCTGCCATTGTTTCTGAACATTAAAATAGAGTGGCGTCTTCTGACTTCCTGACTTATCAGAAGAGAACGCAATTGGAATGAATTTTATCGAACTGTCGCCCGAGAAAGTTATCGGACTGGCAAACTGAAGGCTTACTGATTCCAGCCCTTTGGTAATAGGATTATCAGCAAATTTATTTATTATGGGCAGATAGGGAAACTGGATTTGGGTCGACATTGTGAAATTACCCTGTTGCTGCTGAAGAGTAACAGCTCCGCAAGTAGCATCAACTATGAAATTATCGGCGATCGTAATCCCCTTTTTCCTCAACCAGTCTTCCATCCCGACACTAACTGAGTTTCCGGTACTGTTTGAGAAATTACCCTCTACACGGTTTAATGCAAGGAAAATGTTTCCGCCTCTGGCAAGAAAATTATCGAGAATTGTCAATTGTGATGGCGGAATTGTATCTGTAGGTCTAATTATAGCAACTGTCTTTATTTTTTCTGAAATAATTGTTGTATCAGTAAGTTTTACAGTCTCTATTTTATATAAAATACTCAGATCAGTGTAAGCCTGCACAATTTCATCAGCCGGAGGTTCTCCATGCCCCTGAATCAGGGCAATTGAAGGTTTATCAACCACTGAAAGTTTTTTTATAGCTGTAGATAAAGCATACTCCATTGCTGCTCCTGGCCTGAAGAATGGTATTTTTTCTTTATCTTCTCCCATTGATACGACAGCTCCCATAAATGCTTTCTGCTGCTTCACCTGGTCTTTTTCCCTGACATTGATCATTAATGGCTGAATACCGTTTTGCACAGCCTCATTTCCCAATGCATCCGATTCGTTAGGATTTACAAACTTATATACAACCATACCTTTTGACCTGTTGCTATATTCTATCAGCATATCCTTAAGATTTCCTGATATATCTCCAATATTCGGAGGAAGGTCTTTAGAGAAATAGGCCGTAATGGTCACAGGTTTATCAAGGTTTTTCAGAATATTCCTGGTAGCATTACTTAATGTATATTCCTTCCCTTCAGTAAGATCGAGTCTGAATTTGTAATTTTCGGAAAGAATATTCACAATAATTACTATGATTACAATGAGTATTATTGTTGATGATATTTTAGCTGATCTTATCATTTGATTGCAATTATCGTTGTTTTTCCTTTATGATTAGACAGATATGAATTGTATTAACTGAAGGCGTTTCGTCTGGATAGAGATACTTCTGAAAGGAACAATCCCATAAATATTATTGAACCGAAGTAGATCAGATCTTTGGAATCCACAACTCCTCGCGAGAGGCTTTCGAAATGTACTGTTACACTCAATGAATTGATTACCTGACCCAGGATTCCTTTCATACCGCCTGCTATAATTTCAAAAATGATATGAAAAAATAAACCGATAAACAGAGATGACAGGAATGCAACGATCTGGTTATTGGTTATACTACTCGAGAACATGCCTATACTGGTATAAGCTGCGCTCATCAGGATTAATGCAAGATATCCGCAGATGGTACCTCCCACGTCAAGGTTACCAATCATTGAAAGAGTGATTACATATGGTAATGTGAAAAGCAGTGCAATGATTATCAGTATAAGTGTTGCAAGATATTTGCCGATAATTACCTGCCGGTCAGTTACCGCTTTGGTCAGCAGCATTTCGATCGTACCTGATTTCTTTTCTTCGGCAATCAGACGCATTGTCAGAGCCGGAATAAAGAAAAATAATGTCCAGTAGGCAATTGAAAAGAACGTTCGCAAACTTGCCTGGCCAACAATAAAGATATCTGAGCCTGAGATCCATGTAAAAAATCCACTAAAACCCAGGAAGAGAATAATCATAATAAATGCTATCAGTGAATCGAAAAATGAGTTTAATTCCCTCCGTGCAATGATCCAGATTGATTTCATTATTTTTAGTTTTAATTCATTGTTAAATCTCTGAATATATCTTCAAGCTTTGTTTCAAATGGCGTCAGTTCGGTGAGAATCCAGTTTTTGTTGACGCACATTCTGAAAATTTCCCTTTTAGCTTCATCCCCGCGACAGTGAATATCGAACCGGTTTAATTTACGGTCAGCAAATTCGACCATTGATACTGAATTCAAAGACTGAAGCGATTTATATATCTGATCAGGTTCGCCGTCTTCAATTTTTACTCTCAGGATATCTGAGCCCTGTGCCTGCTTCCGCAAAGATTCAGCAGTGCCATCAGCTACGATCTTACCCTTATTTATTATGAAAATCCTGTCGCAGGTAGCTTCAACTTCAGGAAGTATGTGAGTGCTAAGTATTACTGTTTTTTCGCGGCCCAATTCACGAATCAGCTTACGTATTTCAGCAATCTGGTTAGGATCCAGTCCTGAGGTCGGCTCATCGAGTATCAGGATTTCGGGATCGTGAATAATTGCCTGGGCCAATCCTACGCGTTGCTGGTAACCCTTTGACAATTCTCCGATTTTTTTATGCTTTTCCCTGTTAAGCCCTGTGGTTTTTATCATTTCAGCCACTCGTGCGGGAATACG
>Ga0182021_10010218_pt1 | contig 11134 bp, 24 predicted proteins | sample 612E3MmetaG_FD_120493 | JGI IMG/M metagenome (GOLD analysis project Ga0182021, IMG submission 120493) | Permafrost microbial communities from Stordalen Mire, Sweden - 612E3M metaG (Illumina Assembly) | ecosystem: Environmental > Terrestrial > Soil > Wetlands > Permafrost | place: Sweden...
CGAGAATCAGTACGAAGTCATGGACATGACCGATAGCCCGATGGGTTCTCCCACCGCGGCGTCGGCTCCCCTGCCGACGTTCGATCAGCCTACGGCCGCGCAGCACACCATGACCGACTTGCTGATGATGATGGCTGGCTCCACTGCCCCCAAGAAAAAGGGCAAGGCTAAGGTAGTCTCCGAGTTTCAAGCCTCGTTGTTTTAACTGAATGCCCGGTCTATCGCCAAAGGTAGACCGGGCGTTTTTCTGTCCTAAACTGAATCCATCAATCCGAAAGGAATCGAGTATGCCAAAAGCAAAAACCGCCGATAGCCTCAAAGCATCCTGCCTGCAGGAAGACCTCGCCAAAGGTCTAAGTATCGTGGCCCGCGCAGTTGCAGCCCGTTCGACGTTGCCCATCCTTGGCAGCATCAAAATCGCCAGTGATCCGTCATCCCTGAACCGCATCATGCTCCAGGCCACCAACTTGGAGATCGGTATCACGCACTTCATCGCTGGCCACATCAACGGCGAAGGCGCGATCACCGTGCCGGCGCGCTCATTCGTTGACTTGATCAACGCCATGCCGTCGGATGAGCTGGTGGAGTTAGATGTGAACCCCAAGACGCAAAGCGTCTCGGTGACGTGTGGCCGTTTCATCAACAACGTCAAGGGCACTGATGCAGAAGAATTCCCGGTCATCCCAATGGGAAGCAAAGCATTGGCAAGTGTCGAAGCCAATGATCTACACAGCTTGATCAGTCACGTAGCCTTCTCTGCCGCCTCTGACGAAAGTCGGCCAATCCTCACCGGTGTCTACACGGAGTTATCCAGCGCGGGTATCCTGATGGCGGCGGCCGATGGTTTCCGCCTGAGCGTGGACCGGATCATGGTCGTCACGGATGTTGCGGGCATCATCAAGATGAACATCCCGGCGCGCGCGATGAGCGAACTGGCGCGCATCATGGGCGATCAGAAAGACGAAGTAGCGATCTCCGTTTCTTTGGGAGCTGATGGAAAGCCCTCTCAGATTGTGTTTGGCTTGACCTATACAACTCTCGTCTCGCAGTTGATCGACGGCACGTATCCTGACTACGACGCGATTGTTCCCAAGGCGTCACAAACCACGATCGCGGTTGAAGGTACGGCCTTGTTCATGGCCTGCAAGCAAGCTAATGTCTTTGCCCGTGAAGCCGCCAACATCATCAGTCTGACTACCCGAGACGACAATACCCTCGTTATCCAAGCGCAGAGTGCTGAGACGGGTGACAATCTTGGCATCGTTGACGCCACTGTCACCGGCCCCCAGGTCACGATCGCGTTCAATGTGAAGTACCTGAACGATCTCCTGAAGGTAATGGAGAAACGGCCAATCACCATCTCGTTGAACACAGCTGTCGATCCTGGCATGTTCTCAGACTCAACTCACGCAAACTTCCACGCCGTCATCATGCCGATGTCGATCGGCGGCAGGGTGACGAACAACAGCCAGCCTGATGGTCAACCCGCTGACCCGACGCCCGTCCAGAACGAAGGGCAAAACAACCCCGCCTAGCACCTTTTGCGCTGGCGCAATCACGTATCGGTTGCGCCGGCGCGATTCAAGGACTTATCCATGACACGTTTTATCGCAATCGAACCTGTCTCATCCGAAGATGATCCACAGGATACTACTGTCGTCTTCCCAGTGGTTTGCGCCAGCGCAAATCGACTGGTGTTCAAGTTGGCCCAACGGGGCCATGAAGCCGAGTGTGTGAAACTCTATCGGTGTGAGCCGTTGACCGCCGAGGAAGAAACCGCCCTGTGGGCCGATCACGAAGCGCGGCAGATTGTGTGCAAGCACTATCTGCCGATGCTCGGTCACCCTGACTACGATCCAGAAGTGGCTTGCGTCAACTGCATGGCCGAGGAAGCGCGGCTCCAGCGCGCCGACTACGAATACGACCGAGCAAAGGATCGATGATGACAACTGATTACAAAGTCTGGATCGCTATCGAGAAACATACTACCGACGCTAGGGGGCATGAATCGTGGGAAGACGTGGACTGCGCTGCGCCCTCTATAGGCTGCGAAACCTTAGCCCAGGCCCGCAAGGTCGCCGTATACATGGAAGATCAGGGCGCACATGAACAGCAGCGTCTCAGCAATCGAGCCACAGCACGCGCCAGGAAGCGCAAACATGGCCTTTCCGCTAAGTCACGCCAATAAACAGCAAGGGCGCGGCATTCGCGCCCTGTTGAACAACGAAGAAATCCTGAACGAGATTTACGGCCATCTGCTTGGCGTGCTCGGCAAGCGAGAAGAACTCAAGCCGAAGCGACTCTACGAGGAATACTTTCACGGTTGGCTGAGGCTGCGCGATGTGTTCATGACGCGCAAGGCTGAACGATACGCCGAAGTGTTCTTTGACTGGCTGGCCTGTCCAGAAGCCTTCGAGCGAGCAGTAGATCGGGCAGGAGCCCTTGATGGCGACTTCGAGAAACAAGTATGCAGTGCCGAGTATCCCGCCACGTGCCAGGAGTTTGCCGCCGCCACAGCTATGTGCCTTGTCGTGGCGTGGTTCGTGCGACTTGAGAACGCCGGCAGCGTGAAGCTGCTAAAGGAAGTAGAGGTTTCGCAATGGTTAGCAAGCAGATCGAACGTCCTGCAGATGAGCCTGTTCTAAACCCGCTTGATCGGCTCAATATCTACGCCCAGGCTCTTGTCGCGCGCGGTGTGATGCTCAATGCCAATATTCGCATCTCGGTCTACGACCGTGGGCGGAAGGTCAAGGTATGGATTCAGGGCGACCAGATGGTCAAGATCGGCCGCTCCGAACGCAAGATAGGAAACACGCGCCTGCTGCACCCGGACACTGGCGCATACCTCGAAGCCGTCGAGGACGTTGATGGACTCGGCGCGAGTGCGGCGCTTGACTTCGCTATCGAAAGGTTTGCAGATGACCTTTGGAAATCTTTTGACTTGGAGAGTTAATCGAAATGTCTTCTGTATCTTTCGGCCTCAATCCTGCCGCGTTTGCCGTTGGTGATGAAGTGGTCGATGTTTTCACCAATCTGCACTGGCTGATCGGCCCTACTGAGAGCAATGGCGTGATGCGAATGCAGATCGCCAACCCGCCCGAATGGTGCCGTGGTCAAAGCCAGTTCCAAGAATGGAACGCGCTCAACAACCCGCGCTTTGTGCTGGTCAGCCCGGCCAACACTATCACAGCGCCTACACAGATGGAGTTATTTGTATGACCGACGAAGAAATCGCAACCGAACTAACCGCCAAGATGCTGGAAGTCATCAGCGCCGACGGCGACCCCGCCAATCTGTACTTTGCGGCATGGCGCGCTGCGCACGGGATGGACGGCGATTGCAGTATGCCGTACAACATCGTCGAGCAGGCTGTCAATCTGCTAGTCGCTCAGCACCAAGACCTGGCCGACGAAGACCTAACCGATCTGGCTTACGCCCACAACTTAATCCAGGTAGACGCCGTGCTGGTTGTGAACGTGGGCGGCAAGCAATTCTTCATGTCTGCCGAATACGACATGATCAACCACAAAGACGTTCTAGTCACTCAAGAGATCGATCCACCAATCGACTTCTCAATCAAGGAAGAACACGCATGAAAGCACTAAAAGGACATACCAGTTTTGAGACAGCTCATCTTTCGCCAGATTTCCCAGCTGGCTTTACCAAGCGAGTGCAGCGGAAGGTCTGGGTAGAAACTAACAAGCGCGGCCAGCGCGCCGTATCCAACACCTCGACGGACATCACGGGCAAACGCTGGTGCGCGCCCAAGGCCAGTACCTACGACCTGCTGTGTGGCATCGTCCAGGTGGAAGCCAGCGATGTAGGCCAGCCGCACGGCTACAGTCAAGAACCGTGGGAGAAGAAAGAAGTAGGACACGTTCACTTCATGCATGTAGGCAGCGGTTGCAACGTAGCCTTCCTTGAAAAGTTCAATGCGATGTTCGGTCCGTTCGAGACTGAGTATGAACGGCAGACCATGCGTGCTGAGTTAGCTATCGCGCGCGCCACCGCCCGTCGGGAAACCGAATGGAAGCCGGAGCACCCTGAGCCGGACTACGACCGCGGTGGAAGCATCTGGTCTGACTGGCACATCGAAAGTCGCAAGGCGCTGATCGCCCTCGTTATCGAGGAAAACTCAAAGATTGCGGCAGCAGACGAAGTTCCGGAGCCGAAGGTGTTCGCGGTGAAGTTTGCGCCGGCGCAAGAAACGCCGGAAGGAGCCATGTTCTAATGGCAAAAGCCACTCAAGCCAGTCTGGTGGACAAATGGACCAAGAAAGTTGACGAGTTGTCGGACAACGCCAAGCGGTCTGTGGCGCTGGAAATCTGGCAGGTTCTGCATGATCAAAACCTACCCACGGCAAAGGCGCTGCTGAAAGAAGCGGCAGGCAAGCCCTACAACAAGCACTATGTCTCTCTCTACAACGAGGCGCTGAAGGACATCAAGAAGGTAAAGCCGTCTTTGACAAGCCTACGCCTATCAAGAAGGCAAGGAAGAAATCATGAGCATTGACAATTGTGCTTGTCTAATTCTCGGACTGCCCGGCCGTGAACTCAACTTCGTGAACATCAAGGGATGCTCCTATGAAGACGGCCACGGTACTCACAATATGCACGATATGGTTGAGCGCGTATCCGAAGATCAAGGTGTTAACCTTGATTGCCAGCAGTCTAACAACAGCGAGTGGTACATCGGTTTCACGCTAGCCCGCACACGATCTTACGGCATGTGCGAAGTACCGCCCTTCGACCTGACGAAATTGACGCTCACCTTCGCCGAACTGTTCGGCGTTGTGCCAAAACTCTACCTGCTGGAGCAACAATCATGATGGACACAGTGCAGGTGGCAAAGGCCATCGCTCAAGAACACGCCGAGTCGGGTGGATTTCGCCCTCTCGATTACGACATCGAGGATGCGTTGCGCGAGATGTTCAGCGCGACCCGCCGTGCCGCGATCAAAGCCGTCAACGGGCTTCTGCTGCCTACCGACATTCGTGACACCATCGTGAAAGCACTGGGCTCAATGAGCATCCCCGATCTGGACGACTGGAAGGCCAATCCGGAGGACGAAGACGACGGCAGTGGAGGCTACGAGTGCGCCGAGTGCGGCTCAACCTATCACCCGTCAGGCGTCTGCCCGAACAAGACCGAAAGAGAAGAAGACGAGGAACCCAATGAGTAAAAGAAGCGAAGCCATCGAACTCGTAAACTATATGGACTCATTCGATGACCTCAAGGCCATCAGTGACGCTATCCGGTCCCGCTGGCACGTGCTGCAACAGCCCGCCAAGGCCGCGCGCACAGAGAAGACGCAGCAACTCGCCGCCAACTTCCGCATGGGGCAGATGGTGACGTTCTACCACAAGAATATGCCAATCACCGGCAATATCGTCAAGATGAACGCAAAAACCGCCAAGGTCAAGACTGGCAATGGCGTGTGGAATGTTGACTACAGCTTACTGGAGGCAAAGTAATCTATGGACGCCTGTCAAAAACTGTTAGAGAGCAAGCCCGAATGGGCCAACGATCCTGTGCTGCTGATCGGCCACCTGAGCGACTTCGGCGCGCGCGACTTTGACCAAATCTTCCTGCACGATGAACAGTTGGTCGATGCCTACGGCAATCCGATCGGGACCGACGAGAAGATGTACGTGTTCCTGTCTGACGGCCGGGTGCCGACCCTACACGACATTGCCATGAACAGCGTGACATCAACGCCGGAAGCGCTTGGCTACGAGATGGGCAAGCAAGACACGATCAATCGCGTTAAGACGCGCGTCAAGAATCTGCTGAACGGACTGGAAACCCTATGACTCCTGAATAAATCCGCATCAAAGAACTGCAAGACGCCTTGGGCTGGATCGTATTCCATCTTGAACATCGGCCTTCGCTGATGCGTCGTTTCGATCTCGTTACAGAGTGCGAACGCGACAGCCTGACCCGCGTGCTTACCTTCCCAGCTACCGAGATCGTGAAGTCACGCGGTGATGATGTGCTGGCCACCGGCTTCGAGGTTGCTCTGATCGGCCGCTTGCCGCGCGACCAGGTGAGCAGCGAAGTGGAGTCTTACGTCTACGCCATTCGCGCTGAGGCTGAGGCGCAGGCCAAGCGCATCAAGGAACTGGAAGCCACCGACGCCGGCAAGTTGCTGGAAGCCGTCAACCTGCTGCGTGAAGCTCACGGTGATCTCGCCACACTTGCCTTCGACTTTCAGGACGAGACAAGCTGCTACCAAGAGGTCACAGACTGGCTCAAGGCATATGACGAAAGCAACCGGCCCGACCCGCTACCCTTCGACGGGGAGACGCCTCTCGGTATCGATAGGGACGGTGGGGCAGGAGATGACCTGTGATTGCCGTCGAATTAAATGGCGAGACGTATCTCGTCAATCCTCACGGCGTCGTCTGGCGCAAGCGCAGCAAAGAGGACGGCGGCTACTGGTGCATCAATGGTGAGTGGTATGACATTCCATCGCTGGGAGAAGAAGACGCCGCACGCGAAGCGGCAGGAATCAAGGTGAAACCATGACGCTTGAAGCACCTATCGAATTGCCAATAGGCGCAAGCCCGGACATTAAGGTAGTTCAAGGCTACCCGATCTGCTTTGTGCGCCGGAAGTATGGCAGCAAGAAGAAGACGACTTACACCTATCCGTGGATCCACTGGCAAGGCACATGGCGCCCCATCAAAACTGATCCACATCCATCTGCCACGTTCCCAGCCAAGACGCTCGACAATCTCATCATCGCGCTTATCGCGCATCCAGGAGAGTACCTCTATGAGCGTTCTTGATCTGTTCCACGCAGAGCCAACGCCGTTGCCAACCGTTCACGCACTCCGCGAATGGGCGATAACGAGTTACTTCCAAGACCACGAACTCGATACGGCCGCGCGCATGTTCCACGCCCGTGGCGAGGACAAGTACGCCTACGATGCGGCTATCGAATACCTGTGTGCTTCGATACATTCGGCCCCGTACTGGCGGCTCCAAAATGCGAACGTCACTTGCTGGTGGGAAACGACCGACACGACCGTGAAGCTGTGGCCCAACCCGCGCACCCACGGAGATCCACCGGCTGTGTTATTTCAACTGGATGGCCTGGCGCAGTTAGCCTTGGCCCGATCACAAAATATCTACTGCGAAACGGCAGTAGGACAAATGGAGCTAAAACTATGATTGCACTCGCAACAAAAGCATTCTACATGCCGAAAGGGGCTGTGACCAGCAAGCAGGGTAAGCCGCTGAAGGATCGACAGTTTGTCGTCATCGGCGCGCAGTTCGACGTGTGGTCCGATACCGTTCTGGTAGATCGGAGCAACGGCCGTAAGTACGGCATCGCAGACTGCGCCGGTAACTTCATGACGCTGGCGAAAACGCCGAAGTGCAGGTGGTGTGCTTTGGGCTATCCGCGTGGTGGCGAGGCACATCGCGCGGGCTCAAATGAACACGCCATTGGCATAGGCTCAGCTGTCGTCTTCATTGAGCGATGCACCGATCCGGTGACGCCATGAATCAACTACGCACCTTTGCACAGCGAATCATCGAGGCTTCGGGCAATGGCGATCTAGGGAAGGTCGAGAACGTCATCGACGATATACGCGAATATCTCAGGCTGCACCCCGATAACGACAGCGCAGAACGCTTCTACGAACAGGGCGAATGGGCGGCGACGACGCTCGGCGGCTACGTCAAGACGTTGATCGATAACGCTGCTGGTGTCAGCCAGGACGTGATCATCTTCCGAGTAGCCGCTGAGACGATGCACAACGCCGCTGGCAACTTCGCGCGACTGTTCGAGGTAGTGCTGGTGCCGCAGGATCAGGCGCTCGAGCACATGCAGCAGGCAAAGGTCACGCAGGTGCATCACGACCTGCAGGAGCAAATCAAGGCAGGGCTGATCAAGTGACTAGGCCCAAGGTACTACTGCCAGCATGGGCACTTGACTCCTATGGTGTGCTATACTTCGCGCCCGAACAGCGGGCTGTCATTGCCGTTGCATGGCCTATCGCCAGAGAAAAGGTAGGACTGGCATGACGACCTACAGCCACTACGACAACGCGGGGCGAGCCTACGGTCTAACCTTGCGTCAGGTTGCTGCCCTCGTGAAGAAACACAATCTGCCCAAGCGCAGGATTTGGAGTCAGATGGCCGTGGACTCGGACGCCTGGGACAACGCCATGAAAGTGGAAGGCAGATCACTTGCGCCCGGGTACAGTCCTGCTAGGAAATAATCGTCTATTGTTGCGCCGGCACAAAACCGGCGCAACAATAAGTCATCCGATACAGAAAGACATACAACGTGAATATCCAATTGAAGTCGCTTGAAGAATGGCTTGCCCGTGAACCGAAGGTGTACTATCTGCCGCAGAACAGAAAGGTAATCGGCTCGGTTGAATCTGTCATCCTGTTGCAAAGAGCTATCTCTCTTTTCATGGAAGCCGGGCGAGAACCGTTTTGCATGTTCAGGAAACCGTGTAGCCATTCGGTCTATCATGAGGGCCTGAGCTGGACAGAGGAACTTGGCTTAACCGAGAGCAAGTTTGACACGGCGCTCAGTCGTATTGGAACCAAGATCGCCGACACAAAGACCGCCAAAGGCATGAGCAGGGCCGACGCCCTTGAGAAGACCGACCCCACCGGCCTCGTGCTGTACTGGACAGACACAGACCGCGTGACATGGTATATGGTCAACATCGCATTGGTAAATGCCTTGGGCATTTCCGCTTATGATACTTGGACCGTCAAATGACGAGGATGCGCGTCGAGGACAAGAGTAACGACAAAGGCTATTTCACCAACATGCCGCGACTGATTTTGGTTATGTCGCGCACGCCTCACGACTTCGCTTTCTATCAAGTCGTGAAGGAGATCGCCGGCGAATCTGGCGAATGCTACGTTGGCACAGAGGATTTGGCGAAACTGTCCAAGATGAGCATGGGCCAAGTATCCAAGTCTCGCAAATATTGGATCGAGATGGGCTTCATGGAGGGAGAAGTGAGGCGCGATCCGAACTGCGCTCAAAAGGTATTTCACCTGCGTATCCTCGACGTGTGGGCACAGAATACCACGTGGTGCCTGGAACATGCCAAAATTTCCTCTCGCATCGCGTTTATCGAGAGCCTTCATACAGTGAAGGCTTCTAAGCCTTCACCTGGTGAAGCCAAGCCTTCACCTGGTGAAACAAAGAAGAATAAGAAGAAGAATAGACGCAGCCCCTCTGCTGACGCTCCGGGGGCTGCTTCGGAAGAAGATGGGATTCCAGCGGTTATCGGGTCCGTGCCGGACGAGTGGTACGTGGATACAACGGATGCTTCGCGTTTCCCGGTGCCTGCGCCCGTGCAGTATATTGACTCGACTGATCCGAGCCGTCTTGCACGACGTTCGTCAAGGTGAGCCCCAACCACTCGCGGGCCTTCTCGATCGAGGAAAAAAAGCGAACACTGACGCCATGAACTTGAGCGGCGCCCACAATGAAGGTGAGGCGCGCCGTCACTATAGGTGATGAATGACTCACTGTCGGGACATACGCCACCCGCGTGTGCTCTGGCAGTTTGCCCAAAACATTGCCGATCTGCGTGAGCTGAGCGACAGAGATTTGAGTCGAGTGAGTTGCGTTGCTAACGACGAGGATATGCTTTGCGCCGTGACGCTTCGCGGCAGTGACCATGTTCTGCATGTGGTAGAGAGTCTCTTGCGGCGTGCTCTTTCCATTAGAATTCATGTACAGCGTTCCATCTAGGAATGTGATCGTACTCATCGATTTCATTTAACACCTCAATAAAGTTATTCCTCCCGGTGGGGGCGCGACACTATAGCACAGCAAGCGCCTCGCCTCTACGAAGATTGTCCGTCCTTTTTAATTACATTTAGCACCTATTTCAAGGCCGGCACATAATCTCCCCACCACCGCTTGAGCGTGATTCGCGGAAGTAATACGTGGCCCTTGTGCTCTTCCCGTATAATCATCCAGACAAACGCAACTGCCCGACCCCATGAGAGGTCAGGCAGTTGCAGCAAACGGGCGTTGGGTCGATCTCAATTCGCGGCGCGGTAGAGTCGGTCGGCTTCGGCGACTTGTTCAGTGGCAACGGTCACTTTGGAGTCGAAAACTGGGTGCGGACTTCGGCGCTCACGCGGGTGGGCTTACCGGTCTGGATGTCAAGTGGGCACCAAATCGTGCGTGCTCGGGCTAGTACGCTCCGATCGGAAGCGCGCAGCACCTCCGTATGACGCTCGAAAGTCAGCCGCGTGGCAGTGCCAACCCAAGTACACGCGATGACCTCGTCACCCAAGAACGCTGGTTGCTTGTAGTCGATCTCGTGACGTACCACAATCCACAGCAGCTTGGCTTGATCGACGGCTGGCGCTGCGGCAAGCCAGTGGGCTATAGCTGCTTCCTGGACCCAGCGGAGGTAGACTACATTGTTGACGTGGCCTAGCTGATCGATGTCGGCGGGTTCAACGGTGATACGCAGTTCGAAACGGTCGACTGCTGAGCTCAAGTGAATCCTCCCGAGTATGGAAATCACAGTGTCCACAGCGGCCGCCCTTTCGATGCAGCCAGCTGTAACGTCATGAGTATAAACCAGCCGACTCTCACCCGCAAGCCTGTACTCCGTCAATAACAGCCTGGCCCCTCGCCAGAACCATTCTCGGTCTGCCATTAGGAATTGCGCTGGCACAAAGAAGTCCTCCAGACCTGAGTTGTTGTATACCCGACAACCAAGAATGGCGCTGGAGCACTCCCAACGCCACTCTTGTTTACATCCTAGCCGCCACATTCTTCGTTCTCGCTGGGTATTTACGGCTTGCAGCACTTGGAATACTGTGAACACATGACTACACTAACCACTTCTGCTAATCTCGAAAACCAGCTGTACAATGTCTACCGTTTCATCTTGTCACTGCCCATACAAGACAAGAAGCCGTCCACTAGCAAGCCGATTCGCTCAAGACGGAACCGCAAACTGAACAACAAAGTTAAAGCCGACTGACTGTCCGTGACATCGATCAGGCGCAGCACGTCAACAACGCCGTGTATCTGTCGTTTGCGGAAGATTGCGGCTTTCAACTGGTGAAGCATTTTAAGTGGTCCATGCAGCGCATGCGCGACGAGGGCGACTTCGACCTGATCG
>Ga0182021_10010219_pt1 | contig 11134 bp, 9 predicted proteins | sample 612E3MmetaG_FD_120493 | JGI IMG/M metagenome (GOLD analysis project Ga0182021, IMG submission 120493) | Permafrost microbial communities from Stordalen Mire, Sweden - 612E3M metaG (Illumina Assembly) | ecosystem: Environmental > Terrestrial > Soil > Wetlands > Permafrost | place: Sweden...
ACAGGGTTGAGGTCGAGGTTTAGATTTGCTTTTATTTTTGAAATTTCGACTTCAACTTTTTTGACATACTCAGGGTTCTCGCACTTGGGAATCAGAATAAGATTCACATTATGAGGAATGACAAAATGAAGATCTTTCAAACCTTCTTCTCCCTGATTTATTCTGACCATCCTTTCTGCACCATAAAAGTCTATCTGACGAAGGGCATTTCTTACCAGTATCCTTGCTTCATCTTTCTTTTCAGGTGCTACAGAATCCTCAAGATCAAGAATTATGCCATCAGCAGAATGTAGTCCGGCATTGATCATTAAACCGGGTGTATTACCAGGTAAATATAACCTCGAAAAACGAGACCTGTCGCTGGTTGTCGGGTAACGATTTTCACTGATGAACTCAGGCAGGTATTCAAGATCAGTTTCAATTATTAGTTTAACTGCAGATTCTAAACGGGCTGCAATTACGAACGGAAGTGCTCCGGAGTCATTTATAGTAACAGAAGCGTTTCTGATTCCAAAGAACTCAAGAATATCACATATAAGATCTTTAATAGATTGGCCATAAAGGGTCTTCACTTTCGAAACCAAATCAATAATTATTCCTTTCTCAGTTTTGAGTTCCAGGGTAATTTCACAATCGGATCTTACCTTTGGTCCTGAGTTACCGGCAATAGCTATCAGCTTTTTCATTTTACCCTTTGAGTGGTTAATCTATACAAACCTACTGATTTTTTATATTTTTCTTGTTTTCACACAACTCAATAAGAACACCCGATGTTGTTTTTGGATGAAGAAAGGCAATATCAAGACCTTCCGCACCTTTTCTTGGAACAGAATCTATCAACTTAACTCCTGATTTTTCAGCACGAGCCAGGTATACTTCAATTTTTTCAACCGCAAAAGCAATATGATGAATTCCTTCTCCCTTTTTCTCAATGAATTTTCCAATCGGACCTTCAGGATCGGTTGACTCGAGCAATTCAATCTTAGTCTGTCCAACCATAAAAAATGCAGTTCGAACTTTCTGGTCAGCTACCTCCTCAACAGAATAGCATTTCAGTCCCATTACTTTTTCATAGAAGTTAATAGCTGTGCCAAGATTATTAACAGCTATTCCAATATGTTCAATATGTGATGGTTTCATCATAAGTAAGTTGTTAATAGAAAAGTAATTTAATTATTAGATTAACAATTGATTTTCTTCGTTTACCCCGTCCCCAAGGGGAGCGAAGAAAATCAATTTTACTCCCCCTGGGGCTGGGGTAAATAAAATTGATTTTCAAGCGGTTTTGAATTATTTGTTAATAATCGTCCAATTTCACAAATAGTTTAACAAATTTAGTTTATTGTCAGAATCATGAAGAGACAATTATCATGTTTTCATGATTTTTTTCTGAATGGGTAATTTGAGAAGAAGTTCTTTTTAAAATGGGAATTCGACAGGAGTTTTTATTTCCGATTTCTCATTTACAGGTTTTTTAGCAGCAACATGGATAGGGTTTCCATCAATAAAAATTGCCTTGTATGGAACAGTGGGACAAGCGAATTCGCAATGACCGCAACCTATGCATATATCTTCAGTAACTTCAGGAATTACCAGATTTCCCTCGTATGGGATCATATGACAAGCTTTAGTCGGACAACTTTCTGAACATGCTCCGCAAGCTGTTTTTTCCGTTTTTACAATGCAATTATCTTTTAAATATTTTGCTTTCCCTATCTGGGTAAGTTTTTTTGCTTCAAGTACGAGAGGGTGTAACGCATTAGTTGGACATACCTCAGTACAGATTGTGCAGTTATAGGTACAGAAACTTTTATGGTAATCCATTACAGGTTGCATCATCCCAGCGATTCCATATTGACGAAATGCAGGCTGTAAAACACCATTTGGACAGGCGTTAATACATAATGAACATGCTGTGCAACGCTTGTTAAAATCTTCAATTCCCAGCCCACCCGGAGGGCAGACAGGGTAGGTTCTGTTTTCCTTAACTGTTGAATCTTTTTTGGGTTTTGGAGCAGGTTTATCCTGACCAAATGAAATACGTGGCAATCCTAATAGAAGCAGTATCGATGTGGCAATGACCTTGCGTTTACTCTCATCGGTTTCATGTACCTTTTTTTTAAATTTCACTATACCATAAGAAATGGCTTTATCCTGACATGTGTATATACAATTAAAACAATCGACACAACGGGTAATATCAATGTCATGTTTAAGAAAGTCGATGCATGAGGATTTACAATCAAGTGCACATCTTCCGCACCGGGTACAAGCTGTTTCATCAAATTTTATTCTCAGAAATGAAATTTTTGAAATCAATCCAAGGAATGTTCCAACCGGGCAAACCATATTGCAATATAACCGGCCTTTTGTAAATGAGAGAACCCCGACCAGAATAAAAAATGCTGTAGGAATTGAATATACAATCAAAGTAAACCTGTGAACCGGAATATTACTAAGTGTGTAAATATCAAATTTGCCCAATATTCTGGCAACAAAATTATTAGTTAAAATAACAGCCGGTTTAGCGAAAAAGGTCATAAATCTCCCAAAAATACTATACGGGTCAAGTAGTGTAATCATAGAAATACCCCATACTAAAGTGAATATAAGGGTTATTACCAATAGCGTGTATCTCAGTATGGTAAACGGCTTTTTAAAACCATATCGTCTGAATTTCTTCTTAAAACGCCCTCCGATCCGGCTGAACAGGTCCTGCCCGATACCCAAAGGACATAAGAAGGAACAGTAAGTACGGCCACTCAGAAAAGTAAGTAAAAGTACAATAACGAAACCAGCGGTCGCTAGGCTTTGAAGATCATAGAAAGTAACCACAGATGGAACAAACTGTAAATACAACAATATGTTCGTAAAATTCGTGGGAATAAGTGATTTGAAGTCTATAAATACCAGGATAAAGCAGATAAAAATCAGGGTCGAGAAAACTATTCGGATTCGTCTAAGTAAATATGACCTCATCAGGAATTACATTTTAATTCTTTTAATATTAAGAGACTCCAGGTTTATATTACCCAACCCCATTTTATGTGCAATAGGAATATATTCAATCCTTTCTATTGGAATACCCAACATTTTTGCTGAAGCAGCATCTCCGGCAACCCAGTCGGTTGTCAGAATTTGTGACTTCATGGAAACAACATCTTCTTTTGATACGCCCTGAGGACCGTGCTTAACCATAACATTATAACAATCGATCACATTCAGTGCAGGTTTTTTTTCATACAGAGCATAATCTGCGATGCACTGATTAAGGTTATTCGAATGCCAGTAACCCCTGTCCCAAACCAAACCCATTGCATTTTTCATACAACAGGACATTTTTACTGAATTATGATCTTTAAGAACAGGAACATTGATGAAAACATCCGTTTCAAGCAAGAGCTGATGAACTTTGGCACTTTGAAGTTTAATACCTCCCGGAATTTCAATACTATGATAATATGTTTCAGAATTGCCAGGGACTACTTTTGCCCCGGCCGATTTAGCAATCTTCTCAATTCCTGAGTTTTTATAGCTGTTTACCCAATTATCTATTGTATGGTCAAATACATAAACCTCTTTTGCACCTGCTTTAAGACAATGTTCTATTATTCTTTTAACTAAAAGAGGATTTGTGTTTGCAGCCAGTTCAGGAATTACATCCCATCCCATATTAGGTTTTATCAAGACCTTCTGACCTTTCTGAACAAAAGCACCCATTCCTCCAAACTCTTGAATTCCAAGGTCAAACATCGCATCAGGGGTCCCCCCCATTATTGCAACCATATCAAACTTACCTCGTGAAGGTGTACCTGCCAGAATTTTTTCATACCCACCCAGGCTTAATGCAGCTCCTGCAACCAGTCCAGTACTAATTGATGTTTTAAGAAAATATCTTCTGTTCATTACCATTATAAAGCTTGCAATTTCAAATGTAAAATGGATAAGTGCCGAAAATTACAATATTTTTTTATTATTCCGTAAAGATTGTAAATAGTATATTCGCAACAGAAAATTTGGTTATTCAGGATAATGAAGAATTTTCTGAACATTACTAAATTTCCATTGTTTTTAGTTTACTTAATCCAATCACTTTCAGAAGATGAGAATTCTAAGTTACGATTGTTTTTCAGGTATAAGCGGAGATATGAATCTTGGTGCAATGATTGATATCGGTATAGACAAGACATATCTCATGAACGAACTAAATAAGCTCAATCTCGCAGGATGGGAACTTATTGTACAGAAAGATCAGAGACATGGAATTTCCGGAACAAAAGTTACAGTACGGCAAACCCGGCTTGAGCATGTCCATAGGCATCTCTCAGATATTGAAAAGATTTTAAATGACTCAGAACTTGACAATAAGACAAAAGAATTAAGCCGGAAGATATTCATGAAGATTGCCACAGCCGAAGCATCGGTGCATGGAATATCAATTGATCATGTGCACTTTCATGAAGTCGGAGCTATTGATTCAATTATTGATGTTGTTGGGGCAGCAATATGTTTCATTGCATTGAATGTCGACGGAGTACATGTATCAACAGTTGAAATGGGTGGTGGTTTTGTTAAATGTGATCATGGTATTCTTCCTGTTCCTGCACCTGCAACAGCAGAAATTATTAAAGGTATCCCGATAAAAAAAGGAAGTGTTGATTTTGAAGCCACAACACCCACTGGAGCAGCAATATTGGCTGTGCTTGGAACAGATTTCACCAATGAATTGCCCATGAAAATTGAAAAAACTGCCTATGGGGTCGGACAGAAAGAGCATCCCGATGTTCCAAACCTTCTCAGAGTATTTCTTGGTGAGACGATATCAGGTTCCGGGTCTGGTCATGATGCACTTCATCTTGAATGCAACATCGATGATATGAATCCTGAGTTTTTTGAATATATCTCCGACAGACTCTTTAAAGCAGGCGCTTCTGATGTCTTCTTATACAATATTATGATGAAGAAGAACAGACCAGGGATTGTGCTAAATGTTATTTGCGAGACAGAATTGGCAGATATCGTAAAAAACATCATTTTTACAGAATCAACATCATTGGGGATAAGAACATTACCATTCAGAAAGGATACCCTCGAAAGAAAATTTGAAACCATCAGTACCTTATATGGTGATGTGTCAGTTAAAAGATCATTTTATAAAGGAAAAGAAGTCTCTTTTAAACCAGAATATGAGGAATGCAGACGAATAGCTGTTGAAAAAGGAATTCCGGTTAAAGAGGTCTATAATAATATCTTAGCTTCATTGATAAAAGGCTAAAGGCTAAAGACTACAGGTCACAGGCAACGGGGGAAAGATAAAAGACAAAAGTAAAAAGTATGTGCATAGACTGATACCCAAGCCTCAAACCACATACCTGTTTTTAATGTTAAATAGCATAAAATGCCAGATAAAAAATCAATAAAACTCGATTCAATACTTAAGGAGCTCAATTCATATGTAGTTGCTTTTTCAGGTGGTGTTGATAGTTCTTTCCTGTTGCACAGGTCTCATTCATTAAGAAAATCAGGAATAGTTGCTGTTACAATACGTACTCCATATATACCAGTCCGTGAAATTGAAGACTCAATAGAGTTCACAAGAACTTATGGAATAAAACACAAAATCCTCGACATAGCTTTTCCGGAAATAATCAGATCTAATCCTATTGAAAGATGCTATCTGTGTAAGAAAACACTTTTCACTGAACTGATTGGTTTTGCAAAACAAAATAATTATAAATATGTAATCGACGGTACAAACGCTGATGATTCCGGTGATTTCAGACCGGGGATGAAAGCCCTGAAAGAGCTGGGAATAAGGAGCCCTCTTCTGGAATCAGGCCTCACTAAAAAAGATATAAGAGATTTATCAAGAGATGCAGATCTTGATATCTGGAATAAACCGGCCATGGCCTGCTTACTAACCAGAATCCCATACGATACTGAAATTAAGGATGGGATGATAAGAATGATTGAACAAGCTGAAAATATGCTACTTGAAAAAGGATTTCCTGGAACCAGGGTCAGAGTGCATGGTGATGTTGCCAGAATTGAGTGTATACCCGGTTTCATGGAAAAAATTATTCATAATCCTGACAAAGAACATATTATCTCAAATCTGAAAAAAATAGGATTCAGATATGTATCTTTGGACCTTGAAGGTTACAGGACAGGAAGTTCAAACCCTGAAAAGTCAGATTTATGAATATTAAAGAAATTGAAAAGCTTCTGGTTGATGTAAAAAAGGGAGAAACAAGTGTTGAAAAAGCGCTGGAAGTCCTTAAAAATTTCCCCTATACCGACCTTGGGTTTGCAAAAATTGATAATCATCGCGAAATGCGTACTGGTTATCCTGAGATTATATACTGTGCCGGAAAATCAATCGTTCAGGTAAGCGAGATATTCAGGGTTATGTCAGAGAGAGAAAATAATATAATAGGTACCAGGGCAAATCAGGAGATGTATGATGCTGTTAAGAAAATATTACCTGAAGCTGTCTATTACATTGATGCAAGAATCATCTCAATGCAAAAGAAAAAGCCTGCTCCTCCTGAAAGCCGGATTGCAGTAATAACTGCCGGAACCTCCGATATGCCCGTTGCTGAAGAAGCTGCAGTAACAGCCGAACTCCTCGGTAATACTGTGTTGAGAATATACGATGCAGGAGTTGCCGGTATTCACAGACTTGTTGATAAGTTGCCCGAAATAAGAAGCTGCAGAGTGGTTATTGTAATAGCTGGTATGGAAGGCGCCCTGGCGAGTGTAGTGGGAGGATTAGTGGATAAACCTGTAATTGCTGTACCAACAAGCGTTGGATATGGTGCCAGTTTTGGTGGAATTTCTGCTCTGCTGGCGATGCTTACAAGTTGTTCCACTGGCGTAACAGTAGTGAATATTGATAACGGATTCGGAGCCGGTTTCTCCGCTAGTATGATTAACAGAATTGAGTGACATTTTTACAATGGCTGGTAGAATTCTTGTATCTTCTGCTTATTTACCTCCATCTGAATACTTCTCGGTTATTTCGCAGGCTGATGAAATCCTCGTTGAGAAACATGAAAACTACCTTAAACAGACTTACCGCAACAGAACATATATTCTTTCAGCACATGGTCCTCAATCTCTTTCTATACCTGTTTACCAGGGAAGTTTACATAAAACTCCTGTTAAAGATATCAGGATTGATTACTCCAAAAGGTGGCAACAGGTACATCTGAGAGCAATGACTGCTGCCTATAATTCCTCCCCCTATTTTGAATTCTATTTTGAGAATATCGAAAAGATAATTTCCAAAAATCATACTTTTATTATTGACCTTAATATGGAGTTAATAAAATCAGTGCTTGCAATACTTAAAATAATCAAGACAATCTCCTTTACTTCTGATTTCGAGCCAACTAAGAACAAGGATTATGATTTCAGATACAGAATTTCGCCAAAAGAAGAATCTCTTTTTACTATCAAAGAATACTCTCAGGTATTTAGACAGAGTGGCCCATTTGTTAATGGTCTGAGTATAATCGATCTTATCTTTAATATGGGACCTGATTCAGTCAGCTATCTTTAACTCTATAAGAGCTTGAAGGGATATATATTAAAGAAAGAGGCTTCCTCAACTTAAGAAACCTCTTTCAAAGGAAGTTCAACAAAGTACTAATTACCAAATTTATATCCTATCGTAACTGTAAACATATTGCTCGATGTTTTTAAATTTGCAATTGCAGGATCAAAACTATTGTCAAGGGGATACATCACGTACGATTGTGAATAGTTATAATTGGTGATGGCAAAGTCAATTGATATATTTTTTTCCCTGAACCCTGCGCCAAAAGAAATTGAATTATAATTAAGATTCGCATTGTCTTCTCCTGACTGGAACGGTTTACCGTATAAGGCATACCCGGTTCTCAGGTATAAACTATTTAGTCTTAATTCTCCTCCAAGTCGGATATTACTCGTTGGTTTCAGGGTGCTTTTTATTAATAAATTCTTATCACTGTAATCATAACCATCTCCTGTTTCAGAGAATCTGGCAGTACTATAATCAACAAACTCGTAATCAGCGCTCAGAATAGCCAGCTTTTGAATCTGGACAGCAATTCCGGCCAGAGCTCTGAATGGAGTGGTAAGAGCGTAACTGTACCTCATTGGATCGTTGGAAAATTGATATTTATCACCGTCGGTAAATTTTGACGTAAGGTCTTCATAAAAATATTCCTGAATTCTGTAAAAGGTTGGTGAATGAAATGCAAGACCAATACGTACACTCTCAACCGGTTTAATTATTGTACCTAATTTGAGTGAATATCCTGTTCCGGTATTTTCAAAGTGGTCGGTATAGGTAAAACTTTGAAATTTTGAATCGAGGTCAACATCAGCCGTTTCGGTATGTTCATAGTGGCTTGAATATTTTATGGTGGAAATACCAAGTGTGGCTCCAAAGAATATTTTATTTGAATAATTGCCACCGATTGAAAAAGCATGTTCACCTGTATATCCTTCGTTGGTGACAAGACGTTTTACGGTTTGTCCATACTTCGATGCAGGATTATCACCATAATTTGAAAAAACAGTTCCATACGAATTTGCTGATCCGGGAAGCGTATCGATCAACCAGGCATCATAAGCATTTCTTTCGTTGCCTGTAAGATCACCATGTAAAACTCCTTTACTATTTCCAGCCCAATAATCTGCCATAGAACTGTTTGTTCCTGTTCCCTCAATCCTTATACTTTGATTCAGATTATTTGTCTTATTGAATGAGTAACCTAAATTCAGGGTAATAAGACCTTTTTCACTATTATTTGAAATCAGGGTACTTACGATCCCGATCTGACCCAGATTGAAGTTATAAAGATAATCGGAGGTTGTTGTTCCATTGAAACCGGCTTTTGAATTAATATGGAACAGCTGTGGAGTGATCGTTATTTCAGATGCTCTGAATACTCCAATACCTGCCGGGTTTTGACTTAATGAAGAGATATCTCCTCCAATGGCAGTAAAAGCTCCTCCCATAGACATAAACCTTGCAGTTCCACCGTAAAATATCTGAGAATACCTCAATGCGTCATCTACGTTCTGGGAACGAACCACTGTGAACATAGACAACACCGCGAATATTATTAAACTTATCTTTTTCATCATTATATTTGTTTTTGTTGATATGATGTAACACGCTTATTTAGATCTTATTATTTCAAGTTTTGTTTATAAACCAGCAGGATTCAGACTATTTCTGTCTTGTAAAACTATACCTGCACTCCCTGTTAGAATGAACAATTTAAAGAAAATCAACTATGTTATTAACTATCTTCTGTGTGAAGAAGATCCTGATGAGGAAGACCCTGATGAAGAAGAACTTCTGGATGATCCAGAACTTGAAGATCCACCTCCTGATGAAGATCTGTTATATGAACCGGATGAATAACCTGAACCACTACTCTGAACTCTTCGTGATGGAACAGAATATGACCGATTATTTGAAGGAGAAACTGCTCTTCTCTGAAAACTGTTACCAAAGTTATTGTTTCTTACGCTGCCCTGATTCTGATAAGAACCCTGATTTGAATAAGATCTTGCCTGGTTTGAACTATTTCTGTTCTGGTTACTGTTATTAACAGCTGATCTGCTTCCGGCTGAATTAGTTCCATCAGATACTCTGCTATTATTATATGACGGTCTTGTACTCATTCTTGGATTACTATAGCTTGGAGTATACGATCTGGTTGTACTGTTATATTCAGGTCTTGTATTAGCAGGACCTCTCTGCGAGGAGGCATTGGTATGTATATTTTGGCTTTTAGCAGTAACGGTTGAACCTGCTGACCGGTTTGTATTGATATTTGACACAGCATCTCTCCTTCCACCAGCAGAAACTGCCTGATTAGCTGATGTTCCTGAAGTTGTCCTTCGTGAAACAGTACCTGAACTTCCACCTCCTGAAAGATAAGCATCTCTTCCGGATACGCTGGAGGAAGGTGTTGTACTTCTATTCCATCTCGATGAAAGGGAACTTGGTCTTTCCCTTCTTCCATAAGTTATACCACTTCTCCCTTCATTCATGTAATAATAGCCCGGATAATAACCGCCATAGTAACCACCATAGTAACCACCATAGTAACCACCGTATAAACCACCATAATAACCACCGTAATAGTCACCATATAAACCTCCGTAACCGAAGTAAGGATTATATGAATAATATGGATATCCTCCATAACCATAGCCATAACCAAATCCCATCGATGGATAACCCCAGCCAGAATAGTAAGAATCGTTCAGGTAAGGATCAAAATTATTACCGTTGAACCTTCTTAATCTGCTTGCATAATCATCATATCCGTTGTAATAGTTATTGTTGTTATAAATATTGGCATCATTATAATTAAGCGAATCTGAATACTTATCTGAAACCAGGGTATCAGCTGCATAGATGTTGTCATAGTAATTGTTGCCCGACTTGAGGGTCTTTTCAGCGATCTGCCCTTTAGGAGAAGGGTTGGCTGTAATAACCGGCCTGTCTGAATTTAAATAATAAAGATCATCATACTCTGCTCCGGTATAAAGTCTTGAAGTACACGAGCCAAGTATAAAAAGTGTCAGGACTACTATGTAAGATAATGCTTTCATTTTTATTCCCCCTAATTGGTTTCTAATTAGCTTGCAAATATTATACCAAATAAACAAATTTCAATATTAACTTTCCAATATTCAGCAAATATATTTTCAATAAAGCTATTTAATTATAAATCAAACTAATAGATAAAGTAATTTATCTTCTCCCGGATGATTTTCCGGATGAAGAGGATCTGGAAGATTTTGATCCATGCCCCGATGAGGCTCTGTTTCCGTGTGAAGCGGACCTTCCTGACCTGGGGGATGATGACCTTACTGAAGATCTGGATCCATTCGAAAATGAACGGGAGGTGGCTGGAGAATTTACATGGCCAACACTCCTTACGTCAGAGCCATTGTTTTGTCTGAAATTATTCCTGCTGTAATTACTATTTCTGGTTTCAACCGATCTTCTTGTAGTTACATTACTATTCCCATTTCCTTCTACCGGTCTTCTTGTAGTTAAGTTGCTATTCCCATTTCTATCAAGTGATCGTCTGGAAATTATATTGTTATTTCCACT
>Ga0182021_10010220_pt1 | contig 11134 bp, 10 predicted proteins | sample 612E3MmetaG_FD_120493 | JGI IMG/M metagenome (GOLD analysis project Ga0182021, IMG submission 120493) | Permafrost microbial communities from Stordalen Mire, Sweden - 612E3M metaG (Illumina Assembly) | ecosystem: Environmental > Terrestrial > Soil > Wetlands > Permafrost | place: Sweden...
ACCCAGTTCGCTGTCACGGGTGAATTGCCTGGAACTGACCAATTTCACTGGTTTTCAAAGAAACTGGCTGATCGTGGGTTCCAGTCAATTGAAAATTCCACGGAAGAGTCTGCTGAAGGCTGGGCATTGGTAGATAAACCGGATGATGCCTCATTTGAAGTTCCATCGGACTTTTGGCGCGATAATTTTGTCGTATTTTCTCTCCGCCGGGATCAGCGTAAAATACCCGCAGCCGTTTTAAAGTCGCACACTGCGCGGGAAGAGGGTGCTTTCCTGGCTCAAAATCCCAACTTGAGACGAACACCCAAGCATAAGCGCGAAGAAATTAAGGAGCAGACTCAACTGCGCCTGATGACCAGGTGTCTTCCCGTTCCTTCCATCGTCGATATTGTGTGGGACCAGAAGAGCGGGGTACTCACTCTCTACAGTCTCGGGACCAAAGTTATCGAGCGTTTTGAAGACCTCTTCCGTAAAACGTTTGAAGGATTCAGTCCTGTTATTGTTCATCCGTTTGCGCGGGCTCGAACGTTGTTGAAGGGTCAACTGCTCGACTCTTTGGAAGCAGCCAATCAGGCCGGTTCTGACGCGGTTGTCGCCATGATTCGTGATAACCAGTGGTTGGGATGCGAATTTATGTTATGGCTGCTGCAGCGTGGAGTGAACGGAGAGGGTGAATTTTCAGTTTGTCGTTCCGGCCACATTTCGAACGGCGAGAAGTTTTCCGCCTGGATCGATGATCGGATCCAGTTCCAGGGCGGCGGGGAAGAGGGGGGGATTCAAAAGGTCACGGTTTCAGGTTCGCAGGACAGTTACCTTGAGGCAATATCCGCCCTCAAAGGGGGCAAACGGATTACCAGCGCAACGATCTGCATGGAAAAGGATGAGAACCCCTGGAAATTGACGCTCAAAGGTGATACGTTCGGCTTTGCATCTTTCAAATGTCCTCAGGTGCGCGTTGAAAAGGATTCTACCGTTGATCAGATGAGTGAGCGTGAAGCGGTTTTTTATGAACGGATGTTCCTGATGGACCAGGGGTTGCAACTGTTTGACAGTTTATTTACAACGTTTCTTACTGAGCGTCTGACTGATGCTTGGAACGGACGTTTGCTGGCGATTCAAGCCTGGCTGAATGGGGAGTAGGTAGATGAAATTCATCGATGAAGTAACATTATTCGCATCTTCGGGGCACGGTGGTGCCGGTTGTGTCGCTTTCCGACACGAAAAGTTTATTGAATTCGGCGGCCCAAGCGGCGGTGACGGCGGTAAGGGTGGCGATGTCATCTTTGAAGCAATTTCAGGACTTTCAACGTTATTGGAACTGCGTCACCGGCCCCATCAAAAAGCTGAAAATGGTCACAATGGCATGGGCAAAAACCGGCATGGTGCAGGTGGTAAAGATCTGCTGATCAAGGTGCCGGTTGGAACCGTCATCAAGGATGCAGAAACTGATGATATCCTGGCTGACCTGACAGAAAGCGGTCAGCGTGTGATTCTGCTGAAGGGGGGTAGGGGAGGACAGGGGAATGCCCGGTTTGCATCCGCCACCAACAAGGCACCGAAATTTGCCCAGCCGGGGGAAGAACATGAAGAGCGTAAACTTCGGCTGGAGTTGAAGCTGATGGCTGACGTCGGGCTTCTTGGATTACCAAATGCCGGAAAATCGTCGCTTATCAGCAAGGTATCCGCTGCTCGTCCCAAGATTGCCGATTATCCCTTTACCACCATGGTTCCCTCACTTGGCGTTGTGCCATATAAAAATTATAAATCCTTTGTTATGGCGGATATTCCCGGGATTATCGAGGGAGCTAATGAGGGTGCCGGACTGGGGCACCGTTTTCTCAAGCACCTGGAGCGTTCCGGCATACTGCTGCATCTGGTCGATATCTCCTGGATGCCGGAGCGAGATCCACGGGCTGAATTTGAATCAATAAATCGTGAGTTGGCTCTTTTCAGCCCCGAACTGGCTGCAAAGGAACAGATTGTGGTGATTACCAAAATTGATCTTCCGCAGACAAGAGCGGAGCTCCCCGCAATACAGGCATGGTTCGAAGGGGAGGGGGTCACGGTGTTTCCGATTTCCTCCGCAACCGGCGAAGGAGTCGATCTATTAATGGATGAGATTGCCCGGCGTTTGTGGGGTCCGCCGGAAGAGGTGTGGTAATGCGGAAGGAACTACTCAAAGATGTAAAACGAGTCGTGATAAAGATAGGGAGCAGAGTACTGACCGATTCAGCCGGCGCACTGGATATGGCCGTCATTGGCAGGATCTGCGGCGAGATCGCTGTCCTGCGCCGGCAGGGGTTGGACGTTGTCATTGTATCCTCCGGTGCCATTGCGGCCGGCAGAAGCGAACTGGGACTGACCGACAAGCCGCGGACTATTCCGCACAAGCAGGCTGCGGCTGCCGTTGGCCAGACCCGTCTGATGCTGGCATATGAAAACTCTTTGGCCCCCAATAATCTCAAAGCGGCTCAACTGCTGTTAACGAGTGAGGACCTTGGCAGTCGCCAGCGTTTTCTTAATGCCCGGGCGACCATCGATGCTCTGCTTGGGTTTGGGATAATTCCGATAATTAACGAAAACGATACAGTTGTTGTTGACGAGATCAAGTTCGGCGATAATGACAACCTTTCGGCATTGGTCACCAATGTGGCGGAGGCCCATCTGCTGCTGATCCTGACCGATATTGAGGGGTTCTACAGTGCAGATCCGCACAATCATCCTGACGCGACACTGATCCCTCTGATCAAAGGGATCACGCGCGAGGTTGAGCGTGCTGCCGGAGGTTCCGGCTCAACTGTCGGCACCGGGGGGATGGCGACCAAGGTGGCCGCCGCCAAAAAAGCTGGCAAAAATGGTGTTGCAACCATTATGGTGTCGGGAAAGCGGAGTGGAATAATTGTCGCTGCCCTGCAGGGGGAGGAAGTAGGGACCCTGTTTCTCCCCTCCGGAATTGGGATTAATCGCCGAAAACATTGGATCGCTTATACTCTGAAACCGTCCGGCAGAATAACCGTGGATGACGGGGCACGGAATGCGCTGCTGAGGAAGGGCAAGAGCCTGCTTCCCTCCGGCGTTGTTCAGGTGGAAGGACGGTTCGAACGGGGAGCGTGTGTCAGGCTGAGTGGATTGGATGGCGTTGAGTTTGCGCGTGGGCTATCCGACTATTCGAGTGCCGAATCCGTTCGATTGGTTGGTTGCAAAAGTTCGGAGATTGAGGGGATTCTAGGGTATCACTACGGAGATGTACTTGTTCATCGGGACAATCTGGTCCTGCTTTAAACCTGCCAAGGCCTCTCAGAGGGTTAGTGCCTCTGAGTCCTTGCGGCAACTGATGGTCTGTGTCACTTTGTCTCTACGACGGAAGTGGATGCAGAAAAGATGTCTTTTCTTTGCAGGCTCCCGTTAACAATCTCTACACGTCCCCGTAATTCCTGTCCAACGGCACTGTCTTCACGTATTTTTACATCAAGATTAATTTCCGCAAGTTTGCCCTTCTCAACTCGGTCAACTGTGAAGACAAGAGTGTTGTCCGGCTCCTGTTTGAATGAAACATCCGGGGCCCCCAGAAAATCGACCTGGGGGGGAAGTTGGAGTCGGACGGTCAAATCTTGTGCAGGCAATGAACCGGCATTGAGAACCGTTACACGGTAGCGAAGCTTTTCGCCCGGAGAAACTTTCTGTTTTGCCAGTTTTGCAACAGCTCGCACGAGTGGTGCAGAACTTGTTACAAGCGCCTCTTTCTGAAAACTGACATCAGTAAACTTTGCCGACACGGCTTTAATCGTCATGATTGATCGATGGCCATCAACCATTTCAGCAGGCATTCTGAATACGATTGTTCCCTTGAATGTTTCTCCCGCAGCAAGCTGAATGTGAGTAATATTTTCGCCAGGTATGACCGCACTGGCAAGAATTGTGTCGTATCCTTTAGCGGCTGTAACAGTCAGTAAAAACTCTTCGCTGTTTATGCCATTATTGGAAATTTCAATAGGCAGGGTGCCATTGCCACCGACGGCGACCGGTTCTGTATCTTCATGGACTGTGATTGCTGCGTGTATGCTTTCCTTGGCGCGTATTTCAGCCAGCAGGCGCTCCTTCTCACGACGTTCATCTTCCAGTTTGATACGGGCCAGGCGTTCCTGCTCGACCTTCGCTTTCGCTGCGCGTTCCATCTCCTGTTTTAATTCGGCTGCTCGTTCACGGGCCACCCTATCACTGCTGACTTTAAGGGCTGCATTCTGCAGAGTTTTATTAACTTCTAGAACCTCCCCTTTTTGATGTCGACTTGCCAGCACCTTCAACTCGTCTTCAACAGATGTCTTCAGGCTGCTTTCAGGAAACTCGGTTGAAAACAGGATAACTGATTTCGCCGCACGTTCATTATCCCCGGACTTGAGGCTGGCACGAGCTATAAGAAGCAGGGTTACATCCCTGAGTGGAGAGTCCGGAAAAACCTGGTTTAATTGCTCACATTTCTCTATCGCCAGCAGGTAATCCTTTTGCTGGTAGGCGTTGAATGCATCGATAAAAACTGTTGAATCATCAATTTCGGCGGAGTTTCCCGGGGCGAAAGAAATAAAAACGATGAGCAGTGCCAAAAAAAGCCGGGTTATGCTGTTAGTAACGACATTCATTGGGTCAGTCCACAAAACTCTTCAATTTTTTACTGCGGCTGGGATGCCGCAATTTGCGCAGGGCTTTCGCTTCAATCTGACGGATACGCTCGCGGGTAACCTCAAAATCCTGGCCAACCTCCTCGAGCGTGTGGTCACTTTTTTCGCCGATGCCGAACCTCATTCTGAGGACCTTTTCTTCACGCGGTGTCAGTGTTGCAAGCACTTTGGCAGTGCTTTCCGAGAGGTTGTTCTTGATGACCGCTTCAATTGGCGATATGACACCTTTGTCCTCAATGAAATCTCCCAGATGAGAATCCTCTTCCTCTCCGATTGGTGTTTCAAGCGAAATAGGCTCCTTGGCGATTTTCAGAACCTTGCGCACCTTGTCAAGCGGCAGCTGCATGCGTTCGGCAATCTCTTCCGGGGAGGGTTCGCGGCCATTCTCCTGTACCAATTGGCGGCTGGTGCGAATCAACTTGTTGATGGTCTCGATCATGTGAACCGGAATACGGATTGTGCGAGCCTGATCGGCAATAGCCCGGGTAATGGCCTGACGGATCCACCAAGTGGCGTAGGTGGAAAATTTGTAGCCGCGTTGATATTCAAATTTATCGACCGCCTTCATCAGGCCGATATTTCCCTCCTGAATGAGATCAAGAAACTGCAGGCCGCGGTTGGTATACTTTTTTGCAATTGAAACAACGAGGCGTAAATTTGCCTCAATAAGTTCACTTTTTGCGATGCGGGCTTTACACTCACCCTCTTCGATTGCCTTGAGCGCTGCTGCAAGGTCGCGTGCCTTGAAGCCCGCTTCCTGTTCTACTTTTTGAATCTTGCGGGCTGCGGTACGAAGACGCTTCTCCATCTTCGCTGTTTCTTCCTCGTCCAGTTTGAGCCGATTGAGTTCTGTCGTACATTTCTCATCGTCATTTTGCAGTTTATCAAGAAGCACCTTCAGCTTATCCAAGGGAATAATCTTTTCAAGATCGGATAACTCGGCCTGCAGTTTATCAACCTTGCCGGACAGTTCCTTAAGGCGCTCGGCAACCTTGTTGGTGTGACGATCTTTCAGCCGCAGAGATTTTAGTAGATCAGCCTGATGATCTTTACCTTCACGCAACTTCTTTTCGAGCTCTTTTTTCTTTGCCGGCGATTTTGCAGCTGCAACAGTTTCTGAAATTTCAATCAACAATTGGTCCTGTGCTACAATTGCATCGATAATCTCAAGTATCCTGGTCTTTTGAACATCTTCTTCGTCTTCCTCAAGCTCTTCTTCTTCAACTTCCTTGCTGACTTCCGAAGGGTTCATCTGGAATTTGCGAAGCCGTTCACCCAGGGAGAGGACCTCTTTGACAGTGATCGGCGTATTGAGAATCACGCCGGCAACGTCACGCTCTCCATCTTCAATCCTTTTTGCGATCTCAACTTCGCCCTCCCGGGTAAGAAGGGACACCGACCCCATTTCGCGCAGGTACATGCGCACAGGATCACTGGTGCGTCCGATGGAACCGGGCTCAAACTCAACCTCTTCCGATTCACCTTCCGACTCTTCATCATCGTCAAGCTCGCTCTTCATTTTCGGGATCTTGATCTTCTGGGCAGAATCAACTATTTCTATGTCCATATCCCCAAACATACCCATAACGTCGTCAATCTGATCGGTAGCAATATCGGGAGGGAGTATGTCATTGACCTCGTCAAACGTTAAAAATCCTTTTTCCTTGCCGATATCGATCAGCTGTTTAACGTCGTCCATGTTTTTCTTTGCCATGTGTATTCACCTCAGGGGGAGTCGCATTTATGGTTACAGTTTTGATTTCCGTGTTCGTAGAGTGTCAGCCTGCTTCAGTAACTGTCCGTATTCTTCGCAACCTGGATCCAGTACTGCCAGCCGGGCGGCGATATCCTTGATCGATCCGAGCTGCTTCTTTTCATGGCTTCGGGTGCACTGATCGAGAACGGCACGCCATTCAATGTCAGCCAGATAGCCATCTGAAACCAGCACCCGGGAAAAGAGAGTTTTCTGATCCGGATTTTCAAGTGTTTCCGCCAGTTGGCTTAACAGCTGGCTGTCGTCTGAACCTGACAGACGTTCGAGAACCACTCCGGCAAGCTCAAGATAGTCATCCCTGAATACTGTTTCAAGGCCAACCCGTACTATTTCGTCTCGTGCCTCAGGGTAATTCAGCAATAACGCCAGCAGGGTGTCCTGGACATTGTCACCCGGATGCGTGGTTGTGTTCTGGTCTGCCGGGATTTCCTGACTCTGGAGCTTCCCGCCACCCATGCGTTTGCGAAATGCATGGGCTGTTATCCCCAGCAGTCTGCAAATTTCCTTTTCATATAAATCTCGTTCAACCGAGTCAACGATCTTGCGGAAACGGGGGACAATGTCATCGATCACCCTGACTTTACTGTCAACGCTATCGGGTGGCGTTTCCACCAACAGAGAGCGGACAAAATATTCAAAAGCGGGCCGCGCCTTGTCACGCAGTGCCGCAAAATCCTCACTTGTATGTGCGGCCAGAAAACTGTCAGGATCATCGCCGGCCGGTAATGAAATGACATATGCCGGGATGCGCTGCTCGAGAAAAAGTTCCATCGAACGGATGGTCGCTTTTTTCCCCGCGTTGTCGCTGTCGAACAGGGTATAGACCCGCTCGGCATGGCGCTTGATCAGCCCGGCGTGGGTGCCGGTCAGAGCTGTTCCGCAGGTAGCGACAACATTCTGGACTCCGGCCCGGTACAGCGCCAAGTGATCGAAGTATCCCTCGACGATTATGACTGAATTCCCGGTTCTGATGGATGGCAGCGCCATATCAAGCCCGAAAAGCACTGAGCTCTTGTGGTAGAGCGGCGATTCGGGAGAGTTGATGTATTTTGGCAGCGTCGTATCCAGAACCCTTCCGGCAAAAGCGATCACCTGACCGCGCGCATCACGGATCGGGAAGATCAGGCGGTTGCGGAAGAGGTCGTACCATCCGGCATCGGATTTACGGACTACACCAAGTTTAAGAGCGCTGTCCAGTTCGACGCCGTTGTTTTTAAGATGTTTAGCAAGGCCGTCACGCCGGTCAGGTGCAAAACCGAGCCGGTAGGCCTCAGAGATATCCGGCCCAACCGAGCGATTGGACAGGTACTGCCGGGCCGGTTCACCTTCCTGTCCATTTAGCAGAACAGAGCGGTAGTAGGAAGCCGTCAGGTCATTAATTCGCAGAAACTGAACATGCTCATCCTGTGACTTTTTTTCCGTAGGAGTGAGTTGCCGTTCCTCTATTTCGATCCCGCTCTTTCTGGCAAGCAGTTTTACCGCTTCGGGAAAGCTGACCCCCTCGATCTTCATGACAAAAGAGAATGCGTTGCCGCCGGCACCACACCCGAAACAGTGAAAAATCTCTCTCGCCGGATTTACATTGAAAGACGGCGTCTTCTCGGCATGAAACGGGCAAAGCCCAAGATAGTTGCCGCCGGCCCGTCGCAGCGAAACATAATCCGAGACTACCTCAACAATCGAAAGCCGCTCAGCAACTTCGCGTACCTTCTCTTCTGGGATCATTTTTTCTGACCATTGGCATTACGCCATTCCGAGAGAAAACGATCTCCAGTTTGGGCCAGCAGGTTTGCGGACTCAGACGACCGGATTTTGCTTCGTATCTGTTCCGGCATGAATCCTGATGTGGCAATACTGAAAATCATGCAGAGCAACAGTGCTCCCTCGGTAAAACCGATAAGTAACCCGCCAATCCTGTTCAGGCTGCCCAGCATGACAAGGCGCAGGGCTGCCGTTATGACATTGCCGATAATATGGGCACAGATTCCGGTAATCAGCAGTATGATAATAAAAGCAAGGAACGAGGACAGATGCACAGGCAGATGAAGCGCGCTTTTTATCGGTACTGCGAGCAGCGGGTGATATCGGTACGCCAGCCATCCACCCAGAAGAAGGCCTGCAAGGGAAGACGCCTCATTGACAAGTCCCCGAACCAGGCCCTTGAACGCAAAGAAGCAGAGAACGGATAAAATGATGATGTCAATAAGGCTCATTGTGGCAACGTGACCGATTTACAAAGAAGGGGCCATCTTAATGAAAGCCCCATGACGGTGTGATTCTTAACTCCCGGCTTAAACTCCGATTCAGAACAGGGATACGGAATAAGTACGGAACATTCTTGTCGCGGAGGCAGTAGGTCAAGCAAGCAGCCTCCTGACGGCATCGCTTACGACTTTGCCATCAGCTTTACCTGCGGTGAGGGGTGTCACCGCCTTCATAACCCGCCCCATGTCCTTGGCACCATGCGCTTCCATATCCAGGATGACCTGTCCGACAAGCGCGTCAATATCATCGGGGCTTAACTGGAGCGGCAGGAACTCAAGCAGTACAGCCAGTTCCAATTCCTCTTTTTCAGCCAGTTCATCCCGGTTGCCGTCCCGATACATCCGGATGGATTCCCGGCGCTGTTTAGCCAGGGTTGATATGACATCAACCACTGCACGGTCGTCAAGTTCCGTACGGGTTTCAATCTCGCGATTCGTAATAGCCGCACGCACCATGCGAACAGCCGAAAGGCGCAGGTTGTCCCGCGCCTTCATGGCTGCTTTCATCGCGTCGTTAAGCTGTTCTTTCAGTGTCATGCAATCTGTTCCTGACCCCGACAAACGGGATACTAATCGATCATTTTACGCTGTTTTTTCAGGGCGCGCTTGCGTGCAGCGATTGCCTTTTTCTTCCGTTTGATGCTTGGTTTTTCGAAGTGCTCACGTTTGCGGACTTCGGAGAGGATCCCCGCTTTCTCGCACTGTTTCTTGAACTTCTTCAGTGCCATTTCAAACGGTTCGCTGTCCTTTATTTTTACTCCCGGCATGTAAAATCACCCCCGTCCTTTTGAAATTCGTATGCATTAATATGGTGTCATCGATAGAAAAATTGAGAGTTTTGTACAATAACATACCGTGCAACTTTGTCAATAAACAAATGTGTGGAGACGGTCAGTGTTTAGTCGGCATGGAACGGGCCGCCTTTTCAGCAACCCCTGATACGCCGAATCTTCGCCGCAGTTCATTGTAAACCGCTTCCGGGGGAATGTTCTGATGTCCGAGCAGGACAAGGAGATGAAAGACAAGATCGGCCGTTTCATACACAATTTCGTCATGCGCCCCGCCTTTGGCCGCAATGACGACTTCCGTGGCCTCCTCGCCGATTTTTTTGAGGATCTTGTCAATCCCTCCGCGCATGAGGGAAGCAGTATAGGAGCTGTCGGTCGGATTTGCCTTACGATCGAGTATGACCTGGTAGACGGCCTGGAGGATATCATCTTTGTTCGTCATAACCGTACCTCAACCCCTCTATCGCGAAGATACTCCTTCGCCTCTCCGATGGTATATTCACGATAGTGGAAAATCGAAGCGGCCAGGCAGGCACTCGCCCCGGCGGTTGTAAAGCCTTCGTAGAGATGCTCCAGGTTGCCGACCCCTCCGGATGCGATGACCGGGATCGAAACCGCATCCACTACGGCACGGGTCAGTTCAAGATCATAACCGTCCTTGGTGCCGTCGCAATCCATACTGGTCAGGAGAATCTCCCCGGAACCGTACGCTTCCATCCTGACCGCCCACTCGACGACATCGAGCCCGGTCGGTGTGCGGCCGCCGTGGGTATATACCTGCCAACGTTTCTCGCCCGGCACCTTGCGGGCATCTATGGCCACGACCGTGCATTGCGATCCGAAGCGTTCGGCCGCTTCGCGAACGAAATCCGGGCGGTCGACCGCAGCGGTGTTGATGGAGGTTTTATCAGCGCCGGCGTTGAGCAGGCGGCGGATGTCTTCAACAGAACGGATGCCGCCACCGACTGTCAGCGGCATGAAAACCCGCTCGGCAGTCCGCCGCACGACGTCGATTATGATGTCGCGATCATCGCTGGAAGCGGTGATGTCCAGAAAGGTAAGCTCGTCGGCACCCTGGCTGTCGTACATCTCGGCAATCTCGACCGGGTCGCCGGCATCGCGCAGTTCCAGAAACTGGACCCCTTTGACGACACGGCCACCTTTTACATCCAGGCAGGGTATGATGCGTTTGGTCAACATATCCTGGTTTGTCCCTTCGTGAGCGCGATAGCTTCACTGAGCCTGATCGCCCCGCTATACACCGCCTTGCCGGTGATGACGCCGGATATGCCTGAAGATTCGATCGCCATCAGATTCTCGATATCCTTCAGGGTCGAGACACCGCCGGAGGCTATAACCGGAATGGAGACGGCCTCGGCCAGCCCCTTGGTTGCCTCAAGATTCGGCCCCTGCAGCATCCCGTCCCGGGAGATGTCGGTGTAGATTATGGCCGAGACGCCGAACCCCTCAAACTTCCTTGCGAGATCGACGGCGGTGATGTCGGTCAGTTCCGCCCATCCCTGGACGGCAACCATGCCATTTTTTGCGTCTATGCCGACCACGATCCGTCCCGGGAATTTCGCGCAGGCTACGCGTACCAGTTCAGGGTCCCGCTGGGCTGCGGTGCCGATG
>Ga0182021_10010221_pt1 | contig 11132 bp, 5 predicted proteins | sample 612E3MmetaG_FD_120493 | JGI IMG/M metagenome (GOLD analysis project Ga0182021, IMG submission 120493) | Permafrost microbial communities from Stordalen Mire, Sweden - 612E3M metaG (Illumina Assembly) | ecosystem: Environmental > Terrestrial > Soil > Wetlands > Permafrost | place: Sweden...
ATAACCGTGGTGAGACCGGTTGGGTTACCGGTCAATGCGATCCCATCCTGGTAGATCACGTAGTAATCGACGGACCGACCACCATTGAACGCCGGTGCGGTCCAGGAAAGTGTCACCCGCGTATTGCCAGGAGTTGCTGTCAGACCCGTCGGGGCGTCGGGTACCGTGAATGGCACTGATGATATCGCGACGGTCTTCGCCCCTTCTCCTATGCCATTCACCGCACTGACCTTGTACCAATTGGTCTGGCCGTTGGTAAGAGCGGTATCGGTGTACGTTAAACCGGTCGGCGATGCAATCAAGACGAAGGTGCCATCGGATGTCGCAGAACGATATACTTGGTATCCGCTGATAGTGCTGCCGCCATCATTAGTGGGAGGATTCCAGGTCAAGACCGACTGAGTATTTCCAGGGGTGGCATGGAAGTTGATCGGAATACCTGGGATAGTGATCGGAGTAATGGTAGTACCCATCGTCAATCCATTCCAGACGCGCCCTGGAGCTGGGAAGTTCGAAGCCTCGTAGGCGTGGCCCAGAAGTCCTAAAGCCGTGGTCATGATCCAATCAGGACCGACAATGGTCGGAGCGACCAGCCCATTAAACGTTATCGAGGTCAGCGCAGTGCAATAGAAAAACGAATAATCGCCAATCGAAGCGACACCGCTACCGATCGTCACGGTGGTCATTCCGGTACAGTGTACGAACGAATAATAACCCAATGACTTCACGCTATCTGGAATGTTCAATGAGGTTATGAAGTGACAGTCATAGAACGCATAGTTCCCGATGGAAGTGACACCGCTGGGGAAGGTAACGGGCCCATTCTTCCCACCCGGGTACTGAATCAATTCGGTGATCGTCGTGTTGAAAAGCACTCCATCAACACTTGCATAGTTCGGGTTGCCTGGGTGAACATTTATCGCTGTCAGTGAAATGCAGCCTGCAAATGCAGCGAAACCGATGGATGTTACACTGCTTGAGATATTGACCGAGGTGAGCAAGCTGCATAGACCAAAAGAGAAGTTACCTATGTAGGTGACACCGGCGGGGATATCAACGGATGTAAGGTTTTGGCAGCTTTCAAACGCATAGTCACCGATGGAGGTAACACTGATGGGGATGTTTACTGATGTTATAGCCTGCCCCTGACTGCCATAAAAAGCCTGATATCCAATGGCTACGACAGGACACCCACCCAATATTGACGGGATCGTGATAGCTCCTCCGGCACCGGTGTAACCGGTAATGGTGGTTCCCAAAGGATTCCCACCGATGGTGTATGTGAAGTCGCTCGGTCCAGGACGGACCATTGTTAGATCAAAACTGAGCGCAGCAAAATACAAACCATAATACATCGGGTTGAAATAGTAACCTTGGACCCAGGTCCTCTCGACGTGATAGTTGGTCGGTTGATCTGTCCAGATGTAATATGCATTCTGATAGACCTGCATAGAGACATCGGAATACATCTCTGCCCTGAGGGTCGCGTTTAATTCCCTCGCTGCCGCCCGAGTAAGATTCGTGAGATCTGTATTGACGATGCCAAGCATCGTCGCATAGTAACCAGAATAATCGATAAGTGGAACCACATAATCATCTGGGTCAGCGTAGTCCGGCATCCAACCCATGTAGAAGATCGGCATTTCCTTATTGTTGATCGCAGTCAAGTACGTGGTCCAGTCCAACCCGGTGATGGTGACGTTGATGGTCCCATTGATCAGACCTTGGGTCGTCAACGACTGCAACCCTTGAGCAAGCAGTTGGCACCCGTATACTCTGGCGTTGTTCCCGAAATTGTAATACAAAGTTATGTTGAATCCAGTTTCGGCGTAGCTTATGTGGGAGGACGGATCGACCGCTTTCTTAAGGTAACTGGCGGCGGTCACTAGATCAAAGTTGTACTTCGGGATGGAAGCGTTGTATCCGAACATCCCCATCGGGATCGCTCCGTTCGGTTGTATCGCTGAACCATGTTGAGAATTTGCCAGAAAGTCGCTATAATTAAAAACGGAAGCAAATGCCAACCTCATGTTCTTGTCGGCGAAGAACGTTGACGGGACGCTTGAACTCAAGGATCCTGCTAGGTTGATGTTCTGGTTCAGCCCGAAGAAGTCGATATTGAACGTCGGATTTCCTTTGACGACCCTTAGAGTTGATATTCCCGTTGGATCAAAGGTCAGGCCGGTTGCAGTATCCACATCTCCATTCAAGAGCAGCATCTCTCGAGTGGTCGCGTCCCCGATGTATTTGATCATGGCATAAGGGATAGTGGCCGGCGTTCCCCAGTAGTTGTCATTCCTCTGCATGAGTAAGTATTGACCGGCTACCCATTCCACCAACTGGTAAGGACCAGTTCCACACTCATGGCTGGCCATCCAGACATTCCTGGTCTCCTGTATGATACCACCATTCGCTTCCACATATGCCATGGAAACGATGGAAGCCTCGGTAAAGGCCATGCAGGCCAGGAAAGCCGAGTATGGCGTGACCAGGTGGAACACCACCGTGTTCGCATCCGGTATCGTTATTGCCGCATCGATCTGGGTCTGGTTTGCGGATGTGTATCCATAGTAACCATCAATCAATACCTGTCCCAGGATCCAAGCGGGACCATTCCGTTCGTTGAGCATCAATAATCTCTGGATGGAATATTTCACATCCGCCGAGGTCATGATGTTACCGTCATGGAAATGAACATTCGACCTTAGATGGAAAGTGTAGTTAAGACCGTCAGCGCTGATTCCCCCGTTCTTAAATGATGGAACCTGAGTGGCAAGCATCGGAACTAGATCCGATGCGCTTGACCCATTGTACCAGACCAATGTTTCATACACGTTCTGCAGGACCTGTCCACCGGTTGACTCATAGTCGACGGCTGGGTCCAGAGAGGTCGGTTCCCCCACCGTCGCCTCGATGAACGTATTTGTCGAATTTGGAGAATCAGACAGCCCTAGGCCAGTGCCACTTAATATGCCAAGGTCGTCTGGACTGGCGTTTGTTGCTATTGAATTTACGCCCTGATTTGTGGCCATGACGGTATTTGAGGTCAGGACTGAGAATCCAGTCAACAGCATGGACATGACCAGTATCAAGCTCCATGAGCGCTTTCCAAAGCCTTTCCTCATTCCGAATCTCCTCCCCTTGTGACCTCCAGTGATCATTTCCTTCTCCCCCTTCCTTTCTTCTTGTGCTTTTCAATATCATTCTTCGCCAATATCCTATCCGCGTCCCGTTTAACAGTCACCCGAACCATGATATCCTATTATCTCGACCTGAGTATCGCCATTTATTAGCTGATAATCCAGGTCATCATAGGTTTCAAAGACCACAGAAACTGTGGAAACCAAAGAACAGAAGCAAACCAACACTGTAATAACTAGAATTGAACAGATAAGATTCAAATGCTTATTTTTACTCACTAACCTCTCACTCCTACATCACCCACCGTTCTTATTTCATGTGTATATGTTAACAGACTTTTACGAGTTGACTATATAATCCTTCGGTATCGTTAATATTATTGAATATCGAATGCATTTCATAATGTCTGGATATCTAGATTATGATTATTGACCGAAAAAGATGTGGCATACCTTCGGTGCAGAATCTACCTAACCTTGATCATATTTTACGGTTTCTTGTTTAAGAACCATTCTTAAAATAATGCCTTGACAAATTTTATATTGTACAAATTTACTATTAATAAGAAGTTTCCAATTCGTTTTTTCCCGGATTTGCTTGTCACTTCCACCGGATCAAAATCTCTTCCCGGCGGAAGACCTTCAGCGCTACATACAATACCAGAGCGTCGATCCCAAGGAGCACGACCGAGAACAATGCCATCAGAGAAACGCTCGTGGCCGCCGACTGGGTCAGGATCAGCACGAAGAACAGGATGACCGGGAGGATGACCAACGAGCCCAGTTGCTGCGCGCTCCGGACGTCTGAGACACGGGATGAAACGATGACATTGGATAGGATGCTCAAGGCTGCGATCAGCGGGCACATCACGAAGATCGCGACGACCCACAGAAGATTGGGCAAAATGACGTATCCCAAGACCGGTTTTGTTATCAGGTCCACCAGGACCACGAACGGGATGAAGGATAACCAGGATGCGAGCATCGTCGGAACGAAGATGCTGAGCGATTTCCCGCCCAACAGTTCCAGGTCCGTCGTCGGAGTGGCCAGCAGCGGTTCCAGGCTCTTGTTTATCTTCTCCCCGACCAAAGTATACGAGGCTATGATGGTCGGCAGTACCGCAGGGATCAGCATGAACATGAGCATCAACACGTTGATCAATAGGAGCAGTGTCCCCACCCTATCGGATTGGCCGCCTATGATCACACTGGACACCAGCACCACGTCGATACGTGTATCCCCGTTCAGATTGGAGAAGTAGAGCGTCGTGGACTGCATCGAGGAATTGCTGACCTCGGAATTACGAACCAGCGAGTAATTAAGATAGCCGCCGTTGACCTGACATCCGTCCAGGATGACGTTGTCCAGCACGCAGTCCTTGAACGAGGTGTTCGTGTAATACCCATTGCTGAATGTCATGCCTTCATAGGTGTTCTGGGTATTGAACGTGAGCTGGACCGGAGTGGTGTTCTCAGCGGACAATGTGGTTATCGGGACCAGATAGACTATCGGTAGGAGTATGGTCATGACCATCGGCATCAACACCAGGGTCAACAGCACGTACCGGTTGCGGCGGAACTCCGAGAACTCCTTGCGGGCGATGGCCCACATCTTCTCGAACCGGATCATTTGGAGTCGCCCCCGACGATGCGTAGGTAGACGTCCTCGAGCCCCTTCTTCACTTCTTCCACGTGGATAATACCGGCACCGGACCGCACCAGCTGGGCCACGATGGCCGGGTTGTCGGTGGCCGGGTCGTCTATGGTGAGATAGAGCTTGTTGCCGTCCTGGCGGAACGCCTTGACCCCCTTCGAGCTTTCGACCACCCGAAGCGTTTCCGGAGTTACGGCATTGAGCTCGACCATCGTGGTCTTGCCGAAGAACTCGTTGGCCAAATGCTCCGGTGAACCCTGCGCCAGCAGCCTGGTCTTGAGGATGCCGATCCGGTCGCACAACCTCTGCGCCTCATCCAGGTGATGGGTGTTGATGAAGATGGTGCGCCCCTCCCGCTTCAGTTCCATGAGATAGTTGCGGACGGTCAATGAGGAGACCGGGTCCAGACCGGAGGTCGGTTCGTCCAGGAACAGGTATTTCGGGTCATGGACGAGCGCCCGGGCGATGGCGATCTTCTGCTTCATGCCCTTGGAGAACGAACCGACCGCGTCGTCCTTGCGGTCCAGTATGTCCAGGGCCTGCAGGAGCTCGGTGATCCTCCCGGACCGTTTGGCCGCTGGGACCCCGTACATCCGGGCGTAGAACTCCAGGTTCTGATAGGCGGACAGCGACTCGTAGAGACCGGGATTCTCCGGTAGCAGCCCGACGTTCTGCCGGATCTTGATGCGCGAATCCTTATCACGAACGTCCATGCCGTCCACGAACGCCTGGCCCGATGTCGGTTCGATGAGGCAGCACAGCATCCGAATGGTAGTGGTCTTTCCCGCTCCGTTCGGACCGAGGAAGCCGAACACCTCACCGTCATTGATGGTGATGGTCAGGTCCTCGACGGCGACCGTCCGTTCGAATTTTCGGGTCAGCTCCACCGTCTCGATCAGGTCAGTTCCACTCCGCCTTTAGTTCTTTAAGGATGCTGGCCGGTTCTCGAGCCATTGCTTCAGTTCTTCGATGTCGATCTTGAGCATGACCATGTCGCCGATGGTAAATATATCGCTGGTCTTGATGATGATCTGTGAAGAACTGGACATCATACGTTTCTTGATGTTCAGATCGTCCTTGGTGGCCTTGTCCAGCTTTACGTCGATGTAATTGATCTTCCAGTTGTCCTTGGGATCGAAGACCAGGTTGTCGACGTAGCCGATCTGGCGGCCCTTCTTGCAGATGACCCGCATGCCCAATAACGCACCGAAGTTCAGCGGCCATAGATTTTCCCCCACCAACGCGCCCTTCAGATCGTTCATCGGGACCGCGAGGGTTATGGTGTCTGTCACGCTGGTGACCGCACCGGTGTTGACGAAGGCGCGCGTTGCACCCAACTTCTTCTTTTTCTTGTCCAAGGCCGTTTCCAGGCCTTTGGTCACCGTGATGCGCAGCGCCGGGATACGCCAGTGGTCCTGATCAATGCTGACCCCTTCCACGTTTCCCACGATGATGGCATCCGAGGAGATGACCTCCTTCCCCATTACATCCTCCATTCTGACCATATGTAGTGCACCTGGGGTGATAATCCACCCATGCTATGATAAGGGTTTGCCATCTACGATTGATTCTTATTCGACGATGATGACCTAGCAAGATAGTAAGTTCTGATCAGGCGGTTTTCTGGTTATTTGACCATTCAATATACACCTGAACAGACCAGTTGGACAGACCAAAGGGGAGTGGTATCAGCGCATGGTCGTCCTTGCCTGCTGCCGCACGAACTGCTGCAGATACTCCTTCGTTCCCGATCCCTTCCCGGTCGAGCTGGAGGCTTTCCATCCGCCGAATGCCTGTCCACCCACCATGGCCCCGGTGGTGGCCCCCCGGGGACGGTTTGCATATGCCACACCGGCTTGGATATGGTCAAAGAAGAACTTGATCTCGACCGGGTCCTTGGAATAGATCCCGGACGTGAGGCCATACTCCACCGAGTTCGCCTTTGCCAGCGCTTCCGGCAGAATCTTGAACTTCTGTATTACCAGGAAAGGAAGGAACAGTTCATTCCGAACCAGGAAATGTTCGTCCGGCAGGCCTATAACGACGGTCGGTTCGAGGAAATGGCCCTCCTTTCCTCCTTCCTTCAATACCTTTCCGCCGAACAACACCTCGCCGTCCTTCTTGGCCATGGCCACATACTTCTCATAGTCCGAGACCGCCTTGGGATGGATGACCGGTCCGAGATCACATTCCCTCAGACGGGGATCGCAAACCTTCAGGTCCATGGTGCGGGAGACGATCTTTGCGGTCAACGTGTCGAACACATCGTCCTGAACATAGACCCTGGAACATGCCGAGCATTTCTGTCCCGAGTAACCGAATGCCGAGCGGACGATGCCTTCGGCGGCTTTGTCCAGATCTGCATTTCGGGTAACGATGCAGGCGTTCTTTCCGCCCATTTCAGCGATGATCGGGATGGACCAGCTACGGGGGTTGGTGCGCAACAACTTGAACCCCACTTCCTTTGAACCGGTGAAAACTATGCCGGCTATCTTCGGATGGTTGACCAGGTGATCTCCCACCTCGGCACCCGAACCAGTGACCACGTTCATCGCTCCGGCCGGAAGCCCGGCCCGCACCAGAAGATCGTAGAACTCGTACACTGCCAGCGGGGCGACGGAAGCGGGTTTCACGACCACCGTGTTGCCGGTGATGAGCGCACCGGTGGTCATGCCGACACTGATGGATAGCGGGAAGTTGAAAGGACAGATCACTGCAAATACGCCGAACGGCAACATGACGCTGACCGGGTCCTCATCTTCATAGGGCGGGTTCTTCTTCTCCCGGAAGCCCTCGTTCTCCACGATGGTCTGGGCATAGAACTCCAGAAAGTCGACCGCCTCGTCCACTTCGCTGACGGCCTCGTCCCGGTTCTTGCCGTTGTCAAGGGTGATGGCAGCCGCGAACCGGTAGATCTCCTTGGCCATGAGATCGGCCGCCTTGTGGAACACCTCTGCCCGGTTCTGATACGGGGTCAATGACCATTCATTGAACGCGTTTTCAGCGGCGGCCACCGCTTTGTCCACGTCCGATCTAGTACATTTCGGGAAGCGGCCGACGATGAGATGCGGGTCGATCGGGCTGGGGTCGTCGAACAGCTGTTTTGCTGGGATGACCTCCCCGTTGATGAACATGGGATAGGAGATCACCGTGTCGCGGGATGCGGAACGCATCGTCCCTACCGCCCTCTCGAAATTGGCGTGGAACTCGTCCACCTTGTTCTCCCTGACCATACGCACATATGTGTTGAGGTTCTGGAACGGCATCTCGACCACCGATATCGTCGTAAAACCAATGTCCCGGATTTGATACTATCCATCAGGGGCTTCGGTTCCACCGGGTCGGGACCTCGCCTTTCCTGGAGGATCCTATCCATTACCGACATCAAGATCAAGGAGACCGGCGAGCCTGGAAAAGGGTCAGGTTCAAGATAAAGGTGCCCGAGGGCAGGTTCCGTCTGGTTAAACCACCTGACCATTAGGCTCATTCTTGCCTGATCGGTAGGGTGAAGAAGAACGTCGCTCCCTTCCCTTCCTCCGATTCGACCCATATCCGACCGCCATGCCGCTCCATGATCTTCTTCGCGATCGCCAACCCGACGCCTGAGCCGGGGTACTCCTCCTTGGTGTGAAGGCGCTGGAACATCTGGAAAATGCGCTCGGCGTGCGCCATGTCCAGGCCGATGCCGTTGTCCTTGACAGCAAACTTCCATTCCCCCCATTCGTTGGTCGCCGAGATCCGGATCTCCGGCCTTTCCTTGCCCCGGAACTTGATGGCATTGCTGATGAGGTTCTGCATCACCTGGATCATCTGGGACTCGTCCGCGAACACGGTCGGAAGTGCCTCCACCACCACGTTCGCCTTGTTCTTCTCGATGGAATCCTTCATCATGGCCAGGGTGTTCCGTACCAGGTCGTTCATGTTGACCGGAACGAAATCCTTGCCCTTCGTTTCAACCCGCGAATACTCCAGCAGATCATCGATCAGGTGCCTCATCCTGGTCCCGCCCTCCATGGCGAAATCGATGTATTTCTGCGCCTCGCCGTCGATGTTGTTCCGGTACTTCTTTTGCAGGAGGGACAGGTAGCTGAGGACCATGCGCAGTGGCTCCTGCAGATCATGGGAGGCGACGTAGGCGAACTGCTGCAGTTCCTCGTTCGACCGCCTGAGGTTCTTGGCGTAAGTCTCGGCCTCCTTCTGGGCTCTCTTGGTCTCGGTGATATCGACACCGGTCGCGATGACGTGGTCCGTGCCGAGAAGGGCGGAAGTCCTCAGATAGTACCGATCATTTGATTCCATGTGGACCTCCCTTGAGACCGGAACGCCCGTCGCCTTCAACCGCTTGATCCTTTGGTTGGCCGCGTTGAGCTGTTCCGGACTGTTCATTTCGCTATACCTCTTTCCCTTCACCTCATCTAGGGACCTGACCCCAAAGGCTTCCAGGGCTCTGGCGTTGGCATCGATCAATATCTGATCGACCACCTCTCCATGGTCATCATAGACGAATTTACGCAGAGTCACCGTCTCCTTCATGTTGGCGAACAGACCGCGGTACTTCTCCTCGCTCTCCCGCAGTGCAGATTCCGCTTTTTTTCGCTCGGTTATGTCTTGGTTCGTCCCTACCATCAAGAGAGGCTTTCCATTCTCGTCCCATTCTGATATCACTCCGATCGTGTTCAGGTAATGGATCGAACCGTCCGTGGCGATGATGCGGAAATCGAACGTCACCGACGAACCCTGAGAAATTATCTTTTGGATATGGCCATTCACAAATTCGCGGTCATCAGGATGGATGAAGTTGGCGAACGATGCCATGTTCGGAACCGTGGTTTTCGGGTCCAGTCCATAAATAGAATACAGCTCGGCCGACCAGAGTAGCTCGCCTGTCTGGATGTTCCATTCCCAGCTCCCCATATGGGCAATGCGTTGTGACTCGGCCAGGCTCATTTCGCTCTTATTCAGTGCAGCTTCTGCTCTCTTAAGCTCGGTGAGGTCCTGGACAGTGACCAATGCACCGATTATCTGACCATAATTGTCCCTTATTGGCGCCGCTGAATTAAGCATGGTCGCCCGTTTCCCATCGAAGTTTTCGATCTCGATAGACTCGCCGAATATTGTCTCGCCGTTCTTAAGTGCTCTCACCAGAGGCCATTCTTCCGCCTGATATCGCTGTCCGTTTTCCAAATGCCACCCTTTGTACTCGATGTAACGGTCAAAGCTGTCGATCAACGGAACGTCGATGCCCCATATCTTTCTCCCGGCGGGATTGATATCCATCATTTTTCCATTGGCATCGACGATGACAACGCCGACCGGCAATGTGTCCAGTATTGTACTAAGACGGGAGCGGCTTTCCTCCATCGCCCGGTGGGCCCGTTTGATGTCGGTGATATCGACATGGATCCAAAGCCGGCCGAAAATGTTCTCTCCGAGCCTAATCGGAATGAAATCCCGGAGCATGGTCCGGTCCCGGGTCATTCGCAACCCCTCCCCGGAAACTGGTTGAGCATGGCCCACGATCTCGGAGACACGTTTTACGGCTGCTTCCGGATCGGCGTAGGCCTGCTTTACCTTATCGATCATTTCCCGTGCTGTCAAGTCCACCAGTTTGGAAGGAAGGTCGCTCAGGCCGAACATGTCACAGAAGGCTTGGTTAACGAACTCGACCCGGTCCTCATTGGTCACCAGGAGGATACCGTAGGGCATACTGGAAAGGATCTGGTAGAAACGTTTATGCTCCCGATCGGTAAAGATCTTCCGAGCCTGCCTGTTTACCGGGTCCTCCCTGATTATCAGACATTCCATGCCTCTTCCGTTCACTTCCGAGAACCGAGAGGAAATGGTCTCGCCGATGAACGTCGTTCCATCATGACGTTTGAATGATAACTTGTTGATCTCTCTTTCGTCAATTGATCTAGTTTTGTTCTCGGGTCGATAACCAACAATTATCCCCGACAAGCCTCTTCTTTTTATCTCATCCTCGGACATGGCTAGTAGTCGGCACGCCGATGGATTGGCTGATATGATAGCGCCATCAGAATCGGCCAGCAGGACAGCGTCGAAACTGTTCTCATATAGAGTGCGGAAAAAGGCTTCTTTGTCATGTTTGACCTTTTCTGTCATATTTTCAGCCTTCTCCGTCGGTCCGGTTCCGAAATGCACATGTGTTGGACCTCGACCATCCCTCTAACTGATATTCCATATTGGGTGCCTTTTAAATATTGATGTCGTTCGGCCATGATCGTCTCTCTATTCCTGATCGGTATGTTGTTTGCCTGGGACAATGTCACTGTTTCAACTTCTGAGCAAGCGTCAACGTCTTTCCACCTCACCTAATG
>Ga0182021_10010222_pt1 | contig 11132 bp, 13 predicted proteins | sample 612E3MmetaG_FD_120493 | JGI IMG/M metagenome (GOLD analysis project Ga0182021, IMG submission 120493) | Permafrost microbial communities from Stordalen Mire, Sweden - 612E3M metaG (Illumina Assembly) | ecosystem: Environmental > Terrestrial > Soil > Wetlands > Permafrost | place: Sweden...
CGCTCCGGCGAGACCGAGGACACGACGATCGCCGACTTCGTGGTGGCGATGGGCACGGCTCAGATCAAGACCGGCGCACCGTCCCGCTCCGAGCGGGTGGCCAAGTACAACCGGATTCTCCGCATCGAGGAGGAGCTGGGCGACGCGTCCCTCTATCTCGGCCGCCAGGCCCTGGCCGGCTCCAAGCCGTAACCTCTGCGCACAAGACGAGCCGGTCCTTCGGGGCCGGCTCGTTTGATTCCGGGGCGCGTCGGCGCGCCTTCGGCGCTGGGGGAGTTCACGCAGGCGCGCGGGTCAGCCGGCGGGCCACAGGCTCCGTTCGGCACAAACGCTCGCTTCGCTCACGATAGTGCCTCGCTCGCCTGATGCTCCCGCCGTCTTCCACTTCGTTCGCCGCCGGCCCCCTTCAGCCCCGTCCTCGCCACTCCCTCCGAGCGGCCGCGTCGGCGTCTGGAGACGGGGCACTCGTCCATGTGGCGGGTTCCACTCTGCCTCAGTCGGAACGCCGGTTGGCCGACACGAACCGACTGAACCACCAGAACCAGAAGCCCTCACAGACGAAGAAAGCGACCGGGAAAAGTAGTCGCTCGGTCGCGTCTTCCCGGTTTCCGGACACGACGATCGCGAGCGGAAGCAAGTTGCAGATGACCAGAAGCAGCAGATTGATTGCCCCAGCCACGGCGTGATTGGGGTGTGGTTGCCGCGAGTACCGGTCTCCGACCAGGAACCGGCCGAGCAGGTACTTCGGATTGTCGGGGTCGTTCTGGCCGGCGAGGAACCAAACGTACTCGGGCGCATGGTTGGGCAGCCTCACGAGGTGGTAGGACAGGGCGACCCCAATCGAGAACATCGGGATGAGGACGCCCACCTGGGCGAGCATCAGCACGCCGACGAATAGATCCTCGCCGCCCATCCATCATCTCCGACGCGAAGGCTTACCTTGCAATGGTAGCGTTCGCCTCGACCCGCCAAGAATTGCCAGCCGAAGTCGGCCTACGCCCCCCCCGAGTCGCATTGGCGGACACTCGCCCACAAGAAAGTCATCGCCCGCGGTCGGCGAGGGACCTCACCGAGTTCCCACGTCCCCAAATCCCCGTGATCCAGCCACGTACCGGAGCCACCACCCATTCTTTCTGTTGTGGTGGTACGGGCCGGAGTAGAAGGCGGCGGGAGCAGCAGGCGAGCGAGGCACTATCGTCAGCGAAGCGAGCGTTTGTGCCGACCGGAGCCTGTGTCCCGCCGCCGGCCGCAGCCGCCTGATCCCCGCTACTGCGTAAACTCCCCCAGCGCCGGAGGCGCGTGTTCTGCCACGCCCCCTCAGTCCACTCCCACCCCGGTTTCGTCTGCGCCGCCCGCCAGCTCCCGGAGCGATGCCGCCGTCATCTGAGTTCGGTTCACGAGCACCAGCCCGAAGTGACTGATCACTCGCCGGTCCGCCAGCGACCGCGCCGTGACCGTCGTCATCGCCACGAAGCGCGGATCCGTCGAGTCGACGAACGTCGCTATGTCCGTCTCCGAGAAGAGGTAGATCGTGCCCACAAGCGTGTGGCCCGGCGTGAAGATCACGAGCTCCCGTGCCACCCGCTCCATCAGCGGTCGATCCATGCCCCCGATGGGCCCGGTCTCGGCCGTCGACACGTCCTGCGCCTTCTGGCCGATGAACGTGATCTCGTCCTGGTTGACCATCAGCTCTGGGACGACCAGGCCGGTCGGGTCGCCGTTGCGCCGGAGGAGCTGTGCGCCGGTCAGCCTGACGAAGCCGCGGTTGTGGTTGATCAAGTCAGACAGCCGAGAGAAACGTAATAGCGAAATCTCGCCCGAGACTCGCAGGTGAGGACCAACGAGCTCGATCGTTTCGAACTTGCCCTGGGCTGTCGGACCCAGAGGGCCAAGCGGATCGATCGATCGAGAGCTGCCCCAGTCCATCATCTCTGAACCCTCCGGCTGTTCGATGCCCCTTTGGACTGCGTCGATTGTAGGGCCGCGCCGAACCTGCCCGTATCGGTAGCGCCCGCCGGATCGCACGGGCCTCCGCTCCGCCCGCGCCCGGCCTCAGACCGGCGCACTTCCGCTCCGCCCGCGCCCGGCCTCAGACCGGCGCACCCGCGCCGCCCGAGGCCGCCGGCAGCTCGAACCAGAGTCGCGCCCCGCCGTGCGGCCCGTTCTCCGCGCCGGCTCGCCCGCCCTGGGCTTCTGCCAGTGCCTGGACGATCGAGAGGCCGAGGCCGCTCGTGCCGGCTCCGCGGCTGTGCGACGGATCCGCCTGGTAGAAGCGTTCGAAGATGCGCGACAGGGCTTGGGCCGGAATGCCCGGTCCCGAGTCCTCGACGGAAATGCGGACCGCACCACGCGTCGCGCCCCGAGCCGCTCCCCGTCCGGGGGCAACAGCGACCGCGGTCGCCGCCAGCCGCACGGTCCCGCCGGCCGGCGTGTGGCGCAGCGCGTTGTCGAGGAGCGCGGTCACGATCTGGCGGAGGCGGTCCGGATCGGCGTCCACCGCGAGAACGCCGGGCGCGTCCACGGCGAGAGTCACGCCGCCCGTCGCCGCCCGCGCCTCGAAACCCGCGGCCACGGACGACAGAGCCGCCGCGACGGCCACGGCGCTCCGTTGCAGGGGCAGGTGGCCGCCTTCGGCGAGGCTGATAGTGCGCAGGTCGTCGACGATGCGGGCCAGGACTCGCGACTGATCGCGGATCGTCTCGATATGGCGGCGGTCTGGCGTGTACACGCCGTCGAGGATCGCGCTGGACGTGGCGTCGATCACCGCCAGCGGCGTCTTGAGTTCGTGAGCCGCGTCCTGAAGGAAGCTACGCCGCGATTCTTCGGCTCGCTCCAGCTCGCCGGCCATCGAATCGAAGGTCCGGCCCAGCTGACCGAACTCGTCGTGGCGTTCGGCCAGCCCGGAGCGCCGCGCGAGGTCGCCCCGAGCCACGTCCGAAGCGGCCTCCTCGAGACGGGTGAGCGGTCGCACCAGTCGAGCGGCACCAAGCAGCCCAAGGAGCGAAGCTCCGGCGGCGGCCGCTGCCGCGGCGAATATCAAGCGCAGGATCGTGGATTGCTGGGCCTGGCTGTTGAGCGGCGCGGACGCGGGCGGAGTGACCGGTCCGTCTCCGGAATCGTCGCTCGTCGCGGCCGTCGAGGTGGCGGTGGTCGCGGCGCCGTTGTTCTCGTTGTCCAGTTCGCTGAACCCCTGGTCGACGATCGCGGGCGTGGCCAGGGCGACGATTGCGGCAGTGGCCAGAGCCACCAGGGCGAAGCCCAGTGCGATCCGCCAGCGCAGGCTCACGTGGACCTCCCCCAGGGCCTCAGCCCGGCTCTGAAGATCGAGCCGCGCGATACCCGACGCCGCGCACGGTTTCGACATAGGCGCCGCCATCGGGACGTGAGCCCAGCTTGGCGCGCAGGTTCTTGATGTGGCTGTCGATGGTCCGGTCGAATACATCGAACGATTCGCCGAAGACGCGCTCCCCGATCTGCTCGCGCGTCCAGACGCGTCCCGGCTGTTCGGAGAGCGCCGCAAGCAGGTCCAGTTCGGTTCTGGTGAGTGGCACGACGGCGCCACTGCGCATGACCTCGCGGCCGTCCAGATCGATCGTCAGATCGAAGAGTGCCGTCACCGGCCGAAGCGCCGTGGGTGGAGCGGCGCCGAGGGCGGCCGCGACCGCGACCGGTGTCACCGCGGAAGCGCCCGGAGCCGCCGGCCCGGAGCGGCCGAACCGACGCAGAACGGCGCCGACGCGAGCCACGACTTCGCGCGGCTCGAATGGCTTGGTCACGTAGTCGTCGGCTCCCAGTTCCAGCCCGGCGACGCGATCGATGACGTCGTCGCGGGCGGTGAGCATGACCACCCCGACATTCGAGCCCTCGCCGCGCAGCGTGCGCAGAACGTCGAACCCGGAACGCAAGGGCAGCATCACGTCGAGCACCAGCAAATCCAGGCCGGCCGTTCGCGCCAGCTCGAGTGCGACCTCGCCATCGGGCGCTTCGAGCACCTCGTAGCTTTCACGCTCCAGGTACGCGCGAATGACTTCTCGGATGTGTGGCTCGTCGTCTGCGACAAGAATCCGCGATCCCATGCCTACACGATAGCCCAGCGGCGCGGCGGATGACGTGGCGCCGGCCCTCTCGACCGCGAACGAAGCCGACAGGGCGCCTATTCGCCCGGCCCTGTGGCAGTCCAGTAGAGCTCGCGGATGACCGCGGACTCGGGGAAGCCGCGCCTTGCGAGAGTCGCCGTGGCCGCTTCGATCATCTCGGGGTTGCCGCAGATATAGGCGACCGTGTCACGCGGGTCCAGGGCGAGCTGCTCGCAGACCCGGTCGAGGATCGTCTCCGTTCGACCCGTGGCGCCGATCCAGCCCGCGTTTGCGGGATCCGAGGGACGCGAGACGGTGGGTACGTACGAGAGTCGGGCGGTCTCAGACCAGGCCTCGAGCCGATCGTGGTAGGCCAGCTCCGGTACATAGGAGGCGCCGTGCACCACGATGATCCGGGGCCGGGTCGTCGGCCCGTTGTGGGTGACGCCGTCGGCATCGATCCCCGAGCACATGAGTGCCTCTGCCATCGATACGAACGGCGCGAGACCAGTGCCGGTGGAGACGAACAGATGCGTTCGCTCGTCGCCGGGCTGGAGGGTGAACAGCCCCTTGGGCGGACCAAGCCAGACGCGCGCGCCGGGGGCGACTTCCCAGAGGTGAGGTGTGAAGCTGCCCGAAGCGACGCGCCGGACCAGGAACTCGACTTCTTCTGTCGACCCGGCGGCCGACGCGGTCGAATACGGGCGTTGCAGGAGCACGCCGTCGACATCGAGTCCGAGGGCGAAGTACTGGCCCGGCTTGAAGGCCGGGACGCCGCCATCGGGCCGGACCACGAAGCGCGCTATCGATGGCGTCAGATCGAGGCGAGATACGAGAGTGGCGTTTGGGACGATCGCGCGACGGCGGATCGGGCGTGGCTCGACGAAACCGCCTGCCGGCGGCCCGAGTGAGGCGCGCGGCGTCAGCGGGCCGCGAGGACCAAGAGGGGAGCGAGGACCAAGAGGGGAGCGAGGCGCGCCCGCCGCGACCGACCCTAGGTAGGCCATCGGAGACCTCCGGGAGCGGAACCGTTCCGGACGTTCTTTCGAACGACGGATGCTTCGGAAGGCGGCTCGAGAGGAGCCGCCGGGCGGCCGGAGGGGACGCGGCCGCCCGGAAGCAGGGAGAGGGGTGCGCGAGTGATGAGTGGACTCGGAGCGGGGGTTCGCGCCGATGGGGGCGACGAGAGCCGGGTCGAGACGGAAACGACGACCCGATAGACCAGCAGGAAGACCGCGAGGGCCCCGGGCACGAGGTAGAGCCAGAATGCCCAGGCGGCCCCGGCATCGGAGCCGGACATGACGCCGTGGCCGATGGCTCCGATGAACACGAGGAAGGTCAGGTAGTGGAGCAATCGCCACGCCCGCTGGCCGATCTGGCGGCGGACGTAGAAGCTCGCGGTGATCACGGCGAGCCCGTAGAACGTGAGCTGGCCGATCCCGACCCACACGGCTGCATACGGTGAGGCGAATGGCACGAGGATGGCCCGCGGGGTGAAGGCGAAGCTCTGGTCCGCCAGAAGCACGGTGGCGTGGAGCATGGCAAGCACGAAGCCTGCGACCGCAAGGTCCTTGTGCAGTGCGAAGCTCACCGGCCGGTGAGCGATGGCGTCGAGGATCTTGGTCGACAGCAGCAGGCCGTACAGGACCGACCCGGCGACGACGAGGTAGGCGAGGAAGCCGAGGGCACGGACGGTGTACCAGGCCAGAAGGCCCGGCTGCAGTGCGGCCACCGCGCCAAGGCGTCGAAGCGCGGTCGGGGCGGTGGCGCCCACAACTCCGCCGATGATGATCGCAACGGCAACCCACAGAACAATGCGAACGAACCGCGGCAGACCGCGATAAGTCGGACCTGCGCGAGTCGGTCGTGGCGCGGTCGGCCGGGCGGTTGCGTCGCCGAGCGGTCGCGGAGCGAGAGGCGGCCGGGCGGTTGCGTCGCCGAGCGGTCGCGGAGCGAGAGGCGGCCGGCCCGCCACTTCGCCCTCGCCCAACGGCCGCGGAGCCGGAGGCATCAGCGGCGGACGCGCGGCCGGGCTACCCAGCGGCCGAGGCGCCAGGGGCGGACGCGCGGCCGGGCCACCCAGCGGACGCGGCGTCAGCGGCGCCAGGGGCGGCCGGTTCGGGTCGGGCTGGGTGGTCATCGGATCTCCTCAGTTGCCCAGCAGGGCGAGCGTCTGGGGCAGGGCCATGACCTCGCCCCGGTCGGTCAGGAGCACAGCACCCTTCACCCGGGCCCGACCGAGCAAAGCCAGGCCCTCGAAGCTGCCGGCAATGACCGCGGCCTTGGCCAGCGCTTCGGCGCGCAGCGCGGAGCCGGCGATCACCGTGGCCTGAACCACGTCCGTGACCGCGGGTCGTCCGGTGCGCGGGTCGATGAGGTGGTGCCGCGGGCGCCCGTCCACGATCCAGCGGTGGATGGAGACGCCGGACGTGGCCACTCCCCATCGAGCGGGCCATCCATCTGGAGCCGTCAGGCGCAGCACGGCCAGGGACGCCTCGGGGGTACGTGGATCGTCCACTGCCACTTCCCAGGTCTTGCCCGGCGCGCAGCGGATGGCGAGGTCGCCGTCGGCGTCGACGACTGCACTCGGCCAATCGGCCAGGAGACGGAGCGCCCGGTCGGCGATCCAGCCCTTTCCTACGCCGTCCAGGTCGAAGCGCAGCTCCGGCGGGCGGCGGACGACCGCCGAACCTCGACGACCAGGAACGAGCGACCAATCGTAAGCGCGCGAGCCGCGACCTCCGATTTCGCCGGCCGAACCTTCCGCCGCCAAACCTTCGGCTGCCAGACGCGCGTCGAGGAGCGTGATGTCGGTCAACCCCTCTGTCGACTCGGTGGTCGTGCGGCCGGCGCGCAAGAGGGCGGCCAGCGTCGGACGCACGGGAACCTCGTCTCGAGAATCGGCGTTGAGGATCGACAGGTCGGACACCTCCGAATGCCTGGTCAGGCGCGCCGCCCAGCGCTGGACTCGCTCGATCACCTGGGCCGTCGAGCGGCTCGCCTCGGCCGACCGCGCCGCATCCGCGTCGAGGTGGATCGTGAGCTGCCCGCCCATCGATTTCGCGGCGCTGCTGAACGGAACGATCGGCTCGCCTGCCGCGGCGGATCGCCCGTCGGTCGCTCGCCCGAACCTGCCCGACCGCGGCCCCGGACTCGGGAGGTCTCGTTCGGTGATCACGGGATGACCTTGCCGGACTGTGTGGTTCTGATGATGATCGGCTTCCGGGCCGGCGGCCGTGCGGCCGGCGCCTGGACCGTGGCAACGATCGCGGTCGGCTTCGGAGCGTCGGGGTCGATGACGGTGGCGCCGGGGGGCGCGGTCTGACCCGGCAGGAGCTGGATGTACTGAATCGGTTGCTGGACGACGATTGGCGTTCCGGTCGCGACCGGAGTCTCCGGTTGCGTGTCGACCGCCGGGACGACGACCGCCGGCCGCGCGGGCCTGATGATCGCGGCCGCCAGGGCCGATGACACCGCGATCCCGCCGGCGAAGATGGCGAGCCGCATCGGCCGGGCGTCCGGCTTACCCGGTCGCGCATGGGCGGTCGGGGATGCCATGGGCGCTCGCTGGATCAGTGGCGAACGCTGAGCCGGGCGAAAATCGTTGTCGTCCATCAGTCGTCGGACCCTCCGCCGTCGTCGCCGCCGAAACCTGGCACAACAACGTGAATCACGGGTGGCTGCGGCTGTTGGGCCGGTGCCGGCGGCTGCGCGGCCTGGATCACCTGCGGCGTCGGAAGCGGGTTCACATAGATCGTCTTGGGAGTGAGGCTTACAGTCGCGTCCGTTGTGGGGTCGGCCATCTGCGACGCCTGGGCCGTCGAGGTGGCGACCGTCTCCTTCGCGTCCATGTAGCCCTCAACGACGAAGACTCCCGCCACCATGAGCACGGTCGCGAAACCGGCGATCGTCACGCCCAGGCGATGGATCGAGTTCATCGCGATCACCTCATCTCGTCTGCTAACGGACCCGCAGTGGCGAGCCACGATTACTAAGTACCACGGTGAATATGCGTGCCCGAGTTGCAACGACCGTGGAGTCGAGATGGAGGATGAATGGAGGTTGAGTGGAGAACCTGCCAGGCAAGACAGAAAGTGAAAGGCTCGGCCATCCCGTAGCGGGCGCTCGCAGATGAGGCCCGGCGTTACATCAACCCCTTGTCAAGCCGCCTGGATCGGCATGTACGCGTCGATCGCGTCGCGGGCCTGAGCCGGATCGCCGTACCAGGTCGCGTCCACCCATGCGAAGCCGGCCCATTCGGCGGGCAGGCTCTCGGCGCGGAAGATCGCCTTGTTCGGGCATGCCTGCTCGCACGAGCCGCAGTCGATGCAGTTGTCGGGATCGATGTAGAACTTGCGGTCGGCGGACGGGTCTGCGGTGATGCAGTCGACCGGACAGACCGCCACGCACGACTGATCCATGTTGTCGATGCAGGGTTCGGCGATCACGTAGGCCATCGGAGACCTCCAGGGGCGGAGCTGTTGCGGACGTTCTTTCGAACGGGTGACCACGCGTAAGTCGGCTCGAGAGGAGCCGCCGGGCGGCCGGAGGGGACGCGGCCGCCCGGAAGCGGGAGGAGTAATGTGCGAATGGTCTGCGGCGTTAGAAGGCTTCGAATTCCCGGCGCGGCGATCATGGGATGACCTTGCCGGACTGAGTGGTCCTGATGATTACGGGCTTCAGTGCGGGCGCCGGAACGGCTGCCGCCGCCGGTCGAGCCGACGAGTCGACGACCGTGGCGCCGGCTGGAGCGGTCTGGCCCGGCTGAAGTTGGACGTACTGGATCGGGGCCTGGACGGTGGTCACAGAGCCGGGCCCGCCAGGGACCGCCTGCTGGCCGTATAGCGCCGGCGCCTGAACGACAGGTCTGGGCGGGAGCACGATCGCCGAAACGATCGCCGAGAAGGCCGCGAGTCCGGCGGCGCCCAGGGCAATTCGCATCGGCCGGGCGTCGGGCTTGGACTTCGGAGCGTGGGCGACGGCGCCGGGTGCCCTTTTGGCCACGGGCGAGAGTTGGGGCCGGGTGGAAACGGGATCGTCCATCAGCGATCGGACCCCCCGTCGTCCCCGAAGCCGGGCACGACGACATGGATCACCGGCGGCTGCTGGGCGGGGGCCGGAGTCGCCGGCGTCGGGGCGGGATTGATGTAGACGATCTGCGTCGGGAGGGTGGTAGCGGCCGTCGTGGCCGCTGCCGTAGCCTGGGTCTGCGCCTGCTGCGCCGCCACATACCCCTGAACGACGAAAGCCCCGGCCACTGTGACCGCTGTGGCGATGCCGGCGATTGTCAAAGCTATGCGATGGATCGAGTTCATCGCGATCTCCTGCTTTGAAGTCCCGGCCGCCTGCTTGTCGGAGTTCGGGTGCGGTTCCTTGTCGACCGGTCGAGATCGAGTCTCGGTGTTGGGCATGGAACGATCGTGAAGTGCCGATGGAGGCGGTATGGACGTTCCGTGGAGCTTCCTTCGGCGAGGTTTAGTTGCGCGCCCGGAACTCCGCGACGAACCTCGGGACGGGGGGATCGCCTGGTTCGAGGACTTCCTCGAGTTTGGCCAGCCCGAGGCCGGGCACCGCGAACTCGTGGAGCTCGGCCCGCGTCAGCGGCCAGGGCATCAGGCCCTCGGGATCCTCGGCAGCGCGGCTCCGAGCCACAACCAGCAGGGTTCCGCCGGGGGCGACCAGGCACCCGATCGATCGAGCGGCCGCGGCTCTGGCTTCACCGGGCAGGACCTGGACGGTGTAGGCCTCGAAGACGAAGTCGAAGGCGTGCGACCAGCCGGCAGCCCGGTCCAGCACGTCGGCCACTTCGTAGCTCACGGTCGAATCCGGAAAACGGGCGCGGCAGCGGGCGATCGCCGTCGGTGCGATATCGAAGGCGGTCACTTCCAGACCCGCCGTGGCCAGCAGTTCCGCATCGTCGCCGTAGCCGCAGCCCACGACGATGGCTCGACCGGTCGGAGCGGCCGGGCGGCGCCCCAGCCACGCGATCAGGAACGGGTTCGGCTCGAGATCGACCCAGGAGATCCGGAAGCCATCTCGCTCCGACTCTGCGTACAGCCGCTCGAACCAGCCGGTGACATCGCCGCGAGCGATCGCCTCGCGGGCGAGTTCCCGGGCGTGCGCTCGATGATCGGACACGCTTCGCCTCCCGAATCAAAAGCGCCAGGTCTGACGACCTGGCGCTTCGGTTACTTCGAACGATCTCGAGCCTACGGCTTCTTGGCCGGCTTCTCGGCTTTGGCTGCCGTCTTGGCCGGAGCTTTCTCTTTGGCCGGAGCCTTCGGAGCGGCGGCCTTGGCTGCAGGCTTCTCAGCCTTGGCCGGAGCCTTGGCCGGAGCCTTGGCCGGAGCCTTGGCCGGAGCCTTGGTTGCGGCGGCCTTGGCTGCTGGCTTCTCGGCCTTGGCCGGAGCCTTCGCCTTGGCCGGAGCCTTCGTTGAGGCGGCCTTCGCCGGCTTCTCGGTCTTCGCCGGAGCGGTGGTCTTGGTCCTGGCGGCAGCCTTAGGCGCGGCCGTCTTCGGGGCAGCCTTCGCCTTTGCGGCGGCCTTGACCTTAGGAGTGACCGGAGCCGCGGCGGCTTCGGCGCGAGCTGTCTTGGACAGCGCGGCGCGAGCCTTGCCGGCAGCGGTCTGCGGGCCCTTGGCCTTGATGGCCTTGCCCGAAGCGATACGGGTCCGGGCGGCCTTCACGGCAGCGGCGGTGCCAGTTGTCTTGGCGGCTCGTCCGGTGGTCTGAACCGACTCGCCGGCCGCGAGGGCGTTCAGCCGCAGGGCCAAACGCGACTTGCGACGGGCTGCATTGTTGGGGTGGATCACCCCGACTTTGGCAGCCTTGTCAAGGGCGCTCATCGCCTGGGCCAACGCCTCGGCGGCATCGCCTTCGGCGGCGCCGGTCGCGACCTTCACGGCGTTGATCGCGTATGTCTTCGCCGCGCTTCGGCGCGGTTGATTGATGGCCCGCCGGCGCTCTGCCTGGCGGACCCGCTTGATCGCTGACGGCGTGCGGGCGCCGGTCCAGCCTCGGGGCGTCTTGGCCAAAGTTCGAAGACCTCTATGCTGC
>Ga0182021_10010223_pt1 | contig 11131 bp, 8 predicted proteins | sample 612E3MmetaG_FD_120493 | JGI IMG/M metagenome (GOLD analysis project Ga0182021, IMG submission 120493) | Permafrost microbial communities from Stordalen Mire, Sweden - 612E3M metaG (Illumina Assembly) | ecosystem: Environmental > Terrestrial > Soil > Wetlands > Permafrost | place: Sweden...
AAGTCTCTTAAATTTTTCGATGCTTTAACTGGATTCACTTGCGGCAGTACAAGCAATTCGGGTGGTCCTGCCGGATGCATCAAAAAGACTTCAAATGGTGGAAACAACTGGCCGAGTTTAATTGAAACTCAATTAGCCTTTACTGATTTATGTGTTTACGGTACATCATCTGTAATAGTAACAGGCTACGATACACTCGGACAAATATTCCTGTATAAATCCGATAACTTAGGTCTGACATGGAATATGTTAAACACAGGTGTAATTAGTCCGAACGGTACAAAACTTTTTATTTCGGACAATTTAAATTACATCATTCTCACATCCGGTGGTATTATGTATAAATCATCCGACGGAGGAGCGAACTGGCAGTTGATACAGGGTTATAGCAATATTAATAATTTATATATTTATAATTACAGCAACATATATGCTGCGGGTGATTTAAACCAATTAATTAAATCTACTGACGGAGGAAATACTTGGCAGGCATTAGTAAATCCGTTATCCAATTATAATTATAATTCTCTGACCTTTATAAATAATAACACAGGCTGGGTATCCGGAACAAGGGGTTCGTTATTAAAGACGACGAATGCGGGATTAACGTGGACATCTGATGCCGGTACATTGACTACAAAAAAAATAAACGATGTACGCATTTTAAATAATAATGTTATATTACTTGCAGCGGCAGATGGTATAATTTACAGAACCTCAGACCAGGGAAGTAGCTGGGCAACAATAAACTCAAACAGTAATAATTACACTGTCGATAATTTGTTTTTCACAAATGAAGTAACAGGTTTTGCTTCAGGTGCTTCAGGTTTGATTATGTATACGACAAACAGCGGTATTAACTGGACCGTACAGCAGAGTAACACGAATAGTAATCTTTTTGATTTATTTTTCACAAATTATGATACAGGCTTTGCAGTCGGACAAAATGGTTGTGCGTTAAAAACAACCAATTCCGGTTCAAACTGGTTACCAATTAATTTTACTACGGGTTCATTATACACTGTTAAATTTATCAATGGTTCTACAGGTTTTATTGGCTCCGTAAACGACAATATTTATAAAACTATAGATTGCGGAAATTCATGGACATTAAAATATACCTTCGCGGGACAGAAAAATATTACTGACATAGGATTTTTTAATAACAATGAAGGAATTGCAATTGACAATGCCGGGAATATTATGAGAACAATCAGCGGAGGGGACATCTGGACTCAGCAATCACAATTATCTTCAAATAGTCTGAATAAATTAAAAATAGTAGACTCGGTTTCGGCTTACATTATAAAAGGTGATGTTTCCCAGGGAAGTGCAAGCAAGATATATTACACATCCAATAAAGGAATAAGCTGGGGTGAAAATGTTGTACCTTTTTATCCGAGTTCATTATTATCTATAGATGTTTATAATAAATATCTCGGTTTTATAGTAGGTGATAACGGAGTAATACTTAAAACAAGTACAGGTGGAACAGTTACAGAGGGATTTTCTATTTCAGGCAAAGTCAGATATTATGACAACAACCAGCCCGTAACATCAGGTTTGGCAAAAGCAATAAAATACACACAGAATTATACAAATTTAATTTATATCGATTCCTCACAAATTCAGCCGAATGGTGATTATATATTACCACACATTTCCCAGGATTCCGTTGATATAGGAATTTATCCGAATTCAACAACGACTACTGATTATGTAATCAGTTATTATTCGGGTACAATATATTGGGAACATGCAACAATACTTTACCCTACACATAATCTTACAAATGTAGATATATATGTTTACAGAAATTATGGTGGTGATAACCCGAACCAGATAAGCGGGAAAATTACTTCGGCAAATAAAGATGTGTCCGGAAATTTAAAAGATGCGGTTATTTATGCAAGAAACGGAGATACATTTGTCGGGTGCACCATGTCTGATGCAAACGGTAATTACCGGCTTGATTCTCTCCAAGCCGGAAATCTGAAAATATTTATTAACAGGTTCGGTTATATAAGTGACAGCACTTATCTTAATGTAACGCCCACAAGTAATATAGATTCTGTCAATTTTAATATGATACCGCTATTTGTTGGTATAAAACAAATAAACAGTTCGGTCCCGAACGAATATAAACTTTACCAGAATTATCCGAATCCATTTAATCCGATGACGAATATTAAATATCAGATATCAAAAACCGGTTTGGTGATTTTAAAGATATATGATATACTCGGAAGACAGATTTCGACACTTATAAATGAAAAACAAACCCCAGGAAGTTATAATGTAACATTTGATGCAACAAGTTTATCCAGCGGAGTTTATTTCTATAAATTGCAAACTGATAAGTTCACAGATACTAAAAAAATGGTAATAATTAAATAATCATATGTGATTTTTCGCTCTATTAAAACGAACGAAAAATAAATTTATGAAGCACATATTAACATACATATTAATTCTTTTATTCACTGCTAATGCTTTCGGACAGCAATGGGTAATCCCAAAAGCAGGAGAAGTAATGGCGAAGGAGCAAGTTATATCTCCGAAAGTTGACTCTTACAAGTCCGGAATTCGTAAAGCAAGAGCGATAACAGCAAATGACCGGGTAGCTGTCGGACGTTACGGTTTATTTATGAAAACGAGTAATGCCGGTGTTAATTGTTCATCAACAATAATTCCGCTATTTCCGTTATTCACTATTCAGGGAAATGCAAAATATGCCGACAATAATCAGCCTGTTACTTCCGGCTCGGTTAAGGTAATTAAGCTCGATAGAATAACAGGCAATATAATTGTTCTCGATTCTACATTAATACAACCAAACGGAGATTATTCATTAATTCACGTACCACAGGATTCGGTTTATATCGGAATTTATCCGAATTCAACACCTACGACTGATTTTGTGTTTGGTTATTATCCGTCTTCGATTTACTGGGCGAATTCTACAAGACTCTACCCTACGGGAAATTTAAATAATATTAACATTCTTGCTTTGCGGATGTTCGGAACCAATTCAAATAACTCTATCAGCGGGAAAGTAACTAAACTTACGGCTAATGGTTTAAAAGACGCTGTTGTTTATGCAAAGAATGGAAATACATTTGTCAGGTACACAACAACAGATATTAACGGCGTTTACCATTTGCAATCTTTACCAACCGGAAATTTAGAAATTATTGTTGACAGGCTCGGATTTTCGAGTGACAGCACAAATGTAATTGTGACTTCAACAAGTAACATTGACTCAATTAATTTCAATTTATATGAGAAGCCTATCGGAATAAAACAAATCAGCAATGTTGTTCCATCTGAATATAAACTTTTTCAGAATTATCCGAATCCGTTTAATCCGTCTACGATTATAAGATTCGAAATAGCGGAAAATGGAAAATGGAAAACGGAAAATGGATTAGTGAAGCTTAATGTTTTCGACATAACAGGACGGGTAATTGTCACTCTTATAAACGGAAATTTACAAACCGGAACATATGAAGTAACTTTCGACGGCAGCGGGTTAGCATCGGGAATTTATTTTTATAAATTATCTGCAATAGATTTTAAAGAAACAAAAAAAATGATTTTAATAAAATAAAGATTTAATGCACAGTAAAAGCAACATATTCTGAAATAATATTTTAATCTAATTTTTAAAAATTTTTTTAACTCAGAGGATATTAGCATGAGAAACTTAAGAATGAAAGAAAGCCTGATTTTTGATTTAAAATTTGCTTTCGTCCTTATGGTATTAATTACGATTAACGTTCTTGCGATGATAGTCTTTGCCTATTTGGGTTTATTTCAAAAATTTATTTAACATTACATTAATTTTTAAAATTAAATACTTCATAAAAAATGGTTTTCAGGCAAGCAGGAAATATAAATAATTCAATTCCAACGTCAGGCGGAGGAAAATAGAAATGGTTATGATAAAAATAGAAAAAGATCTTCAGGAAATACCGGTTTCGACACAAAATACTGCAATTAAAAAAAGAAACAACCACAGTAAAGTTATTTCTATGTCGGATTATCAGTTAAACCCCGAAACGCAGGTTATACACGGAACAAACGATGACAGCATAGCGTCAAGAATTTGTTACAGATTAAGTTTTTTGAAATCTATTCGTTAACGTTTTCAGAAATTTACAAGATAAATGTTGAGACGCTTAAATATGAGGGATGGTTTAAAGTTTGATATAAAATTCGCTTTTATTTTATTTTTATTGATATTAATTAATATCATTTTAATGATAGTTTTCGCTCATTTTGGTCTTTATGTGAGATTTATATAATATTCTTAATCACGTATTATTTAATTTCATTTTTTATTTAACAAAAAATATTTTTAAGAAATAAAATCCGGTTTTACTTCGAAACTTCCTGATAGGGATTACTTTAAAAAGGAATATATAAGTTATTATATAAAATTCAAAATGTTATTATAACCGGTTTTATTGTGTTTAAATGCTGCTTATGAAAACCAAAATATTTTTAATTTCATTCTATTTATTATTAAATGGCGCATTAATCATTGATAATTTTGATTTAGAGTGGTCGCCGTCGATGATGTTTAATTCGTGGAAGGCACCTTTCTGTTTTGTTATTACAGGTCAGAACCTTATAAACGGTATTCGTATAACTTCGAATGATAATTATCCAACTGAAAATAACTGGAAATTTCAACAAAGCTCTAAAAATGATTTTTCCTGTATTCCCGGAATAAGTTTGCTGAATAATAGTACACTGTTACCATTCAGCGAACTTCAGTTTGTGATTCACAAATCGTTAAACGGAATAATTTATCAAAGTAAGACCTCAAAAATAATCCCAGAAAAGTTTTCTTTTACTCGAAGCTACTCAAATATTTTCTACCCTTTACTAAATCCAACCTCGGATGTTGCAGAAATAAATCGTGTGGGTATTAAAATTTACAACATCCGTGGAAGAGCAGCAGTGGATTTTGTAAATGAAAACTTTTTCCGAGAAATTATTCTATAGAACAATTGTTATTCTATTCCCGCAATGCCGATTGCCTTACGGATAAATTGATATCCTTACATAACACGAAAAGCTTACACGTGCGCAAATTTGAGAAACAATGATTTTTATAATTTTTTTTAACCTGATTTTAAAAAAATATATCGGTTATACTTCAATAAATATTTTTTGACTTATTAATTCATTTATAAAAATATCACTTGACACGTAAATTTATTTATTATAGTTTTGATTAAATAAAAACAATCTTATCGACTTTGTATACCGCTCTATAAATACAGGTTCTACTGTTATCTAAATTATTTAAAAATAATTCTCGTTTCAATATTTAATTTATTTTTTGGCTTGCTGCTTTTTAGCGGGTAAATATTATTTGGAGAGGTAATATGAAGTCAGGCAAATCGAAAGAAATATTGAGTTTTTTTTGTACAGATCAATTTAAGGAAATTACATTTACGGCATTCCTTTTTATGTGTTTTTTACCTTCTTTATTATTTTCGCAATGGATTGTTCAGAATTCTTCAATCAGAAATAATAACAAACAGATAAATGCAAACTCATTTATCAATCAAAATACAGGATGGCTTTCAAGTGATAAAGGGGGAATAATAAAAACGACCGATGGCGGAACTTCCTGGCATGCTTACACAATCGATACAAATATACGGATGGTATCAATTAATTTTTTAAATGAAAACACAGGATTTGCATGCAGTTTTACAGGTCAAATTTACAAGACAACAAATGGAGGTATAAACTGGCAAATTTCATATTCGAAACTATCCGACACATTAAATTGCCTATATTTCGCGGATATCAATACCGGTTGGTGCACAGGTTTCAGGAGAATATTAAAAACAACAAATTCGGGTTTGAGCTGGATAAACCTACCGATTGATACAATAAATTCTACTGCTCATTATACGTGTATTAAATTTTTTAATTCTCAAAACGGAATACTGGGAGGATTCAATTCGGGTAATAAAGCTCCAATTTACAAAACAACAAATGGAGGTACAAACTGGCTATATATCAATTCATTTTTAGGAACTGAAATATTGTCTATTGATTTTGTGAATAAGGATACTATATATGTTACAAGTCCGGGAATTATTATAAAATCTACGAACGGCGGCGATAACTGGTTAGAACAATATTTCGTGGGATCAAGCGATAGTTCTTGTTATGTGATGTTTAAAGATTTAAACACCGGTGTTTTAACTTCGGCTCAATATACATATAAAACTACAAACGGCGGAATTAACTGGACAAATTTATTTTTTTTACATCCCGATTATTCTTCCCAACCATATTATGATCAAAGCGGTACCTGTTTCATTATTGGTGATAGAGGAACTATACTTAAATCAACAAATAACGGAATAAGTTTCGGAAATTATTCAACCGATATAGCAACTGAACTATACGATATAAAATTATTGGATGAGAACACCGGGATTATTTGTGGTAATTACGGAACGTTATTAAAAACCACAAATGGAGGAATTAATTGGAATAGAAAAAATATTAACAGTTACGGTTATTTTTATCAATTTTCATTCATAAATCAATTTACCGGGTGGGTTATGGACGTGAATTCCAATATTATTAAAACTACCGACGGAGGTGAATCATGGAGTATTTTAAATTTTGGATTTCAAAACCGGCAATGTAAATGTTTTGGATTCATTAATGAAAATACGGGATGGTACGCGGCTGATTCCGGAATTGTTCTAAAGTCTACAAACGGCGGATTGAACTGGATAAATAAATGTCCGGACGCGAACGACAGATATTTATATGTCAAAATTCTTAATGAAAATAATTTAATATTATGTTCGTTCGACAAAGTTTACAAGTCATCTAACGGCGGAAGCAGCTGGAATATTGTTCTTCAGGATTCATTAGATTTAGAATTCCGTAATATTAGTTTTTTAGATGAAAATACAGGATGGATATTTGTTATTAATAATGATTCACACCGGATATATAAAACAACGAATGGCGGTAATAACTGGACTAAAGGATATATTTCGTCACGTAACTCACCATTTACCGGTTCAATAAAATTTGTAAATGAATATACGGGATTTACTTCTCCTAAAGATGGTTATGCAATTTTAAAAACAACAGATGGAGGTTATAACTGGTTTCAAACGTTTGCATCGGAATTTTCCGAATATGTTCATGCGGTAGATTTTATAAATCAAGATACAGGATTGGCTGTTGGTTCTTTTGGTTTGATTTGCAGGACAACAAACGGAGGGGCAAATTTTATCAGTCTGCCTAATTCCATTCCACCTGTTAATTTCTTTTTATTCCAGAATTATCCGAATCCATTTAATTTGACAACGAATATTGGTTATTCGTTATTGGTTAATGGTCTGGTTCAACTGAAAGTATTTGATATTCTGGGCAGGGAAATTGAAACATTAGTCAACGTATATCAAAATGCGGGGTCTTATGAAATACAATTTTTTAATAGCCGGTTATCAAGTGGAGTTTATTTTTACCGGTTGAGTTCCGGTAATTATTTTGTAACAAAAAAAATGGTGATGATAAAATAAAGATCGTGAAAAGTGAAGAAATAATTGTTAGATGTGAAACGAGTAATTGTATAGGGAGGATACTATGATGCGCAGGCTGAAGTTCCGAAAAATCGGAATCTTCGACCTGCGGCTACGGAGTGTTAAAGGATTATTGAAAGGAACGTATGTTTAAGACGTCGGATACATTACAAGAAAGATATGGCTTATAATTTTTTCTTAAAATGAGTAAGTTATTTTAAAATAATTTAGAAAAATACATAAAAAATATGATAACAGATAAAATCGAAAACGCAAAACTTTATTTGGGATTGAATAAAAGAATTCAGAAAGCATTGGAATATATTATTACGACGGATTTAATTAACATTAAAGAGGGTAAATATGATATAGACGGGGATAATATTTATGTATTGGTAAACGAATACAATACAAAAGAAAGAAGCGAATGTTTTTTAGAAGCTCACAGGAAATATATAGATGTTCAATATGTTGCAAAAGGAAGCGAGTTATTCGGTTATGCTCCGCTCGAATCACAAAAACCTTACGCAATATATGATAAAGAAAAAGATTTTGAACTATTTAATGAAGAATCCTCTTTTGTAAAATTTGACAAGGGAATGTTTGCAATATTTTTTCCCGGTGACCTGCACATGCCGGGAATAAAAACAGTTTCATCTTCAAAGGTTAAAAAAATTGTAATAAAGATAAAAATATAATTATTATTTTGATAATTTCCGATCCCGGGATTTAAAAATAATCTTTCAAAACAGACCTTTAATATCTTCCCTGACTTGTAAATAATTGTAACGGGGACCGTTTACTAATTATTACTAAAAATTTATAAGTTGCAATTTTCTAAATTATTATATAGATTTTTACACTGGAAAAACTATTGTGTCTAATTTTTATAAGGATTTATTTTTACAAATAGATTTGATTAAAAGAAATTATTTACTGTAAACACACCCGGACATTATATTAACTGCTTCAGTAATATTTTTAAAAAAAGCTTAAAAATTTTTTAACATTTTTTACAAACTATACGGAGGTTAATATGAAACGTTTCTACTTTTCTATTTTTATTTTGTTTTTGTTTCTGTTTTTCTCAAATCTTACTTTTTCACAATTTAAATATGAAAATGGAATTTGGGTTAAAAACAACACGTCAACTGCATTAACAAATGCACAGGTTTTAATTCGCGTTAACACGTTAGTTCCGATAGGTTTGGGATGGATGCAAACCGACGGAAAAGATATAGTGTTCACATCTTCCTGCGGCGGTTCGACTTATCTGCCACATTTTGTCGAAGCTTATCTGAATACGGACAGTACCAAGATATGGGTGAAAATACCCGCTATAGGAGCAAGTGATTCGACTTTGATTTACATGTACTACGGAAATCCGAGTGCTACAAATATTTCAACTCTGAATGTTTTTGACGGACCAAATTCGGCTACAGACAGTGTTGTAGTAACTTCATCAAATACTGTCAGTTTGTGCCAGCGGGGTTTCGAATTTACAGCAAATCAGGATGTACTTGTCGGATGGTTCGGAAAGCGTATTCCGAATGCAACGCAGAGATATGTCACGCTATTTGATTACACAACACAAGCGATACTCGGACAAATCCAGATTGATGCCGGTACAGTTGGGTTATATAATTACAACCAATTAACAACTCCTATCTGGCTGAAAGCAGGTCATAATTATGTGCTCGAATTATTCAATGGCTCCGGCGACATGTATTACTATGGTTCAAGTACACAAATCGGGCAGGCATTTACATTTATTAATATGTTGTACTGCAACAGTTGTACACAAAATACATTCCCGACAACCACTCTTGCCGGTTTACATTATGGAACACCCGACCTGTTATATTATACGTATACACCCATAACTCCTGCTCCTACTTGCACTATATTACTTGCAGCTGATACATTAACACCTGCCGCTCCCTTAAATGTCCATGCAACTCCGGGCTCGGGGCAAGCGACAATTAAGTGGAACAAGAATACTGAATTTGATATGCAAGCATATAACATTTTCAGGAATATAGTGAATAACCCCAGCTCGGCGACGCAGATTGGTACTACTTTACATCCGGATACTACTTACCTGGCGACAGGGTTAACAAACATGGTAAAATATTTCTTCTGGGTGAAAGCAGTTGACAGATATTGCAGTCAGAAAACAAGCGCATTCAGTATGGCGGACAGTTGCGTTCCGGGATCTGTCGGAATATCAATTAATAATAATGAAATTCCGAAATCATATAAACTATATCAAAATAGTCCGAATCCGTTTAACCCGACTACGGAAATAAAATTCGATATTCCAAAAGCTTCATTTGTAAGTCTTGTAATTTATGATTTACTTGGAAGAGAAATAACAACTTTAGTCTCGCAAAAGAAAGATGCAGGACAATATCAGGTTATATGGAATGCAAAAAACTATTCGAGCGGTGTTTATATATATAAACTAACTGTAGGGGACTATGTGGATTCGAAGAAACTAACACTTATAAAGTAATATTTTACAGCAATATTTTTATAAAAACGTTCTCGGTTTAATTCCGGGAACGTTTTTTTTTGTTTTCATTAGCAACTATTTTTAGCTCATCGCTTGATTTAATTATATTAAAGTATTTTTTAATCTCATTTTAAGATTCAGAATCATATTGAGAATATTTTATTTACAGAAAATAAACTTCTGCAAAAGCGGAACATATTTTTCTAAAAACTAATAACCGAAAAAAAAACAGGTGTACTTTGAGAAATATCCGACCTCTGATTTAATTTACTAATTTATTAAAACCTAAATTATGACCTGCATTCAGACTTTATTGGTTAAATTTTAAATAAAATTATTTAGGCACGGTAATTGCAGGTTCGTATTGCAATAAATCAGTTTTAAGAAATTAGCTCTAAAAAGGGAAAACAGCTATGAAACAAATTATTACTTTCCTTTTCGTTTTGTTCCTCCTCTCGCAAGTAACTTCAGCGGCAATAATAGACACCACTCACATATACGGATTAACCGTAGATGATATTACAAACTTAAAAGGCATTGATACCTCTTTAGCGAGACTTTGCAAAAAGCCCACGACAAGAATTGTCTTTGATGAAGGTAATGCTCCGTCTTATTATACAACGGCAGTCAATGATATACATAAATACAGTTTTATATTAGGCGAACTCGTTGACAGCTATTACATGATAGATTATACTCTTGCAACATTTCAAACCTGGGTAAATCAATATTTTGCTGCATTTTCCAATACAGTCGACATCTGGGAAGTCGGAAATGAAGTTAACGGAGAATGGAACGGAACCATAAGTGACGTTGTAGCAAAAGTGAATTATGCATATACGACAATAAAAGCCGCGGGTAAAAAAACCGAGCTTACTCTTTATTATAATAAGGTATGTTATTCGAGCTCGAAAAATGAAATGTTTTACTGGGTTAATACTAATTTACCGGCAACAACAAGAAACGGTCTCGATTATGTTTTAATTTCCTATTATGAAGATGATTGTAATAATTATCAGCCAAACTGGCAACAGGT
>Ga0182021_10010225_pt1 | contig 11130 bp, 7 predicted proteins | sample 612E3MmetaG_FD_120493 | JGI IMG/M metagenome (GOLD analysis project Ga0182021, IMG submission 120493) | Permafrost microbial communities from Stordalen Mire, Sweden - 612E3M metaG (Illumina Assembly) | ecosystem: Environmental > Terrestrial > Soil > Wetlands > Permafrost | place: Sweden...
GCTTCTCTGTACCTTGTCGGAACCAAGTGGCAGGTATTCGCCCTCCTGCAGCAGACGGAGCAGCTTCACCTGCGATCCGGGCGAGAGGTCGCCGATTTCGTCCATAAAGAGCGTTCCTCCTGACGCCTGGCGAATCAAACCCTCGCGGGCACGGTCAGCCCCGGTATAGGCTCCCCGCCGATGGCCGAAGAGAGTGTCGCTGAACATGGCATCATCCAGTCCGGCCAGATTGATCGCCACAAACGGACCGCGGAGCCCGCTCAGAGTATGAACCGCCCGGGCAATCAGCTCTTTTCCGGTACCGGTCTCACCGGTGATCAGTACCGGCAGGCGGGATGGGGCGACCGACTCCAGATACAGGAAAATGGTACGCATCCGTGGTGACGCCGTGATGATGCTGCTGAAAGCGGTTTCGTATCCCAGCGTCCCGTCGGAGAGGTGACGGCGCAGGCGCTCCAGCTCATATTTCGTCCGGGCTCGATCAAGAGAGCGTTCCAGCGTTATCTGCAGCTCTTCGAAATTGATGATCGGCTTGGACAGATAATCCCAGGCCCCCAAACGCATGGCCCGCACCGCTTCATCGACCGCCCCGACACCGGATACAACCACGATCGGCGTGAATTCAGCTTCTGCGGCAATTGACTCCACCAGGGCAAAACCGTCCATCAGCGGCATGCGCAGATCAGTCATGACAATGTCCGGGCGCCTGCTGCGAAAAAGTTCCAGCCCTTCGAGGCCGTTTTCTGCGACCAGCACCCGAAAACCGATGTCGTCAAGGTAGGCCGTCAAAGACTCCCTGACGTACCGTTCATCTTCGACGACCAGAATGACCGGTTTCTCTGTATCTGTGATTCGTGTTTTCAACGTCCCAGTGCCTCCGCCACCGCCCGGCTCAGTTCACTCCGGTTGTACGGTTTCTGGATAAATCCGCAGGCGCCCAGTTCCACCAGCTCATCACCGGTTCCTTCACGGCTGAATCCGGAACAGAACAGTACTTTCAATTTTGGAGCCAGTTCACGCAACCTCAGGAAGGCCTCCTTCCCTCCCATCTTCGGCATGATCATATCCATCATGACCAGCGAGATATCACTCTGGTGCCTGCCAAACATCTCCAGCGCATGCTCACCATTTTCAGCCAGATATACCGTATAACCGAGGTCTTCCAGCAGGTCGTGGCCGATGTCACGCAGAATCCCTTCATCATCAACCAGCAATATCCCGCCATAGCCCGCTACCGCATCTCCACAACCTATCGAAGGGACTATGCCCTCTTCCATCATGGGGAGGTACATCTTAAATACCGATCCGGCTCCCGGTTCGCTCTTCACATACAATCCGCCGTGATGATTCCGGACGGTTCCGTACACGGCGGCCAATCCGAGGCCGGTGCCTTTGCCAACCGCCTTGGTTGTAAAAAAGGGTTCGAAAATATGTCCCATTATCTCTTTTGTCATGCCTACCCCGGTGTCTGACACCGTGATTTCAAGATAGCGGCCGGGTGCAATGGAGACGTCCAGTGAGCGGCAGGCGGAATCATCCAGAGTTCTCGCAGTCGTTGCTACGGAGAGCGTGCCCCCCTGCGGCATGGCGTCACGGGCATTGACCGCCAGATTGAGCAGCGCATTCTGCAGGTGGGTCTGATCGCCCATTATAACAGGGTTAACGTCCCCCAGCCGGCATGTGAGCTTTATTTGCTTGTCAAGCGTGCGCTCCAGCAGACTCATGACGGCGGCAATGGTGTCATTGATGTGAATCGGTTGAGAAACCGCCGAGCCTTTGCGGGAGAAGGTCAGCAGCTCACGGGCCAGGTCTGCAGATCGGGTCGTGGCTTCGATGATCGTGTCCACCAGTTTACCATTTCTCTCATCCCCCGGCAGCCGCCGCTTCAGCAGTTCGGATGCAGCCATAATACCGGCCAGCATATTATTGAAGTCATGGGCAATGCCGCCCGCCAGCTGACCGACAACATCCATCTTCTGCGATTGAAGCAGCTGATTCTGTAGCCGTTTCTGCTCCGTGATTTCCATGACCGCGCTCAGGACACACGGCTTGCCGGCAATATCCAGCCGCACACCGGAAAAAAGCACCGTAAACTCCTCGCCATCCTTGCGGCGCATTTCGGCCTCAAAGTTGTGAACGTAGCGGTCCTCCCGCAGCAGTTGCAGAAAGTGGCTCCGGACTGAGTCACACAGCCAGACCCCCAGCTCAACGGTGGTTTTGCCGATCGCCTCATCTCTGGAATAGCCGAACATATCGATAAACGCCTGATTCACCTCACTGAAAGTCCCTTCCGGCAGGGACGTCAGAGCAACCGTTACCGGCGAGTGTTCGAAAACTGCCTTGAATTTCTGTGAGCTCTCTTCAACCACTTCCAGCTGAACCCGCAGCATCTCTTCGGTTGCCTGGAGTTCGTCCTGACTCAGCATATACTCTTCGACCTGCGCCCGCAGCATCTCTTCGGTCGACTGGAGTTCCTCCCGGGATTCCTGATACTCGTCTATCTTAAGGCGCAACAGCTCTTCAACTCGCCTGCGTTTGCAGATGTTCAGGGTCAGAAAGACCAGACCGGCAGCACAGAACAGCGTAAACAGCGATCCCATCCAGACAGCGGTCTTGTTGACAGCAAAGGTTGAAAGCGGCTTGTTTATCACGACCGCATCGGCCGGCAGCTTGGCGGTATGTACGCCAAACCTTTTCAGCACACGGTAATCAAACATAGGGCGTGAAAGATTGCCGGTTATGACCGGCAGCGTTTCAGGCAGTTCCCCGCCGATAATGCGCACGGCCAGTTCAGCCGCCTTCTGTCCTTGTATCTGCCCCTCCATCATGCGGCCACCGACGACTCCGCCCCCCAGTTGTGCCGCATACACGGAATAAACCGGGACCGGACTGGCGCTGCTGACCAAACGTGCCGCCTCGGAATGGTTGAAGGTTCGTCCGCCTTTTTCAACCGTGTAGGAAAGCAATAGCACCAGATGACCTGGAGGTATCTCCCTCAGCTTTTTCACTGTTTCTTCAAGCGGCATCTCCTCCATAAACTGCAGTTTAACCGCAGGATAGAGCCGTGCCGTTTTTTCCAGTTCGCGGCGTATAGCCAGACCTGTATCGGTATAATCGTGGATCACAACCACGTCTCGGACTTCAGGGTGCAGTTGGAGAGCCAACCCCAGAGTGCCGACTGAGTCATGATTTTCGGCTACCCCGGTAATCCGTGACTGCCCGGCGATCATGGATGGCAGGAAGCCGTTTACGCCGCAGAAAACCAGGGGAGTACCGGGGGAAATGCGCTCCCGGTACAGCGACGCAAACTCCAGCGCAGCATTGTCCATGGCGATGATGACATCGAGAGGCCGGCCTGCATACTTTGTTTCCAGCAGGTCGGCAAGCTGGGAAAAGTGTTTTTTGGTATGGAATTTTTTTGTATCGAGGTACTCAACGAACAGTTCTGTACGTGAAATAGCCTTTGAAAGCCCATCACGGACCCCCTTCATCTCATCTTCCGCCCAGTCGTAGCCCGGATTGTATGAATTGATGACAAGTATGCGCGGGACAGCAGCGGCGGCGTGAAGCGGTGAATCTGTAAGAGATAGCAGAACCCCGATCATAATGAGCGCAACTGCAATACCTTCCGGGAAAAGGTGACGGCGTGGAGAACTCATTACAGCCTCTTTCCCACGGAGGAGGCCAAATAAAGCTGACAGCAAGTGCTCGCTGCCTTTCCGCAATCCATACGCATGTCTGGCCACCTCCGGCTTCTTAATGGGCAACAGATTCTGCACATTACCTGTTACTTACCATATCGATCATAACTATGAAAACTATTTAAAAACATATCAAAAAAACAGCCGTCCGGATTACATCCGGACAGCCGTTTTTAACGCCGCAACAGGTATAATGACCAGTCGGTTTATTTTAAAAAGATCTCAATCTTGGCATTTTTCCTCGCTTCGGCAACGTATTTCTGGACCGCTTCGTTTACTTTTTGCCCTTTGAGATACTCTTCGATCTTTGCTTTGACATTCTTGAAATCGGTGGTCATGGCTGGTTGTCTTTCCGTCAGCTTGATGATGTGATAGCCAAACTGGGTCTCGACAACATCACTGATCTCACCGGGTTTGAGCGCAAAAGCGGCTTTTTCAAACGCGGGGACCATCTGCCCTTTACCGAAAAATCCGAGATCGCCACCCTGCTGACTGCTGGGACAGGTTGAGTTCCCTTTGGCCAGAGCGGCAAAGTCAGCTCCACCGGCAAGCTCTTTGCGCAGCTTATCGGCCTTTTCACGGGCTATTATCTTGTCGTCCGCAGATGCCGCACTGTCAACCCCGATCAGGATGTGGCTGGCTTTGACTTTTTCATCTTGCTTGAACTTGTCTGAGTTCTTGTCATAGAAGGAACGGGTTTCCGCCTCCGTAACAACAGTTTTTGATACGAAGGCCGTCTCCACGAATCGGGAGATCAGGAGGTCGCGGCGCGTATATTCACGCAGATCCTTTTCGTCCATCTCCATATCCTTAATGGCCTTTGTGAAATCCTTTTCATCCTTGAAGCGGGCCTTTCCCTGGGCTACCTTGGCATCAATCAGTTTATCCAGATCAGCAAGTTCCATCTTTGCAGAAGCCTGATATAACAGCTCCGCCGATATCAACTGTTCCACAGCCTGTTTGTCGAGTGCCGCCTGCTGTTCAGCCGGTACCGTCTGCCCGCGCAGCAGTACTTTTTCCGCACGGCGCAGTTCGACTGCGTCGATAACCGACCCGTTGACTCGCGCAACAGCCCCCTTTTGTGGGGCAACGTCAGTCGCTGCTGCTGCAGTGGTACTCTCTTTTTTTGCTTCCGGCTCAGCAGCGGCAACGAGACTTCCGCATGACACGAGCGCAACAACCAGAAATCCTTTTAATAACCATCCTGTCGAATGAGTGTTCTGCATCGTACCGGGTTCTCCTTGAAATAAGATTTTGCACAATGTAGCACAAGTAATCTGAGCATGAAAAGCCAAACATACTTTTGACATTTGTTTTGCTTTCAGATACATTCTTCAGTGGTTAATGTACCAATCCGTGTTATTTTGCAGTGACGAATCGTAGCCAGTTCATCAGGAGGAAATGTGGAAATGAAAAAGGTTCTCGTAGTTGATGACAGTCTCTCAGTTGCCCGCCAACTCGAGAAGATTATCAGTGAATCTGGCGACTTCACCTGCGTCGGGCATGCCAAGAACGGTGCCGAGGCGATCAAGATGAATCATACCGAGAATCCGGATATTATCTGCATGGATATGAATATGCCCGGCATGGACGGCCTGACGGCTCTGCGTACGCTATCTGTCATGGACAAAGAGGTCAAGGTTGTGATGGTGACATCGCTTGGCGGTGTGGGTGACAAGTTTACCGAGGCGCTGAAACTTGGCGCCAAAAATGTCATTTCAAAGCCGTTCGAAGCCGACAACGTCCTGCGGATTCTGCGGGAACTCTGATTCATACATTATTGATCCACATAAGGGGCTGAATATGGCGGTAAAATTTTTCGGACAATTTCTGGTAGAACAGGGCATCGTCACCAATGAAGCTCTGCTGGAAGCTATCAACCTTCAGGACAAGAACAACCTCAAGCTTGGTGAGATGGCTGTCGCGATGGGGCTGATAACGCCGGCGGACATCAAGCGGGCCCACAATGCCCAGATGTCCAAGGACATGAGGCTGGGTGACCTGCTGGTAGAGATGGGTTTGTTAACACTCGACCAGGTGAGTGATGTCGCTACCCGCCAGAAGAACACCCATCTGTACATCGGCGAAGCGCTGGTACAGATCGGAGCGTTGACAACTGACGGTCTCCAGAAGCAGCTTGATGCCTTCAAGGCCGATCAGGCCCAGTATATATCGAGCGGCATCGATCTTCCGATCACCTCCCCCAACAGTAAAATATGGGAAATGACGGCCGATCTTACCTACAAGATGATCACCCGTGTGCTTGACCTGCAGTTCCGCCCAGGCAAATGCACTGTCGCAACAGCGATCTCACCCAGCTTCATGCTGGCAGCCATGGATCTGAGCGGTGATGTTGAGGCCCGCTACCTGATCTCCGTATCCGAGAGTCTGCAGAAGTCGATCGCCAAGGCGATTTTAAGTGAGCCTTCCGTCGATAATGAATCAGCGGAGGTTCTGGAAGACACCGTCATGGAGTTTGTCAACGTCGTCTGCGGCAATGTGGCGGCCAAAGCGTCCCAGATGGGGGTCATCATGAATATCAACCCGCCGGTCACGGTTCATCCGCCGGCCAGTGGCCTGCCGATCCCCGACGGCTGCACGGCGCTCATTTTCCCGATCCACATCGGAGATGGTGACACGATGGAGATGATCCTGTTGATCAAGGGGTGACGTTCCAAGTCCTTTGCTTCTGTCAAAAAAGGCATCCTCGCAACGGAGGATGCCTTTTCTTTTCATACGATTATTTTTCCTGACTATCGCCCCATTACCGCCACACCTCATCCGTATACTCCCCGTCCATATCCCGCACGAACAGAGGCGGTTCCACAACCGTCGCACACCGTCTCCCCTTGGCAAGTTCAGCCATGAACATGGTTGCCGGTGACCGGGCATTGCTGTGAATCATCCGCACGCGCAGCACCGACAATTTCATCTGTTCGGCCAGCGACATGAATTCAGGCAAACGCGACGGAAGCTGGATGAAGCAGATTCGTCCTGACGGTTTGACCAGATATTTGGCAACTGCCAAAAAATCAGCAAGCCCGGCGGTTGTTTCGTGGCGAGCGGCATCACGCCCGGTGCGAGGACTGACCTTGCCGCTCCCTGCAGTCCGAAAGGGGGGATTGGTTACGACCAGATCAAAGGTTGAAACAGGAAAACTCCTGCGCAGGTTGATGACGTCTTCTGTATGCACGGAAACCCTTCCGCCAAGGTCGTTATGCAAAATATTCCGCTCGACAAGCGCGGCCATTTCCGGGTTGTTTTCGACCGCCACCACGGAAGCCGCCGGGTTGGTTCGAGCCAGCACCAGAGCAATAATGCCGCACCCGGCACCCAGGTCTATGATCCTGCCGCCGGACGGCTGCTGACCACAGAAGCGGGTCAGCAGCAGGGGGTCCAGCGAATAGCGATAGCCGTGGCGTGGCTGAAAGAGCTGCAGGCCACAGGCGCTGAGTTCATCGATAGTTACCAAGCCCATTCACCCTTCTAAGTACTCGCGCTTTTCCTCAACTGCCACTCACGAATCAGCATCACCGCAAAAAATGCCAACGACGCCAATGTCAGGTATTTGCCGACCTTGAACGGCAGCGGGTCAAAGATAAACTCCACTTTGTGTTTTCCTGGCGGCAAATACACCCCGCGCAGAATGTGATCGACCGGCACTATTTCTGTCTTTTTGCCATCAACAGTGGCGTACCACCAGCGATAGTATTTTTCCCCGATAACCAGCAGGCTGTTTTTGGCCAGCTGAGCTTCCACCACGATCCGGTTCGGCTCATACACTCGTACCTCTGCGCTTCCTGCGGGAGAATGAGCCTGAGGAAGGTACGGTTCGAGTTGAAGGGAAGGAGGCGACTCAACCATGGCAACCTGGTCCGGCTTGAATCCCGGGTCATTAGCCATAATTCCGAGACGCTGCCCGGGGTCGTCAATCACCACAACCGAAGGAACCAGCCAGGCCTTTGGCAACACCGCCCTGTTTTCCAGGACAACTGAGCCGGTAGTGGAGAAAAAGACCGGCGTATATTTTGCTTCAAGCACGGTTTTCTGCGATTCGAAATCACCGGTTTTCATCACCAGATATTTCAGGTTCATGATGTCCGGCATCGGGCTCATGAGCGACATTGTTTCAAGAAACTGCTTGTAGCGTCGTTCACTGATGGTCACGTATGCCGATATGTTGGCAAAGCCGTTGTCGGCATAAAAGTGCGCATTTTCGTCATTCATGGGCTGCATGCGGTAACTGCCAATGCGGGGTTTGAGAAAGGTGACGATGTCGTTCTTAACGGCCTCCTGCTTGGCGGCAGGAGGCGGGGCCACCACCAGAAAGCGGGAATTAACGCGCCAGAGATCACCTAGCATCAAGATTATCAGCAGGGGAAGCAACAACCTCGTCGGGAGCAGTTTTTTGAACCAAGCTATCATGGCTGCGAGATAAACGGCGGCCACTCCGAAGGAGAGTATTCCATCCCGGAACATGTGGCTGAATCGTTCTCCAGCCAGTCCTGAACCGTTCTGATAGCGTGTTGGAGAGGCTATAAACTCTTCCATGGCATCCATGATCTGCTGTCCCGCTACCGAGACCAGAATACAGACCAATCCGACAAACGCGGTCACACCAGCACACCACAAGAGCCACCAAACGAGCCGTTTTCTCTCAATCGTTTTATCAGCCAGCACGTCCATCCCGCGTCCCGCCAGCACGGCTGCACAGAAGGCAAACAGAAAAAGGATCATCTTCGGCACACGAAAACTGGAGAATGCGGGGAGGTGTTCGAACATGAACCGGTACACGAAGGTATACTTGCCCAGCGCCATGATCAGGGTTGCTGCCATCAGGAACGTCAGGAAGCTGGTATAGCGATCCCGCCTGAATAGCAGCGGCAGCGGCAGGAGAAACCAGGGCAGCAGTCCCAGGTAGTCGCTGGTCTGGGTAAAGCGCATTCTTCCCCAGTAATAGACCTGGCCGGGGGCCGGGATATCGCCCCCTTCCTGGCGTGAATAACCGAACAGGCCCGGCACGAAGAAGGTCAGTATCTCCTCAGGTGGAATAGACCAACTCATACCCTCGTCATAACCGATACCCTTCTCCGCGCTCTTCACGGCACCCTGCCCGGCTGCGCCGCTCACCGTCCCGCCCCGTTCGGACTGCTGCGACCAGCTGTAGAGCGGGGCAAACGACATGGCTATGGTGCTGAAAAAGAGCGCCACCAACGCCACCGCCAGCAGAATATCCTTCCTGAACCGCCCGCCATACTCCCTCCCTTGCTCCCGGAAACGTCCCGCCACATACCAGAACCAGTAGGCACCGACGGCCAGGCACGAATAGAACGATATCTGCCAGTGCATGTGAAAAAACTGGATCGCCAGCATCAGGGCCGTCAAGGCGTAATGGTAGACTCTTCCGCTTCTCAGCCCCTTTTCCATGAACAGGAAAATCCAGGGGAACCAGCAGATCGCCTCAAACTTCTGGATATGGCCGGCGTTGATCAGCGAAGCATTCTCGGTGCAGATCACATAGAGAAGCCCCGCCAAGAAGGCGCCCAAACGGCCGACACCGATCTGGCGGCAATAGAGGAATGTGCCGATGGAGCTCCAGCACATGGCCAGGACAACCAGCCAGGCAATGCTCGAGGGAAAGGGGAAGAAATGCTGGATGAAGTAGCGGTGGAACAGGAGACCGATGGCGTTCCAGCCCCCTTCCAGGGTCCGCCCGCCGTCGCTTAATGGAGACCACCCGGCCTGGAAAATAGCGGGGATACCCTGAATGAACTGTAGCAGTGACTGTTCCTTGACCGCCTTCGCACCCCAGAAAAACTGGGTGGCGACATCGGAAGCCCGGATGATCTGGTCGGTAAAGAGAATCCTTCCGAAAAACCCGATGATAATGAGCGTCATCAGAACGATGTAGAAGGGATCACGCTCCAGAATACCCGTTTTTTTGTCTGCCATGATTTCCCCTTTAAATCATTGATGAAAGATGAGGGACAAGTATTTAACTGCATTCCGCTTTCTCATCACTCATCACTCATCACTCATCACTGATAACTGCTTACCGTACGCTTAATCCCCTCATGGATCTCCGCACTCGGGGCCCAACGCAGCTCATGCTTGGCCAGGCTGATATCTGACAGGTAATCACCGGTTTCAATGGCCCGGTATTCCTCCGGCCAGGGTACCCGAACAATTTTCCCCAGTCCCGCCGCTGTAACCGCCATCTCCGCCAACTCCAGCAGACTCGTCCCCTTGCCGTCGCCGATGTTATAGATTCTGCCGCGGGATTCCGGCACGGACGCAGCACGAAAGAGGGCTTCGACCAGGTCGTCGATATACAGATAATCGCGGCGCTGACCGCCGTCGCCGAACAGCGTGATCGGTTTTCCTGACACCGCCGCCTGGATGAAACTGTTGGCGATGCCGTAGGCCCTCCCCTCCCCGGCCTGTAAGGGGCCATAGGGATTGGAGATGCGCAGCACCGTGGCCTTGAGCCCATACAGTTTGCCATAGATGAGATGATAGTTTTCCACCGCCAGCTTATGGACCGCGTAGATCGATTCAGGGGCCAGCGGATGTTTTTCGTCAACTGGCAGGTAGAGCGGCTTTCCATAGACAAGGCGGCTGCTGGGAAAAACGATGGTCACTCCGGGATTAAAAGAACGACAGGCCTCCAGCACCGTCAAGTGACCGCGGCAGTTGACGTCCAGATCGTTGAGCGGCGTCTTGTTGCTGTCAGCCGCCCCCGACTTGCCGGCCAGATTAAAGATCACCTCCTGATCCCGGACAACACGCTCTACCTTCTCTTCATCCCTGATGTCTGCAATGGCAACTTTGATGTGCGTCAGGAGATCCGACAGTTGCTTTGAAATTTCGGTCGGCATGAAATTGTCAAGTACTGTTACAATCGCACCCAGTTCAAGGAGACGCTGTGAAACATTCAAACCGATGAAGCCGAGTCCACCGGTGACGAGCACTTTTTTGCCGCTATAAAAATTGTTGTGGTCGTTCATAATTGGCGCCTTTTTGAGTGTTCTGTGATCACAGCCTCATAGATTTCCTCCAACCGTCCAATCATTCTGTCCGTGGAAAACTGGCCAAGAAATTCCCTCCCTTGAACCACTAGACGCTCCGACAGATCCCGGTCGGTCAGGCACTGTACAATCCGGTCGGCAAGCAGCCCATAATCGTCGAGTGGCACGATGAAACCGGTTGTGCCGTCCAGAACGATCTCGGGGTTCCCTCCCGCATCGGAGAGAATGGGCGGCACCCCGGCCATGGTAGCCTCGGATGACACCAGCGGGATCGCCTCGATCTCCGACGGCATGACAAAGGCCTTGGCTTTGCCGTAAGTCTTGTACAGTTCAGCGCGAGGCATGCCGTAGACGAACTCCACCGGCAACCCGCGAGCCAGGAAACGGGCAAAGACCTTGAC
>Ga0182021_10010226_pt1 | contig 11129 bp, 12 predicted proteins | sample 612E3MmetaG_FD_120493 | JGI IMG/M metagenome (GOLD analysis project Ga0182021, IMG submission 120493) | Permafrost microbial communities from Stordalen Mire, Sweden - 612E3M metaG (Illumina Assembly) | ecosystem: Environmental > Terrestrial > Soil > Wetlands > Permafrost | place: Sweden...
AAGCGCCCGCCTCATTTCCTTACAAGCGCGATCTTTCCAGTTACGGTCCGGTTCCCGAGACCAAGGACGAACACATAAATGCCGGTATTTGCAGCATTGCCGCCAGAAGTCCTGCCATCCCAGACAAATACTGTCTGGCCTGCCCGGGAGGTCAATTGTTGATGGGCATGGTACACCAGACCCATGCCGCTTGAATAAATCGTCAAATCACCCTCGGTTGCGTTTGCCGGGATATACACCGCGCTTTGTTGGTTAAGAAGAAATGGACTTGGATACGCGGTTCCCTCGGTCACAGAAGGAGAGCCGACAGCGTTCCGTTCGATGTCCCAGGTCACCCACTGCGATGGGTCAGAGACATCGAGCTTCAGGAATAGATTTCCTGCAATGGCCCTGTATGTATTGTCCTGTTTGGTTTTGCTTACGGTCAACGTGAATGGGGAGAAGTTTGCGCTCCCGGTGGGGCAAGATGTGTTTACGTTTGCGAGTGCAACAGTCACGGTATCGATTCCCGAAATGAAGCCGAAGTAGGTTCCACTTAAGCAGGGAAGGGATTCGCTCACCTGCTGTGATGATACGTTCAGAGCATAGTAAGTTTCTGCAATAATTGGGAATAGGGGTGACTCGCTGTAATACTTCGCCGTATCCGCCCTTGGACCGGTGAAGTAATTCCAGAGAGTCCATTCCGCAAGTGCCGCGGAGAGCGACGAGTTATACCGCGTCTGGAGTGTGTTGTCAATCGCCGCCAGTGGCATCATCGAGTGGGCGGCCTCCCAGATATGCAGCACCGTGGCTCCGCCGAATCTCTTGGTCAGGTATTTACACCATATGCAGCGGCTGTAAAATATGAAAGCATTTGTATTCAATGGCAGATCGGGGGTCTGAAACTGGCTCTCGTTGCCGAAGAGATAATTCAGATAGTCGTTAACCCCGTGGAAGACCACATCCTCTATCCAGGTTGATGTGGTCTCATGAAACCAAATATCAGTCCACCAGAAACCATAATTTCCGATCTGGATGGCATGGATGAATTCATGAGCAATCGTCACCCGCATCCCTGGGAGTCCCCTGTTCCCAGGCGGGTTCACGAACGAAAAGTCGTTGTGGATTTCGATAAACGTGGAACATGTGCCCCCGTCAGCAACGTCGAGGTCCGGGATTGTCTCCCCATACAATCCCACGCCAAGGTTCTCAATGTAAATGTCATATTCTGGGCCGCCCCCGAGGCTACCGTCAGAAGGTGGAGGCGGGAACCCGAGGACTGAAGTTTCATAGTTGTAGACGAATACAGCTACCGAGGCAACGGAATCGGCGTACGCGAAGGCAGTGCCCGGAATCCTTGCGTGAGACGAATCCAGGAGCGCCGGTGTGTTCAGTCCCGTCGTATCAAAATGGACACGGAACATGCCCGAGACTATGCTTGTATCAAGAGAAGGGCGCGTTTGAAGGATCGAGAGCGCAGTTTTCTGTCCGGAGGTCAGCTCACGCCGGTGATGCATCGCGGAGGCAATGACATGAAGTCCGCATTTGTCAGGCTGCACTTCTTTTACGCCTGATGGGATCGACCCCGCGAGCATCTGATAGGCTTGCCTCCTCGGTTTATCGGACGCCCCAATCTGGCCGGCTGTTGCCTCAGGGCCGAGAACCGTGGCGGTTGCAACGAGTGCCCAGGATGTTATCCTAAGCGTGGTGGTCATTATGATCAGATGTCGCCCCATATTCCCGAATCCTTGGGAAGCGGCCAGAATAGCCGTTTTGGAGAACAAATATGCTATTTTTCAGGATAATCTTCTGATATCCGGGTGTATCCAGAAAAGATTCAAAGGTTCTCGCCCCCTCACGAGGAACCCGAAAATGTGACAAAACGAGGAACTTTTCTCCCCGGAATTCGTTGACAAGGTTAGCATGCGAACTTTCACCCAGAATAAGCTCCGGATCATCTTCCTTGCTTTGTACATCCCACTGAGCGTTTCGGTCGGGATGCTGCACAGTGATGATCCCTGTGGTGGTGGGAGCGGCAGTCTCATCGTGGAGAAGCAGAGCGCTAAGACTCTCACGATCCCGTCAGATAATGGGTTTTGCCTTGCCTGCCTTTTCACTGCGGGACACATTGTCAATTACGAGCCGTTCGTACCCGTCCTTTCGCCAAGCCGGGCAGTAGAATTTGCTGGCATACTGATTACCCCCGAATCATCTCCCCAACCTCACTCCGCGCGCGCGCCTCCGGTCCACCCTCTCCTGTAAGTCGTCAATATCAAAACCTCACATCGACAAGAGTAGTTCCGGAAGCACTGTGCTCCTGGACCTCTTATGCATTTACTGGGTGAGCTTTTGGTGCATCGCACGAATTCCCTTCGCATTGGTCTCAACAACGGAGAGGTTTGGCCATGAGTGTTCAACGGAGCCTGTTCATTCTTCTGTTCATGTTCCTTCTTTTATGCGTAATCGCTCAAGCGGGAGAAAGACCCTATTCTAAGGCGGCTAACGGAGGCGTCCAGACAAGGATCCTGGTAATAGATGCTGATCAAAAACTCCCCATCGAACTTGCCCACGTCGTCTTGAGACGGAACGGGAAATTCATTACCCAGGACGCAACCAACCCCGCCGGCCTGGTACGATTCCGGGATCTTGAGCCTGGCAGGTACAATGTTTCAGCCTGGTTCGTCGGATACAAGACGTACACCGACTCGATACTCATAGACGAGTCGCATTCCTCCTATACTTTTGGACTGCACTCCGAGGGGACTGAGGAGCAGGAAGTGGTCGTCACCGCCGACAGGGAGCTTGCGGTGTCACACATCGACCCAAGAACCGGCAACCAGGTTTTCGAGTCGGAGACCTACCACGCTCCCCCCACCGCCAGGATGACCAACCTGATTCAGGAGAACCTGATGGGCGTGGCTCGCGCGCCGACCGGCGAAGTTCACGTCCGCGGGATGCACGGTGAATTCACATATTACATCGATGGTCTCCCGGTCCCTCTCGGCGTATTCGGCGGGCTGAACGAGGTCGTCGACCCAAAGGTCATTGACAGGGCCACGTTTATCACAGGAGGTTTTCCGGCGGAGTACGGCGGACAGATGGCGGCAATAATCGACCTCAACAATCGTGTCCCCACGGGGACTTTTCACCTCGATGCCTCTACATACGCGGGGAGCTACCTCGTGTTCAACGGGGCGAAGCCCTTCTCGCAGGGGAACGGCTCCACCGGGGTATCCCCCGGAGACACGCTCGGATCGCGCGTCGGGCCGTTCAGGGCTCTCAACTCAAACGGCCAGCAGCTCTCCTTCAGCGACCACATCGGCAATTTGGGGTACTTCATATCCGGCTCTCGTCAGGAAACAGACAGGCGAATTGACCCCCCTGTTTCCGCCCTTTTTCATGACCATGGGTTCGATTACTTCCTGTACGGGAAGTTCGATTATGTGCTGAGCGACGTGGACTACCTGACTTCCAATGTCAACTTCGGCAACACATACACGCAGGTTCCCTATGATTCCGTCGAACAGGTAGCATCGGATCTCCAGAAAACTACCAACGGGTTTCAGACACTGTCGTATTTCCGGACGCTCAATTCGGACATCGACAGAGAGTCCAATCTGTTTGTCGGCGCATATGCTCGGGAGGGAGGATTACAGCATACTCCAGGGTCGATCGATCCCCCCAATTTTCAGTTTGCAGGGGACACTCTCAACAAATACCTGCTTGCGGAAGACAGGAGTTTTACGACGCTCGGGATACGTTCGACGTATGACAGCAGACTCTCGCATCAGCTTACATATAAGGTGGGATTCAACTTCAGCAGCACGAAAGGGACCGAGTATTTTACATCGCGCGACTCGGCAGGCAATCCCGGACCGTCAATTGTCACGGATTTTGCGGGATCGGATTTCGGCGTCTTTGGCGAGACGGATTGGCACCCTTTTGAATGGACTTCTTTCGAACTTGGGGTCAGGTATGACCAGCACATTGCTCCGGATGTCGCATTACAGAGCCAGGTGAGTCCAAGAATCAAGTGGAATTTCTTCATCGACGAGTCCAATACGGCGTATATCTACTACGGCCGGCTCTTCATGCCGACAAATGTTGAAGGACTGAGAACTATTGCACTCAACGTAAGTAGCACGCTGACACCAACATTAGCGGAACGTGACGACTTTTTCGAAGCCGTGTACACGCACGCTTTTTCAGGAGGATTGCGGGGCAAACTTGCCTCGTTTTACAAATACAGCACTCCCGGGCTTGATGACCAGACAGTCGGCAGCAGCGCGATCAAGACTCCTGTGAACATTTCGACGGTGAGGACAGCCGGAATTGAGGTGGGGCTTGCCTTCAACAGCCCGCTAACGCCATTTTCAGGCTATGTGAACGGCTCTGTCATTCATGCGTACGGTTCCGGCACTGTCACGGGAGGATTCCTCGATATCAGCGACGATGGTCCCGCGACAGACCTGGATCACGATCAGCGGCTTTCAATCGTCGCGGACGTCAATTACCAGCCGCGCGACTGGTTCGTCAATCTCAAGGCGATCTATGGTTCGGGACTCACGAACGGGAATCCGGACGGTGTTGCATACAAGACTGGACTGTTCGATTTCAACACAGCCACGCATACACCCCCCTCCTGGATAGTGAATCTTGGCTTCGGCCACACATTACATATGGCGGGAGGCGCGACATTCGAACCATCACTCTACGTAACCAATCTCCTCAATAACATCCACCTGATCAAGGGAGCGTATTTCAGCGGTGCAAGCTGGGAAGAACCAAGGAACGTCGTTCTCAGGTTGGCCGTGCACATCTGATCTATTGTCTGCTGAGAGCCGGTGACCCTTGGATTCAATAAATCCGAAGTCTTTCCGCGACTGACAATCCCTGCTGCCGGGAAGGGACAGGGATTCTTGATTCTGTGAAATCAACAGATGATGTTCAACCTGATCCCTCAAGCCGGGAACGATACTCCAACCCGGAACGAAATTCCCGACCAAAGAGCACTATGGAACCTGGAAGCGTCAGAATGAAAACTCCACTTTCATCTTCACGCTGAGCGGCGTTCCAGGTGTGAAATGGAGTTCGGAAACGGGAAGCGTTTCACCTTTCAGACGGGATTCCGTATCGAACTGCGCCTCGTTCCATGCGACATTGAATATGTTCTCTCCGGTGACCTGTACCCGGGTGCGGGAGAGGGTGTAGGCGAGCGTGGCGTCAAAGACCATGTATCCGTGTGCTATTACTGAATTGTCTTCGTTAGCCGGCCGGTCATCGATATGTCTGAACCGAAGTGACGCCTCGTACCCGTCCGGATGCTTGACGGTCAGGCCCCCGGTGGCCGTGACTGTCGGGGCGAGGGGAATGAAATTTTGGCCCTCGGGGAGATCTCTGAAGCGGCCTCTTGAAAGTGTGACGTCCGCATCGGCGTAGAGCCATGAGAGAATCTGCGCGCGCCCCTCGAAATCGAACCCCAACCTCCTCGTCCGTCCGCTCGGTTCGGTTGTCCCGTCGTCCCCGTTGTACACCAGCTCGCTTTGAAGATCGAGACCCCATGCGACTGCACTGAATGAGAATCCAGAGCCCGGCGTTATCGTCACACCGAGTTCCTCGCCCCAGGCCCTGGGGAGCGTGCGAGCCCCGGGCTGCGTCACAACGGCGCGCGCATCATTGGAATGAAATCCCCCGCCGAATATGGCCGTTCGGCCGTCGTAGTGATTTCTCCAAAATTCAAGACATCGACTGCGAGTTGGAAAGTCACGGAGGAGGTGTCACTGCCGATAACAACTGTGCGGCTTTGCTTTATATACCCGACCGACGAGGCTGTAACGACGTATGTCCCCGTGAGGACTGTCGGGATGATGAATGCGCCATCTGTATCCACGGAGCTCCCTCGTGTTGTGCCTTGAATGGCGACGATGGCTCCGACGAGTGGCGCTTTGGTCTGTCTGTCAACGACCTTACCTCGGAGAACGCCGTTGTGTGCGTCTGCTCGTTGGAAGGCGAATATCAGAAACAAAACCAGAACGCTATTGCGTCGAATCATAATGTTCCCCACGAGTCCAATGAGACAGGCACGATCGGACTCGATAAATATAGAGTAGGCAGTTCCAAGGGAATATGGCTGGCCATGTATCCCACAATCGAGGCTATCGATGTCCCTTCGCGACCAACCAAATGTACCGGAGGGTGTCAGAACCAGTATTGATCACATCGTGTTCTGTCAGCGGTGGACAATAAGCAACAGTGTAAGGTTTGAGATTGAAGGTGGTTCCGCCTGTAATTCGCATCTCCCCGGAACCTGATAGCACAATGACAGCTTCTTCATAGCTCTTTGTGCTGTGTTTGCCGACCGACTTTGAAGGTGGAAGAACCATGTACCCGGAAAGCATGGAGACGGTCTCCGGGGGACCTTTGAACACATCACTGGATTTGACAGCAATCTGGTTCAGTTGAATTAGGCGTGGTCTTGGCTCAGAGGTGCCCGTTTGTCCTATTGCTGATGAAACGAATACGATACAGAATACTAATGCGATCGACGGATTGAAGGTCATCATGGTTTGGGATTTCATTGAGTGGGTGCCGGAATCACCGATGTTCGTCTGAAAATGGGGCGACTTATGAGTGCATGTGCTCCGCTGAGGTGAGTTGGAATTTGCTGTGATGTATACCTTTCAGGCTGGATATGTCGGATGCGATCTTGCGCAACGGGCCCGCCCGGCCCCGTAGAAGGATAACCTCGAGACAGTTATCGTGATCAATGTGAACGTGTGTGGTTGTGATGATGGAATGGTGGTGATCGTGTTGAATAGTTGTCAGGCGATCTTCCAGTTCACGCTTATGGTGATCGTACACCAGAATTAACACCCCGAGTGAAGGTGCGCCGTCATCATGTACTCGATCTTCATCGAGAAGGGAACGGAGGACGTCCCGGATCCCCTGTGATCTATTGACAAATCCCTTTTGCCGGTTGAATCGGTCAAAACTTTTGAGGAGATCTTCTTCGATGGAGACTCCGAACCGGATGAGCTTGTTCATGGTAGCACCTTTTGCAGGAAAGGTAGCACGTTCTTGCCTAAAGGGCAAGTACCGTCAAAGAATACAGGAGTGCCGGAAGATCGCAGATCCAAACGTGCAAAAACATTGACCAATGGTATGCGAAGAACCGAATATCGCAACCGCTCATGCGATGGAACCATTTGATATTGGCATGCGTTCATCCTATTATTGCGGTAAGCAGGTACCACCGGATTGTCGATTCTCCCGGTCCAGCACTTCATCCTTGGATATTGCTTGTCATTTCCGCACTCCCCGGGGCCAGTGAGACTTATTCTTACATTACCACTCTTTCTTTGCGTCACGCTCGCCTGTCTCAGCGATTGTGTCGTAGTCATCGGTTTTTCCTTAAACCGGTCGTATATTTCCGAGAATCTTTGCGAGAAGAAGGACGTCCCTGGGAACACCTGCCGGGGCTGTTGCCTCCTGCGCAAAGAACTCCAGAACGAGGACCGGAAAGAGCAATCTCCTCCCGCCAGAAATCTGAAGGAACTCGACGATTTTCAGCCGGTTCCGGCTAACTATCCGGCGGCGATTCGCAGCCCCCGGACCGGGAAGTTGTCTTTTGCCTCTCTCAGTTTCTTCACTCCCTTCCCACCCGGAAGGGACATCGACCATCCTCCCGAAATCTCCTCCCTGTAACAGCGCTGTCCAGCTGTTCACTAAACTCACAGGAGGAATGCGTCATGACCAAATTGGCCAGGTATTTTGTATTTGTCGTCGCTGGAGTCCTATTTATCCCCGCTATCACTTTTGCGTGCGCATGCGGATGCAACGTGTTCACCGTCGGGGCGAGGTGGAGCATGCCGACTTCATCAGGGTTCGGGGCATTTCTGCAATACAATTACATGGACCAGGCAAAGAACTGGGGCAACTGGCAGAGCGCATCGCCGGATTCGAACAGCGATCAGGAAATCCGCACACACTTCTACACGCTCGGCCTTCAGTTCATGGCGAACAGGGACTGGGGTATCATGGTTGAAGCTCCCGTTTGGAACCGGTACTTCAGGACGATCGACGACGATGGGAATCTCGCGTCGGCGACTCACACGTCAATAGGGGATGTTCGTCTCACGGGGATGTACACTGGACTCTCGGAAGACATGTCCACAGGGCTACAGTTTGGTTTGAAGCTTCCCACCGGCTCCTTCAATCAATCTCTCCTTGACCGGGACACGCAAATAGGATCGGGCACGACTGACCTTCTCCTTGGAGGTTATCAGATGGGGCAGTGGAGCGGTTGGGGGTGGTTCGGGCAGATCATGTGGCAGCATGCGTTCAATACACGCGACGGGTACCGGCCGGGTGACAGCTTTGACATCAGCGCCGGCATTCATTATGACGGGCTTCTGAGCAACTTCAGGATCGTGCCCATGGTCCAGCTCGCAGGGTCGTTCCGGGGAATCGACAGCGGTGACAATGCCAGCCCGGATAACACCGGGTACTCAAGGGCATATATTTCTCCCGGCATTGAACTTGTGGCCGCAAGCCATCTTACACTGTACGGAGACCTGAGAATCCCTCTCCTGACGCATGTCCGGGGATACCAGCTCGTGGCTCCTTCCCTCGTGAATCTGACGGTGGGCTACAGCATCTGATCTCACTCTCGGTGCGGCGGCACCTACTCTGATCAGTTCTTGGCCAGGGTCAGTAGAGCGTTCAAGGTTGTACCCCGCCGAACAGGAGGAAGCATGCGGCAAGTGCTGCTCATGTCCCTTGAAATCATGGGCTCGTGGCGCCGTCGCAGACAATTCGCTCGTGAAATTGGGCGCGTCGCATTGACTGATGGAGACGCTTTTCGCAGCAGGTGTTTTTGAGCTAGATCGTGTCTACTCATAACAAATATGGAATAGAGCATGCGACCCATTCTCTTCGGACTCGTGTGGTCTCTCGTTTTGATATCGTCATGCAATAGACAGAACTTGACAGCGACGAAGGAGACTCCTACGGCTCCGCAAGGTGGAACAACGATAGATAGGAATATTCGACTTGATAATGACCGGGACCTTGTTTGTGGAATGTCGCTCGCTTTGGGTGTCGGCGATACGGCGCACTATGAAGACAAGCTGTTCGGCTTTTGTTCAAAGGGATGCAAAGACAAGTTTGCGAAGAACCCTTCAAAGTATATCGCGGCAAAATAGACAAGACAGGAGGCTAACATACGTGAGGAAAAGCCCGCAAGCACCGGTAATGGGGAAATACATTGTGCCCTGGAAACTTCGCATGGGGGGGGCACTCGGCCTCAACCGAAGATGGGTAGATGAGAACAATATTGACTGTGTTTACCGAAGGTAGTTCATTGTGTGGGGAGAGGATGAACCGCTGGGGTCGATTTGCAGCGGTTTTCTTCGCAGTCTATCAGCAATGATGTTTCTCCGTTTTTTGATTTCCACCTGAGCGCGGTGAGGATGACATGAAAGAGATTGCCCTGATGGCTGTGTTGTCATTTCTCGTTCAAGTTCACGCAACTGCGTGCGAATACTGCTTCATAAGCGAGCATGGATACGTGTTCGACATGAACCGGACGCTGATCCGTTTCGATTCGCGGCTCCAGTCGTTCTCGGGCCTGACGAACAGCTCCTCGCCAACCGACGACGTCTCGACGCAATCCATAACATCCTGGATTACCGTGAATTACGCGACGGGACGGTGGGGCTACACGCTCGCCGTCCCGTTCGTCTACCGCTTTCAGAGGAACACGTTTACGGGGACACCCTCACTTCATTATGAGCATGTCGGGCGTGTAGTCTCGACTGTAGATTCTTCGTCACTAGAAAGCCACAGCGTCAGAGGCATCGGTGATGTCTCGACGCTCGTCCGCTACGCAGTTCTGTCCCTCTCCGGCGAGAAATTCGCATCCATTTTCCTCCAGGGCGGAGTCAAAATGGCGACAGGCTCGATCAGTGCACGGGACGCTTTCGGTTACCTGCTCCATCCTCACTTACAGATTGGGACAGGGACTACGCTTGCGCTTATCGGAGCGAGTGGGTCCTATGGCGGGCCGAAACAGTCGTTTAGCGGGAGTGTGCTCGCGGGAGTTCCCGTGCACGATTATGGTCCTTACCGGGAGCCAACGTCGTTCAACTACGATGCGACATTCCGCTTTCGTTGGTTTCCCGAAGATGCGGAGGATGGGCCGATGCTCATCCAAATTCTGGGTGTTATCGGTCAGGTGAGCTCTAAAGAACAGTACAAGGGGGCTGATGTTCTGGATTCCGGCGGACATTACATGTTTCTGAATGTCGGACTTTCATTCATCCCCCTGTCCGGCTTCAACATCGATCTGTTTGCTCAAATCCCGATGGTCAAAAACCTGGCGGGCAACCAGCTGGATGAACAGTTCCGGCTGGCTTCCGGAATTCAGGTGTCTTTCTGAGGAGATCTCCCGCTTTCTCCCTGGCGCGACCTGTACGATGACCCCTGGGGGTTCCCTTCCTCTCTCGAGATGCATTCAAAATACAACCAATTCACGGCGTCAACCTCTTCGGGAAATCATCATGCTCCGCTTGGAGGTCATTCAAATCCTTCAGTACAGCCATGCTTTGATCGCCTCCCAGGGGGCCAGGTCGTCCATTTGGTCCCGATTAAACTCATTCAGGATCTTGTGCCTCCTCTCGGGATGGTTCACCAATAGTCACAATCGCAACATCTCCGAGATAATCGATAATCTGTCGCAGCGCGAGATCATAACGGAGACGGGTCTTCGGTCGGTGAACACTCTTGGAGTATTCGGAATATTCCTTACGGTGCGCAACGACGGTGGATTACGAGTGCTGCTGTCCGGTTTGTGTTACGTTAGATTTGAGTTAAATTGTTCCACGGCGGTCATAATCACGAATCGTCGAGGAATCTACGGCACGCTAATCTTCGGGTCTGCATCCCCAACGGTGGGCACACTAGAAGATGATGGACAATCAGGGTGCCGCCCAACGCCCCGCCCTTCCACTACGGGCGCGATCCTGAGCCCGCAATATCCTATTTCCCATTATTGTCCAGACCCGCCATCGTTCGACACAGAGCCGCCCGCGGGCGCCCGTCAATAGCAGGCTGCCAGGGGTCATCACACCTACCCGCCAAGCAAGGCCTCG
>Ga0182021_10010227_pt1 | contig 11129 bp, 15 predicted proteins | sample 612E3MmetaG_FD_120493 | JGI IMG/M metagenome (GOLD analysis project Ga0182021, IMG submission 120493) | Permafrost microbial communities from Stordalen Mire, Sweden - 612E3M metaG (Illumina Assembly) | ecosystem: Environmental > Terrestrial > Soil > Wetlands > Permafrost | place: Sweden...
CCGTCATGACCCGCGCCGCGCAGGAGTTCATCAGCCCCCTGACCTTCGCCGCCCTGACGGGGCGCAAGACGCTCACCGATCTGTTCGCCATGGAGAGCGCCATCGAGCACATCGCCGTGGCGCGGGAAAACGAGTTGATGGCCATTGCTCCGGCCACGGCGGATCTGATGGCCCGGATGGCGCACGGTCTGGCGGACGATTTTCTCACCACGCTCTACTTGGCCTTCACCGGCCCGGTGGTGCTGGCGCCCTCAATGAACTCCAACATGTGGCTGCACGCGGCCACGCAGGCCAACCTCGAAACGCTGCGCCGGCGCGGCCACCGAATTGTGGAACCGGAGAGCGGCTACCTGGCGTGCGGGATGACCGGCCCCGGCCGGCTGGCGGATCCGGGAGCCATCGTCGAAGCCATTGGGCGCGAATCGCGGAAGCGTCAAGACCTGGAAGGCGAGACCGTGCTGATCACCGCCGGTCCCACGCAGGAGCCGCTCGATCCGGTGCGCTACATCTCCAACCGTTCCAGCGGCAAGATGGGCTATGCGCTGGCCGAAGCCGCCGCCGCCCGCGGCGCGCGCGTCATCCTGATTTCCGGCCCGGTACACCTGGCGCCGCCGCGCGGCGTCGAGGTGATTCCCGTGCGCACGGCCGTTGAGATGCGCCAAAAGGTGTTGGACAACCTGGAGCCCGCCGGTATCGTGGTGAAGGCTGCCGCGGTGGCCGATTTCCACCTGAGCAAAGTCCCCGAGCAGAAGGTCAAGAAGACGGCGGCGCGCATGTCCCTGGAACTAGACCCCACGCCCGACATCCTGGCCGAGTTGGGCCGCAAGAAGGGGGACCGGCTGCTGATCGGCTTCGCCGCGGAAACCCAGAACCTGCAGCAGGAATCCCGCCGCAAGCTGGAATCCAAGAACTGCGACATGATAGTAGGCAACCTGGTAGGTGGGAGCGAAACGGGCTTCGAATCCGACCAGAACGAAGTCGTGCTGGCACTCTCGACCGGTGAACTCATTTCCCTGCCCCGCGCCCCCAAGCGCGAGATCGCCGACCGCATTTTCGACGAAGCACTGAAACTGCGCCTGGCCCTTCATGCCGCCGATGGACGCTGAGCTCATTCGCGGGTACCTCGAGTTCTACCAGGACCTCGGGATCAAGACGCTGTATCGGCGGGCGGGCGGCACCGCCTGCCCCACCACCGGCCAGCCGGAGGCAGTCATGACCGAAGAGCGCGTTGCCGCCGAAACCCTTCCGCAAATCCTGGCCGACATTGGAGACTGCCGCCGCTGCCGTCTCCACGAAGGCCGCAACAAGCTGGTCTTCGGCGTAGGCAATCCGGCCGCGCCGCTGGTCTTCGTGGGTGAAGGCCCCGGCGCCGATGAAGACGCTCAAGGCATCCCCTTCGTGGGCCGCGCCGGCCAGTTGCTCACGCAGATGATCGAAAACACGGCCAAGCGCGAGGGCATTGCGCTGACCCGCGCCGACGTCTACATCTGCAACGTGGTGAAATGCCGTCCGCCCGAAAACCGCACCCCCGAGCCGGACGAAATGGAAATCTGCGGCCAGTTTCTGGCGCGCCAGCTCGCGGCGATCCACCCCAAGGCGATCTGCGTCCTAGGCGGCACGGCCGCCCGCGCTCTCACCGGTCACAAGGAAGGCGTCACCAAGATGAGGGGCAAGTGGTTTCAGTGGCGCGAGGTCCCAGTCATGGTCACTTACCACCCCTCGTACCTGCTGCGCCCCTACAACCAGGACGCCAAGCGCGAGGCCTGGGAAGACCTCAAGAAAGTGCTGCACTTCGTGTACGACTGAAAACGAGATCATGCGGGTTCTCGTCCTCGGGAAAGGCGGGGCCAAGATTGCCCGGACCAGTAACCAGGGGGCCGGTCACGTACTCGAGGCGCCCGACCGCTCCGCCCTGAGACGGAGCCTCCCATAAAATGGCTCCGGGATATCGACGGCGGTTCGCACTGCCCTGACACTATTATGTCGTGGTAGACGTACGCGCGGCCGGCGAAGGTTTGAGGAAACGAAACTCAGGAGACTCGCAGAGAGGTCCGCTCGTTGCGCTCATCCACAAGTCCGACAAGGGGACAATACGGCCACCTATCACGTGCCCCCAATTGACGACCTCCGCGCCGTATCAACAAAGCGCTACGATGGACGTGGTCTGCGCATGGAGAAACTCAACATCAACCTGGACACGCGCCTTGTAGAGCCAGCCCCGGAACGGACGGGGTTCGATTACGCTGTCTCAGTTGCAAAGGCAGCAACCCTCGTGTTCCCATTTCTCGGTGCTGGGGTCACACTCTTTGATCTCATTACCACGCCCCTACGCACAAAACGGCTCAGCGACTGGCTCGAACAACTCCGGCTGCAGATAAACGAATTGAGTCAGATAGTCGCCACGCTCACACCGGCCCGTCTCGCCGAAGACGAGGCTTTCAATGCGGCTTTCTTTCAGGCGGCGCAGGCGGTCCTTCGAACACATCAGAAAGAGAAACTGGATGCCTTAAGGAACGCGGTCGTAAACGTTGCCCTTGGGCAAGAAACGAATGCTGACCGGCAAGCCCAGTTTCTCGCCTTCGCGGATCGGTTCACTGCGGCCCATTTGACCCTGCTGCGGTTCTTTCAGTATCCCGCCGCCCATTTCGAACAAAGGCACATTCCTGTTCCAACCGTCCCCATCGGAGCCAATTTGCTCGCTTACGAGCTTGTTCGGGCCGCGCTCCCAGAACTGCATCAGCAGTTGCATTCCGCAGTAAAGGAGCGTACCGCCTCGGCTTTCCAGACATTCCAGGTTCTCTTCGACGACTTAACCGCGGCGAAGCTCGTTGCGTTACAGCAAATCAAAGGCGGCACAGCTTGGATCGTGCCGAGATTTGCCACCCAACCGAGACCGTACCCAGTCAATTCCGTCATCACGCATCTGGGCGAGGACTTCCTTGCTTTTATCTCCGAGCCACGCCAGGCGCCACAACTGCCGGCCAATCCAGGGTGTCACTCTTAAAATACGGACGGATGTGGCACTGGAATCGAGCTTAGCGTGTTGGGCGGGTTGGCCGCCAACCTCCGGTGGCCTTCCACTTGGGACGCACTACGCCCATCCCGTTGGTCCGCTTTCGGCCTCAGTACCCGAGCAGCGGCGCCAGCCTGGCTCGCACTTCGTCGATCACCTCACTTGTGCAGTGCCCGAGCTTTTCGGCGCGGCGCGCCTTCCAGTCGACGCTCTTCAAGTGGTCGGCCAGGATGACACCGGCGGCGCCATGGCCCTCGGGAACGGGCACTTCGAATGGGTATCCTTTGGCTTGATTTGTGATGGGGCACGCCAGCGCCAAGCCGGATTTCGCGTTGTAGATTCTCGGACTCAGCACCAATGCCGGGCGCCGCCCTGCCTGCTCGCGGCCGGCTTGCGGGTCGAACGTCAACCAGACAAAATCGCCGGCCTCCGGTACAAAGGCCGTACTCACCAGGACTCCTCGCCCTGTGGCTGTCCCCAGTCCGTTTCCCGGTGACGATTCTTGGGTGTGATCCGAGCGACGAGTTCCGACAGTTCGTACCTTCGCCGGGTTGGGCGCAAGACGATGCCGCCGTCGCGGTCGAGAGCCAGCGCCACACAATCGCCCTCACTGAGGCTGGCCTGCTTGGCGATCGCCAGCGGAATCCGGACGGCCAGACTGTTCCCCCATTTCGAAACCGTGGTTTCATTTCGCATATGTATCTACTTTGAGTATACATGCGATACCCGCGCGATCCAAGCCCGGCGAGCGGACGTGCCAGGCGAGGAATCGATCCTTGCTATGGTAACGGTAGAGAGCCGGAGGCGCGCATGGCCATAGTCACATCCAAGGACCAAGTGAGGCGGGAACTGCAACTCCGTTTGTTCGATCAAGCCACCGAACGCCACCGCCGGCGGGCAGCGGCGCGTGCCACCGGACGGCCTCGCAAACGGGGATGGAGCAGAGAGGATCTCTACAGGCGTGGCCGCTCTCGCTAACGCCTCAACGCGTCCCGAGGAGTCGGGGGTGCCCCCTTGGGCCCGGCAGAGTGAGATTCTGCGCCACGTCGGCGGCTGAAAGCTGATTCTGGCGCGGTCGCTTCTTCCTCAAGAGGAAACCACTCCGCGGCAATGTTCAGGTTCTCGCCGGCGTTGGCCAGGTAGCCGGCCTTGAGCCGCTCACGCAGGCTCTTCTTGCCCAGGGTCTCTTTCGGCAGCATGATGTTGATGCGTTGGCTCATGATTCTGTACCTGTAGTTTACACACTATTCGTGTGTGGTTCAAATGCGCCCGGCAACCGCTCTCTTACGTTCGCGGCTCGGCTTAGCCACAGCCATCCCACATACCCCGCCACCCCGACGGCGGCCGCGATCCAGAACGCCTCGGAATACCGGTGCAGGTCGAAAAGGTGTCCGAAGAGCGGCATGGTCACGGCCACCATGGCGCTCCACGAGCCGGCGCCCGCTCCGGCGATCAAGCCGGCGTGGTCCGCCGAGTAGACGTCGGTGGCATACGCTACGGATAGAACGATGAACCCCGCCGCCGCGAACATGGCGAGGAACATCCCGAGCATCACAGCCGCCACGTGGTCGAGCCATGGGACCGCCGCGAACGCCAGCGTCAGCGCCGTGCAACATCCGAGCATTCGCCGCAGCGCCGCCAGGCGCGGCCCGCGGCGGGCGGCGCGGTCCCCCAGCCATCCCCATACGAAGTAGCCCGCCTCCCAGCCGAGGGGCGGAATCCACAGCACCTTGCCGATGAACGCCTGCGAGCACCCCAGCGGGTGCGCCAGGTAAAGCGATGCGCTGTACAGCACGAACCCTAGAGGCAGGGCTCCCATGGCGTACAGGCACATGAACGCCCACAGCGGCGCGTCGCCCAGACGCGGCCCCGGCCTCGCGGCTTCGATGGGCGCCGGCAGCTTGCGCATATCCGGCCGGCGCGAAACTCCGGCCCACACGGCCAGCCACGCCAGGCCGATCATCCCCGTGAACCAGAAGGCCCCGCGCCATCCCCACAACAGGTAGATGGGGGTCACCACCAGCGGCGTGATCACCGCGCCCAGCGACCCTCCGCTATACGCCACCGCCAGCCCGCGCCCGCGCTGGTCGGGCGGCAGCGTCTGCACCACCGTGCGCAGGCCTCCCGGAAAAGTGGCGCCTTCGCCGAACCCCAGCGCCGCGCGCGCCGCGCCCAACGACCAGAACCCCGAGGCGAAGGCGTGCGCCATGGAGGCGCCCGTCCAGCAGGCCACCGCCGCGCTCATTCCGCGGCGCAGCCCGGCACGGTCCAGAATCCGCCCCCATACCGGGTTGGCCAGCATGTAGGCGATCGAAAAGGCCGAAATGACAAAGCCGTACTGCGCGCCGTTGAGCCCGGTTTCCCGCAGGATCGCCGGCGCCAGCAGCGCCAGGGTGTTCCGGTCGATATAGCTGATTAGCGAAACCAGCAGCATCGAGCCGGCCGGCAGCCAGCGGCGCCATCTCTCCCCGTTCGCGAACATAAGCTCAGATGATATCGCATACATGCTAAACTACGTTTTCACCCTTATATAATGCTGCTTGCAAGAGAATTTGTTGCGTACCTCTCCCGACAACTCGTCAAGAGGCTGATGCCCGGCGTCATCGAGACCCCCAACCCCGACCTCGTGGCACAGAAGATTTCCGATGTCATCACCGAGGAACTGGCCGTCGAGGACCGCCTGAACGACGAGGTGCGCGACCTGCTCAGCCAGTACAGCGAATACATGCGCCGTGAGGGCGTCAGCTACCAGGAGATGTTCCGCCGCATCAAGAACACCCTCATCTCCCAGCGCAAAGTCATCCGCGCCTCCGGTCGCGACACCGGCGACGCCATGAAGCTCTCGCGCGACAAAGTCACGGACATGTCGCACCGCATCGTCGAAATGCTGCGCAAGAGCCACGATCTGCGCCTCAAGCAAAAAGACCCCAACAACGTGCGGCTGGAACTTCTACGCCACATGACGGAGTTGCTGATGGCGGAAGACAAGGTGGACCGCGTCGCGCGCGAAAAGATCAAATCGCAGAAACGCGAAGTCCCCGAAGGCAGCGAGGAGTGGGACCTGCTGCACCGGCGCTACTACTCCGAAGAGCTCAAGAAGCTGGGCATCGACCTGGCACGGTAATCGGCAAGGGCCGGGCCGATTGGCAATCGGCCGCGGATTACCAATCCGCCCCACAAATTACCTCTTGTACCCGATCATTCTGAGGAACGCCCGCCGCTCCTCCGCGTCTTCGCCGGTCTCCACGCCTTTGGGCGGGAAGCCGTCGATCACGCCCAGCACGCCGCGCCCCAGTTCGCTCTCCGCCACCACCACCTGCGCCGGGTTGGCGGTGGCGCAGAAGATCGAGCACACCTCGGGGACGTCTTTGATTCGTCCCAGCACGTTGATGGGGTAGCCCTCGCGCATGGCCACCACGAATATGTGGCCAGCCGCGACGGCCGTGGCATTGCGCGCGGCTAGGGCCTTGAGCGCGTCGTCGTTGCCGTCCACGCGCGTCAGGCACGGCCCCGAAGCCTCGTTGAAGGCCACCCCGAACTTGATCTGCGGGACGGTATTCACGATGGCCTCGTAAACGTCCTCGACGGTCTTGATGAAGTGCGTCTGGCCAAGAATCAGGTTTCCGCCCTCGGGAATCTCGAGCGGCACAATCTTCAGTTCCATAAATGCCATCCTACTCCGCTGCGCCTGGTGGAAGCGAGACCCCCAGCCAGGGCCCGCGCGCCTCCTCGATCCGCACCGCCAGCGCCCGGTCCCCGGAACGCGGCCAGGCGTGGGCTTCAGCCCCGCGACTCCGCGGAAGCGCGCCGGCACGCAAGCGGTGATAATAGAAGGAGTGCCGCCGCTGACGTTTCCCCAAGCCCGAGAGACCGTTCTCACCACCGTTCGAGCCGCGCGTCCGGCCCCCACAACTGAAGAGGCCGCCCTGGAAGCCGCCGCCGGGCGCGTGCTGGCCGAAGACGTCGCCGCCGACCGCGACGTCCCCGCTACGGCCCGCTCGGTTCGCGACGGTTACGCGGTGCGCGCCCTCGACCTGCCCGGCGAGCTGGAGATCATCGGCGAGGTGCGCGCGGGGGAGCGCTTCGCGGGCGCAGTCGGTCCCGGCCAGGCGGTGGAGATCATGACCGGCGCACCCGTTCCCTCTGGCGCCGATGCCGTGGTGATGATCGAGCACACCGTCCGCGAGAATGCCCGCGTCCGCATCGGCCTTTCCGCCGAACCGCGCCAGTTCATCAACCCCCGGGGATGCGAGGCGGCGGCCCACCAAGTCGTTTTGCGCGCCGGCAAGCGCCTGGACTACAGCGACGCCGCCATGCTCGCCGCCTTCGGCCGCACTAGCGTCAAGATTTACCGGAGGCCGGTGGTCGCCATCGTCACTACGGGCGATGAGATTGTCGAAGTGAGCCAGGTGCCCGAGGAATTCCAGATTCGCAACTCCAACGTTTACTCCCTGGCCGCGCAGGTGGCGCGCGCCGGCGGCATCCCGCAAATTCTGCCGGTGGCCCGCGACAATCCGGGCCACACCCGCGAGATCGTCGAGCGGGGCCTGGCCGCCGACTTGCTGCTGCTCTCCGGCGGCGTCTCCGCGGGCAAGTACGACGTGGTCGAGCCAGTGCTCGCCGGCCTGGGCGCCGAGTTCTTTTTCGACCGCGTGCTCATCCAGCCCGGCCAGCCGCTGGTCTTCGGTCGCGCACGCGAGCGGTTCTTCTTCGGCTTGCCTGGGAACCCCTCCTCCACCATGGTCACGTTCGAAATCTTCGCCCGCGCCGCCCTCGAGCTGCTCTCCGGCCAGGAAGAGATTTCACTGCACATGCCCTTCGCGCGTCTCACTCGCGAGTTCCATCAGAGAGTCGGGATCACGCGTTTCCTTCCCGCGCGTTTGAGTGCCGACGGCGCGGAGGTAACGCCGGTGGGGTGGAGCGGTTCGGGCGACATTCCCGCGCTCACACGCGCCAACGCCTTCCTGGTAACCGATCCCGGCCGTGCCGAATATGCGCGCGGCGAGTTGATCCGGGTGCTGCTCAAATGAAGAAACTTTCGCATTACGATTCCTCCGGAAGCCCCCGCATGGTGGACGTTTCCGCCAAACCGGAAACCCGCCGCACCGCGCGCGCCCACGCCTTTGTGCGCATCGCGCCCGCCACCCTTAAGGAACTGCCCCGCAATCCCAAGGGGAATCCGCTCGAGATCGCGCGCATCGCCGGCATCGCCGCCGCCAAACGGACTTCCGAGTTGATTCCGCTCTGCCATCCGCTGATGCTCACCCATGCGGATGTCCGGGCTACCGTGGAAGAGAGGGGCGTGCGGATCATTGCCACGGCCGCCACCACCGGGCAGACTGGTGTCGAAATGGAAGCGCTCACGGCCGCCGCGGTGGCCGCCCTCACGGTTTACGATATGCTCAAGGCACTCGACAAATCCATCCGCATCCAGGATCTCTGCCTGCTCGAAAAGACCGGTGGCAAGAGCGGAGACTTCCGCCGCAAGGGCAAGCATGACTAACGCCGCCGTTCTCACCATCAGCGATTCCGTGAGCGCCGGCACGCGCGCCGACCGTTCCGGCCCCGCCGTGCGTGAACGGTTGGAACAACTGGGCTGGAGCGTCTCGGTCATGGAGGCGATCCCCGACGAGACCTCCGAGATCGCCGCCCGCCTGTCCACCCTGGCGGATGGCGGCCAGGTCTCCGCCATCTTCACCACGGGCGGCACCGGCGTAGCCCCGCGCGATGTCACGCCGGAAGCCACGCGGACCGTGATCGACCGTGAAATCCCCGGTCTGGGAGAGTTGATGCGCGCCACCGGCCGTCAGGCCACACCCCTGGCCGTGCTTTCCCGGTCGGTCGCCGGCACCCGCGGACTGGTCCTGATTGTCAACCTGCCCGGATCGCCCAAAGGCGCCGTCGAGTCCCTGGATGCTATTGTGGAATTGGTGCCCCACGTGCTGGAGCTACTCAGAGGGCGGACCGAGCACCCACCCGCCAGGCAGGATTAATATGCGTCGATTCGTGTTGTGGATGCTTCTTTGTGGATGGCTGGCCGCGCCGCCCAACCGCGCGCAGCAGCCGCAGCAACCGGAGGAGCCGGCTACCAGGATCGGCGTCACCGTCGAAAATGTGGTGGCGCCCGTGCTGGTCTTCGATAGGGACGGATCGTATGCCAACAACATCCGGCCCGACCAGTTTCACCTGTACGACAACGACAAAGAGCAGAACATCGCCGTGGACGTGGTCTATCAGCCCATTTCGCTGGTGGTCGCGATTCAGGCGAATTCCCACGTCGAGCAGTTGCTGCCGCACGTCCAGAAGATCGGCAATCTGATCAAACCCTTGTTGATCGGCGACCAGGGCGAGGCGGCCATCATCGCCTACGATGCGCGCATACGCGTCTTACAGGAGTTCACCTCCGACGCCGACAAGATCACGCAGCAGATCAAGAAGATCTACCCGGGCAGCACTTCCAACCGCTTGATCGACGCCGTAGTGGAGGGCACCCGCATGTTGGCGACGCGCCCCAAGAACCGCCGGCGCATCCTGATTGCGATCGGCGAGACGCGCGACCTGGGCAGCGAGGGCCGTTCGCGGGAAGCCCTGCTCGGTTTGCAGTTTGCCAACGTATTGTTCTACGGCGTGGACATGTCGCGCTTCATGAACGTCCTGACGGCACCCGCCCCGGTCGGGCGCCCGGACAACCTCCCGCCGGCCATGCATCCCATGCCGTCCGGCGTTGCGGCCACGCCCACCAGCGTTGCGCAGTTGTACGGCCTCAACGGCGGCACGGCCGAGTTCATCCCCTTGATGGTGGAAGTATTCAAGGACGTCAAGGCGATCTTCAAGGACAACCCCATCGAAGTCTTCACCAAGGGAACCGGCGGCAGCGAATTCGGTTTCCACGGCCTGCACAGCCTGGAAGATGCCATCCAGAAGGCCGGCGAAGAGTTACACAGCCAGTACACGGTCAGCTACAACCCCAACAACAAGGAGGAAGGCGGCTTCCACCACATCATTGTGCAAGTCGGCGGCCACCCTGAAGTCGGCAGGGTGCAAACGCGGCCGGGGTATTGGCTGGCGCCGAAATAGGGACGGGGCGACAGCTACCCGGCTGGGCAAGGTCACTTCGCGCCAAATAGCCTGCCGTGGCCAACGACACTCGCCGACAATGGCGGGTGATAACACCCGGCTTATACCAGACGGGTTTCCACTCACCTGATTGTCTGGTAAGCAGCAGCGTACCTCCCCAAAGCGCCGGATGGCTTTCGCAAGTAGGCGAGCAGCGCGCTTGAATCGGAGTAGGATGTTTTGTCATACTGGAGAGGTGGTTCAGAAAATCGCCGTCACGTTGGATCAAAGGACCGTCGCGGATCTCGACCGGTGGGTCCAAGAGGGAAAGTACCCGAACCGAAGCCGGGCACTGCAATCGGCCGTGAATCTTCTGACCGAGCGCGAGAAGCGGACCCGGCTCGTGCGCGAGTTGGCAAGGATCGACCCGAAAGAAGAAAAGCAACTGGCCGAACAAGGTTTGGGTGACCGCGCTTGGCCCAAGTACTGAGAGGCGAGGTTTACTGGGCGGACTTGAACCCGGTCAGAGGCCGCGAACAGGCGGGATTGCGGCCGGTTCTGATTCTCAGCCACGACCTGTTCAACAGGAAGTCGGAAACGGTGATTGCGATGGCGATTACCAGCCAGCCGCAGAAAGCCGGATTCCCGTTGACCTTGGAGCTACCCGCGGAAATGCTGCCCAAACCCTCCTGGGTCAAGATCTCGCAGATCCGGACGATTCCCGTCGATCGTCTTGGCAAGAGGATCGCGGTTCTCGACGCCGATGCGCTGGACCAACTAGTAGACGGGCTGCTCGAACTGATTGGGTAACCCGTCGGCCCGCCCGCTCTCGCTACAATACTCTTATGCATCTGCCCGCGAGGGGTATCAAGATCGCCGCGTGCTGCGCGCTGGCAGCCGCGCTGCTGCTCGCTCAACCGGACTGGAAGACCGTGGACAACCTGCCGGGGGTGGACTTCTCCGGCTTGTCGCCGGTGAAGACCCGCGCGCTGCTGCGCCTGCTCCGTAACCACGACTGCGCCTGCGGATGCGGCATGAAGGTGGCCGAGTGCCGCGTCAA
>Ga0182021_10010228_pt1 | contig 11129 bp, 11 predicted proteins | sample 612E3MmetaG_FD_120493 | JGI IMG/M metagenome (GOLD analysis project Ga0182021, IMG submission 120493) | Permafrost microbial communities from Stordalen Mire, Sweden - 612E3M metaG (Illumina Assembly) | ecosystem: Environmental > Terrestrial > Soil > Wetlands > Permafrost | place: Sweden...
ACCGCCATCGCCGCGAAAATCGCCCAGCCCTGGCGGCTGTCGCCCACCATCCTGCCGAAGGTGAAGCACAGCGCCACTGCGATCACCAGCTCGGCGAGCATCTCGAGGAAGTTCGTCAGCGGTGTCGGGTTCTCCAGCGGGTGCGCCGAGTTGGCGTTGAAGAATCCGCCGCCGTTGGTGCCCAGATGCTTGATCGCGACCTGCGAGGCGGCCGGGCCGACCGCAATCACCTGTTCCTTCTGCGTCGCCTTCTCGGTCACGGGATTGCCCTTGTCGTCCTTCAACGGCTGGCCGGCGGCATCGAGCTTGGGATTGTCGTACTCGACCGATTCCACGAGCGGCACGGTCTGGTAGGCCGAAAAGCTCTGCACCACGCCCTGCGACACCAGGACCAGGGCGAGCACCAGGGAAATCGGCAGCAGGATGTAGAGCGTGCCGCGGGTCAGGTCCACCCAGAAGTTGCCTATCGTCTGCATGCTTTGGCGCGTGAAACCGCGGATCAGCGCGATCACCACCGCCATGCCCATCGCCGCGGAGACGAAGTTCTGCACCGTGAGCGCGAGCATCTGCGTCAGATAGCTCATGGTCGCTTCGCCGCCGTAGCCCTGCCAGTTGGTATTGGTGTTGAAGCTCACCGAGGTATTGAACGAGGAGTCGGGCGACACCGCGCCCATGCTGGCGGGATTGAACGGCAGGTAGTTCTGCAGCCGCTGCAGCGCGTAGGCCAGCAGCATGCCGAACAGGCTGAACCACAGCGTGGCCAGCGCATACTGGGTCCAACGCATCTCCTGTGCGGGATCGACGCCGCAGAGGCGGTAGATCAGGCGCTCGAACGGGGCGCCAATGCGGTTCAGAAGCGCTGGCTTGCCCTCGTAGATGTTCGCCATATACGCGCCCAGCGGCTTCGCCAGCGCGACGACGACGATGAGATAGAACGCGATTTGCAGATAGCCGTTGGCAGTCATCAGAATTTCTCCGGAAACAGCAAAGCGATGATCAGATAGACCAGAATCGCGAGGGCAAGCACCCCGCTCAGCAAATAGAGCCAGCTCATTGCGGCCTCCCCAGTTTTTCGAAGGCATAGACCAGCGCAACGCTCAACGCGAAAAACGCCACCGTCAGTCCGAGATATAAGAGATCGTCCATATTCACCCCCTGCGCGCCATTACAATTTGTCTAAAATATCCTTGAGCGGCCGCGCCATCGTGATAATCGTCAAGCAAAGCGCACGCGGCAGCGACCGAAATTCCGAAGCGAACTATAGGCAACGCGCTGTAAAAAAGGCGTAAAGAATGGCGCCGACGGTATAAACCCCGAGTAAACATCCGGCGCCGTTCAGGTCAAGAAGACAAACACGAATAGAATGAACACGCCGGCATACACGACGCCTACGAGACTGCCCGCATCGCCGACGGTCTGCCCGGCAGTGTCCTTGCCCGGCGCTGCCGCGTCATCGAGTACCCGGCGGTCCTGCCAGCCGACCATCGTCCAGTCATCCTCGTTGTAGTGCCGCATGTCACGGTTGTTGCGTGAAATAAGCTGATCCATGTTGGAACTCCTTAGCCGCCGATCCGCAGATCCCGCACCCGCGGAATCCGTGCGATCCGTCAAACTCATATGCGCAGAATAGGAAATGTGGCGTAAAAGAGGGGTAAAGATTTGCCCATCCAGGGTATAAAATGTGTAAGGACAGATGCGGCGCGTTCCGCCGGATCGGGTCACCTCGTTCGCCAAGGGCACCGAGGGCAGAGTGGAGATATAGTGAAACGCATATTGATTACCGGCGCAGCCGGAGCCATCGGCAAGGTGCTGCGCGCCGCATACAGGGGCAAATACCAGCTCCGGCTGTCCGACATCGCGCCGCTGGGCGAGGCGGCGCCGGGCGAGGAACTGGTGAATGCCGACATTGCCGACCTCGCGGCGTGCGAGCGCATGATGCAGGGCGTGGACTGCGTGGTGCACCTGGGGGGCAGGGCGGTCGAAGATGCATGGGAAGTGATCCTGCCCGCGAACATCGTCGGCTGCTACAACGTGTTCGAGGCGGCGCGGCGCGCGGGGGTGAAGCGCGTGATCTTCGCCAGCTCCAACCATGTGGTCGGCTTTCACCGGCGCGAGCGCTTCATCGACGACACGGTGCAGCCGCGGCCGGACACACGCTACGGCGTGTCCAAGGTGTTCGGCGAGGCGCTCGGGCGCCTGTACGCCGACAAGCACGGCCTGTCGGTCGCGTGCCTGCGCATCGGCACCTTCCGCAACCCCGACCGGCCGGACAACGCGCGCCAACTGCTCACCTGGATCAGCCACCGCGACATGGCGCAGCTGGTCGAGCGCTGCATCGACCATCCGGATTACCATTTCGCCGTGGTCTATGGCGTGTCGAACAACCTGCGCAGCCGCTGGGACAATACCAACGTCAAGTTTCTCGGCTACAAGCCCGAGGACGATGCCGAAATCTACGCCGCGGAGATCCTGGCGCGAGGCGAAGTGGAGAACGAAATCTCGGCGCAATTCCACGGCGGCTTTTTCACGCCGATGGAATTCGACGGCGACGCTTCGAAGATCGACTGAAAATTGTCGCTCGTCCGGGCGGTGATTCAAGGTCGTGAAGGTTAATATTGTCATTCCGAACGCAGTGAGGAATCTGCTTTTTGAACCGTGAAAAGCAGATTCCTCGGCCTTCGCCCCGAAGGAAGTCCCCTTGGGGGACGGCCTCGGAATGACAAATTGCGGAAGCGCGGTTTAAAAGGGCATCGGAAAAAATGACGACCAAGAAACAGGGTCTGCACAAGGGACTCACCAGCTACGGCGACAGCGAATTTTCGCTGTTTCTGCGCAAGGCTTTCATCAAGGGAGCCGGATACACCGACGACGCGCTCGACCGGCGCATCGTCGGCATCGTCGATACCGGCAGCGCGTTCAACCCCTGCCACGGCAACAGCGCGCAGCTGATCGAGGCAGTCAAGCGCGGCGTGATGCTCGCCGGCGGCCTGCCCATGGATTTCCCCGTCATCTCGATTCACGAAAGCTTCGCCTCGCCGACGTCTATGTTCCTGCGCAACCTGATGTCGATGGACGTCGAGGAAATGATCCGCGCCCAGCCGATGGACGCAGTGGTGCTGATCGGCGGCTGCGACAAGACCGTGCCGGCGCTGCTGATGGGCGCGGCATCCGCGGGCCTGCCGGCGATTACGCTGGTGACCGGTTCGATGCTCACCGGCTCGCACGACGGCGTGCGCGTCGGCGCCTGCACCGATTGCCGCCGTTACTGGGCGCGCTTTCGCGCCCAGGAGATCGACGCCGAGGAAGTCGCGCGGGTGAACAACCAGCTGGTGGCGAGCGTGGGCTTTTGCTCGGTGATGGGCACCGCCAGCACCATGGCCTGCGTCACCGAGGGGCTGGGCATGATGCTGCCGGGCGGGGCGTCGCCCCCCGCGGTGACCGCCGACCGCATCCGCATCGCCGAGCGCAGCGGCGCCACCGCGGTGGCGATGGCGAATTCGCAGCTGACACCAGCGCGCATCATGAGCGCCCCGGCGTTCGAAAATGCGCTGCGCGTGCTGCTCGCCATCGGCGGCTCCACCAACGGCATCATCCATCTCACCGCCATCGCCGGCCGCCTCGGCATCAAGCTCGACCTGGACCGCCTCGACGCCCTCGGGCGCGACACGCCGGTGCTAGTCGACCTCAAACCGTCGGGGTCGTACTACATGGAGGATTTCCACAAGGCGGGCGGCATGCCCGCGCTGCTGCGCGAACTGCGGCCGCTGTTGAATCTGGATGTGCTCACGGTCACCGGGCGCACCCTGGGCGAAGAACTCGATGGCGCCGTAGTCGCTTTTCCGCAGGATGTGATCCGACCGCGAGACTATCCGATCTATCCGCAGGGGGGCATCGCCGTGCTGCGCGGCAACCTCGCACCGAACGGAGCGCTGATCAAGCAATCGGCCGCCGACCCGAAGCTGTTCGAGCGCGAAGGCCGGGCGGTGGTGTTCGAGTCGCTGGACGATCTGGCGGCGCGCATCGATGCGCCCGACCTCGATGTGACGGCGGACGATTTCCTGGTGCTGCAGAACGCCGGGCCGAAAAGCGGCTACGCCATGCCCGAGGCCGGTTACCTGCCGATTCCGACGAAGTTGTCGCGCGCCGGCGTGAAGGACATGGTGCGCATATCCGATGCGCGCATGAGCGGCACCGCTTTCGGCACCATCGTCCTGCACGTGTCGCCCGAGGCCGCCATCGGGGGACCGCTCGCCCTGGTGAAGAACGGCGACCGCATCCGCCTGTCGGTGTCGCAGCGCAAGCTCGAACTGCTGGTCGACGACGCCGAACTGGCGCGGCGCCGCAGCGCGCACCGGCCGCGGCAGGTTCCGGCCGAGCGCGGCTACGCCAAGTTGTATATGCGCAGCGTGCTGCAGGCCGAAGACGGCTGCGATTTCGACTTCCTCAGAAAGGCCTGAGCGGAGAACATTTCCTCGCCCCGACTTGCGACCGAAGGAAGTCCCTGTGGGACGCGGAGCGTGCTAGCGTGAGGGGAAGTGCGGCGCACCCACGATTACCATCCAAACTGGAGCAAGCAACATGACCCAACGCATCACCGGAGTACTGTCCCCCGTCGTCACCCCGTTCAAGGCCGACTACAGCCCAGACAGCGAGCGCTTCGTGCGCCAGTGCAAGTGGCTGGTCGCGAACAACGTCGGGCTGGCGGTGTTCGGCACCAATTCCGAGGCCAACTCACTCGCCGCGGGTGAGCGCATGGAATTGCTGGAGAAGCTGGTGCAGGCCGGCATCGACCCGGCGCGCATGATGCCCGGCACCGGCTGCTGCGCGCTCACCGATTCGGTGCGCCTTACTGCGCATGCGGTGAAGCTCGGCTGCGCCGGCGCGCTGATGCTGCCGCCGTTCTACTACAAAGGCGTTTCCGACGAAGGCCTGTTCCGCAACTACGCCGAGATCGTCGAGCGCGTCGGAGACGCGCGCCTGCAGATCTACCTGTATCACATTCCGCAGGTGACACAGGTGCCGATCAGCATGAAGCTGATCGAGCGCCTGCTCAAGGCCTATCCGAAGAACATCGCCGGCACGAAGGATTCGTCCGGCGACTGGAACAACACCAAGGCGACGCTCGATGCCTTTGCCAAGGACGGCTTCGACGTATTTCCCGGCAGCGAAACCTTCCTGCTCGCCGGCATGCGCTCAGGCGGCAAGGGCTGCATCAGCGCCACCGCCAACGTCAACCCCGCGGCGATACACAATTTGTACGCCAAATGGCAATCGGCCGAAGCCGACAAGCTGCAGGCGGGCCTGGACCAGGTGCGCGGCGTATTCCAGAAATATCCCATGATCCCGGCGATGAAGCGCGCGATCGCGCACTGGAGCGGGCACGCCGACTGGGCCACGGTGCGTCCGCCCCTGGTGGAGGTGACGGCCGAACAGTCGAAGGCGCTCCTCGCCGATCTGGAACAGTGCGGCTTTTCGATGTCCGGTTTGAACGCCTGACGGCGCGGAATCGGCCGCGAGGACGCGCGCAGCATGGATCTCATCACCTGGCTTGTGCCACCGGGAGTCCTCGGCGACCCTCGAAAAGCCACGCGCCATAAAGGCATCGCGAAATCCCTGCTGGCCATTTCCGCGGTCACGTCGCTGATGTTGCTCGGAGACCTCCTTTTGCGCGGCAAGCTGCCGCTCGCCGAGTACGCCTTGTTCGCGGTGGGCATCTCCACGCCCATCTTGGGTGCGCTGCTGATTCGCGCAACGGCGGACATCACCCTGGGCCTAGTGATGACCAACATCGGAGGCATAGTTATCGTCGCGGTATGGGCCTTCTTCGCCGGCGGCATCACCTCGGTGGTGTTGCCGGTATTTCTCGCGAATATCTCCCTGCTGAGCACCTTCGGCAACATGGCCATCCTGCTGGTCATGGGGTCCACGCTGATGGCGGCGCTGGTGTTTCTGTACCTGGCCACATCGAAAGGCTGGCTCCCGCCGAGTTTCATGCCGGATTCGGCCACGCCCGAACTTATGCTGACGACCATGCTGGGTTCGGTCGGGCTGGTGGTGCTTGCGGGGGTGGTCGTGGCGCGTGAGCGCGCGAGCGCCAAGGCCCATTTGCGTGCCGCGCAGCATGCCGCCGAGCAATCGAGCCGCGCGAAATCGGTGTTCCTGGCGTCGATGAGCCATGAGCTTCGCACCCCATTGAGTGCAATCCTGGGGTACGCCGAAGTGCTCCATTCCGACGCGGCGAAACGGCTGGACGAGGAACAAATGAGGAGCGTCGGCCACATTTGGAACGCAGGACAATACCTGCTGAGCCTGGTGACGCAGGTGCTGGAAATGAGTCGCATCGAGGCCGGTGAGCTGAAGGTGAACATGGAGCCCGTTGGTGTGGAACAGATCATCGCGCCCTGCCTGCCGATGATCGAACTGGAGGCGCGAAAGAGAGGCATTGCCTTGGTCGACGAATGCGCCGGGCGTGCCGGACGGACTGTGTGGGCCGACCGCATACTCCTGAAGCAGGTGCTTCTGAATCTGCTGTCCAATGCGGTGAACTTCAATCGCGACGGGGGCACGGTCACGATATCGTGCCAGCCAGTCGGGGCCGACTATCTCCGCATCGCCATCGCCGACACCGGCGCCGGGATTGCGAGCGGCATGGAGGGCGAGTTGTTCGAGCCGTTTTCCCGCCTGGGAGTGGAAACCGGGGCGATCCGGGGGGTCGGTCTCGGGCTCGTGATAGCCAAACGGATGACCGAACGGATGCGGGGGCGTATCGGCTACGAGTCCACCGTAGGCCTGGGCAGCACTTTCTGGGTGGAACTGCCGCTGGCCGAGGCGCACGCCGCAGGCGTCGCGCCGTTGATCTGAATCACTGGGTCTGCATCGTCGGCGTGGTCTTGGCGCTGCAACAACTTACAGGACCTTCGCGCCCTTTTCCACGAGCAGCGCGCGCAGGATAGCCCGGTGGCAGTGCGACTCGTCCTCGCAGTAGCAACCGACGGAGAAGTTCGCGTGATGCGAAAGCGTCGCGAGCAGGTCCAGCGTCCGGCTGTTTTCCGGGCTTGCCATCTCGGCGCGGTATTTCTTCAGGAAGGCGAGCCACTCGCGCGTAGTCGTGGCCGCCTGCCCGGCCTTCATGGTCTCGACGCTGGGCGCGAGGTTCGGAAACCACACGTCGTACCAGTTCCGAGAGGCAAAGGCGGTCTTGGGCACTCCTCGCGGCGGCCGGCGGACGGTGCCGATCCGGGTCCCTTCGCCTTCGACCCTCTGGCTGCCCAGCCTGACTACGCGTACGGCCATTGAATTCTCCCGGGGATGCGTCCGAGCTCCGCGAAGCATGCCGTGTCAGGCGGCGTACATCGGCTTGTCGTCGTTGAGGCGCAGCCAGCCCTTCACGATGCGGTAAATGATCCAGACACCATTGGCGGCGAGAACCAGCCAGCCGACGAGTATGATCAAGCTTATCGCGCCCAATACGCCCCAGAGCAGCCCGAACCAGAATGTCCGGATCTGCCAGCGGAAATGACTCTCCAGAAAGGTACCGGCGACGTCTTCCTTCTTCACGTAGTTCATGACGATGGCGACGATGGCGGTAATGCCGATCACAAACGACGCGGCATACAGCGCGTAGATGATGGCGGTGAGCGTCTTTGCGGATTTGATATTGTCGACTGGTGCTGCGTTTTCCATTGTGGTTCCCCTTTTGCATTTGCGGAAACTCAGAGGTGCCGCCACCCGCCTGACACGAAGCTGGCCCTCTTACAGGGGTCATACGTGGGTCTCGAAACGCGGCCAAGCCGGTTCAGAGTACGCCTAATCCATCGAGCGCTCAACCGCTCCGGCCTAAACCGGCAGCCAGAGCCTGCTGCGCTGGTGCGCCGCAGCAAACGATGCCGGCTCACTGCGCCTATACTAGGCGCCGCGACAACGTACAAAATCAAACCTTGAAGGAGGATGGACGATGATGAACATGAATCTGCGCGTTTTGGTTGCGGCGGTAAGCTTGGCTGTGCTCGCAGGCTGTGCCGGCATGGGGCAATCGGGAGGCAAGCGCGAATTGATGATCGTCGGCAACGACGAGAAGGTGACCTGGGATGCGGAAGGCAAGGGTGTGAATCTGCCGCCCGGCAAGGATACGGTGTCGGTGATCGACATCGGCACCGATCCGCTTGCGCCGAAGATCATCGCCAACCTGCCGCTGATGAATTCGATTTTCGGGCCGCCGGTGAATCTGGCGATCACCCCGGACGAGGGCCTCGCGCTGGTGGCCAACTCGATGGACTGGGTCAAGGACGGCGCGGGCTGGAAGCCGGTGCCGGACAACAAGCTCTATGTCATCGACCTGACGGCGAATCCGCCGAAGCTGATCGACACCGTGGCGGTCGGCAAGCAGCCCTCGGGCATGTCGATCAACCGCGCCGGGAATCTCGCGCTGATCGCCAACCGCGCCGACAACTCGGTCAGCGTGCTGCGCATCGCGGGCAAGAAGGTCACGCTGATCGACACCGTTGCCATAGGCGAGCAGGTGGCGCACGTGGTGTTCAACCCGGACGGCAAGCGCGCAATGGCGGGGAAATTTCCGGGCCACAAACTCGCGCTGCTCGAAGTGAACGGCGAGATGGTCACCTATACCAAGCAGGACATACCGGTGGGATTGTGGCCTTACAATTTCGACATTACCCCGGATGGCAAGCTCGCGATCAGCGCGGACAACGGCAACGCCGGTGCGGCGGACGGCCATTTGGATACGGTGACGGTGATCGATCTGGAGGCGAACCCGGCGCGCGTGATCGACAAGGTGGTGATAGGCGATGGTCCCGAAGGTTTCGCCATCAGCCCGACCGGCAAGCTCGCGGTGGCGCTGCTGTTGAAGGGGACCAATTCCGCCAAGTCCGCGTGGTTCTATAACCGCAATGCGACGGTCGTCGCCCTGAAGATCGACGGCAAGAAGGTGACGCGCAGCAACGAAGTGGAAGTGCGCGGACTGCCCGAGGGCGTGGTGTTCAGCAACGACGGGCGCTATATCTATGTCGGCAACTTCATCGACAGCGACATCTCGATCCTGCGCGTGGACGGCGACCAGATTGTGAACACGGGCAAGTCGCTGGCGCTGCCCGGCCACCCAGCGTCGATGCGCGGGCGCACGCGCTAGACCGAGCGCAAACCCCGCCGGTTGCCCGGAGCGCCAGGAAGGACGGGGCTTCCAGCCCGCCCGACCTGCGCGCCCGTCAACGGCTGACCCGGTTCCGCCCGGTTTCCTTCGCGCGGTACAGCGCCTTGTCGGCGGCGCGCACGACCTCGGCGGGTGTCGAGCGCGCGTCCTCCGGCTCGGCGATGCCGATGCTCACCGTCACCGACAGCGTCTTGTCGGGCGAGCGCAGGTGGCGCAGTTTGGTTCCGGCATCCGGGTCTTTCGGCCGGTCTTCGCTGCGCACCGCCATCTGGTAGGCGGCGATGTCCGCGCGAATCTTGTCGACGTGCGGCAGGGCCTCCTCCAGCCTGCGGCCGTCGAACACCAGGCAAAATTCCTCGCCGCCGTAGCGATATGCAGTGCCATCGCCGTCGATTTCGGCGAGCCGCGCGGCCACCAGCTTCAGCACCTGGTCGCCTATGTCGTGGCCATGGCTATCGTTGAACTTCTTGAAGTGGTCCACATCCACCATCCCTATGGCGTGCACCGGGCCGAGCCCGTGCAACCGTTCCTCCAGCGCGCGGCGGCTGGGCAGGCCGGTCAGCTCGTCGCGGAACGCGAGGCGGTGCGACTCCTGCAACAGCGACACCAGCATGATCGCCCCGGCAGCAGCCATGAATGCGTTGAACGCGGAAGCCGCGGCCGCCCACTCGCAGGCGATGAAAAAGGCCAGGAGGGTCCCCGCCAGGCCGGTGTCCAGCGGCCGCGTATGCGTCCGCGGCGGTCTAGGCCACGCCCGCCAGACTGCGGCGATTAGCGCCGCGGCGAACAGCAGTCGCCCCGCGAGGGGCGTCGGCGGCGAGCGGAACAGCCAGTGCTCGAGCAGGTCCTGCCACACTGTGCCCGACAGGCTGCTGCGGCCGGCGCTCGCGATCCAGGCGACGACCAGGATTTCCACCACGGCCAGCATGAGCCAGCGGTAATTGAAATGGTGGGATACGCCGCGCTCGGGGAGGAGCAGCGCGAGCAGAATGTTGAGCGGGACCAGGACGGCGATTGCAGTGTATACGGCGCGCGCGGCGAAACTGGCGGCGCCGAATTCGAGCGCGATGCCATAGCCGGCAAAGGCGGCGAGCAGCGAGGCGAGCGCGATGAACGCGCGGCCGCGATTGAACCACACCCCCATGCCCGTTCCCAGCAGCAACACCACATAGGGGCCCAGCGTCTTCAGGCCGGAGAGGGAAGGCGGCAGTGCCGGGCCGGTCAGCAGCGCGAGCATGGCGGCCAGCAGGAACGCGGCCGGCGCGAGTGCGGGCCCAATGGCGCGGAGGGGCGAAAGACTCAACGGCGCGGTCGGCCTGCGGCTTCGAACGTGCGGATACTCACCATCATGCCCCTTCCTGCCGATCGTTGAGTGCTTGTTCTGCGCGACATGGTACACCGCCGGCGCGATCGCAGGAACATTGCTGATTGCACCGATGCTGATTCAGCGGCCGTTTCGCCAATTCTGAAACGGCCGCTCAGGAGACTCGCCGCGCGTGCATGCGCACGCCCAGCGCGGCGAGTTCATTCAGGAGCAGAGCTGCGATCACCAGTGCGCCGCCGGCCAGCGTGGCGACAGCCGGCGCTTCGCCCGCGCCCAGCCAGGCCCACAGCGGGCCCAGCACGACTTCGAGCAGGGCGAGCAGCGCGATCTCGGGCGCCGACAGATGCGGGCTCGCGCGCACCATCAGCATGCAGGGCAAGCCGAGCTGCAGGCAGCCGAGCACGGCGAGCAGCACGAGGTCGTGCGCGTTCGCGCTGAAAGGCAAAGCGTAGGGCAGGGTGACGGCGGCGGAAAACGCGGCTCCCAGCAGCACTGCCGGGATCAGGTCCACCGAACGGCCGGCGTGCTTGAGCGTGACCAGGTTCACCGCTGCGGCCATGGGGACGGCGAGCGCGATTAGCATTCCGGCGAGGTGGCGCGGCTCGCCGGCGGTGTAGCCCGAACCGAACATCCACAGCA
>Ga0182021_10010229_pt1 | contig 11128 bp, 8 predicted proteins | sample 612E3MmetaG_FD_120493 | JGI IMG/M metagenome (GOLD analysis project Ga0182021, IMG submission 120493) | Permafrost microbial communities from Stordalen Mire, Sweden - 612E3M metaG (Illumina Assembly) | ecosystem: Environmental > Terrestrial > Soil > Wetlands > Permafrost | place: Sweden...
ATTCCGCTTCGACTTCGGCATTAAAAGCTCGGCCCTGGACCGCCTTATCGCCTCGGCCTACCGCATGATGGGGCTCGTCTCCTTCTTCACCGTGGGAAGCGACGAGGTCAAGGCCTGGACGGTCGGCGAAGGCACCGCCGCGGTTCGCGCGGCCGGGGTCATCCACTCCGACATCGAACGGGGATTCATCCGGGCCGAGGTCGTGTCCTATGAGCATTTCGCCGACCACGGCAATATCGCCCGCTGCCGCACGGAAGGGACGCTCCGCCTGGAAGGGAAGGAATATCCCGTCCGCGACGGCGACATCATCAACTTCCGTTTCGCCGTCTGACGCCCGACCGGGCGTCCTTCCATTTGACTTCCCCGGGCCAAGGCTTTTATAAATGGCCCATGAGAAAAACGATCCTCTTCGTTGCCGCCGGATTGCTCATCGGTTCCGCCGCCGCTTCTCAAATGCCCGCTCCGGAAGTCCTGATCCAGGGCCGCTATTTAGCCAAGAAAACATACACCGCCCGGCCTCTGCCGGGATTCGCTGAAACCCGGGCCCTGCTTCCGTCGCCGCGGTTTGACGACCATCCCGGATATGTGGATATGTATTGGAAAGCCTGGGAACTGGCTTTTCGCAATTTCCACGAACCCGCCCCCGGCACCGGATTCGTTTCCCAGTTCATCGACGCCGCTTTCAACGAAAACATCTTCGCCTGGGACACCTGTTTCATGACCTTGTTCTGCAACACCGCCCACCCCCTGGTCCCCGGCATCGCCTCACTGGATAATTTCTATGCCCGTCAATACGAAGACGGCGAGATCTGTCGGGAGATCGTCCGGAAAACAGGCGTCGATTTTAAAGCCTGGATCAATCCCGGGAAGCCCTTTTACAGCACGTGGGGTTTCAACATCGATTCCCCGCCGCCTCCCGTGACGATCACTTACGTCGGGCGTGAGGCTCCCAAGGTCCCTTCGCGCGTGACCCTGGACGGTCTGGATCACCCCCTTTTCGCCTGGGCGGAAATGATCAGTTTTAGGACGACGGGAGACAAGGACCGACTCCGGCTGGTCTATGAACCCCTGGTCCGTTTCCATCGCGCCCTCCGGGAATACCTCCGCCAGGGCAACGGCCTTTATATGACCGACTGGGCCAGCATGGACAACTCTCCCCGAAACCCCTATCTAACGGGCGGCGGATGCGCCATCGATACGTCCTGCGAGATGGTCCTCGTCGCCCGGGAAATGGCATCCATGGCCCTCCTCATCGGAAGACCGGATGAGGCCCGCGCGTTCGAAAGCGAGGCCGACTCTCTGACTGCGCGAATCAACGGCCTGATGTGGGACCCGGAAAAGAAGTTTTATTACGATCTGACCGTGGACGGGAAACGGGCTCCGATCAAAACCATCGCCGGGTTCTGGGCGCTCGTGTCCGGCGCGGCAACGGGAGAAAGAGCGGCCGCTTTGGCCGCCGAGCTGGACAATCCCCAAACGTTCGGCCGGCTCCATCCCGTCCCCACCTGCGCGGCCGACCAGCCGCTCTATAATCCCAAGGGCGAATATTGGCGCGGCTCGGTCTGGGCTCCGACAACGACCATGGTCATTCGCGGTCTGGAGAAATCCGGCCGCGCCGGGAAGGCCCGATCAATCGCCTGCCGCGATCTCGATCTCACCTATCAGGTTTTCCAAAAGACCGGAACGGTCTGGGAGAACTACGCCCCTGATGCGGTCGAGCCGGGCAACCAGGCCCAAAAGGACTTCGTCGGCTGGAGCGGAATCAGTCCGATCCTCTATCTGTTCGAATACGGGCTGGGCCTTAAGCCCGATGCCGTCCGCAATGAGCTCAACTGGGACATTCAGGCGCGCGGAGCGCTGGGCTGCGAACGGTATCGTTTCAACGGCCATGTCGCCGATCTGGTCGCGGAGCCTTCGGCCGAAGGGACCGGCTGGGTCCTGTCGGTCCGCTCGGATGGAGAATTCACCCTCAAGGCCAAGGCGGCGGGAGTGGAAAAAGCCTTCTCCGTCCGCAAAGGGGCCAACCGATTTGTTCTCGGCTAACGCCCGGCCACCGCTCAGAACAACTGGCCGAAATTGAAATAGACCCCCGTTGAGTCCGTGCCCAGCCCGACATCCAGCCGGACGATGAACGTTTTCATGGCCAAACGCAGTCCGAACGTCGGATTGGAGGCCCAACCCTTGAAATCGAAGCGGCGCAGGGAAGGCCAGACCTTGCCGGTATCCCAGCCCACGACGCCCCCCAGCCGCCAGACGAGGGGAAAGCGGATCTCGGCGTTGAGTAGAAGATAGGACTTGTCCAGATAGCGGTCCTGGGGCGAACCCCGCAACGTCTGGTTGCCGCCCAGGGGGAGAAGCGCCTGGACGGGCAGATTGTTGCCGAACAGGCTTTGTCCTCCGAAGCGCAGGGCGAATACGGTTTTGGGCTGGAACAACACGGCATAATACTGGAGCCATCCGCCCAGTCTCTGGAAATGGACGTTTGTCCCTTCAAGTCGGGGGGCCGTCTCGGCTTCGGCTTGGGCGACGAAGCCTTCCGAAGGGTTGATGTAGCTGTCGCGGCTGTCGTAACGCAGCACGGCGAAGAGGCTGGCGTATCGGGCAGTCCCGGTGTTCAGGTCCGGCGGCTGGCGGGCCAGGACGCTGCCGTCCGCGAAATGCGAGTTCGACACCGATTTGTAGCGCAGGCCCAATTGGGCGACCAGGCGCCCGGTCAAACCACGGCTCACGGTCAGCGAGAGGTCGACCGGCTCGCGCATATAGGTTTCGCGGTCGCTCCAGCGCGTGCCGTTCCCGACGCCGAAAAAGTTGTTGCTGATCATTTTGTCGTAATCGATCGTCAGGTCCAGAGCCCAGGGATAGATCTTTCCCTGGCGGGACTCAAAATCGGGCAGGGAAAAAACGAATCGATACCAGCGCTCGCCCTTGGTGCTGTTGAACAGGGTGATGTCGAACGACTCCGCGAGTCCGAGGGGATTCAGGAGGAACGATTTCAACCCGTAGCCGAACCCGATGTCTGTGTCCCACATGGCGATGGGCAGGAATTCGGGGGTGAAACGGGCCGGACGGACGACCGTGCCGGGCTCCCGGGGCGCCGCGGCCGCCGCCCGGGCCTGGTCCACGTCGGCGGTGATCCCGAAGTGATCGGAGGCATAGACGCCGTTTTGCGGTTTGTCGATGGCCGGCGACGCCGACAGTGCGTCCTCCTCCCGGAATAAATGATTCAGAAGGATGAAATCGATCCGTTGGGGGATTGTGTTGGACAGGGCGTCCAGGAGGTCATAGCCTTCCAGTTTCTCCCCGGAGGCGTCGACCGGCCGGCTGGAATAGGCGATGTTGTCGTTGCGCGCCGGGTCCCAGGACAGAATGGGCAGGGGGGCGCTTCCGGCCGGGCGTTTGCGGACCGCGTCCAGGGTATCGATCAGATTGGAAGAGGCCAGAAAATTCCGGTATTGTGCGGAATCTTCGCCGACGTTGAAATCGCCCCCGACGATGACCGGGATGTCCGCGGCCAAGGTGCCCAGATCTTTGATCAAAGATCTCATTTCCTCGGCCCGCCTTTGCGTCCGCTCCTTCATTTGGACCAAGGCCCGGTCGAACTCGGCGTCGGTCAAAACCCTCCCGTCGGGAAGGTCGCGCAATTTCCTCAGGGCGGCCTCATCGTCGGGAGGGGAAGAGACGAAATGGACGTTCACCAGGGTGACCGGTGTCGTCCCGACGATGATTTTTCCGGCCAGGGCGAAGATGGCCTCGCTGAAGTGGATCGTCAGGGTGTCGCCGAAGAACCCGAAGGGGCCGGAGAGCTTCCAATCGTCCTGGCGGCGGAGGCCGAGGCCGGGCTTGGCCAATATGGCGTTGCCCTCCTTGAGGTTAAAGGGGAGCCCGAGCGGGCCGAGCTTGATCCCCCCGTTCACAACCTGGTGGATTTCATCCATTCCCAGAGCGGACGCCAGGCGGCGGGCATAAGTCCCGGCGAAGTTGGCTTCCTGCACGAAGATGACGTCGGGATCGAGGGCCTTGGCCTGGGCCGCGAACGCGGCGAAGCGGGCCTCGCGCCGGGCGGTGGGCTCGTATTCGCCGAACTTGGCGAAGCCGACGTAATCCAATCCGGACCAGACGTTAAACGTCAGGACGCGCAACCGCGGCGTGTCCGCCGTGTATCCGGCCGCGGCCAAAGAAAAAACCAAGGCGGCCAGCGCTGCCGCCCTTCGCGTGCGCAGGGTTTTTTTCATGCGATTTGCATCCTCCTGAACACGCCTAATTTAAAGCACGACGGCGGCCAAGTCGTCAAGCGATTGTCAAGATTGAGTGAAATTTCCGAGGTCCGGATTTGACATGCGGGAAGGCTTGGCATAACAATAAGTTATTGGATCCGAATCCAAGACGGAAAGAGGGAAATCGCTCGCTGGTTTCGGTCAGATGAGCAGGAGGGGGTTGATCGGATTTGAATGAAACCCTGACGGCTGGCGGCAAAAAGGCCCGGAGTGGAATTCCGGCCTGGGCGGTGGCTGTCTTCCTTCTTCTCTCCCTCGGCATCGGCACGGCCGGCCTCTATTTTTATTCGGCCCAGAAAAAGCTCCGAACAGCGGATTTCGCCAAACAATTGGGCGCCGTCGCCGATCTGAAAATCCAACAAATCCGGAACTGGCGCCGGGAGCGGCTGGGTGACGCCTTGGCTGTAAACCGGAATCCCTGGCTTTTTTCCACCCTCGAATTGCTCCAGGCGCGCCCCAAACCGGGAACCCCGAGCCAAGGGTTCCGCGACTGGCTCGACGGATTTCGGCAAGGATACGGCTATCGGAACATTGATATTTTCGGAGCGCAAGGGGAAATCATCTTCCGGATGGGACCGGATTCCGCGGAGGATCTGCCCGCGAGCGTCCGCCTGAGGGTCGCCGAAGCCCTCCGCACCGGTCAGCCCGCTTTGATCGACCTCTACTTTTCCGATAAAACGGGCCTTTCCGGTATGGACGTCCTGGCGCCCGTATTGGGTTCGGTGGGGACAGGGCGCCCCGTCGGGGTCATCGTTTTCCATATCGATCCCGAGGATTTTCTCTTTCCCCTCATCCAGACGTGGCCGATGCCGAGCGCTTCGGCCGAGACCTTGCTGGTCCGACTCGAAGGCGACGACGTTCTTTATTTAAACGAGCTGCGGCACCGCAAAGGCACGGCCGGTCGGTTGCGGTTCCCTCTATCGAAAACGGGGCTCCCCGCAGCGGCAGCGGTGCGAGGTTTCAGTGGAGTGATGGAGGGGACGGATTACCGTGGAATCACCATTCTAGCCGCTTCCCGAAGTATTCCCGATTCACCCTGGTTCCTCGTAGCCAAAGTCGATCTCGAAGAGATCCTTCTTCCGATCCGCTTCGAGAGCCGGATTCTGCTTCTGCTTTGCCTGGCCCTGATCGCGACCGTCGGCGGGGCCACCGGATATTTCATCCGCCGCGAACAGGTCGTATCGCTTCGCCAGACGGTGGACAACAAGGCCCGGGCCGAAAAAGCGCTGAGGGAAAGTCAGGAGAAATTCCAGTACATTTTTGAATATTCTCCCGTCGGGAAATCACTCACCCTCCCCAGCGGCGAAATCCAGGTGAATAAGGCCTTTCAGGATATGCTGGGCTATTCCAAGGAGGAGCTGGAAAACAAGAAATGGCAGGAGATCAGCTTTCCGGGCGATATCGAAGCGACCCAGCGCATGCTCGACGGCCTGCTGCAAGGCCAAGAGAGGTCCGTCCGCTTCCAGAAACGATACGTCCACAAGTCGGGCCGCATCGTCTGGACGGACGTCCAATCATCGTTGCGCCGCGATGCGGATGGCCGACCGCTTTATTTCATGACCGCGATAAGCGACATCACCGAGCGAAAACAAGCCGAGGAGGAGATCCTTAGTCTCAACGCGGAACTCGATGAACGCGTCCGGAACCGCACCGCCCGGCTCGAGGAAGCCAACCGGGAGCTGGAAGCCTTCAGCTACTCGGTCTCCCACGATCTGCGGGCACCCCTGCGGATCATCGACGGCTTCAGCCAGGCGCTCCTGGAGGACTGCGGGGACCGAATCGATGAGGAGGGCCGGAGCCATCTCGATCGCATCCGTTCCAACGCCCAGTTCATGGGTCATCTCATCGACGACATGCTCAAGCTGGCCCGGGTCAGCAAGACGGAAATCCAAGCCGAGAACGTCGATCTCAGCGGATTGGCCCGGCAATCCGCCGCGGACATCGCCCGGGCCTATCCGAAGCATCCCCTCGATGTGATCATCGCCGCTGGACTATTCGCCCGCAGCGACCCTCGACTGCTGCGGGCGGTTCTCGACAACCTCTTCGACAACGCCTGGAAATTCACGGCCGTGACCCCCCGGCCGCGCGTGGAGTTCGGGGCCGAATCCGGCGGGAAGGGGCCCGCTTATTTCGTCCGCGACAACGGCATCGGTTTCGACATGACCTACGTCGGCAAGCTCTTCGGCGCCTTCCAACGCCTGCACGATCGGAGCGAATTTCCCGGGACGGGGATCGGCCTGGCCACTGTCCAGCGCATCATCCGCCGGCTGGGCGGGCGGGTCTGGGCCGAGGGCCGGGAAGGACTGGGGGCGACGTTTTTCTTCACCCTGAACGAACCGGAAAGGAGGATCGGATGAAAGTGCCCGACGACAAAATCATCCTGCTAGTCGAGGACAATGCCGACGACGTCCAGCTGACCTTGCGTTCCCTGCGCAAGAACAACATCCTCAATGAGGTGATCGTGGCCCGGGACGGCGTCGAGGCCCTCGATTACCTGTTCGGGCGGGGCGCCTACGCCGAACGGGACCTCAATTGCCTTCCCGTGGTCGTCCTGCTCGACATCAAGCTGCCCAAGATCGACGGGATCGAGGTCCTGCGCCAGTTGCGCCAGGATGAGCGGACGAGACTGTTGCCGGTTGTCATTCTGACCTCCTCCAAGGAGGACAGTGACCTCATGAACGGATACCGCCTGGGGCCAACAGCTACGTGCGCAAGCCGGTCGATTTCGTCCAGTTCAACGAAGCCATCAGGCACCTCGGGTTGTACTGGTTGCTCTGGAACGAAGCGCCTCCGCTGCCCAAGAAATAGACCGCCATGGCCGATCCGATACGCATTCTCCTGGTCGAAGATTCCGAAAGCGACGCCCTGCTCCTCGTCCGCCGGTTGAAAACAGACGGGTTCGGGCCCGATTGGGAGCGGGTCGAGGACGCTCCCGCTTTCCGGGCGGCGCTTCTCCGCGGAGGATGGGACCTGATACTGGCCGATTACGCCCTGCCCCTCTTCAGCGGCATGGAGGCGCTTAGGATTTTCTCCGAATCCGGATTGGAGATCCCCTTCATCATCGTCTCCGGCACCATCGGGGAGGATGACGCCATCGAGGCCATGAAGGCCGGCGCGGCCGATTATTTCATGAAAGACCGCCTGGCCCGGCTGGCGCCCTCGATCCGCCAGGCCCTGGCGGCATCCTGCGCGCGGCGGGAGAAGAAGCGCACCGACGAAGCCCTGCGGGAATCGCTTCTGAACTGGTCCCGCACGTTCGAGGCCATCACCGACAGCATCTGCCTTCTCGACGCCGAAGGCCGGATGCTGCAATGCAATGGGGCCCACTTGCGTTTCCTGGGGAAATCAGGCGTCGACGTCATCGGACAGCCCTGCTATGCTCTGGTCCATGGGACGGACCGGTTCCAGCCCCATTGCCCTTTCCAGAGGATGTTGAAGTCCCGAGCCCATGAGGAGGAGGAAATCGCCTCGGGGGACAAGTGGCTCTATGTGGCCGTGGACCCCATCCTGGACGAAAACGGCAAGCTCCGCGGCGCCGTCCACATCATGGCCGACATCACCCAGCGGAAGCGGGCGGAGGAAGCCGTCAAGGCCTCCTTGGCCGAGAAGGAAGTGCTGCTGCGGGAGATCCATCACCGGGTCAAGAACAACATGCAGGTCATGATCAGCCTGCTCAACCTTCAGGCCCAAGCCATCCGCGAACCGGCGGTGGTGAGCCTGCTCAAGGAAAGCCAGAACCGCATCCGCACCATGGCCATCGTCCATGAGAAGCTTTACCGCTCCAGTGATCTGTCGAGCGTCGATTTTTCCGATTATATCGGGAGCCTGTCCGTGCATCTCTTCCAGTTTTTTTCCGTCGAGCCGAACCGCATCCGCTTGCGCCAGGAAACGGAGGCCATCTCCCTGGACATCAGCAACGCCATCCCCTGCGGCCTGATCCTGAACGAACTCATCTCTAATTCCCTGAAATACGCTTTTCCGAACGGCCGCAGCGGCGAGATCACGGTCGGGTTCCACCGCCGGCCGGACGCGCTCCTGGAAATCTTCGTCCGCGACAACGGCGTCGGCCTCCCGGCCGGCCTGGATTTCCGTCAAACCCAATCGCTCGGCCTGCAGCTGGTGAATCTGCTGGCCGGCCAAATCGACGGGACGCTGGAAATGCACGGCGAGGGAGGGGTGGAGTTTCGAGTCATCTTTCCGGAATTGAAGCCAAAGCCGCGGGCCTGATCCGGCGGATCCCGTCAGCGGATCTTGGATTCCTCGACCATCCGCAGAAAAAGACGCGTGTTCAAGTGGCAGAGGGCGCAGGCCAATGCGTCGGCGGCGTCTTCACCCATGGCCGCGTCTTCGATTCCGAGCAGGGTCCGGATCATCGCGCCGACCTGTTCTTTTTCCGCCTGCCCGTAGCCGGTAACGGCTTTTTTTATTTCCAGAGGGGAATACTCGAACAAGGACAGGGAAGCCTCGGCCACGGCGATGAGCACCGCGCCGCGGACCTGCCCGAGGATGAGGGCGGTTTTTATGTTTTTGGCCAAAAAAGGATTTTCGACGGCGATCTCGTCCGGCCGGTGCAGGGCGATCAGGGAGGAGATGCCGGATTTGATGGCCAGCAACCTGGCCGGCAAAGCGGCTTTGGCCGGGGGCTTGACGGCTCCGTAGGCCAGGACCGTGGTGACGCCTCCTCTGGATTCGATCAGTCCGTAGCCGGTGGCCCGGCTGCTGGGATCGATCCCGAGGACCCGCATCGGAGCGGCGTCAGGCGCTTTCGTAGGCGGCGATCTCCTTCTCGTCGATGTCGAAGTTGGCCGCGACGGTCTGGACATCGTCGTGGTCCTCGAGCTCCTCGACGAGCTTGAGCGCCTGCTGGGCCTGTTTGCCTTCAAGCTTGGTATAATCTTGGGGGATATAGCCGACGTTGGAATCGGCGATCTCGATCCCGGCGATCTTGATGGCTTCGGAGATGGCTTCGTATTTGTCCGCGGTGGTGATGATCTCCCAGGTGTCGCCGTCGTCCTTGATGTCCTCGGCGCCGGCGTTCAGGGCGACGTCCATGAGCTTGTCCTCGGCGGCCTTGTCCTTGTCGATGTCGATGTAGCCGCCCCGTTTGAAGCGGAAGGCCACACATCCTTGGGTGCCGATCAGGCCGCCGTTCTTGGCGAAGATGTGGCGGATCTCGGAGACGGTGCGGTTCTTGTTGTCGGTCAAGCCAGTGATGTAGATGGCCACTCCGCCGGGGCCGTAGCCCTCGTAGATTACTTCCTCATACATGGCGCCATCGAGCTGGCCCGTGCCTTTAAGGACGGCCCGCTTGACGTTGTCGGCGGGCATGTTGGCGTTTTTGGCGTCCTGGATGGCTTTGCGCAGGCGGGGGTTTTTGTCGGGATCGCCGCCGCCGGCGCGCGCGGCCACCGAAATCTCGCGGATGATCTTGGTAAAGATCTTGCCGCGCTTGGCGTCCGCGGCGCCCTTTTTATGTTTAATCGACGACCATTTGGAATGTCCGGACATATAAGCTCCTTCGGGGAATATAAGTTGAAAAAAAATATTACCACAAACAGAGCGTCCTGGCAATTAATTCGACGGCTAACTTGCGCATTCCAGAACGATTAAGCCCGCGCCGGCCTAGCGGCGATCGGCCTTGCCGACGGCCCCGGCTTGGCCGGCCGGAGGCCCGCCGCCTCCGTCTGCGCCGATCCGTTCCATATCCAGCGTCCGGAAGTTCAACCCGCGGAAAGGATCGGTTTCGTGGGAGACGAGGACGGCCGAGGCTCCTTCAGAGAGGCGTCGGGCGAGCCAGGTCAGGATCGTTCCGCGCATCGACCGGTCCATGGCGTCGAGGGGTTCGTCCAGGAGAAGATGGGACGGCCGTCCGATGAAGGCCGCGGCGAAGGTGGCTCGGCGTTTCTGGCCCAGCGACAGCTCCCGGATCGAGCGCCCGCCCAGACCGTCCAGGCCGCACGCCGCGAGCGCCTCGGCGGCGGTCCGCCGCGGCTCTCCGCGCAGGCGGGCGACGAGGGCCAGGATGTCGCGGATCGCGGCGTACGGCGTCAGGTCGGCCTGTTCGGGAACATAGGCCAGAGTGCATCGGGCGGCCGCTTCAGATGTCCAGAGATCGAGACCGTCGATGAGGACGCGGCCCGTGTCGGGCGGCTCGACTCCGGCGGCGAGCTTCAGCAGAGTGCTCTTGCCCGATCCGTTGGAGCCGAGGACCAGCGTGAGGCCCGGGCCGATTTCGAGATCAAGAGCGCGGATCACGGGCCTGCCGGGTTGGTAGGCAAAAGAGACCTTATCGAAACGTATCATGCTGCACTTCCAGTGAAAGGATCTGCCGCGGCCGTGAAACGCAACTCCAGCCAGCGGCCGGCTTTCAGGGATCGCTCACGGCGGGCCGCGGCCCGGGCGGCGATCGCGGCGCCGGGAAGCAGGAGGGCGGCTGTCCAGGGCCACAGGGCCGTCAGGGCGGCGCACATCAGCCCTTCCAGGGCGAAGGGCAGGATCGGGCTGCGCGGAGAATCGGGTGCGGGGCGCAGGGCCGCGGCGGCCCGGAACGACAGGTAGGGCAGCGCGGCGACGGTCGCGGCTACGGAGCCTAGATCGAGGAGCGCCGCGGCCGGCAGGACGGGCAGGGCTAGAGCGCCGAAGAAAAGCGCATCGGCGGCGGCCCGGCGGAAGGAGGAAACGGGCAGCGATCGACCCCAGACCCAAGGCGGCCTCCTCCGGAGGGAAAGCGCGGCCGCGGAAGCGAGAAGCGCGGCGACCGCAGCGATGCCGCCGAAGCGCGCGGCAGCGGCGGCTACCCGGCCGGACAGGGTATTGTTGACCCTCAGCACCTCGATCATTCCGAGGACGACCGC
>Ga0182021_10010230_pt1 | contig 11128 bp, 8 predicted proteins | sample 612E3MmetaG_FD_120493 | JGI IMG/M metagenome (GOLD analysis project Ga0182021, IMG submission 120493) | Permafrost microbial communities from Stordalen Mire, Sweden - 612E3M metaG (Illumina Assembly) | ecosystem: Environmental > Terrestrial > Soil > Wetlands > Permafrost | place: Sweden...
ATTTCATCGATCACTAACATACCCAAACGGTCACATGCATCAAGCAATGCCGGTGAAGGAGGATTGTGGCTGGTCCTTATTGCATTGAATCCTGCATTCTTCAATACCTCAATTTTGCGCTCCTCAGCACGGTCGATAGAAGCTGTACCAAGAGGTCCGTTGTCGAGATGGTAGCAACCACCAATCATTTCAACCGATTTACCATTGATAGTTAAACCGTTCTGTGCATCAATTTTTATATTGCGAATACCAAACAGAGTTCCCTCGTTATCAACTACTACTCCATCTATCAATACAGATACCTTTGCCTGATAAAGGTTGGGCTCACCTATTGACCAGAGAGCTGGTTTCTCTACCGGGACATTTTGTATTAATTCTATCGACTGACCAGGTGTCAGTGAAGAATTACTATTGGCCGATCCGGCCAGCTTACCTGACGGATCAAACAACTGAGTCTGAAGGACTATTTTTTTTTCATAAGTGTCTGTATTCACAACAGTGGTCGTAATTTTCACATCAGCAGAATTTTCAGAGACTGCCGGTGTTGTAATGTATAGACCTCCGGATATATCTATATGAAGGTGATTTACTATTGTTAGCCAAACATGCCGGTTTATACCTGAGCCGGAATACCAGCGTGAATTCAAACCTACGTTTTTAACACGGACTGCAACAACATTAGCCTGACCGGCAGGATTAAGAAATGAAGTGATATCGTAACTAAACGGAGTATATCCGTAAGGATGAAATCCAAGATGTTTACCGTTGAGCCATACATCCGAGTTCATATATACCCCATCGAATTGGATGTAGACAGTTTTATTTTTAGCTGCTTCGTTTAGTGTAAAGCTTTTCCGGTACCACCCTGTACCACCAACCATGTAGCCTGAACTCATTTTATCGACGGAAGATTTATCGAAAGGCCCTATTATATTATCACCATTCTGACCCGGGAGATCTTCAATACTCCAGTCATGAGGCACATCGATAATTCTCCAGCTTGAATCGTTGAAATCAGGGTTCTCAACACCTGAGAGACTATCCTTTAGAAAACGCCATCCAGCATCAAATGATGCTCTTCTTTCAGCAATATTAGTTTTAGGCTGGCTGCTGAATGAGCTTAGGCCAAAAAAGATAAATGCCGAAAGTCCAAGAAATGCACTTAAAAAAAGTGTATTCAAAAAAAGTTTTTGCCTTTTCATTTGCTTGAGCTAATGTTAGATTAGAATTAGTTGATTACTATATAGAGACAACTTTGAAGATAGTTTTATTCTTGAAAACAAGAAACTTTGGTTGACAAAATCAATAAATTTTTATCTATTAAATTTAACATTTATTTTCAACTCAATGGAAGTGTACTGACTTATCAATTTCGATAATTTCAATGATATCCCTGATCTAATCAAATAGAGGCATTGCATACAACGTCTCTACAAATTCTCTGCTGTTTTACCTCTCCCCTTTCATCCCCTCCCCCCGAGTAAGACATTATCATTTTGCATTTTTAGCTTTTCTTTAAAATATTTCTCCTTTACATTCGTCTCTTAATTAGAAGATGTCTTTCAAAGAAGTTAACTAAAAAGAGATCAATTAAAATTAAATCAATAACTCAGTAAAATGAACAAAATCAAATCAAAATCACCGTCAACCAGTGAGCAATTCAATAAAGTATATAGTTCGCCAATTGCTTCTTGAGCCTGGGGTGATTCTCGCATTCCAAAGGAATTAAATGAACTTGTTAAAACCAATAACCCAAAAACTACTTTAGAATTGGGTTGTGGCCTTGGACGATTTTCAAATTTTATGGCAAAGCAAGGAATAAAAGCAACTGGCGTTGACTTTTCATCAGTTGCCATTGAAAATGCTAAAAAGCGTGTAGCCAAATATGAACGTAAGCCAACATTTATTGTAAGTGACGTAACCAATCTGGAAACTATCAAAGAACAGTTTGATATTTCCTATGACGTTGGTTGTTTTCATTGTTTGTATGAAGAAGGTCAACAAAAATATGTTTCAGAAGTTTACAGACTTTTGAAGCCCGGAGGAACACATTTGATTTGGGCGTTAGATACTTCTCCCAGCGATATTAATATAAACCCTGATTTTATTGCTAAAACATTTGAAAACGGTTTTCAATTAGTTAACTCTAAATTTAGTAGACGAAGAATAATAGCATCGCATTGGTACTGGCTTGTTCGTGAAAAATAATCCTTAATAAAAAACAACAATGATTACAGCTATAAAAAACGTACATATTTTCGACGGAGAGAACATTATTGATAAAAAGTTAATCTTGATTGAAGGGGAACGGATTCTTAGTATTGGTGGAGTTATACCAACCGGAGCATTCGTTATCGATGGTAACAACGCAACCCTAATGCCCGGACTTATTGATTCGCACGTACATACTGACAATGATGGATTACATGACGCACTATTATTCGGTGTCACTACCGAGTTGGAAATGATGGGGCGATGGTCATTCAAAGAGCGCAAACAAATCGCTGAACGGCATGATGTAGCTGATATTCGCTCTGCTGGTATGGGTGTCACTCCTCCAGGAGGGCATCCTTCTCAGTATATGAAATCCAGCAATAACTTACTTCTTAGATTTTTCTATCGCTATCCATTTGTTTCAACACCTGAAGAGGCAGTCAAATTCGTAAAAAAGCAGGTTGCCAATGGAGCCGACTATATCAAGATTTTTATTGAAGATGGAACCACTGTCGGTTTTCCCGGACTTCGGGTAACCAGTAACGAGACCCTCGTGGCGGCCGTGAATGAAGCTCATCGCCTTGGCAAGATGGCCATCGCTCATGTGACAACCTTTGAAGGAGGGCAGAAAGCTATTTCGGCAGGCGTGGATGGATTAGCACACTTGTTTTTTGACCGCCAACCTACCCCGGAACTAATTTCCGCAATTGCTTCTTCCGGAGCGTTTGTTACCCCCACGCTCGTAACGCTCTCAACTGCCTTTGGCAATAGTGCAGCCGCGCTGGCCTCAGACAAACGAGTAAGTTCCAGACTCAGCAAGAAGTGGCTCAATTCACTCTCCAGGAGTATGAATGTATACCCTCAAGGTAAACTCGAAGATGCATTCGCCAGCGTCAAGGCTCTCCACAATGCGGGAGTGGACATTTTGGCTGGCAGTGATGTGTCGGAGCCTATCCCAATCCTTGGCGGTCTCGCCCATGGTGCCAGCCTGCATCACGAGCTTCAGTTGCTGGTCGCTGCGGGAATGAAACCCATCGAAGCCCTCCGCTCAGCTACTTCCATACCTGCACGACGGTTCGGACTTACAGACCGTGGACGGATTGTTCCCGGAGCACGAGCTGACCTGCTTTTAGTCGACGGGGACCCAATAACCAAAATCAGTGACACGCTGTCCATTCTTGACATATGGCGTAGTGGGACTAAACTCAACACCCACTAATATAATAATATGCTCCTAGATGTACCGAGTAATTAAAGCTTACCCAACGTATGTAAGGTAAATAACACATTGATGCTATTTATTAGAAAAGAGGTCACACCATGATAAAGCAAGAAAATTCAAATCCAACTTTTTAAATTAATAAGCATCACATGAAAAATTCAAAAAAAAGAGAAAGTTTAGCTAAATTTTCTCTTCATCAAAAAATAGTGGTCGCTCTTCTGGCACTTACTCAATTTACCGTAGTATTAGATTTAATGATAATTTCTCCATTAGGCGATTTCCTGATGAAATCGTTAAGTATTACGCCCAAACAATTCAGCTATGCAGTTTCAGGTTATGCTTTTAGTGCTGCTTTGTCCGGAATAATAACTGCTGGTTTTGCAGATAGGTTCGACCGTAAGAAGCTTTTATTATTTTTTTATGCAGGATTTATCGTTGGCACATTTTTTTGCTCTGTAGCTCCCAATTATCCTCTTCTATTAATTGCACGAATCTTTACCGGATTTTTTGGAGGTGTTATGGGTTCAATTTCTATGACAATAGTAGCAGACCTTTTCCCCTTGGAAATGAGAGGACGAGCAATGGGAATTATACAAATGGGATTTGCTGCAAGCCAGGTGCTGGGTGTTCCCTTTGGGCTGTATGTGACTAATGTTTGGGGATGGCATGCACCATTTTCAATGATTGTAATCTTAGGTTGTTTGATGACCATCATGATTATGAAATACCTGGATCCAATAAAAAGACATCTGGAAGAAAAGAAAACCTCAAATATTTGGCATCACTACCGTGATATTCTGGTTCAACCCAATTATCAGCTTGGATTTACGACAATAGCATTGATTTCAATAGGTACTTTTTTGATGCAACCTTTTGCAAGCGCATATTTGATTAACAATTTAAAAGTTTCACCAATTCAGTTGCCTCTGGTTTTTCTGTTTACAGGGATATCTTCTCTAATAGTCATGCCGCTTGCCGGTAAATTGGCCGATAAAATGGATAAGTTCAGTTTATTTGCAGCTGGCACAGTTTGGGCGATTGTATTCCTTTTTATTTATACACATTTATGGGTATTGCCACTTTGGGTTATAATAACTGTTAATATTTTATTTTTTATTGGGGCCATGTCCCGAATGGTACCTGCAATGGCCATCATGAGTGCTGTTCCTGAAGCTAAGGACAGAGGAGCTTTTATGAGTATCAATTCATCATTACAGCAATTAGCTGCTGGGTTAGGTGCTGCTATTGCAGGATTGATAATAGTACAAAAAACCAAATATGCACCCTTAGAAAAGGTTCCTTTGCTTGGTTATGTAAGTATTATTAGCATGGCGCTTTGTACCTGGTTTATGTACAAAGTATCTGTTTCTGTAAAAAATAAAAAGAATGATTGATATTTGGATATATAATTTTCAGTTAAAATTCCCCTCAAAAATTTACACCTCGTAATTGAGTTAAATCTTGTTTATTTTAATAAATATTATCACAGAGTTCTGACTTTACCAATGTAAAAACAATAATGGATCTTCATAGCAATCTCTGAATCCATGAATTCCATTATTTTATTAATCCCTTCTACTAATCTCAGGTTAGATATTTCATCAGTATACAATCAATTAAGATCTAAGAACGAACGAATAGCGAAATAAGAAGTTCGGCATTCTGTATTCGTTTGTTCAAACTTCAATGATTTCTTAATCGCGTTAGCGCAGCAAGTTTTTTATGAATTGGCAAAAGCCCCTCGCGAAATGAGGGGCTAATGACTTGCTATGCTTATGTTGGATCAGTGTTTGCCTATCCGCTTCAGTTTCTCATGTATTGAATTGAAATCAAAATCATGATGCTGACCGGAGTGTTCAAATCCCTTGAGTGGTCTTACCCCTATAATGGAATTATTTATCCCATTATCAACCACCCTGTCTGCATTTACGCCCACTACTTGGCAGTTCCTGCTGTAGGGTCCCAGGTATACACTGGCGTCAGCGTAGGTTGCAGCAATGAAACTGTTCCCGATGAGGTTGATGTTTTCGGCATAGGTACTGGTAGCAGCATCTCCGTCAATACTAACCCCCATTGCACCTGTGCCTGAAAATATATTATTCCAGATTTTGGCCCCCACATTATTAAGGCTTTGAATAGCCATGCCTCCATCCCGGGTATTGAAATTATTCCCCATCACATCGAACAGTTGCGGAAATCCTTCATTTTGAAAAATGGGCCGACGGGCATCATTCATATATAAACTTATCACTCCCTTAGGACTACGGAAATTATTGCCGGTAATCGTATAATGTGATCGTTTATTCAGTACCTGGTCAGGTGCGTATAACCAGTTCCAATTATCAATATACAGGTCAGAAATTATCCCGTTTTGAAATTGATTATTTTTTACGGTGATCTCAGAGCCCAGGCAGCTCGCGAGCAATATTTGCATAGCGCCACCTGTAAACAGGTTTTTTTCAATATTCGCAACGGTCACTTTATCTGATCCCCAGATCCAGTTTCCAAATACTTCGTTTTCAAATTTGCAGCCAGTCACTGAAAAATCACCTTTTGGACCAAAACCTTCCACCTGATTATCAATACCAATCATGATACCACTCCAAACATTAAACATGGTACTGCCAAAGGGAGAGTAACCAGTTCCTCCATCATATCCGGCAATAAAGTCCACATTATCCACAACAGCTTTAATGTACTGGTTGGTTGATGTATGACCATAAGTCCGATCTGTTAAAAATAAAATACAGTACAGGTCTCCGCCTAGTGGGTCAAGGTCAGGAGGTGCAACGGGTCCATCATTCAGATGAATAGTCATGTTGGTCATAGAGAGATTGCCACCGACAAACTTAATCAGGGCGGGATATTTAAAGTTGCTTGATACTTCTCCTTGCGGCAGATCAGGTAGATTGGTAATGATGGTCCTCCCTTTTCCGGCCCCGCAAAAAAAGCCCTTAAAATCCCAGACTTCAATAAACCCGATTTTAAAAGTACCAGCAGCAAGCTGCACCACGGAGCCAGGTCCGGCAGCCTTGGCCCGGTCAAATGCATCCAGAATGGCTTTGGTATCATCTGTGCCGTTTGGAAAAACCTTGATCACCGATCCCGATGAAATGACAAAAGTATTGTTGAGTTGCTGATCAACGCCTTGATCATTGTTAAACATGCCATCCTTGGAGCATGAAAAAGCAAGGATAGTCAGAAGAAAGAGAGAATAATACAGTTTTTTCATAGCCGAAAGATTTTAGTTTAAGTTAAATTTTTATTAAAGTTCGGCTAAATCGATTGCCAGAACATAGCAATTTTTAATTCGGAAATTGTAATTTTTTCAAAAATTATTAAACTTTTCGGAGGACAAGACAGTTTTTTAAAGAATTACATTTCTGAATCTTGTTCAGTGGGATTGTGGCTGAACTTAATATTGTCTTTCTAATCTGATTTTTTAAGACAATAAACTCTTTGTTTCCTAATCCCAACGCTTTTATTCTCTTTTCACCATTTCAATGTTATTCCAGTTCCGACAAAGCATTTTTTACTTCATCCAAATGAGATTTATAAGTATATAATTTGAAAGGTGCCTTATCCCATGTCTCATGAAGAATCGCCAGTGCTTCTTTATATAACCCCAGTTTGTACAATGCCCATCCTTTGGTATCGTGACAATTATAATAAGCTACACTATCCTTAACCAATCCCATGGCTTTATCCATTAATGCTGAAACATCTTTAAGATTCCTGTTGCTTTCAATAAGAAAAATAGCCAGAGTGTTTATTCTGTTCAGGTTCCCCGGCTCCAAAGAAAGCGCCTTGCGATAATATACCTCTGCTCTTTCCATGAGACCGGCCTGGAAATAAATATCCCCCAGACCTTCTTCAATATCTGCTTCTGAAGATGAATTTTTTTTCTTAACCAACAGGTATTTTTCAATATACCGGTTTGCGCTGATTGTGTCTTTTTCAGAAAAGGCCAGAAGGGCTTCTCTCGTAGTTATCCATGTTTCCGGAATATAGTGTCGTGCTTCCCTGTATAACTTTCTTTCTTTTCCATACTGACCTGTTTTATCATAAGCTTCACCAAGCATCCAGTAAACCCAGTTATTTTTCAAAAAGTCCTTACTCCATTTTTTATTTATTTTAAGGCAATTTTCAAGCTCTGGTATTGACTTATCATATTGTTTGATTGAATTGTAAGTAAGGCTCAACATATAAGGGATACTAGGATCCTCATCATCAATTTGCTGACCCTGCTTAAGGTACTTTATCTGTTCCCCAGACGACTCAAAACCGCAGGCATATGCCCAGCTTGCCGCTATTTGCTGTGGAGCCGGCCACTGTTCCTTCTTTTTATAAATTTTCAGTACCCATTGTAAGTCCTTCTCAATCATGCCTTGATTTGCAAACACCGAAGAAAGCCTGATCATAGGTTCAAAAAAGTTTGAATCTACAGATAATGCTTTTAAGTACCAGGATAGTGCAGTTGAATTATCACCTTTTTCCATTGCCTTATCCCCATAGAGATAATATCTGAACGCTTCCGGGGAGTTTGTTGAAAGATGAAAACTGCCATAAACGGGATTTTCTTTAATCAGTTTGGAAATAATAAGATAATCTGTCAATTTCTTTCTCAATGAATCCATGAGGTCAAAGCTTATTTCTCCCTGAAAAGGTGCGGCTATTTCAAACGATTGTAAAACTTCATTTGTTTTTGTACCAATTAACTGTGCCTCTAACAATATTCTTGATCCTGCTTGCATTATACTGCCATAAACAAACAGATTTGCATCGAGTTTTTGTGAAATTCTCCCCGCAAAATCAGGTGAGATAGATGAATATTTAGTAAGTCCTCCTGTCTGAAGCAAAGCATTAATATTTTCTTTATGTCTTACCTTCAGTTCTTTATTATTTGACAGGGAAGAAATAAGGCATTCCTGGATCCCATCCTGCCAGATATTCAGAGTTGTGTCGTTTGTCATATTCCGGAACGGCATTACCGCAATTGAAATTCTCCCATCTGAAGAAACCAGATCATATGCACTCCCTGGTTTAAAGACTTTCTGATAGATCAGAAAACCCGCCATTCCAAGCAACAGGACAATCATCAGGAAACCAGGAAGAGTCAATATATATTTTCTTAAAAAGGTCTTCTTTGTTTTATTTTCCTCAATAAGCTGAGTTAAGATACTTTGTTCACAATTATTTAGGTCTCGCTTTCTAGCCTTGCCAGGTGGATAGCCAAAAAACTCATGAAAGCATTTGTTAAAATAGACCGGACTGCCAAATCCAACCCTATAAGCAGCTTCGGAAGCGGTTATATCCTCACACTGAAGTAGTTTCAAAGCTTCCCGTAAACGAACCTCGCGTATAAACTGATTTACCGTTTTCCTGGTAGTTGAATGCAATTTCCTGCTCAGGCTGTACAGACTCATTCCTGATTCCCGTGCAAGTGCTTTTACCCCAAAGTCTTCATTCTGGATGTTTACATGAATTATTCCTGTCAGCTTCCTTATGAAGTTCTGATCGTTGGTTGAAGGCTCTGTCATAAAAGATATTCCTAAATAACAGTTTCTTAGATAATGACATCTGTTATCGAAGTTCCTAAATTTTACTCATCCCTGCAAATTAATTTGATAATTAAGTTTTAATAGGTGACGAATACTGAACCTTAGCAGAGTGGCAGGGCTTTTCCTCGTTTGCCTCCAGTAGAAATTTATCTTCAATTCTTCTGATCCTGAAAAGGCCAAGATTATATGGAGATTATTTCCAGTTTCTTGCCTTCCGTCTGTTCATAAAGCTGTTTTGCCAACTCGGCCTTTTCATGGCTGAAGGAAGGATCCATAGAATAGGCTATCATATATGATTCATAAGCTTTATCGTATTTTTTTATATACATATAGAAATCACCCTTTGAGTCGTAAACGTTCGGATTCTTCGGTTCCAGCTCAATGTATTTGTCGAAGGCTTCTTCCGCTTTATCGCTCTGTTTTAGAGTCAGATATGCATATCCAAGCTGATTGTAAAAAGATGCAGGGTTTACGGCGATTTTAATTGCCTCATTTAAAGTTACAACCATGCCGGTAGAATCGCCACTCAGTGATTGAAAATAAACCATGCTATTATATGAATTGGGATCATTTGGATACATATCCACAAGCTTTTTCCCTAAGTCGATAACATTGGTATGACCCTGTTTCAAATTGACCAGAGCCTCTCTAAGAAGTTCCTCAGCATCACTGAGTTTAGATCTGCAATTTATTGCAGCATCAGCATACTTGTCAAAGTTATACGCATCCCGATTCAGAATGTAGTAAAATGCAAGCTGGTAATTAGCCATAAAAAAATCAGGATCCTGATTAAGAGCTTTTTTAAAGGTTTCAAGCGCATCCTTCAGTTTAACGTCATCATAGTATTTCATGGCCTGGTTATAAAGCGACAACGCTGATTTTGAATTGGTAGTAACCGACATAAATTTATCTTTCACCGGCTGGGAAAATATCAATGTTCCTGTTAAAAGTAACATCGTTAAAAGAAACATTCTCTTCATCTTTTTGAATTTTTAGTTAATTAAACTTTACTAATATTTAAAATTATTTATACAAAGCATAAATTCATTTATAAACTATGTGTATAACAAATAAAAACGCATACCTGTTTAATAAATAGATAATTGTTCCGATTTTTTCTGTTTAAGAGGTGAAAGAGTCCTAAAATTTGTCTTATTTTTACTATAGTTCTTAAAAACTTCCTCGATGAAAAAACTGATATTTCCCCTGTTCCTCTCTTTAAGTTTAATGCTGTTATCATACTCAACGGATAATATAAAAAATGAATCCATCAATAATCGCAATCTTCCCTTTGACACGGGGTGGAAATTCCTGCGTGACAGTGTTCCCGGAGCTGAAAATCCTTCGTTTGATGACTCCGGATGGCGTACGCTGGATCTGCCCCATGACTGGAGTATTGAGAATTTTGCCGATAGTGATAATGAGGATCATATTGGTCCCTTTACCAAAACGAGTGAAGGAGGTGTTTCCACAGGTCATGTGAAAGGTGGCACCGGGTGGTACAGAAAACATTTCACATCGGATGATTCATACAGGATGAAAAATGTATCTATTTGCTTCGACGGTGTATACATGATAACCACTGTCTGGGTGAACGGGAAAAAGGCAGGGGATCATTTCTATGGATATACCCCTTTTTCACTCGACATTTCAGGGCTGCTGATCCCGGGATCCGATAATGTAATTGCTGTTGAGGTAAAGAATCCTGGGAAGAACAGCCGATGGTACAGTGGATCAGGGATATACCGTCATGTATGGCTAACAATAACCAATCCGCTCAGAGTAGCTGAAAACGGCTTGTATGTTACAACAAACTTACTTTCAAAGGATACAGCTCAGATTAAGCTGTCAGTTAAGCTTAAAAACGGCGGTCCCAAAAACTCTGAAGCAAAGCTTGTAACTTTTATCAATGATACGGATGACCGGGTTATTGATAAGACAGAGAAATCGGTAGAGATTGAGGCAGACGGAATACTATCCGTTGAACAGTTACTTAAGATAACACAACCGTCTCTATGGTCGGTTGACAATCCCCACTTGTATCGGGCAACATCCCAGGTCGTTGTAAAAGGGAAGATAATTGACAGTTATTCAGTGCAGTTTGGAGTAAGAACACTTGACTTCAGTGCGG
>Ga0182021_10010231_pt1 | contig 11127 bp, 10 predicted proteins | sample 612E3MmetaG_FD_120493 | JGI IMG/M metagenome (GOLD analysis project Ga0182021, IMG submission 120493) | Permafrost microbial communities from Stordalen Mire, Sweden - 612E3M metaG (Illumina Assembly) | ecosystem: Environmental > Terrestrial > Soil > Wetlands > Permafrost | place: Sweden...
GTGACGTTGGAAGTGTTCAACGTTTCCGGCGCTCGTGTGCGTTTGCTTTTGAGAGGTGAGAGCATCGGCGCAGGTCGCCACACAATGATGTGGGATGGGCGTGATGAGAGCGGCCGCATCGTCCCATCGGGTGTCTACATGTATCGGATCACTGCCGGCGATTTCCACGCATGGAAGAAGATGACGATGCTCAAGTGACGACGTTTCTCAGTCGTCATCCTGAGGATCGACGTCATGTGTCGATCCGAAGGATCTGACTTAACGTGTCGCTTCCCAGTCGTCATCCCGAGTTTCCAGGAGCTTGATGTCACTCGGGATCTGATCCAACAAGAGGTTTTGCAGTAGGACAAACATTTGGCGAAGCCATCCCCTTGGGACCTGTTTGTCCGGAAAAGAATGAAAAGAGGCAGTCCCCAATCAGGGGCTGCCTCTTTGTTGTTATGAGAGCCTTGTCTGATCTTGAATCACGGCTCCTGACGGATTGCCATTCAGGATGGATTGCAGTATCTTAAAACCGCAATCTCCGTTCACCATTCCACCGGAAGCACCGTCCAGAGTTGTTCCAAACCCGATTTTCAACGAATGCTCGCCGTGATCGAGCATCCGTAGGCCTTTCATCCCACGACAGCGGGAACGACACCCCATACTACAATGTTTGTACAAAGAGACACCCACTTGCATCCTGGAAGCTACCGCTGATGAATAAACGAATTCTCTTCGTTTCTCTTGGCCTGACCTTCTTCCTTCTCCGCGCGCTTGCGGATGAAGCCGATACGAGCACTTTCCGCGTCATCCGATCGATTTCCATAGAAGGCAACAACGTTACCCAGCCGTATGTTATCCTCCGCGAAATGTCGCTCCACGCCGGTGATACACTCTCGCAAGCATCTCTCGCCAGGGATCGCGACCGCATCTACAATCTCAGACTCTTCAACAAGGTGACCATCACTCATCGTGATTCAGCGGCCGTATCCGATCTTGTGGTGACTGTCGTCGAACGGTGGTACATCTTTCCTGTTCCGATTCTGGATCTGAGAACAAGAGCGGTGAACACCATGACGTATGGGTTTGAAGTGATGCACGAGAATTTCCTTGGGCGCGATGAAAAAGTCTCGGCGTCGTTCAGTACTGGGTACGACCAGTCCGCCTCCTTCGCGTATCAGAATCCTCGCCTGACGGATGACGACGATATTTTCCTGAGCACGATATTTCGATATCGCGATTCGCACAGTCTCGACAACAACAGCGACATCGTCTTCGAGCAGATCAATCGCCTGGCGTCAATCTCTGTCGGAAAACGCTACGGATACTCTCAAACCCTGATCGGCACCGCAGGATACCAAACCTGGCAGCTGCCGGATACTTCGTTGGGGCGAACGGTTTCACCCGATGGCACGGATCGTTTCATCGAGTTGGGCCTCCACTATACATTCGACGCCCGTAATGTCCGCGAATACCCGACCGACGGCTGGTATCTCGATGTCGCGACAACCAATGATGGAATAGGCCGTGAGTCGACGGTGAATACATTGAGGTTTGCTTCCGACTTTCGGAGGTACTCATTGATCGGAGATAAGGTAACGTTGGCCTTCAGAAGTTTCGGTTCATTGGTAACCGGCGGACCCGTGCCGATGTATCAACGCCTCTTTTTGAGCAGCCGTCTCGGAGTTCGTGGATACAACCAACGGGATTATACAGGAGAGGATGTTGTGGGAGCATCGGCGGAAGTGCGACTGCCGATCATTGCACCTCGCTTTGTCACGTTCAACTTCCTGAACATTTACCAGTTCAATACGGCGCGCTTTGGAATCTATGCGGCTTTTTTTGCTGACGCCGGCAAGATCTGGTTCCGGTCAGATGAATTCGAAGAAGTGCCATGGCTGGCCTCCGCCGGCGCAGGACTTCACTTTCTGCTCCCGTACAGTCTCATTCTCCGCACTGAAATCTCGATCAATGCCATCGGTCAGGTGCGCGTATCGGCAAACGGCGGCGTGCCGTTCTGAGGTGACTCGAGACAGCAAAGTGACGCTCCTCCTGCCGACAACCTTTGATGCCGGAGAGATGATCACTGATGGACATTGAAAGCTGGTATCTGCTCATTACATACAGTAGACAAAGGCTCAACTGGAAACTGTTTCCTTTGTTTGTTCTAAAGAACCCATCAAGGAGGACAAGATGAAAAGACTCTTCACTATTGCTTTTTCACTGCTCGTTGCGGTTTGCATGAGCGTTGGCCTGCAGGCACAGAGCTTCAAGGTGCAGAAGTTCAACATCGGCGGAGAAGGTGGCACCGACTATCTCACTGCTGAGCCCGGTACCGGACGTGTATTTGTCTCGCGGGGTTCGCATGTGATGGTACTCGATGCAAACAAAGGCACCGTGATTGGTGATATTACCGACACTCCGGGTACGCACGGCATCGCACTCGCCGAAAAATACAATCACGGATTCACCACGAACCGCGGTGATTCCACCGTCTCGATGTTCGATCTGAAGACGCTGGCTTTGGTCAAGAAGATCAAGATTCCGGTCGGAGGCCTGGACGGAATCATGTATGATGACTTCACAGACCGTATCATCCTGACCAATCACAGCAAACCCGGCACGGCGACAGCCATCGACCCGGGCACGGGAGCAATTACCGGACAAGCCGAGCTCGAGGATAACGCACCCGAAGGTGCCGCAAGCGACGGCAAAGGAAAACTCTTCGTTAACAATGAAAGCAAGAACACTATTCAGGTGCTGGATGCGAAAGCGATGAAGGTGCTTGCATCGTGGTCGCTCGCTCCTTCTGAAGGCCCCACCGGAATCGCTTATGATCGCGCCACGAACCGAATCTTTTCCGGCTGTGGCAAGACGTCGGCAGTATTGGATGCCGGAACAGGCAAAATCGTGGCAACCATTCAAAACGGTGACGGCGTCGATGCCCTCGGTTGGGATCCGGCGGAGAAGTTGATTTACATCCCGGCCGGCCGTGATAGCAGCGTTACGGTCGTGCACGAAGATTCGCCCGACAAATATACCGTGGTCGCTACGGTGACTACTGCCGCCGGTGCGAAGACGATTGCTGTCGATCCGACGAAGCACGTGGCATATCTGTTCCAGCCGGTCTACGGACCGCCGCCGCCGAACGCGCCGAAGGGACCTGGTGGCCGTACGCCACGAGGACCGGTTGTCGCCGCATTTCTCTATGTTATTAGTCATTGACAGCCGCTCGGATGCAATGAGCGTTTGTACGATGGGTCAGGATCAAGTGCTGCAAACTGAGAACCCCGATTGGCTTTCGCCAACCGGGGTTCTTTCGAGATTGTCCTTCAGTTCCATTGTGGTTCGCCTGAGACTCCTTGCGGCTATGGAGGTTAGGTTCGCACGGTATCCAACACTTCTTGGGGATGTTTTGCCGCAACACAGAGAAGCACCCGTGCAGCTCCTTCAGGTTTTCTTCTGCCTTGTTCCCAGTTGCGAAGTGTTGCCGGACTGATGCCAAGGAGCTCTGCGAACTTTTGTTGAGTGAGCCCCAGATGTCGCCGGATTGCCGAAACATTTGGGTTTTCAATGCGGAATGATCGGCTTGGTGCTTTCTTGCCCCGCAGTATTCTGCTGCCTTGTTCAATGCTCGTCAGCAGCTCATCAAAGACTTCCTTCTTCATAGCAGCTCCTTCGTAACAACCGCTTTCAATGTTTTGAGCTGACCCTTGGTAAGATCGCTCCGCTCGTTTTTCTTGAACACAAAAACCATCAAGATGGTGTCCCTTGGTTTGACCCAATAATAGATAATTCTCGTTCCTCCCCGCTTTCCTTTTCCTGAGATTGCCCATCGCAGCTTCCGGAGACCATGACTCCCCGGGATAATATCACCTGAGTCAGGATGCTGCGCGATGAAAAGCTGCAGGTCCCGATACTCATCATCTGCTAGGATGTCCAACACTCGCTTGGTAAATACTGCGGTCTCAACAAAAAGCATGTAGAAAGATACGCCATTGGCGTATAAGAGTCAAGTGCCAGTGAGAATGGCGACATTGCATCATTCAATGGAAATATGAGGGGCGGGCGAGTGAATCCGAATACTGCACATAAGCCTTCCAACGTCGATCAAAGATGAGGTCCGCCGTTGCAACTGCCGCAAGTGGGGAGCCCCTGGTTCTAGCAAGAAAGAAGAATCCTCGTCCGCGAAGATCCCGGCCATCACAACGACGATGTTTTCGTTGTAGCTGCTGTCTTCCGTGTCGCCAAACAACGCAGCATTTTTGTGCACGACGAATAGTTAATTTCCTGTGCACAAAAAAGTTGAGCGAGGCTTTATCAAGCTGAGCTATGTCCAGCGTTGTTATTTTGGAGTGTTATGCGCCGTGCTTTCTATTTTGCCGGGTCAGCATTCCAGATGTCAACGATGCATTTCCAGTTTCCATCAGCTTGTTTCTTCCAGGTCTCGCAGTATTTACCTGTTTCATTCAAAACTTTTCCTTTCGCATCTTTTGAACTGAACTGGTACACACCCACAGCGTAACCAAGATCACCCATACGGGAAACTTCAACCTTTGTACTTTGAAATCTAAGCGATACTCCTGAAATGGCGAACATGTTTTTGATAGATGCTCCCCTCGATACTTTGTCCTTGCACACCAGTTCACCAGGTGGCATCATAATGGCATCATCTGTATAAAAGCTTAACCATCCCTCAGCCGATTTTGCTTCTGAAGCCTTGTCCCAGGCACTATCAGCTCTCATGATAGCAGCTGCCTCTGAAGAATGGTCTTGAGCAATTATTGTTTTCAGGCTGTCGATTGTTTTTTGATGATTGGCTGATTGGTTCTGTGAATTAGTACAGCCGGTCAAAAATAGAACTGTGGTAAATAGGGCAAAGACATATTTATTCATAATCACGACACCTTATGATTACTTGCCTACTCTTTGAAGGATTTTCGGCATACTCCTTCTCTGATAGAGAACCTCAGAGTGCAGTTCTTGATAGCGAGCCTCAAGTTAACTTGTCACAAGCATGGCGCATAGCTACGAAGAGGACGCCGTCATGGTCGGACAGAAATAAAAACCCCGACGCGCACCGTGAGCATCGGGGTCAGGGAGGTTGTTACAAAAGCTGCCAAGGTTGGCAGCCTATGTATGTTTAACGTGTAGAGCTCAAAGTTGGTTCCCGAATCTACTGTTCCGCTGCCGGTGTTGGAACGAATGATTACAGGGCAGATCACCACATAACCGACCCGACGAACTCCGCTCACGAATCCCAACCGATACGCCGGATGTTGCGTTTTTGCGTTGGTTTCTCAATCTAAATGCCGTTCAAAACAGAGCGTTGCATTGGTGCCGCCAAATCCAAAACTGTTGGACAAGGCGTAGTGAATCTCCTTCCTGCGGAGAACATGAGGCACATAATCAAGGTCACATTCCGGGTCAGGGGTTTGCAGATTCATGGTCGGTGGAATAACCCCTTCTTTCAACGCAAGGATCGTAAAGGCTGCTTCAGCTGCCCCGGCGGCCCCCAGGAGATGACCGACCATGGATTTGTTTGCGCTGATTGCCAGGCTTGACGCATGGCTGTTGAAGACAGCTTTGATTGCACGCGTTTCCGCAATATCCCCAAGCTGCGTCGATGTACCATGTGCATTGATATAGTCAATCTGCTCCGGTTGCAGTCCGGCAAACCTGAGTGCGCGCCTCATCGCGAGCTGAGCCCCTTCGCCGTTTTCCGGAGGGGCAGTAACATGGTGTGCATCGGCACTCATTCCACAACTGAGTATGCGAGCATAGATTGTTGCCCCTCTTTCCCGGGCAAAGCTTTCTTCTTCAATAATCAGTACTGCCGCCCCCTCGCTGAGAACAAATCCATCGCGATCTTTGTCGAATGGCCGCGACGCCTGCGTGGGCTCATCGTTCCGGTGCGACATGGCGCGCGCTGCGCAGAAGCCGGCAATGCCAAGCTCCGTAATTGGTGCTTCGGTACCGCCGACGATCATTGCGTCTGCTTCACCACGTGCAATCGTATGAAAGCCATCAGCAATGGCATGAGCGCTTGATGCACATGCAGAGACCACTGAATAGTTTGGACCTCTGGCACCCGTGCGCATGGCAACATAACCCGATGTCATGTTGATAATCGCGCTGGGAATAAAAAACGGCGAGACGGCCCGAGGTCCCTCTCTTGCCAATGCTATCGCAGTCTCGCTGATAGTGGACAAGCCCCCGATCCCGGAGCCGATGATGACGCCGATATTGTCTGCGCGTTGCGGAGTAATCTCCAACCTGGCGTCGGCCAGCGCGTCTGTCGCGGCAGCGACCGCATATTGGATAGCCGGATCGAAGCGTTTGACTTCCTTAGGACCAAAGTACTTTTCAGGCAGGAACCCTTTGAGTTCACCAGCAATCTGAGTTGGATAGTTCTCGGCTGAAAACCGTGTGATGCGCCCTATACCCGATACGCCGGCGAGACAATTTGCCCAAGACTCTGCCGTTGTAAGTCCAAGGGGTGTGATCAGCCCGATGCCCGTGATGACGACGCGTCTCATGCTTTCAATTCTGGTAATGAAGTGGATAGTTGGTGAACGAATAGTGTGGCCGAAGATAGCGGGTTTTTAGGAGTGACACAAGCACGAGAACAGAAGGGAACACACGATGGATTCATGGTGCAAGGGGCCTTCTTTACGTGTCGGCGAGGTCAAACGGATAGATCCCAGATCTTCGATTGAGACCTGGCGACAGGAGTTCAACGCGGCATCAAGAAGCGAAGAGAAGGAACAGAAACGTCATTGAAGTGCCGTAATTCAATAGTCCAGAGGCATCTTCTTCGACGGTAGCCAACCCTCTCCGGTCCTCAATTCGGATATCGGTGCACAGAGGCACGTTTGACAATGAAGAAGAAACGGGCTATTATGAGTCGTTCCGCCTCTCAAAAAGCATCCAACAGGCCCTGCACGAGGAGTTCATGCCGTCCGCCAAAAAATCCTCAACGAGCAAACAAGGACAGATCAAGCGCCTTGAAGCGCTGATCAATGCCTCGAAGATCCTCAACTCCACGCTCGACCTCGAGAAACTATTGGCATTGATCCTGGATCTCGCGACAAAAAACCTCAAAGCTGCGCGTGGAACAATCTATCTCATCGACCCCGAGCGGAAAGAACTCTGGTCCAAAGTCCTGAAAGGCAAAGACCTTGTTGAAATCCGTCTTCCCGTCGGCACCGGCATCTCCGGACACGTGGCGAAGACGGGGAAGACCATCAACCTCAAAGATGCGTGGAAAGACAAGCGATTCTTCTCGGGATTTGATCTCCGTACGGGTTTTCAAACCAAGACGATGCTGTGCATGCCGATGCGGGACCGCAAAGGCAAGATCATCGGCGTCTTTCAGATTCTGAATAAGCACGACGGCACGTTCACGAAAGAGGATGAAAACTTCCTCGAGGCATTCTCCGTGCACGCCGCGCTTGCCATTGAAAATGCCCGACTTCACCAGGATATCGTCGAGAAAGAGCGCATCGAAAAAGAACTCGAGATCGCCGGAGCGATTCAGCGTCGACTGCTTCCCAAGCAGCTTCCCGCTCTCCCGGGATACGAAATTGACGCCGTTGCGCGTCCTTCGAAAAATGTCGGCGGAGATTACTACGACCTCATTATGCTCAGTGATGGGAAGTACGCACTTGTCATTGCCGATGTCTCGGGCAAAGGCGTACCGGCTGCGCTCCTAGTCTCAACACTCCACGCTTCGTTACACGCCTACATCGACACTGCTACGAATCTGGCTCAGCTTGTCAGGCGATTGAATGTCGTCGTCCACAGCGATACGGAGGCGGAGAGGTTCATCACGCTCTTCATGGCGGTGCTCGACCCCAGCGATGGTACGTTGACCTACGTGAACGCGGGGCACAATTTTCCCTTCATCCTTCGCACAGAGCAGTCATCGATTCATCCGCTCTTGTCTACCGGATTGCCGCTCGGGATGTTTGACAGTGTGGAATTCGAGCAGGAGACTGTCACGCTGGCGCCCTCCGAGTATCTCGTACTCTACACCGACGGCGTCACGGAAGCGATGAACAAGTCGATGGACGAGTACGGCGAGAAGCGGCTGCGTCAGGTGATGATCGGTTCAAGCGACAAATCGGCTTCAGGTTTCATGGGCGGCATCGTCGCGGATGTGGAGAAATTCGTCGCCGGAGAGCCTCAGTCAGACGATCTCACGATGATGGTCCTGAAGAGAGTGTCGTGATCGTCGAAATTTCGAACATTCCCAGAACTAACCAAAGACCCGAAGCGCACTTTACCCTCTGCTTTGATGTTTTCCGTTAAACCTCCCACAGTTACAAATTGTCAAAGCTGCGTGACGAATCCGCTATAGATGATAGAGCGAAGCGACAATGAGTTGATCGAGCTTTTCCAGAATGGCGATGATTCGGCATTCAATCATCTCGTATTGCGGTACCAACAAAAAGTGTACTGGGTTGCTCGGAGATTTGTCAACGATCACGACGGAGCAGACGATGTTACGCAGGAAGTCTTCTGCAAGGTGTATGAGTCACTCAGGGAATTCCGGAATGAGTCGTCGGTCTACACATGGCTCTATCGGATCACCGTCAACATCGCGCTGAATAGTCTGCGGCGGCAGAAGGTCCGGGAGTTCTTCCGGATTGATGAGATGTATGAATTGGAAGATGAGGATGCCGTGGCGCCGGATGAGGCTCTCGAGCAACAGGAACAGAAACGGCTCATCGAAGAAGCGATCGCGAAGCTTCCGGAGAAACAGAAATCAGTTTTTGTTTTGCGATATTATGAGGAACTGCCGTACGAAGAGATTTCAAAAGTCTTGAAAACCTCCGTTGGCGGCCTCAAAGCAAACTACTTTCATGCAGTCAAGAAAATTCAGGAGTACGTAAAACGTGCGCATAGAACACGTTGAACACCTTTTGCCGGAATATCTGAACGGCACGCTAGACAATGTGCTGCGCCCCGGCGTAGAGGATCACCTCAAGCATTGCAGCGCCTGCGAGGGCGAATTGGCAGAACTGCGACAGACGATGGAGTTCCTGGACACGCAGGAGACAGCAGGACCACCCGACGGATATTTCACAACCGTTTTGCCCCGCGTGCGTGAACGAATGGAAGGAAAAGAGTCCCGGAATGTCTTCGCGAATCCTCTGATCATCCGACTCGCGCTTCCGATAGGAGTCGCGGTGCTGGCTCTCTTTATCCTGCTATCGCTACCGTTTCCTGCCAACGAAATAGAAGGACACAATCCCCTGCAGGCGGTCATGCACGGGTCAACGACCCAGGATTTGGTCGATGTCGTTTTCGATTTGATGCCTTTACAACCTCTGTCGACACCGACGGTCGAGGGGGAAACGAGCTCGCTTCTGGGCGTCAGGGTTCTTCGGGGCGATCATCTTCTGGCGAATGCCGATGAGGCAATGAGTACTCAGGATCTCACTCTGGATGAACAAATGCCGGAGGGACTCGATCAGTTTAACGAATCGGATATTGAAGCTTTGGTACAGGGTTTAGGAGAAAGGACAGCGATATGATTTCGATGGTAAAAAAACTCTTGCTTGTATTTTCCGGTATGGCAATGCTCTTTGTCACTCTTTCCGCCCAGGAAACGCAGCCTCCGGTTCAGGGAAAAGCTGCCGAACGGGTTGAGCAATTCAAGAAGATCCGCATGATGGAAGTTCTGGGAATGGATGAGCAGACTTCGATAAAGTTCTTCGCACGCTACAACAAGAATGCTGAAGTGATGAAGGAACTTCGGCAGAAGCAGATCCAGGCCTTGACGCAGATTCAGAATCTGCGCAAGAACAAAGCCTCTGACAATGATTACGCGAAGGTGATCACCGATCTGCGATCGCTGGAAGAACAGGTCAACCAGACAAAATCAAAGTACATCGATGACCTGAAAGATGTTCTGACGAACAAACAGCTCGCCGAATACCTCGTGTTTGAATTGCGATTCCAGCAGAATCTGCGCGACCTTGTTCGTGATGTGCAGCAAAAAAACAAACAGGAACCTCAGAAACGGTAATCCTGTTACCATACAGAGGTCTTGAAGCCGGCTCTTCTTCCAGGACCGGCTTTTTTGTTGATTCTCCACTCCTTCTAAGGTACTTTGTCCGTGATGAACCGCATCTACCTTGACTATAGCGCGACAACTCCGCCGGATCCTCAAGTGATCGATGCAACCGTGGCCGCCCTGGGGAGCAGCTTCGGAAACGCCTCGTCGGTACACTCGTTTGGCCGCGAAGCGCGAAGCATTCTCGAGCAAAGCCGCGATCGTATCGCTCAGTGGATCAGTGCCAGATCCGACGAGGTCTTCTTCACAAGCGGAGGCACGGAGGCCGACAATCATGCCATCAAAGGGATTGCATTGGCCGGAGCTCGGGCGGGGAAGAACGAGATCATCACCTCGGTCGTGGAGCATCATGCTGTGCTGCATTCGGTCGAGTCGCTCCGAAAGTCAGGCTTCGATGTCAAGCTCCTTCCTGTGGACGGTTCAGGTCGGGTGAATCCTGATGATGTGAGGAAGGCGATCTCGCCGAAGACCGCGCTTGTATCCTTGATGCTTGCCAACAACGAAGTCGGAAGCATCAACAGGATAGAGGAGATTGCCGCAATTGCCAGAGTCGCCGGCGTGCCGATGCACTCAGATACCGTGCAGGCGATGGGGAAGATCAGGGTGGACGTCAACAAACTAGGTCTGGATGCACTGTCGATTGCCGCTCACAAGTTCTATGGTCCGAAGGGAATCGGAGCAATCTACATCCGGAAGGGAACCCGGATCGAGCCGTTTATGGAAGGCGGGTCTCAGGAAAGCAATCGGAGGGCTGGAACGGAAAATGTTCCCCTGGCTGCCGGTTTCGCAAAGGCTGCCGAACTTGCCGAAGCCCGACTGGATCAAGACTACCGAAGAATATTTGGCCTGCGGGAGAAACTGAAATCCAGACTTACAGCCGAATTCAAAGGACTTCTTTTCAACGGCCACGAGACAGAATGTCTGCCACATATTCTCAGCGTATCTTTCGACTCCTCCGTAACTCCGCTTGATGGCGATGCCATTATCATGGGATTGGACCTTGAAGGTGTTGCGGTGACCAGCGGATCCGCGTGCACATCCGGAAGCCTCCAGGCTTCGCA
>Ga0182021_10010232_pt1 | contig 11127 bp, 9 predicted proteins | sample 612E3MmetaG_FD_120493 | JGI IMG/M metagenome (GOLD analysis project Ga0182021, IMG submission 120493) | Permafrost microbial communities from Stordalen Mire, Sweden - 612E3M metaG (Illumina Assembly) | ecosystem: Environmental > Terrestrial > Soil > Wetlands > Permafrost | place: Sweden...
ACGCCGTCCTGCAGGCTGATGAACTTGGAGTCCTGCCCGCCGATCTCGAAGATGGTGTCGGGCACCCGGTCGATGTACTTGCGGCCGATGAACGCAGCGCCCGTTTTGTGGGCCGTGATCTCGTCGTTGACCGTGTCGGCGCCGATGAGCTCGCCGATCAATTCCCGGCCTGAGCCGGTGGTGGCAACGCCCAGGATCTCCAGCCGGTCGCCCATCTCGTTCCAGATCTCGGCCAGGCCGCGGTTGACGACCTCTACCGGCCGTCCCTCGGTCTTGACGTAGATCTCCTTGACCATCTCGCCGCTCTCGTCGAGTAGCACGAGGTTGGTGGAGACCGAACCGATGTCCACGCCCAGGTAGACGCTCACCCTGCCTTCGGGCGGGAACTCATAGGGCTTCACTCGGTCGCGTAGCAGGATGACCCGGTCCATCGACAAGGCGTCGCTGGTCTCGAAGTCCAAGGCCTGCCCCTGGCTGAGCTTTTCGGGATCCAACGCGACCATCTGGACGCCGGCCGCTTCGTCGGCGGCCGTCAGGGCACTGCCGATGGCGCCCATCCACGCATAGTAGGACGGGACGAAGAGGTGGTCGCTGGTGGTCTCGAAGGCCTCGCGAAGAGCCGCCACGGCCCCGCTGTTGGCAGCCACGCCGCCGATGAAGACCACGCGCTCGCCGATCTCTTTGCCTTTGGTGATGGTGCTGCGATAGTTGCGGACCACCGCGTTACACAGGCCCTTCAGGACCTCGGGCGGCTGATAGCCCTTCTGCTGGGCGTGGATCATGTCCGACTTGGCGAACACCGAGCAGCGCCCTGCGATGGAGGCCGCTTTGCCGGCGCCTTGGACGATACCGCCTACGTCCTCTATGTCGTACAGCAGGCGGTTGGCCTGCTGGTCCATGAACGATCCGGTGCCGGCGGCGCAGTCGCCGTTGGTGCCGTAGTCGGCGATGCCTACCCGGCCGGACACCTTATCGGTCTCGAGCCTGATGAACTTGGAGGTCTCCCCGCCCATCTCGAACACCGTGGTGACGTCGGGGTAGAGGGCGCCGATGGCCCGGGCGATGGCCTTGAACTCGTTCTCGTACGGCACTTCGAGGATACGGCCTACCATCCGGCCGCCGGTGCCGGTGGCCCGCACCGCGGTGATGGCACCTTCAGGGAGTGCGGCGAGCACCTGCGCGAGCAGTTCCTGGGCCGCCTCGGTGGGGACGCCCTTGATGCGCCGGTAGGCCGTGGCCAGCACCGGTGGCGCGTCCGGGCCGGGAAGCACCTTGTCGCCGCCCTCGGGTGTATAGAAAAGATCTGACGCCCCGCGAAGGGCGTCAAAGGAATCGCGGTCTTCGGCAGTACCGACAACCGCGATCTTCAGACTGATGCAGCCGATATCGATGCCAAGCGTAGCCATCGTGTACGCACATCCTCCGCATAGCTGGCGGGGGAACCGCCCCGGTCGTGATTCTGGCTGCGGAATGTGCAGCCCGGCGCGGTCTGACCGCTGATTCATCCTGGCTTATGAGGCCACCTTTTCCGAAGGCCTTATCAGCCCGACTAGCTTACCATGGGCGGCGGCCCGCAGGCTCGCGAAAAGGCCGGGGACCGGATGGGATCCTCGGTCCGAGCGTGGGCGATGTCACTCTGCCGAGCCCCGCCGGTCCCTCAGCTACAGCGCGGAAGGGCCGCGCTCCCCAGTGCGGATGCGGATGGCTTCCACGCATTCATAGGTGAACACCTTGCCGTCGCCTATCTTCCCGGTACGCGCGCTGCTTATGATCGCTTCTTCCGCCTCGGCGACCTTCTCGTCATCCACCACCAGCTCGATCTTGATCTTGGGCACGAAATCTATCGTGAAAAGGTCGGAACCGAGGTAGACCTCTTTGTGGCCTTTTTGCCGGCCGAAACCCTTCACGTCGTAGGCGGTCAACCCCTGGATGCCCACCCGCGCCAGCGCCTCCTTGACCTCATCCAGCTTGTGGGGCTTGATGATTGCTTCGATCTTCTTCATCGGTCGTCTCCTCCGCTTCGTGGCCGGGCCACGCTACGCTTAGGCCTCATCCAGATACTGTTCGATCTCCCACGAGGTTACCTGCGCTCTGTACGAGGAGGCTTCAGCCCGGCGGCCGTCGACGAGTCTCGACAGCAGCTGCGTGTCGAACGTGTCCACGAGGACGTCGTCGGTAAGCAGAGCGTCGAGCGCGTCGTCCAGTTCGCGGGGCGGCGGTTCGGACCGGGCAGAATCCATCGAGGCCGGGTCGAAACCGCCCAACTCCTCTTCGAACGCGGGCGGGAGCTCCAACTCGCTTATCATCCCGTCCGCGCCTGCGGCAAGCAAGCCCGCAAAGAGCAGATACGGGTTGGCAGAGGGATCGGACGCCCGAAACTCGAACGTAGGGCCGCCCTCGTGGTTCGGGCTCAGGCGCACGAGCGCGCCCCGGTTCACGTAGGCCCAGACTGCGCTGCTGGGGGCCTCGGGCCCCGAGTGTAGCCGCTTGTAGGAATTGACGGTCGGCGCGGCGAGAGCGGTCAACGCTCGTCCATGGGCAAGTTGCCCGGCCAGGAACGCGCGGCCCTGCTCGCTCACCTGCCCATCCTCATCGACGAGGCTCCAACCTAGGCGCTGGTGAACGTGCATGCCGGAGCCGGCCTCGCCCAGAAGGGGACGAGGCATGAACGTCGCCTGCAGGCCATGGTCGGCCGCCGTGTCGTGCAGCACCTGCTTGGCCAGGACCAGGGCGTCGGCCATGTCCCTGGCCTTGAGGAAGGCCAGGTCGATCTCGTATTGGCCCGGTCCGGCTTCGTGATGCAGGGAGTCGATCTCCACGCCGCAGGCGATCAACCTGTCGGCCGCTTCGCGTACCACGCTCATCCCGATCCCCTGGGCTTCGTCGAAGTAGCTGCCGCGGTCGATGGGGAGCAGGTCTTCGTCCAGAAGATAAAACTCGAGCTCGGCGGAGATGGAATAGTCGGCTCCCAAGGCTCCGCACTGCTCCACCACCATAGACAGCGCAGTGCGGGGGTCGGCTGGCCAGGGTCGCCCATCCTTATCCAGAACGGTGCACACCGCCCGCCCGACCCCGGAGCGCATCTGGACGAGCGTCGCCGGATCGGGGCGCAAGCGCATGTCGATCTCCACAAGGCGGGTGCGGCCTTCCAGGGAAGAGCCGTCAAAGGGCTCTCCGCGGATGAGAGCCGCCTGGAAGCGGCTGGCGGGCAACTGCATCGAGTGCCTGGTGCCGAAGACATCCACGTAGGAGAGTTCGACCCAGGCCAGACTGTCAAAATCCGCGGCTTTCATCTCAGCACCTCGAGAAGAACGACGATGATGGCTACAACAGCGACGAACCCTCCCGCGATGAGAGCGATGTATCCGTAAAGTTGCTTCCGGCTGCCGGCGGAGGCCATACCGCCCATGGGGGGCTCAGGGCTGAGGTCGAAGGAAGCGGGTTCGAGAGAGTCCAGCCGCTCAAGATCGGCCAAGAGCGCATCGGCCGACTGATAGCGGTTCTCGGGATAACGTCTCATGGCTTTGAGAACCACCGCCTCGAACGAGGCGGATACCTCAGGACGGAGGTCTCTGATGCGCTCCGGGGTGCGTCTGAGGTGACCTGCCATGACCGCCAGCCAGTTGTCGCCCTCGAAGGGCACACGCCCGGTGAGCAGCTCATACACGATCACGCCCCAGGAGTAGACGTCGCTGCGGGGGTCTCCCCGGCCTCCCTGGATCTGCTCCGGGCTCATGTAGTCCGGCGTTCCCACTCCCTCGGTCATGTGTCGCCAGGTGAGGCGGCGGGCTCCGGCCAGCAGGGCCGTACCGAAGTCGACGACCTTCAGGATGCCGTCATCGGTGACGAGGATGTTCTCCGGCTTGAGGTCCCGGTGAGTGATGCCCCGGGAGTGCAGATAGGCGATGGCCACGGCCAACTGCCGCGCCCAATCGAGGGCTAGGTCCACCGGCACACGGCCGGTGAAGCCGGCCAACTTGAGTCGGAGGTTCTTGCCTTCGACGAACTCGAGGACAAGGTAAGGCTCTTTGGAATTGTCGCTCAGATCGAGGCTGCGCTGCACGCCGGGGGCGTCCAAGCGTCGCGCGATCTCCGTCTCCCGCTCGAAGCGCTGGTAGATGAGCGGATCTGCGAAAAGGAGAGGATTGGGGGATTTGAGCAGGACCATTTGGCCCGTCCGAGTATCGTGGGCCTTGTATGTCTCCGCGTATGCTCCTTCGCCCAGTGCCTCCACCACTTCGTAATGATCGATCGTTTGGCCCGGGCTGAACCGCATATTACTCTCCAGAAGTGAACGAATGAGGGTCACAGTATAACAGTTGTCTTTTTCCGGCCTTTTCGCGGCCGGTCGGAAGGGTGCCGCCGCGGTGGACTGGCGCTCTGCGACGGCGATGGCGGCGCTCACTCCTGACCCCGATCCTCGGACACCTGTATCTCCCGGCTGTCCCGGTTCCGCCTGAAGAAGGGCAGCCATGACCTCTCCGGGGCGCTCGGAGCAGCCAGCAGATCGGCGGTCACGGTGACCACCACCACCGTCACGTTATCGGGCGCACCGCGCTCCAAAGCCAGATCGAGCATTGTCTGCGCCGCTTCGGCCGCTGGACGCTTCACGGTCAGCGCGGCTATCTCGCTCTTGGAGACGAGGTCCCATAGCCCATCCGAGCAGAGTATGAGGGAGTCGTGGCGCTCGAGCAGGGAGTTGTTGACATCCACCCGTACGCTGGGGGTCGCGCCGAGGCTTCTGGTGAGTTGAGCCCGCGCCGGATGGGTGGCCGCTTGCTCTGGTGTTATGAGCCGCATGCGCAACATCTCGGCCACGCGGGAGTGGTCGGAGGTCAGCTGCGTGCACTGTCTGCCTCTCACCAGATACGCGCGGCTGTCGCCGACATGGCCCACGTGAACCTCGTTCCCCGCGATGGTGAGGGCGACCACGGTGGTGCCCATCCCACTGTGCGCTTGGTCCAGAGAGGCGGCGAAGACCGCGGCGTTGGCCGAGCGGACCGCGGACCTGATGGCCTGGTGGGCCGGGCCAATCGCGCTGCTGGCCCAGGACTTGACCAGAGTCTCCACTGCTATTCGGCTGGCGACCTCGCCCGAGGCGTGTCCTCCCATTCCGTCCGCCAGCACGAAGAGCGCCCCGAGCCCGGCCTCGTCGCTGTCGGGGGAGGGCACATAGGCGCCCACGAAGTCTTCGTTGTTGGGACGCTGAGCGCCGGGGTGAGACAGGAACGCCCAGGAGATCTCGGGGAGCTCCCCGTGGGCGGCCGTGGGGGCGGGCCGGGCTGCAGCCGCGGTGTGGTCCGGCTCAGTCATCGATGCTCCTGCTTGCTCTCTTCACGCCCTTCACTGTATCCCGCTTCCTTGTTCACGTCTTGAGGGACATGGGCAACGGCCCGTGCCGGAGCACGGGCCGTTGCCGCGGTGCCAGCTGGCTCTACTCCCTCGGGGGCACGGGGAGGAGCCGTCGTCGGCTGTTCGTCAGCGGCGACCGGCGCCGAGGCCTAGGCCGCCGGCCGAGGGTCGTGCAGGATTTTGGTGCCGCGCTTTTTCGGGTTCAGGAACATCCAGGCCACGCCGGCCACGATCCAGGCCGCCACCACCGCGAGGGCGATGTATACGTCTTTCGCGGTCGATCCACCCCCTGCAGCGCCTAGGTAGATGATGCCCCCCAGCTCGCCGATGTTCATCAGGAGACCGAGCCCGGGGATCAGGAAGTGCTTGATCGGGTGCTTGTCATGCCGGCTGGCGAACGCCACGATGGTAATGAAGCAGGTCATGCCGTACACCAGGAAGGTGCCCGTATTGGACGCGAGCGTGATCTGGGTGAGGGCGTCCACTGAGCGGACGCCGTACACGCCGAGGAGCGCGGAGAGGCCGGCGAGGACCATGATGCCGCCGTATGGCGTGGCGAACCGGCCGTGCAGGAGCGAGAAGATGCTCGGCATCTCCTTGTCGCGACCCATGGAGTAGGTCACCCGCACACCGGTGTTGAGGCAGGCGAGGGTCGTTCCGATGAGGGCCAGGAGTACGGTGACCGCCATGATGATCCCGAGCACCGTGCCGCCCCCGCCGAACATCTGGTCGCCCATGTTCTTGATCATCGTACCGATGGGCGCGCCATCGGTAGCCGCCGCAGCGTAGCCGGTCAGTTTGGCCCCGTTTGCACCCACCGCTGTGATCGTCGCCCCGCCCACCACATAGTTGGCCGCGAAGTACTCGAACAGATAGGCGATCCCGCCCTGAATGGCGAGGCTCAGGAGCACGCCGCGCTTGATGTCCTTCTCGGGCCTCTTTGCCTCGGAGCCCAGCGCAGTGACGGACTCGAAGCCTACCAGGAGCAGGATGGCGATGGTCGACTGGTAGACAATATGCAGCAGGCTGTGAGGCACCACGATGGAGGACGCTCCCGCCGCCTCGTACGTACCGACGTGGTGCGGATGGCTCAGGCGGAAGACGACAGCGAACACCGTGAACGCTGCGAGGGAGGTGAGTTGCACCACGTTGATGATGATGGAGGTCATCGTGGAGCCGGAGATGCCCCGAAACGCGATGTATCCGGTGACCAGAGCGAACACGATGGCGATCCCCGCGAGTGGGCCCCACCCGAGCGTGTGCCCCGTGATGGCGTTGACGATGTAACCGAATAGGGTGGCTGTCATCGCGACCATGATGCCGGGATAGATCCAGTAGTAGAGGTGGCTGATCCAGCCGATAGTCACTTTCGACATCCGCGCAAGGCGGCGATGGGCCGCGCTTTCCTTGTCGAGCAGCGCGGCTTCGGCGAAGTAGTAGCTGGAGCCGGTGCCGGCGTTTGGATAAATGCGGGCCAACTCGGCATAGCTGTACGCGGTAAGGAAGGCAAGAACGAGAGCGAAGACAAGCCCGGTCCACATCTCGCTCGCCGTGGACTTGCCGCCTGAGCTCTGCGAGGACTGCATCTGGAACGTGGTCCAGAGAAATGCGCCGGGCGCGATCAGCGCCATGGCGTTCATCGTCACGCCGGTGAGGGTGAGGGTACGTTTCATCTCAACTCCCGGCGGACTCCCCCCTGAAGAGACCGCCGCCGGTGTCGTCTCTTGGCTCATGGTTCTCATCTCCCTTCGAACAAGACGGTTAGCTGGCTGTCCATTAGTCTAAGGAGCGTCGGCCGGCACGCCACGGGCCCGGCGGTGGAAATACGCCTACGCGACGCTGTACTTTTGGAGCATAGGCAGCCCGAAGGCATCTCTCAGAGAAACCAGCGGTGTAGGTTCGGCTAAAAGCCGGCCGGCTTCTGTTGGCCTATTGTACAAGAAGCCTTGGGCCGTGCTATCGTACCGGCATGCCAGTCACCGTAGGCCAGATTCTCGAATTGCCCGTACTCGCGGACGCCCGGCTTCTCGCAGGGGAGGAGGGGTTGGATCGCAGGGTCACGTCCGTCACGGTGGGAGAGGTGCCGGACATCGCGGACTGGTTGTCCGGTGGTGAATTGGTGCTGTCCACGATGTTTGCGGTCAAAGGCGATCTAGATAGGCAGCGCGAGTTCTGCCGGCGGGTGATGATGGCCGGCGCCGCGGCGCTGTTCGTCAAGACCACCCGTTTCGTGGAGAACATCCCGGCGGACATCATCGAACTGGCCGCCAAGCGCAAGTTCCCCATCGTCGAGGTGCCCCAAGGTCTGCGCTGGACCCGGCTGATGCAGGACGCCACCGAGGTGATCATCAACCGCCAGGCGTCGCAGCTCGAGCAATCGCAGGCCATACATCGCAGCCTGCTCGGTGTGGTCATCCGCGGAGGCGGCTGGCAGGACCTCGTGGAAGAGGCGTCGCGGCTGCTCGAGAAGCCGGTGTTCGTCGCAGACGTGTCGCTGGAGTTGCTGGCCGCCTCGCCCGGGTTGCCGCTGGGAAACGCCGAACTCGCCGAGCGTCTCCACCGGACTGAGATCCGCTCCGCATTCGCCTCGCTTGGCATGGCCGAGAAGCTCTTCCGGCTGGACGAGGAGGGGCTGCCCGGCATGTTCGCCTTGCCTATCGTCGCCAGTCACAAGCGCTTGGGCTACCTCTGCGCGGTCACCGACGCGGAGGCTCCGTCTTCTATGGAGACTCTCGTGCTCGAGCACTCGGCCACCATCGCCGCGCTGGAGATGGCGCAGGATCGGGTGCGCTTCGAGACCGAGGTGCGGCTGAAAGGCGACTTTGTGGACGACGTCATCACCGGGGGGGAGCGCTCAGGCGACTCTCTATTGCGCCGCGGGGCCTTCCTGGGGTGCGACCTCAGCCAAGGATCGGCCGTGCTGCTACTGGGAGTGGACGAGTTCGTCGGCACCGTCGCCCACAAGCATCTTGCTGAGGAAGACCTGGAGACGGCCATCGAACGCTTCTTCAGCCAGGTGACTCGTTACGTGTCGGCCAAGGAGCCGTCGTCCCTCGCGAGCCTCAAGTCAGGTCAGACTGTGATCTTCGTTTGCGGCAAGACGGCGCGCGACCCGGAAGCCCTACGCAGGCTGGCCGCGGTGATTCAAGAGCTCGGCAGTTCGGCCGGGTCGCTCAGCGTATCGGCGGGCATCAGCGGCTTCGTCGGCGACCCGGCACAAATGGACCGCGGCTACCAGGAGGCGCTCATAGCCCTCAAAGTGGCCCGTAAGTTGCAGGGACCGGGTGCCCTGCTCCATTTCCAGGACGTGGGCACCTATCGGCTGCTCCTGGACATCTGGGAGCGCGACCCGGAGCAGATCCGCTCGCTCTATGACGAGACTATCGGTCCGGTCGACCAATACGACCAGACGAACAACACTCAGCTCGTGCAGACGCTGTCGGTGTTCTTCAAGCACGACGAGAGCCTCACCGAGACGGCCGCCGAGCTGTATGCGCACCGCCACACCATCCGCTACCGCTTGGAGAAGATCGCGGAGATCACCGGGCTTAGCGTCTTCCAGACCGAGCACAAGGAACGTCTAGGCTTGGGCCTCAAGGCTCGAAGCCTGTTCACCTCCTAAGCGCTGCAATGTCTCCCGGTGGTTTCCGGGCCCCCACTCCTTGCTTTCTCCAAATGTCCAAGCTGCGGCCCTCAGACTTGGCCGTCTGGCGATATCGCGGCGCCGCCTTCACACGATAGTCTCCGCGCCGTGCTAGCAAGGGGGCAGCCTTGGACAAAATAAGTGCGGGTGACACCGCCTGGATGCTCATCAGCACGGCTTTGGTCATGCTGATGACCCCTGGGCTGGCGTTCTTTTATGGCGGCCTGGTGCGCCGCAAGAACGTCCTGTCCATAATGGTGCAGTGCTTGATACTGGTGGGTGTGATCAGTATCCAGTGGGTGCTGTTCGGCTACAGCTTGGCCTTCGGCCCGGACCATTGGCATATCATCGGCGGTCTGAGCTGGGTCGGGCTGCACAATGTGGGCATCGTGCCGAACGCTAACTACGCGCCTACCATCCCGCATATCCTCTTCATGCTCTTCCAGATGATGTTTGCCGTCATCACGCCGGCCCTCATCGTGGGCGCCTTCGCGGAACGCATGAAGTTCAGCGCCTTTCTCATCTTCTCCATCGTGTGGGCTACCATCGTCTACGACCCGCTGGCGCACTGGGTGTGGGGGGTGGGCGGCATGCTGCGGCAACTCGGCGCCCTCGACTTCGCTGGTGGCACGGTGGTGCATATCAACGCGGGCGCCGCCGCCTTGGCTGCGGCGCTGGTGATCGGCAAGCGCAAGGGCTATCCCGACACGTCTCCGCCTCACAATCTGCCCTTCGCCATCCTTGGCGCGGCGCTGTTGTGGTTCGGCTGGTTCGGCTTCAACGCCGGTAGCGCCCTCAGTGCGGGCGGGGTGGCGGTCTCGGCCTTCGCCTCCACCCACCTCGCCGCCGGCACCGCGGCCGTGGCCTGGGCGGCCATGGACTGGATCCGCACCCGCAGGCCCACCGCCCTGGGCACCATCTCAGGTGCCGTGGCCGGTTTGGTGGCCATCACCCCGGCGTCCGGCTTCGTCACCCCGCTCGGCGCGTTGGGTATCGGCGCTTTGGCCGGCCTGGTCTGCTATGGCTCGGTGATGTGGATGAAGGGCAAGCTGGGCTATGACGACTCGCTCGACGCCTTCGGCGTGCACGGCGTAGGCGGGATGCTCGGCGCTCTCTGTACCGGCCTATGGGCCACGGTGGCCATCAACTCGGCCGGCGCCAACGGCGTGTTCCATGGCGGCGGCAAACTGATCCTCTGGCAGTTCATCGCTGTGGTGGGCTCCTTCGCGTATTCGTTCGTACTGTCCTTCGGTCTGCTCAAGCTGATCGACAAAGTGGTAGGCCTGCGCGTCAAGCCCGACCACGAGAGCATCGGTCTTGACCTCACGCAGCACAGCGAGTCCGCGTACACGGTCGTCGGTTAGCGGCAGCCAGGGAGGGTCGAGATGAAATACGTCATCGCCATCATCCAGCCGGACCGCCTCGATGAAGTGGTGGCCGCGCTCGAGGAAGAAGAGATCATCCTGATCACCGTCTCGGAGGTGATGGGGCGCGGGCGGCAGAAGGGCGTGGCTGAGGTGTACCGGAGCCACGTGGAGCGCAACGGCCTTCTCCACAAGATAAAGGTGGAGGTCGCCGTCAACGACAGCGACGTGTGGAAGGCCGTGGACGCCATCGCGTCCGGCGCCCGCACAGGCCACGTAGGCGACGGCAAGATATTCGTCCTCGACTTGGAGGAATGCATACGTATTCGGACAGGGGAGACCAGCAACTCGGCCATCAGATAAACACGTTGTCGGGAGGTAGTCCCGAGCGAATAGCAGAGCCCGCAGGGCCGCCGATTGCGGTCCTGTTACTCTACAGGTATGACTATGCGTGCCTTCGGCTTGCACCCTAGGCGACAAAGGGAGCGAACGGGCTGGCCTACGGGCATCCCCGACAACTCTTGGTGCAGTTCATCGCCGTCGTCATCTGCGCCGCGTTCTCGTTTGTGCTTTCCTGGGGACTGCTTAAGCTCGTGGACAAGCTTGTCGGCCTGCGGGTCAAACCCGACCATGAGAACATCGGCCTCGATCTCACGCAGCATCGAGAATCTGCCTACACCATCGTGGGATAGGCGGGACGCAAGGAGCCAGGGTCATGAAGTACGTCATCGCCATCATCCAGCCCGACAAGTTGGACGAGGTCGTAGC
>Ga0182021_10010234_pt1 | contig 11126 bp, 6 predicted proteins | sample 612E3MmetaG_FD_120493 | JGI IMG/M metagenome (GOLD analysis project Ga0182021, IMG submission 120493) | Permafrost microbial communities from Stordalen Mire, Sweden - 612E3M metaG (Illumina Assembly) | ecosystem: Environmental > Terrestrial > Soil > Wetlands > Permafrost | place: Sweden...
GCGGGGAGACAACGGTCTTGGTCGGATAAACAGCGCCGGGCGGTACGCCGGGCAGAGGAGAGACGACGGCAAGCGGAGGAACGACGGCCGGCGGCGGCGCCACGTCGTCGGGCGGATCGTTCGCGACGGGTGGAACCATCGCGACCGGCGGAACGACGGCGGCCGGTGGGACGACGGCAACCGGGGGCGCCACCAGCACGGGCGGGACGGGGGGGAGCTCGTCGTCCCCGCCGCAGAAGATCATGACTTTGTTCGACCACCAAAGTTTGTCCGCCAGCGTTCCCGCCGGCGGCGAGGATATTTCCCTCTCCTTCACATACCCGGCTCTCCACGATATGACCAACGAAGAAGTCGTCGTTGAAATTCCCATCCCCTCCTCCATGATGAACCAGGCGCCGGCCTTGGCGATCCAGGTTTGGTTTAAGGACGTCGGATGGGTTTGGATCAATACGCTTTGGGCCTCGGGCGAGCTGGTATCCGGCAACCCGAACATCAAGAACGGAATATTACGGATTGTCGTGAACCCCGGCGCCAACGTGGACCCCGCGGGATCAGGCTTCAACGTTTCCGAGGTCCGACAGGTGGGCCTGAAAATCGGAAGCCCGCCCGGAGGCGCCGCGTTCACCGGGACGCTCACGGTCAACGCCTATACTCAAGTGCGGACGGAAACCTTGCCGACGGACCAACCCATCGTGACGCCGCTCACCCTGGCCACCCCCAGCGCAGACCCCGCCGTTCAGCCGCGGCCGGTTTCCGCCGTGTCCGTGGGCATCAGCAGTTATTTCATGCACTACGGATATGGGACATGGAACGACCCCTCCACCGTCACGTCCTATGAAACCGACGTTCGAAACGCGGTCGCCGATGCCAAGAGCAATCAGTTGAAGGGCGTGAGGTTCATGAATTTCCTCGACCTTAAGAACGCGGATTACGCCGGCGGGTTCATCGTTCGTGCCAATAGGGAGGTCACGAACTTGCAGAGGTTGATGACCATGCTGGCCGGCTTGCTTTCTCCGATAATTTCCCTCGCCGACGGCGCCGATTCGGACACCACGCAATTGGCGTCTTGGGTGCGCGGCGACAACCCCGCCCTGACCAACCAATTCTTCGCCAATCTGGGGTCCCTTCTGAGCCAAGTCAACGCCGGGGCCTCCAACATCGTTTGGGACTTCAATGAACCTTTCGACATGCCCGGGGCGACGACGCGCCAAATACAGGATTTTCTGAAGCGCTGGTGCGACACGTTCTCCGCCAACGCTTCGGGCGCCACCCTCACATTCGGCGTTCAAAATTACACCCAACTGCAATGGGTCCTGCATTTGACCTCACAATATCCGAGCCTGAAATTCATCATCAGTTTCCACGCATTTTCTGGTTTTGCCTCCCTGCCCATGGCCAATACGCTGAACATTCCACCGAATACGAAGGTGGAGTTGACCGAAACCTGGGCGGCGGACCCATCTACCCAGGCCGGGATCATAGAGCTCGCCGCCAAGCTGGGATATCAGCCCACGGTTTTCTTTTGGCAGGACAGCGGATATCCCATCACCTCCGCCGGCATTGAGGCCGCTTACAATTTGGCATTAACGACTCCAAACCTGCCGCCGCCCGCCATGACGACCCCGGTCACATATTATATGGGCCGCATTATATTGTGGCTCCGGTTCCTTTTCACGTCGAGAAACGACGCCAAGCTTCGCATGAGGCAATCCCTCATAGCCTTGGCCAGGGTCCAAAGGCCGAGGGCAGGCGACGCGGCCGTTGACCAATACATAGCGAGGATTCCATGGACGTTTGAGGCCCTGAGGGACGCCTGGATCGAGCAGGCGTTCGCTCCCAGGGCCGAAAGCGGATTGTTTACGTTGGCCGCATTCGTTTTGCCGAAAAGCTTTTCGGCGGCCCTGATGCGCCTCATCCATCCCTTTCAAGGCCAAACCCGGTTCGCGGACCGGGGAGCGCATGCGGAAGCAATCGAACAAACGTGGTCCGGCATCCGGGAAAAGGTCTTGACCGGGGCCAGGGAAGGGATGTCGGTCGCGAAGAAGATCGCCCCCTTTGTCGTCACGGCGGCGCTGACGGTCGTTCTTGCCGTCGGCAAGTCCATGATCCAAAGCCGACATCCGGCCTTCCTCATCGTGACCTTGACCGCGGCGACCCTGCTGGCGATCCTAACCCCGTCCCTCTGGTCGGCGGGAAAGGCGCAAAATACGGTCCACCTTCTAGGGAACATGGGATTCATTCCCGGCGCCGCGACCATGATGGCCGGCGGAAGGCCCGCTGGAAGTATGGAAATGGCCGCCCGCATTCCACCCAATTCCCTTGCCTTGCGGATGGACGAATCCTGGACGGGCGCGGTCACCACCCCGGACCATCCCCATTACAACGAGGGGGTCACCCGCGATGCCCGTGGATTTCAAATCCCCAAGAGTCATCCTCTATACGGAAAATACCTGCCGAGCATGGTCCTGGGCGGTTTCGGGACGGAAATTCGGGTCTTCAGCAACGGCGCGGTGGGGGGAAATTCCCAGTCGCCCGGACAGTTTTCCTACGATCCGACGGGGACGAAGGTCTTTTGGATGACGCGTGAGGACGGCACGCACGTCGCCCTGGAACAGGGGTCTTTCTGGACGCGGTTCCCCATGGGGGGATTCAACTTCGAGTCGCGCGAAACGCCCCTTCGGCTGTCCACCCGGCTCTTTTCACCCGTCATCGCCCATAATGAGGAGGAAAGCTGTTGGCCCATCGTCATCAACGAACTCTCCGCCGAGAACCCGACCGGGGAGAGTCAATCCATGACTTGGACGTTGCCGCTCGAAACTTGGACGCGCCAAGCCTTTTGGAATGACGAAGATGTTTCCGTGGAACCGCAAATGAAGGGCGGCAAATTTGCGGGCGTGGTTTTGCGGCACAAGGACCCGGCCCGCGGCGCGATCGCGGTGGCGGCCCCAGCCGACGCGTCCCTTGCTTTGTCCGGAAATATCCAGGGGGGACGCCTGCCCGCGCTTCAGGTTCGGGTCGCGGTCCCGCCGCGAGGCTCCACAATGGTCCCGCTTTCCCTGGCGTTCGATTTCCCCAACATGGAAAAGGGGGAGCCCCTGCGCCGCTACACGGACTTCTTTCCCAAGGCCGCCGGCCGGGCCTGGACGATGGCCCTCGAAGGCGTCCGGAACTCCTCCAGGTGGGCCAAGGCCGTGGAAGGCTGGCAGAAGACGGGAATTGACGACAGGGAAGACCTCTCCGACGACGAGAAGACCGCCATCTACGAAGCCGCCGCCTATCTGGGCGAGTCGCGCTTCTACGCTTCCGGCAGACGGAATGTTATGGGACCTTTCTATTATTTAGAGAGTCCCATCTATTCCTTCGCCAACACCGCGGACGTTCACGTGGAAGGCGGCATGGTCATGCTGGCCTTCTGGCCGGAGATATACAAAGCCGTTGACCGGCAGCTCGGGGCGACGGTCATGTACCCCACCGGGCGAATGCGCAAACATCACAACGCCGCGCCGATCGGCCCCGGAGGCGAATTGACGAACAGGGGGCCTCGAAATATTCTCGGGCACGAAGCCCACGACAACGGCATCGTAATTTATCCGCTGCCGCATATTGCATCCCGCGGCTTGAAAATTGGTAAACCGAGGATCGCCGGCCGGAAGGACGTGAACGGATATAACTATCAATTTTCCCCCGGCTGGTGGGATCTCAGTACCAAGGGGGGAATCCGGGGATTCCTGTCCTATAAGGGCACCGGGGCGGACGGGAGGGACGACCTGAACCATCTCAGGAGCCGGTGGCAACAGATCAGGCTCGCCAACGTAACCCTCATCGAGCGCATGAAATCCATTACGGCCGATCGTCGAAGTCGAAAACTTTCCATTCCCGGCCCCCTGGAGGAGATCGTCCTTCCCTACCACAACAAGTACCCCGACCAAACTTTCGACAACATTGAAATGACGGGCTACAGCGCCTACACGGCCATCCTCTGGCTGGCGGACTTGGAAGGTTCCATCATCATGGCCCGGGACATGGGTGACCGGCCGGCGGAAATATTGTTCACGGAGTGGCGCGACAAAGCCAAGACGGCGCTTGAGAGTTTGTGGGACGAAAAGCGCGGCTATTACCTGTTCGCCCGCGATCAACCCGATCTGATACTGGCCAATGTCCTGAGCGGAGCCTCCTTCGCCAAACTGATGGGCGTGGATATGCCCTATGTTTTCGGGAAGAACGACGAAAGGCTCCGGCGGACGCTGAAGGCCGTGTACAAACACAATTTCGAAGAGGCCGGGCTGGGGCAAGGGCCCGTTAATTTGGCCCGCAGCGACGGGAAAGAGATCGAGAAACCGGAAGGACAAATGGGAGAAGTATGGCTGGGAGTCGTCGGAGTTCTCGACGACTTGTCCCAGCGCGTGGGCGGTTTGGAGAAGGAAAGGGCCAAAATGTTGGCCGCGGTTGAGCGGGCCGTGGCGGAGACCAAGATGAGGGGACGCCGCCCAGAAGCTTTCAGGCCCCTTGGAAAGAAGTTGAAGCGGCCCAAAGGTGTTGCAGAAGGGCCGCTGGAAGGCGATTGGTACTATATAAAAGCGATCATCGGCGCACCGACGTCCCATGCCCGATGGGTTTTCGCCGAAAGCGGGAGCGTTCGTGCACTCCACTACATGCGGCAGGGCGCATACGGGGCGCGCCTCATCAAACCTAGAAAGGCCGCCCCGGTCCGTCAATTCAACAAGGATGTGAACAGGGCCTTCGCCTTCATGGGCGCGCTCCTGGCGGGACTCCTCCTTGCGCACCTGCTGGGCGGCATGGGATTGCCCGCGTGGATTAACGTCGCGGGTTACGTTTTTGGTTTTCCCGGGACGCTTTTGTTCGGAACTCGCGGAGTGGTCACCTTTGTAAACAGGATGATTGAAGGGCGCAGTCTTCCCGCCACGCCGGAACAGGTGCTGGTCCTGCAAACATTTTTGGCTTCCCGCTTCCCAAAGTCCAGGGTGGAGGTGGGACCCGTCGGCGCCGACGCCCGCGCCCATACGACAAGAAACGGAGTGGTTGTCTTCTCGGAGGAGTTGGCGAAAGGGCCGATGACCTCCTTCAAGACGTTCGAGCTCAATTATTTGATCGCCCATGAAAAGCTGCGCCTTCGTCTGGGTATCTCGAGCGGGTTCTTCATTTATATCTTGGCGGTCCTGTCTTTGCCGACGAGCCTTTGGCTGATGGTCCGGTCCCGACGGATGCTCGGGGTCGCTACGACCGAAGGGCTCTCCCTGCCTCTTCGGGCCCTGGCGACGGGCGTGGCGCGGCGGGAGAACCCCGGCGTTTTCGACCAGGCCGCCGTTGACCGAATCATCACAGGCCTGGTTTACACGCTCAAGGAACGGCGCGGCCGCGAAGGGGCCGCGGTGGATGAGGAAAAAGCGAGAACGGCTTTCCGCGGTCTTGTCGAGGCGGACTTGGAAAGGGCGGATATTGATCCCAACAAGCCCGCCGTTTTGGTGGATCGGGCCGGGAACGTCTCGGGCCTGAATATTTTCCGCATCGCCCAGGCTTTGGCCGCCAACGATCAAAACAAGGCCGTCCTGGTCATGGAAGGGAAGGACGCGGCCGATACCGCCGCGGCGTTATCCGCCTTGTCGCGAGAAAAGCCTGAGTTGAAGCCCGCCGTGGAAGTCATCTTGAACAACATGTCTCGCGTCAGGGTGGTAACGGAGGCGCCGGGAACCGTCGAGGTGGACTTGGCCGAGGCTTTGAGGTCGGCCGAGGTTCTTGATGAGCTGGAAACGCGGCGGATGGCTCTTCGAATCGTGACGACCTTGGCGGAGGCCGGGACGTGGAACATCCGAGGACTTCCGCCCACCGTTCAGGAACTGATCGACTATCTCTTCACCGTCCTCCCGGGCGTCGAGGCCGTCGTGAGCAGGGGCGAGATGATGCGAATGCTGGAAGACGTGCGATTAACCGAGACGCACGCTTAGGATTCATTGGACGCCATGGCTTGGCCGGCCAGCCAGCCGGTGGTCCATGCGTTTTGGAAATTGAAACCGCCCGTCACGCCGTCTATGTCCAAAATCTCTCCGGCGAAATGGAGGCCGGGGCGGATGCGGCTTTCCATCGTCCGGAAGTCCACCTCATCCAGGTTGACCCCGCCGCAAGTTACGAACTCTTCCTTGAAGGCGCCTTTCCCGTCCATCACGTAGAGTCCGGCCGTCAATTCGACGCACAGTTTGTCCAATTCCTTGGCGGATGCGTCCGCCCAGCGCTTCTCGGAGGGGATGCCGACCGCCGCGGCCAGGCGTTCCCACAACCGGCGTTGCACGCCGAATGAAGCGACGGATGCCACCTGTTTCTTGGGATGGGCCTGTTTCAACGCGCGCAATTCCCGCGCTACGTCTTCCCGGCTGATGTCGGAGATCCAGCGGACTTCCAACCGCGCTTTGTAACCGGACTCGTGAAGGACCCTCGCCCCCCACGCGGAGAGCTTGAGGGCGGCCGGCCCGCTGAAACCCCAATGCGTTATCAACAGCGGCCCCGTTTGGGAAAGCGATGTGCCTCGGAGGGAAATGCGCGCGTTCTCCGCGACCAGGCCGGACAGCCCGTTCAACCGGGGATCATTGGGGACGTTGAATGTAAAGAGGGACGGGACGGGGATTTCAATCGTATGGCCCAAATCATGGGCCCATCGGTATCCATCTCGGCCGCTGCCCGTGGCCAGCAGAAGGCGGCGGCAGGGGATCTTTCGACCGTCGGCCATCACAAGGACGAACCCGGTTTCCTCCCGAGCGATGGATAGGATCTCCACGTTGGTTTGGACCTCGACGCCGGCTTGGGCGGCGGCGTTGCGGAAACAATTGATGATGGTTTCGGAGCGGTCGGTGACGGGGAACATGCTGCCGTCCTCCACCGTCTTCAACGCCACGCCGCGGGCGGCGAACCATGCCACGGCGTCCCGAGGCTGGAAACGGGTGAAGGGCCCGCGCAGGGCCTCGGCGCCGCGCGGGTAATTCTTCACCAAGAGGGCCGGGTCAAAACAGGCGTGCGTGACGTTGCATCGTCCTCCGCCGGAGATGCGGACCTTGGCGAGGACCTCCGCCCCTTTTTCCAGGACAAGGACGCGGCGCTCCGGCGCCTTCTCGGCGCAGGCGATGGCCGCAAAGAACCCGGCGGCGCCTCCGCCGACGACAATGACCCAAGGATCGCTCATATATCCGGGGACAGCATACTCAATTCAACGTAACCGTTCAGGGGGTCATTGCGAGGAGGCCTATGGCCGACGAAGGCCGCTCCCATGCGGCACTTCTGGCTAGCGCCGTCGCAATCCCCGGTTTCAGGCGTTGGGGAAATGTTTTTCCGGACCTTGAGAGAGGGGATTGCTTCGTCGCAAGAAGCGCTCCTCGCAATGACGGAGTGGTGAGGTTACAATTCAACGGGTCCTGCAAGGTCGATGATATGTATGGTATCCTTGAAATCGAAGTTGCCGTGTCTCTGTAGAATCCACCAACCATTCCATGTAAAAATGAGAGGGAAAGAATAAATGGTTTTCAATCGCCAACAGAGTGAAGCCGAGCGCCGGTTCTACGCGGGGCAGGCCGTTGACCCGTCGCCCCGAATCCGCTTGGAGGACGGCAGCGCGGAATTGACCATGCGGGTCATGGACTTGGTGTCCCCCATCGGCATGGGCCAGCGGGGGTACATTGTGGCGCCGCCCGGGTCCGGGAAGACGACCATCCTGAAACACATTTGCCAGGCCGTTTCCAAGGGCCATCCGGAAATCAAGCTCTATTGCCTTCTGATCAACGAACGGCCGGAAGAGGTGACGGATTTCAAACGGAGCGTCACGGCCGAGGTGCGCGCGTCCTCTTCGGATGAAAGCTATGACCACCACGTGCAAATGGCCGACAACTTGATGCGGCAGGCCATCGGCGAGGCCGGGGCGGGTCAAAACGTGATGATCGTCGTGGATTCCTTGACGCGCCTGGCGCGGGTGCACAACGCCCAAAGGAGATCGGGAGGCCGGACGATGTCCGGCGGGCTGGACGCCGGGGCTCTTGAGATCCCGCGGCGCATCTTCGGCGCCGCGCGGAAAATTGAAAACGGCGGCTCCTTGACCATTCTGGCCACCGTCCTGACGGAAACCGGCAGCCGCATGGACGACGTTATCTACGAGGAATTTAAGGGAACGGGGAACATGGAGATCATCCTGTCCCGCGAGATCTCGGGGCTCCGTATCTTCCCGGCCGTGGACATCAACAAAAGCGGCACCCGCAAAGAGGAGCTTTTGCTTGAGCCCGGCGAGCTGGAAGCGGTCCGGAAGATGCGCCGAAGCTTGGCGGAGTTCACCCCCGTGGACGCCGCGCGGGGCCTGGTGGACCAACTTCAAAGTTTTCCCACGAACAAGGAATTCCTCGCCGCCGTAATAAAAGCATCCGCCGGCTAACTTACTTCCGCGACTTCGACCAGGCGGATCGTCCGGAAATCGGCGGATAGGTCGCCATTCAAGAGAAGGAACGCGGTAAATTCGTCAGGGTGTCCGGAGGGCGGGGGAGGCGGTTTTCTCGGGCCGCTCCGCCCAGCGGCGCATCATTTCCTTCCGCATTTCATTTATCAACCTTCGGTCGGAGCGGGCGAACAGGCTCTTCACCAAGAAAGTCGGCAGGGTGAAGCGCGGCCGGGCCGCGAGCTCGTAAGTGACCTCCTCGCCCCCGGGTTTTTCCCGCAGCGTCCAAGAGCCTTGGTAGTGGACGAAATCGGTTCCTAAAATGTCCTCGAAACGGACGGCGCGAAGAGGCTCCTCCTCGACGCGGAGTTTCAGGTGAAGCCGGCGGAAGACGAAAAAAAAGCGTCCCACGATGTCCTGGCGGATCAGGACGTTGTTCCCGTCGCGATCCAGCGTTTTGCTCTTGGTGACGAGCGAGACAAATCGGGGAACGTGGTCATAGTCGGTCAAGACCTCCCAGACCGTTTGGGGGTCGGCGGAGACGAAGAAGACCGCCCGGAGGTGATACAGGCCGTCCCGAACGGCCAGGGAGATTTCCGGTTGTCCCGCGGGCCGCGCGCTCACAGCCACGGGCAGCAGGAGAGCCGGGAGGATCCAGGCCCGGCGCCTGACGGCGGCTAGAAAAAGGTTTCTTTTATCGGGTTTCAGGTTGTCCACGGTGGTGAAGAAGAAATGTTATCTTAATAGAATTGATTTCGACCAAAACATTTTCCATGACAAACGATTTGTCATCCCGATCGGGCCTGAAGTTCATCGTGCTCCTGGGCGTGGTGAGCCTGCTGGCCGACGTGACTTATGAGGGCGCGCGGAGCATCGCGGGGCCCTTCCTGGCCTCGCTGGGGGCCAGCGGGACCGTGGTCGGGTTCACCGCCGGTTTCGGCGAACTGGTCGGGTACGGTTTGCGCCTGCTTTCGGGACGCCTCGCCGACCGCACCCGGCGATACTGGCTGATCACGATTTGGGGATACGCCGTCAACCTCCTGGCGGTGCCCCTGCTGGCCCTGGCCGGCCATTGGGGCGCGGCGGCCGTCCTGATGATCGTTGAAAGAATGGGAAAGGCCGTCCGCACTCCGGCGCGGGATGCGATGCTTTCCTATGCGACCCAATCGGTCGGGCGCGGCTGGGGCTTCGGCCTGCATGAGGCGATGGACCAGATCGGGGCCGTCTTGGGGCCTCTGATCGTCGCTTTGGTCTTATACCTGAAGGGCGGTTTCAGGACGGGCTTCGCCGTCCTTCTGATTCCGGCGCTCCTTGCCATCGCGGTGCTCCTCGCGGCGAAGGCTCTCTATCCCAATCCGCGCGACCTCGAGGTGGAAGTCCCCGGCATGGCGGCCGAGGGGTACCCTCGCCATTTTTGGCTCTATTTGACGGCGGCCGGTTTGATCGCGGCCGGATTCGCCGATTTTCCGTTGATCGCCTACCACTTCGAGAAGACGTCCCTCGCCTCGCCGGAATGGATTCCGGTATTCTACGCCGCAGCGATGGGCGTGGACGCCTTGGCGGCGCTCGTCTGCGGACGTTTCTTCGACCGGAAAGGCATGGCGGTGCTGGCGGCCGCGACGGTCGTGTCCGCCTTCTTCGCGCCGCTGGTTTTTTGGGGACGCTTCTGGGGCGCGTTGCTCGGCGTCTGCCTGTGGGGGATCGGGATGGGGGCGAGCGAATCCATCATGAGGGCGGCCGTCGGCGGGATGGTGTCGGCCGACAAAAGGGGCGGCGCCTACGGGATCTTCAACGCCGGGTTCGGCCTCTCGTGGTTCGCGGGGAGCCTTCTCATGGGCCGGCTCTACGACCGGTCCATTCCCGCGCTGGTCGTTTTTTCAGTCGTTGCCCAGTTGGTTGCCGTTCCGATCCTGCTCGTCGTAGGAAAGCGGATGACGGTCGCCGTCAGTCCGGGAGAGTGAAGAAGAAAGTCGCGCCCGCGCCCGGGCGGGAATCCACGCCGATTTTACCCCCATGGGCCTCCACCATCCGCCGCGTGATGGCGAGCCCGAGCCCCGTGCTCTTCTCCCCGCCGGTCGGCTTGGCGGAGAGGCGGGCGAAGTCCTGAAAAAGCCTCTGCCTGTCCTCCTCGGTGAGCCCCGGCCCTTCGTCGGACACCTCCACGCGCCATGCCGCCCCCTCGCGCTTCGCCCGGATCCGGACCGTCGAGCCGGGGGGGGAAAACTTCACCGCGTTGGAAACCAAATTATCCAGGACCTGCCTCAAGCGCAAGGGATCGGCCCGCATGGCCCCGGACGGAGGGGTCTCCGCCTCTATCCGCGTCCCCTTGGGTGTCGCCAGGCGGCTGTGCCGCTCCGCCGTTTCCCGAAGGAAGACGGCGGGGTCGAGGGAAACCGGTTTAAGCTCAAGGACGCCCGACTCGATCTGGGCAACGTCCAGAAGATCGTTGAGGAGCGCCAGGGCGTGGCGGCAGAGCCCTCCGGCTTCCACAATGAGGTCGCTGCGGGTCTGGGGGGCCATCCGGTCGCCGCTCTGGACGATGGAATCCATGATCATTTGAACCAGTCCGACGGGATTTCGCAGGTCGTGGGCGGCGATGCCGAGAAAGGTGTTTTTCAGGTCGTTGAGGCGGCGGAGTTCCGCGTTCTTCTTCTCGATTTCTTCTTTCTGGGCGGCGAGGCGGCCGGCCAACGCGCCTTTTTCC
>Ga0182021_10010235_pt1 | contig 11126 bp, 11 predicted proteins | sample 612E3MmetaG_FD_120493 | JGI IMG/M metagenome (GOLD analysis project Ga0182021, IMG submission 120493) | Permafrost microbial communities from Stordalen Mire, Sweden - 612E3M metaG (Illumina Assembly) | ecosystem: Environmental > Terrestrial > Soil > Wetlands > Permafrost | place: Sweden...
AGGAAGAACGCCTTGTGTTCGGGCGTCTGGATGCCGTACCAGGGGTAGCCGGTGACGATCCAGCCGTTGGGCGTCTCGTCCTTCAGCGGGTCCAGGTACTCGGGCTCGCCGGTCAGCACGCTCACCACCTCCTTGCCGACGAACAGGCCGCGGGTGTTGCCTTCGCGCACGAACTTGGACAGGTCGGCACCGAACAGCACGTTGAAGATCGCGTCGGGTTTGGCGTCGGCCAGGGCCTGCACGACGCTGCCCGGATCGAGCTTGCCCAGCGCCGGCGCCTGTTCGGCGACGAACTCGACGTCCGGCTGCGCGGCCTTGAGCAGCTCCTTGAACGCCGCCACCGCCGACTGGCCGTACTCGTAGTTGGGGTAGACCAGCGCCCAGCGGCGCTTCTTGAGCTTGACGGCCTCCGGCACCAGCATGGCGGCCTGCATGTAGGTGCCCGGACGCAGCCGGAACGTGTAGCGGTTGCCGCTGCCCCAGATGATCTTGTCGGTCAGCGGCTCTCCGGCCAGGTAGAAGAACTTCTTCTGCTTGGCGAAGTCCGTCAGCGCCAGGCCGGTGTTGGACAGGAACGCGCCGGCCAGCACGTCGACCTTTTCGCGCGACACGAGCTCCTCCGCCGCCCGGACCGCGTCCCCCGGGCTGGCGTTGTCGTCGCGCGTGATCAACTCGAGCGTCCGGCCGTTGAGCCCGCCGGCGGCGTTGATCTCCTGCACCGCCAGCTCCATCCCCTTCTTGTAGGGCTCGAGGAAGGCCGGCTGGGCCTTGTAGCTGTTGACTTCACCGATCTTGATCGGTCCTTCGGCGCGGGCGGTGCACAGGCACAGCACCGCCGCCATGGCGAGCGCGCACTGCAACAGAGGTCGGCGAGTGATCATGGAGGTCTCCGTGAGGGTCAGAAAGCGGATTTTGAGGGTGTGACGCGCGGCCCGCTCAGCGCAAGCCGTCGACGCCCTGGATGTCCTGCAGCTGCAAGCCGCCGATGCGCGGCAGCGGCCGGCCAGCGGCGGTGACGGCCACGGCCACGACGATCTCGCCGGCCCGCGGCGCGTCGGACACGCGCGCCTCGATCGCGTCGAAGTGGCTGCGCACGAACGCGGCGTCCTTGTGCCCGAGCGGAACATCGATCGCCGTGCCCAGCCCGCCGCGCTTCTTGGCCGATGGCACGAGGGCTGCGCCGTGGTCCACGGCCTGTCGCAGCGTAGCGCCGAGCTTGGGGTGCAGCACCGCGGCGGCATGCTCGAGCTCACCGTTCTCGCCGACGATGGCGGCCTTGCCGTAGCTGTGAGCCTCGCCCGGCGCGATCCCCAGCGCCTGCACGCAGCGCTGGCCGAGCAGTGCGCCGAGCTCCTCGCCGATGTCGATCAACGGCTGCAGGTCCTCGACGTAGCGGCCCGCGCAGGGGTTGTCGATCACGGCCATGGCGACCGCACGGCGCACCGGTGGCTCGACCGGACGGCCCATTTCGATTCGGGTTTCGTCCACCTGAACGACGAGTTTTCTGATGTTGCTAAGCATGGGGTCCGTCCTCTTTCAACGCAGTCCGTTCCATAGGGCGACGTCCTGAACCCGCAGTCCGCCCACGCGCGCGTGGACACGCGGCCCGCAGCTCATCGCCAGGATGAAGACAATCTCGTCCGCCAGCGGCGCACCGGGCACCCGCACCTCGAACGCATCGAAGTGGCTGCGCACGTAGCTGGCATTGATGTGCGTGAGCGGTACGTCGAGCGCCGTGCCCGGCGCGCCGACCTTCTTGGCCGACGAGACGATGGCCAACGCGTGGCCGGGCTGCCCGCAGGCCGCCGGCGCGCCGCAGCCGCCGCTGGCGTAGGCCGATCGGTCCCCCGACCAGCCCAGCAACTCACGCATCGCATAGCCACCCGGCACGTGCCACAGCGCGCCATGCTCGAGCTCGCCCGCCGATCCGATCACCGCTCCCTTGCCGTAGCCCTCGATGCGCTCGACCGGCACGTCCATGGCCTGGCGCAGCTGTCGGGCCATCTCCACGCCCACGGGCTGCAGCGCCTGCATCATCGGCACGATGTCCTGCACGTAGCGACCCGCGTAGGGATTGGTCAGGACGGCACCGATCGCGCCGCGGCGCAACGGCACTGCGGCCACCGGGCCGAACTCGTGGAAGATGTCTTCGACCTGGGTGAAGACACGTCGGATTTGGATCACGGTCGTCTCCTGGCAATGCGTCGAGCCCGCACCGGCGGCCGCGACGCGCATCAAGCAAATAGTGAACCAAGGGCCCGTCCTTCGATCTCGGGACTATCGGGGGCATCGTAGGGCCGCGGCGGCACGCTGGCGACCTGTCGCTGGCACACCAGGAAGGCTGCGTGGATGAGCCCGTGCCGGTGCAGCGCCTGGGCGCGCGCGCGGCCGCGCGACAGCGCTTCGCGCACGAGCGCGTGCGGCAGCGACGGAACGAGTACCGTGACCGGCAGCGCGCCGAGGTCGCTATCGTCCTTGAGCTCGCAGGCCGGTCGACGCACGACGCGCGGATCCTCCACGTTCACGGCGTTGGCAATCACCGTGGCCGCGGCGTCGGCCTGGGCCGCCGTGGCGGCCAGCACGGTCACGCTGTCGGCGATCCCGCGCGAGTGGCTGCGCCCGCGCCAGCCGCTCGTGGCAATGCCACGCACCGGCATGGCGGCGCGGACCTCGAAATCCAGGTCGAGCGGCACGTCGCCAGCCTGCGGATCGAAACGCGCCAGGTCCGAACACAGGCCGACGGCGACGTGCGCGGACCCGACCAGGTGCAGCGCGATGTCGCCGCCGTTGTTGATCCATGCGCGGGCAACGCCCTCGCGCTGGTAGCAGCCGATCAGCTCCTGGGCCACGGCGCCGGCGACGGCCGCCATCGGTGTGATGAATTCGGCGCGGAACGGGTGACAGGCCTGCCACATGCGGCGGGCCACGGGTCCGTGCAGCGGGCAGGTCTGGCCGACCGGCGCGCGCAGTGCTGCCAGCTCGCTCACCAGTTCGCCCAGGATGGATGCGAAGCGGTTCCACGCCGCGTCGTGGCTGGCGTGGACGGCCGCGGGCGTGCCGTCGGCCCCGATCACCAGGTCGATCGGACCGTGCTGGAAGTGCCAGCGTTGTCCGGGCAGCCCCGCGCGATGAGCGGCCTGCATCAGCGGATCATCCCAGCCACGGCGACGAACCGATCGGCCAGCGCTGCCCGTCGGGTGCGTCCAGCATCCTGCGCGAGCGCGGTGCACCATCGGCGTGCCACGCGCCGTGCGCCAGCGTGTCGGCGAGCGAGCGCACCGCATCCAGGTGGCCGCCCAGCGCCGCGTAGTCCGCCAGGCGCATGCTGAACTCGATGGGCGCCACCAGCGCGGGCGTCGGCACCGTGCCGAAGCTGCGTGGCGGCATCCGCGCCACGTCCACCATCACGGTGATGCCGCCGCCCGGCCAAACGTACGCCGGGGCGCCGCCACAGGTGACGTTGACCAGCGCGTTCTTGATGGCGCGCGTCAAGCGCACGGGGTTGTCGGTCACGCCGGCGCGCAGGCTGCCACCGGCCCCGCCGAGAAACAGCACGCTGGTGGTCGAGGGTTCGCAGTTTTCGCCGATGCGCTCGACGATCGCGGCCACGCCCGCAGGCAGCGCGGCGGGCTGCGGCACGAGCGCCTCGTCGAGCTCGTACCAGGCCGCCTGCTCGCCCGTGGTGGACACCATCAGCAGGCGCAGTCCGGGCCAGGCCCGCGCGGGGTCCCAGCCTTCGACGATGGCCAGCGGATCGTCCAGGTCGGTGCCGCCCCAGCCGGTGCCCGGCAGCGCCACCTGGAAGTAACGCCCCGGCGTGGAGCGGCGCCCGCGGATCCGGATGCCCGAGGGCCGCATGTCCAGACACTTGCCGGCCTGGTGCTGGGTGAGCACGCCGGTGATGTGGTCGTCCACCACCACCACCTCGTCGGCCTGTCCGAGGAACTGCTGGGCGAAGATGCCCACGGTGGCCGAACCGCACCCCACCCGCATGCGGTGCTCCTCCACGCCGTTGACCCAGGGCGCCCGAGCGGACTGGATCCGCAGTTGCGCACCGCCGTCGATGGTCAGCTCCATCGGCTGCTGATTGGCCAGCGCCTCCATCATGTCGCAGGTGACCCGACCCTCCTTCTTGCTGCCGCCGGTCAGATGGTGGACACCGCCCAGCGACAGCATCTGCGAGCCGTACTCGGCCGTCGTGACATGGCCCACCGCCTCGCCGCGGCAGCGCACCGCCGCCTGCTCGGGTCCGAGCCAACGGTCGGTGTCGATCTTCACCTTCAGGCTGCAATAACTGAAGATGCCTTCGGTGACGACCGTGACCATGTCCACCCCGCCGAGCTGCGAGGCGACAATGAATGGCGCCGGCTTGTAGTCGGGATAGGTGGTGCTCGAGCCGATCCCGGTCACGAACACCTCGTCCTGCCGGGCCAGCGGATCGGCGACGAGCGCTTGTTGCGCCGCCGGCGAGCGCGCCAGGAACGGCACGACCGCGCCCGGCGTCTCGGCCAGCACGCGGCGCAGCATGACCACCGGGTCGACGCGTACCAGCACGCCGTCGGCGTTGGCATAGCGATCGCACGCACCGGTGCGTCCCGACGAGATCTGGCACAGCACCGGACAGGCGTTGCACACGACTTTGCCCGCAGCCGGTGTGTCCTGGGTCGGCAGGCCCGCATCCGGGAGCCCGCGGTCGATCGAGGCGTCCGCCGGCAGTCCGTCGGTCTTGGTGTGTTCGGTCATCGCATCACAATCGGGGCGGTCCGTTCGGGTCTGCACAGCGCGCACACGGGCGGGGCATCGGGCCCGGCGCCCAGTCGCCGGCGCGCGGACTTTCATGTAGTATCCACTTAACGACGGCCGCGAAATATTACCTGTGCGCCGTCCCCGGCGCAATCACCCTAACCCCACCTCACGCCGAACATGAGCGCTTTCAACGAAGAACGTGTCTTGAGCGTTCACCACTGGACCGACAAGCTCTTCACCTTCACGACGACCCGGGACCCGGCGTTGCGTTTTTCGAACGGCCATTTCACGATGATCGGCCTGCGCGTGAACGGCAAGCCGTTGCTGCGCGCCTACAGCATCGTCAGCGCCAACTACGAAGACCACTTGGAGTTCCTGAGCATCAAGGTGCCCGACGGCCCGCTGACCTCGCGGCTGCAGCACATCCAGGTGGGCGACACCGTGATCGTCGGGAAGAAGCCCACCGGCACGCTGGTGATCGACTACCTCACCCCCGGCAAGCGGCTGTACCTGCTGTCCACCGGGACGGGTCTGGCGCCGTTCATGAGCATCATCCGCGATCCGGACACCTACGAGCGCTTCGAGCAGGTGATCTTGGTCCACGGCGTGCGCACCAAGGACGAACTGGCGTACCACGACCTGGTGACGCAGCATCTGCCGTCCCACGAATTTCTCGGCGACATCGTCTCCGGACAGTTGCTGTACTACCCGACCGTGACGCGCGAGCCCTACCGCAACATGGGTCGTGTGACGGACCTGATGGAAGACGGCAAACTGTTTCGCGACCTGTCGCTGCCGGCGCTGGACCCGGCGCACGACCGCGTGATGATCTGCGGCAGTCCGGGCATGCTGCGCGACCTCAAGGCCATGCTGCAGGCGCGCGGCTTCGAGGAAGGAAGTACCTCCACGCCGGGCGCGTTCGTGATCGAGCGCGCGTTCGTCGAGCAGTGACCGCGGCCGATGGCCACCCGCACCGGCCGACCTCGGGGCGTGCGCTCACTGGCGGCGCAGACCACGCGCGAGGCCATCCTGCGCGCCGCCACGCAAGTCTTCGCACGCCACGGGTTCGCCGGCGGGCGCGTCGAGCAGATCTCCAGGGCGGCCAAGTCGTACGACCGGATGATCTACTACTATTTCGGCAGCAAGGAGGGCTTGTTCATCGCGGTGCTGGAGGACACCTACCGGCGTTTCAACGAGTCGGAGTCACAGCTGGTGCTGGACACCGAGCGGCCCGTGCAGGCGCTGGAATCGGTGGTGCAGTTCATGTGGCGCTACTACCAGCGCCACCCCGAGTTCATCACGCTGTTGAACACGGAGAACCTGCACCACGGCAAGCACATTTCCAAGTCCTTGCGAGCGCGGGAGTACTCGTCGCCCGCGCTGGGCGTGCTGAACCAGGTGCTTGAGCACGGCGTGCGCCAGGGTCTGTTTCGCGCCGACGTGACGGCGCGCGACGTCTATCTGATGATCGCCTCCATGGGCTACTTCTACTGGTCCAACCAGTACACGCTGTCGGCGTTTCTGGGCGAGGACCTCGGTGCGCCGCCGGCGGTGGCCCACTGGGAGCAGTTCCTGCTGGACGCCGTGCGCCGCACGGTGGCGCCCGCACCCTGAGCGCACCCTCGCCATGTCCACGCGCGTGGATGCGGGCGTCGCGCTGCGGTACGCTCGTCGCATTGCATCGTTCGGAGACCGACTTGAAAGACTTTCCCGCCCGTGAAAAGTTCGACCTCGCGGCCATGGTCGCGCAGTACCTGGTCGTGGCCAGCACGTTGGACAAGGCCTCGGCGCTGGAGGACTACGACCACGCCAACGAGCTCAGCCTCGAGTTGGCGATGTTGCTGCCCGGGCGCATCTACCGCGCGATGGTGCAGGCTGCCGCCCAGCCCGACGCGAAGGTGAACCAGGCCTCGGTCGCGCTGATGGTGCGCAAGGAGCTGTTCGCGCCGCTGGAAGGCGACCTGCAGCCCGAACAAATCGCCTTCCACGTCCCCGGCGCCTCGCCCAAGCCGCGCAGCAAGGCGCACTGACGCCGGCGCCCGGCGCGCCGGGCCCGACTGGGCACGATTCGTGCAGTGCACAGGTTGGTATACCACAGCGAGCGCCCCCTAGCGCACCAACACGCAGCATGGATTCGACTCTGCCCAAGACTCTGTCGCAGTGGCGCGAGGTCTACCGCGATGGCGCATCGCCGGCGGCCTTGCTGGAGTCGTTGCGTTCGCGCCTGGCCGACGCGGGTGCCCAGCCCGACTGGATCACCCTGGTCGAGCGCGACGCGCTGGCCGCCGCCGTCCAGGCCCTGCAGGCCCGGGCGGCGGGCATGGCGGAGGGCGCCGCGCGCGCCCGGGCCCTGCCGCTGTTTGGTGTGCCGTTTGCGGTCAAAGACAACATCGACGTGCAAGGCCTGCCGACCACGGCGGCCTGCCCGGCTTTCGCCCACGTCCCCCAGGTCAGTGCCCGGGCCGTGGCGCAGCTGCAGAGGGCCGGTGCGATCTGCATCGGCAAGACCAACCTGGATCAATTCGCCACCGGGCTGGTCGGTGCGCGGTCACCGTACGGTCGACCCAGCAGCACCTTCGCGCCCGAGCGCATCAGCGGGGGCTCGAGCTCCGGCTCCGCGGTCGTGGTGTCGCGCGGCGACGTCGCGTTCGCACTGGGCACGGACACCGCCGGCTCCGGCCGCGTGCCGGCCGGTTTCAACAACATCGTGGGGCTCAAGCCGACGCCGGGCCGCGTGAGCTGCTCGGGTGTGCTGCCCGCCTGCCGTACCCTGGACTGCGTGTCGATACTGGCGCTGACCGTGGACGACGCCGCCGAGGTGCTGGCCGCCATGGAAGGTCCGGACGCCGACGACCCCTACAGCGACTTCGCGCCCGGCCCGGCGCGGATGCCCCCGACACTGCGCATCGGCGTGCCCAGCGCACCCGTGACGGACGCGGCGCTGGGCTACGCCCTGGCCTATCAGCAGGCGCTGGCTCAGGCGCGCGCGCTGGGGCACACGATCGTCGCGATGGACTTCACGGCGCTGCATGGCGTGGCGGACCTGTTGTACAACGGGCCGTGGGTGGCCGAGCGCCATGCGGTGGTGCAGTCCTTGCTGGAGCGCGATCCGCAGGCCCTGGACAGCACGGTGCGCCGAGTGATCGAGGCGGCCACCCGCTACTCGGCGACCGATCTGTTTCGGGCACAGTACGTCCTGCGCGAGGCGCAGCAGCGCCTGGGCGCCCTGTGGCAGGACGTCGACATCCTGATGGTTCCCACGGCGCCGACGCACCCCACCCACGCGCAGGTCGACGCCGACCCGCTGGGGTCCAACGCCGCCCTGGGCACCTACACGAACTTCGTGAATCTGCTGGGCTGGTGCGCACTGGCGCTGCCGGCGGGCTTCACCTCCGCGGGGCTGCCGTTCGGCGTGACGCTCATCGCGCCGGCGCGCGCCGACGCTGCGCTGGCGCGATTCGGTCAGGTCTGGCAGGCTCGACTGAACCTGCCGCTGGGCGCGCACTGCGCCGCGTTCGACCCGCTCAGCGTCGCGCAGACGTGGCCGGCCTGCGCGCCCACGCTGGCGCTGGCCGTGGTGGGCGCGCACCTGAGCGGACTGCCGCTGAACGGACAACTCCTGCAGCGCGGTGCCACGCTGCGTGAACGCACCCGCACGGCGGCGCGATACCGGTTGTTCGCTCTGCCCGACACGACGCCGCCCAAGCCCGGCCTGATGCGCGTGGACGAGTCCACAGACGCCGCGTCCATCGAGGTCGAAGTCTGGGAGCTGCCGTTGAGCACGGTGGGGTCGTTCCTCGCGCTGGTCGCCTCGCCGCTGGGCCTGGGCAGCGTGGAGCTGGTCGACGGCCGCTGGGTTCATGGGTTCATCTGCGAGCCCTACGCCTTGGCCGGGGCGCGCGACATCACGGCCTACGGCGGGTGGCGCGCGTACCTGCAGCAACCCGCGAGCAGCACTCGCCCGTGAGGCCTGCCCGCCCCCAGCACCCGCCCTGCCCCTGGACCTGGAGCACCGCATGAGCCCACCGACTTCACAGCCCGCCGCGCCCGATCGAGCGGTTCTGCCGCGCCGCCAGTGGCTGCTCGGCGCGCGGCCAATCTGGCGATCGGCGAGATTGCACAGCCGGGCCTGTTCAAGATCTTCGCCACCAATCCGAGCAACGCCAAGTTCGTGTTCGAGGAGTTCTTGTTGCCGCACGACAGCCCGGTGCGCCAGCTCGCCGAGCTCAAGGGCAAGCGCGTGGCCAGCGGGCCGGGGATCCAGAACGTGACCGCGCACGCTGGCCACCTGGTCCCAGCCCAGCTTCGTAGCCATGAAGAAGCTGAGTCTGGAAATCTTCCAGCGCGAAGTACGGCGCTGAACCGCCACGGACCGACCACGCCATGACACCAGACGAGATCGAGGCTTACGTCGATGCGGCGGCAGCCGCGCTGCAACTGCCGCTGGCCAGCGAGCATCGGCCGGGCGTCTTGCGCTATTTCGGCCTGGCCGCGGAGCTGGCCGAGTTGCTGCAGGCCGAGCCGTTGACGCCCGCCGACGATCCGGCCGAAACCTTCATGCCGATCGCCCCGGTCGGCGCACCCCGACCATGACGGCGGTCGACGCCCACGCGTTGTTGCGCGGCACGGCGCTGGACATCGCCCAGGCGGTGCGCACCGGGCGCTGCAGCGCGATCGACCTGGTGCACGCCAGCCTGGCGCGCATTCACGCCACGGAAGGCCGCGTGGGCGCCTTCACCGACGTCACGGCTCGGCGCGCCGTTCAGTCCGCCGCCGCGCTGGATGCCCGGCTGGCCGTCGGCGACAGCGTGGCCCTGGCCATGCCGCTGCTGGGCGTGCCGTTCGCCGTCAAGAACCTGTTCGACGTGCACGGACTGAGTACCTTGGCAGGCTCCAAGATCGAGCGCGAGCAACCGCCCGCGCGCGCCGATGCGGTGCTGGTCGCACGGCTGCAGGCGGCCGGCGCCGTGCTGGTCGGGGCACTGAACATGGACGAATACGCGTACGGATTCACGACCGAGAACTCGCACGCCGGCCCCACCCACAATCCGCACGATCTGCAGCGCACCGCCGGCGGTTCGTCGGGCGGATCGGCCGCGGCGATCGCCGCCGGCCAGGTGCCACTCACGCTCGGCTCGGATACGAACGGCTCGATCCGGGTGCCCAGTTCGCTGTGCGGCGTGTTCGGCCTGAAGCCGACATTCGGTCGACTGCCGCGCAGCGGCAGCTACCCGTTCGTGCTCAGCCTGGATCACCTCGGTCCGTTCGCCCGCAGCGCGCGGGACCTGGCATGGACCTACGACGCATTGCAGGGGCACGACGCGGCGGACCCGGGGTGCGCGGTGCGGCCGGTCGAGCCCACGGCGGCCACCCTGGCGCACGGTGTGGGGGACCTGCGGGTGGCCACCCTGGGCGGATATTTCGAGGACTACGCCGACCTTCAGGCACGCAGCGCCGTGGCGTTGGTGGCGCGCGCACTGTGCAGCGAGCGCCGGGTGGCGCTGGCCGGCACGGCGCGCGCGCGGGCGGCGGCCTTCATCATCACGAACGCCCAGGGGGCGGCCTTGCATCTGCCGGACCTGCGCCGCCGTGCGCAGGACTTCGAGCCACTGTCGCGCGACCGTTTCCTGGCCGGCGCCTTGCTGCCCGCGGCCTGGCTCCACCAGGCGCAGCGCGTGCGACGCCGCTATGCGCTGCAGGCGGCCGAGTTGTTCGAGCAGGTCGATATCCTGCTGGCGCCCGCCACGCCCTGCGTGGCCCCGCTGCTGGGCACGGAGTGGATCGAGCTCAACGGCGAGCGACTGCCCGCGCGTCCGAGCCTGGGGCTGCTGACTCAGCCGCTGTCGTGCATCGGTCTGCCGGTCTGCACGGTGCCGGTATGGGGCGTGCACGCGACGCTGCCGATCGGCGTGCAGGTGATCGCCGCGCCCTGGCGCGAGGACCGGGTGTTGCGCGTTGCCCAGCACCTGGAAGCGATGGGCGTGGTGCGCTCGACCGTGGCGGAGCTGCCATGACCGGGGTCGCGGCCATGGACGTCAACCTGCCGGACGTCCTGCGCGAAGTGCAGGCGGTGTTCGCGCGCTACGAGGACGCCCTGGTCCACAACCGGCTGGACGTCCTGGACGAACTGTTCTGGGACAGCGGCCAGACGGTGCGCTACGGGACCGCCGAAAACCTGGTCGGCATCGACGCCATCCGGGCGTTCCGCGCGGCGCGCCCGGCCGCCGGACTCGCGCGACAGCTGTCGCGCACCGTGATCACGACCTACGGGCGCGACTTCGCCACGGCGATGACGGAGTTCGATCGCGAGGGGTCGACGCGCCATGGCCGTCAGAGCCAGACCTGGGTGCGCATGGCGGCGGGCTGGCGGGTCGTGGCCG
>Ga0182021_10010236_pt1 | contig 11126 bp, 7 predicted proteins | sample 612E3MmetaG_FD_120493 | JGI IMG/M metagenome (GOLD analysis project Ga0182021, IMG submission 120493) | Permafrost microbial communities from Stordalen Mire, Sweden - 612E3M metaG (Illumina Assembly) | ecosystem: Environmental > Terrestrial > Soil > Wetlands > Permafrost | place: Sweden...
CCAGCATGGTCTGAACAGCTTCTGAAAGCGGGGTATTAGTATAGACGCTGATCACACCGCGCGTCATGATATCTCCTACCAGCAGGTTTCTGATTCTCGAATCCTGTTGATTGTCAGCTACCAGATCCCTAAAGGAGCGCATAGCAAAGGCGATATCGTCTTCTGCGATAATACCTACAACTTTCCCATTCTCAATAACTGGCAACCTTCCCACATTCTTATCAATGATTAGATGCCTGGCATGGCTTACTCTGTCCAAAGGGCTAACAATGATAGGACTTTTTTCCATTACTTCTGCTACAAAGCCTGTAAAACGGTTTATCTTCATGAACTCCTGGGGGGTCACCCAACCCTTCGCTGCCCCGTTATCGGTGACAATTATCACGCCGCCTTTCTTTTTTATCAAAGTAAGGGCATCTTTAATGTCGGTATCTGGAAGAACCTTTACAAAATTATCGGATATGGCTGTTGCAACATGCAGAGCGGATGCAGGTTTACTCTGTTTCTTTCGAGTTCCGAGCTGTTCTGTCAGACTTCTCATGGTAAGTATACCAAGAACCTGATCACCATGGACTACCAGCAGGCGTTTTGTGTTCCTCTTTTCCATAAGGTCCAGGGCGTGAGATATAGTATCTGACTTGTCAATTCTGTGTGGTTGTACCATTATATCTTTAACTTGCATGCAATTCACCTTATGCGTATCAGAATCTTCAATATATCTTCTCGCAATTTTTGTGTTTGCTTTTTTTATTCTATCTGTTTTCCCATTTTTCGCTTTGCATCCTTCTCTGCTATTAGCTATCTACCTCTGTTGTATTTTTCTTCGCCGCATCTACCCTCATAGTGCCGCATTTCAGAGGATAGCTTTCATGATATCAGTTCTGCTTAGTATACCCACTATATCTTCCCCATCACTGACAGGCAAGCCAGTTAATCCTTCCTCAATCATTTTTTTTGCAGCTGCACTGATGTCTTCATTCAAATCAATAGAAATTATCGGGGAAACCATAATGTCTTCCGCGGTCACAGGCATCTCTTTTACATATCTGTAGGTCTTCTGACCTCCAGGAGAAGATCTGCGGACCATCTTAATGCTTTTTGTGGAAAGTTCGCCTTCATTGTCAGTTAAAAGGTTTAAGGCAAGGCTTTTTCTGGAGATAAATCCAACTGGTTTTCCGTCGTCGTCTTTAACGATAACTCTTGCGATCTCATTTTTGTTCATTTCGTCTATCACGTGGTTGATAGTATGATGCCTGTGAACAGAAATAACATCCTGAGTCATCAGTTTAAGTATTTTTGTTTTTATTTTTTCAGTGTTTTCTGCAACATGCCGCATGAAATCTGTTCTGGTGACAATACCTACTATGTTACCGTTCTTTACCACTGGAACGTTATGAATCCCGTTCTCAAGCATTAAGGTAGCTGCCTGGGAAATGGAGGCTTCGGGATAGATAGTAATTACCGTTTCGGTCATTAACAATTTTATAGGGATCTGGTCTATTGGTCTCCGCCTCCATAAGGGTTCGGCCTGAGCCAGACGGTTGCTGATGTCTGATTTTGTTACGATTCCCACCATCTTGCCCTCGTTCAGGACAGGTAACGTACCGATTCTATGCTTTAACATCAGTTTTCTTGCATGTGATACGGGCTCATCTGTGTTTATTATATACACAGGTGAACTCATTATATCTACCACATTCATAGAGTACCTCCTTCATTTTTACAATATATAAGTGTCATTAATTATAGTTTTTGAATCGTATGAGAACTTCACAATTTATGACTATAAATGTCAAAGTCCTACTGTAACTAATTATGCTTTTTACGTAACGGAAACCATTTGGAGAGGGCGTATGTTTGGTCTCAATTGAGAGGTATCTCAATTGAGAAGGAGATCGTTAAAATACTACGCCTGAGAGATTGAAATTCATAATAGAGTTCTTTTGACCTATCAAACCGTTATTGCCCTTCTCCCAAGAAATTATTAAAATGATCCAGACGATTTTTCAGGCTTCACATGATTTTTCAGGCTTCACATGATTTTTCAGGCTTCACATGATTTTTCAGGCTTCACATGATTTTTCAGGCTTCACGTGATTTTTCAGGCTTCACATGATTTTTCGGGCTTAAATCTGACTCTAATTAAGCTTATCCGATTTTAGGCTAGTCTGGCTATATATCCGTGATATATAAACCCAGAATTTCATTCAAAAGTTCTCAGAAAATCGCTTTCTGTAATAATGCCTCGAAGCACTCCTTCTTCGAGAACCGGCAGTGAACCTATTTTTCTCTCGAGCATAATTTCCATTGCTTTTCCCATGTCTGTGCCCGGACTGGTCCAGATTAGTTCTTGCGAGATAAGAGAACCTACAGGCTGGTCAAGGGCCTCATGAATATTTCCTGTTGTCAGTTTACTGAAAGCATCTCCTCTTCCGAGGAAATGGACAATATCAGAGGCTGTTACTATTCCGGCAAAAATTCCATCCTTCACTACAGGAAGTCTTCGGAGCCTGTTCTCTACCATTACTTTTGCTGCCTGTCCGATAGGTGTATCAGTTGACACCATCTTAACGTTTCTGGTCATGTATTCGTCAACAGTTTTGTTTGTCACGATCCCGCCCATTAGCTCTATTGCGTTCCTTTCGGTAAAGATTGCGACAACATGCATATCATCGTTCACTATTGGCAGGCCGCCTGTCCTTCTTTTGAGCATGGTTGAAATCGCTTCTTTAAAATCTGCCTGCTCATGGAGGTATGCAATATCGGTTTCCATTATTTGCCTTACTTCTTCATTTATTGCAGCCAGCAGGTTCCCCTTAAAACGGTTCTCGACCAGTAGATTCTTCTTTCCTCCTCCCAGGAAGTCGATAATATCCACGGATGTAACGACTCCTTCAAGTCTCCGCGTTCCAGCATCTGTAATAGGAATGCGCCTGAACCTATTTTCAGTCATAATCCTTATCGCTTCCATAATGGTTGCTGTGGGAGGAAGAGTTACTACATCCCTTGTTGCCAGAGCTAAGATCTTTCCCTGGTGTTCTGAAATGTGGGACTTAAAATCAACACCTATCCTCATTGTACCCATGCTGCCTATCGTGTGAGGGTCTTTCTTATGCTGTGCTTTCTTACCTTTGTTCACATCTGGCTGAACCTTCATCTTGTCGACTGACACATTCGTATCTTTGTTCAATAGGATCACCGAAATCGAGTTGCAGTTAATTGCTTTTTCACATGCCGTTTTTCCTTTCCTGCCTGCTTGAAGGAATTTTTCTGGAATCTGAACTTTATTCTCAGCAAATCCAGGTTCGCTCCTGGAAAAAACAAAACCTGAAAGCAATTTCTCCTGAATCTTCCTGAAAAGTTTTCTTTCTGGAAAGTTTTCTTTATTTATCAATTATAATCATTAATAATGATTGTTTCTAATGTTATAATCTTTTTGCGTGAGAGTTTACCCGTTACCGCCCTACATTAACTTCTAGCCAGTTTTTACAATTTCGCTTAAAAATCGTCTTTCGAAAAACGGTCAGAAGCCATTTAAAATAATTAATGAACCCCGTTCCAGTTATCTGAAAGTCTATTCAGTCCACGCACTGACAATGGTTCTCAGAAGATCTTGTCGGTCAACAATTCCGGATACCTTACCCTGCTCATTTACTATGGTAACTCTTCCTATATCATAGTGAATGATCATCTCAATTGCACTCCTGACGGAATCGTTTTCTGAAAGAGTATATGTCGGAGTCGACATTACCATTTCAACTCTTGGACTGTCATTAGGCCTTGATCGTCGCTCATCCTCTACTGAAATTCGCACAACTCCTGATTTGATTATATCCCTTCTGGTTATCATTCCGATGGGTTCACCTTTCTTTGAGACCACAGGGATACCTGTATAATCTGTCTCGAGCATATGCCCCCAAATCTTGCTAACCCTATCTTCTGGAGAGCAGGTTTCAACTTTCTTTGTCATTATTGCCTGTATTATTTCGGAAACGTTTCTAGGAATCTCCACATTTCTGAGAATATCCACATCACTCAAGACTCCAACAACACTATGGTCAGTTGTTGATACGACAACCGGGACTCGGTTTTGTTTTGACTGCATCATCAGTTTTGCAGCTACCGTGACATCCATATCCGGAGTGACTGTCGGGGATTGCGTTGCATATCCGCCAACTGTGACGTCTGAGCGAGTGGATGTAACCCTAAGGATATCCTGATCGCTGAGCATTCCTACAAGCCTGTTTTCTTCATCAATAACAACAAGGCCTCGAAGTAAGTGATCACGCATCAGCTGACGGGCATGAGTTACGAAGTCCCCCTCTTTGACACTGACAGCCCCTTCTGACATAATTTCATCGACATTCATTGTTTATCTTCCTATATTTTTTATATTAGACCGGGATCATTTGGGATAAGCGTTTTTGAATAATTCTGATATTTGATACTGTTGAGCTCTCAAATTGGAACTCGGCTACTACTTTTCAAGATTGTAAGTCATTCACGATTGTAAATCATTCGTAATCCTCTCCTTCTTCTTGCCGGCAGTTCCCGCACAAGTACCTTCCGTCCACAAATTTGAGATCATATGAAAAAATAGTACAGGATTCACATACTCCCGTACTGAAGTCCTCTGCCTCTGAAAGCTCTTCAATTGAGGGGATGGTGAGGAGAGCCTCACTGTTCATGTCAATAAGATCTTTGAGAATAGTGTTGAGTCCGGGTGTTACCATCAGTATGTCAGTATTCGAAACCACTCCTATTACTATTCCGTCTTTCAGGACTGGCAGCCTTTTAATATTTGCTTTTAGCATGATTTCGGAAGCTTCCAATATACTTGTTTCAGGCTCTATGGTGACCAGCGGGGTTGAGAATATTTCACTTGCCTTTACCTCACTTGGTCTTTTGTCCTCAGTAACAATACCTCTCACAAGATCCCTTTCGGTTAATATTCCCATAGCCATGCTATTCTCTGTGATGATAACGCTTCCTGCATCACGACTGACCATTTCCCTTGCAATAGCAGGAATATCTGAGTTGATATCCATTACTATAACCGCTTTATTCATTACTTCAGCAACCGAGACCTCTCTATCAATCTCTCTGCTGTGAATACCAGCGTCTTTTCCCCTATCAGCATCCATCGCCCTACTAGGGTCGTCTACCATGACTGCTTTCCCCCTTTACCTTCTTCACTTCCAAACCCGACAATTAACAATATAAATCTAGTCAGTTTCTCAGTTTCCTATTGAGATCTCCTTTGGAAAACTTCTTATGGAAAATTTCCAGTGGAAATCTTTCTAAAAAACATTTCAGATCGCTTTAAAAACATTTCAGATTGCTTAAGTTTGCTCTCTTGATTTAAGCCCTCATTGTAACCCTTTAAATCCTGGATTCAGTAAAAAATATTGTCCAGAAATTATTTTCCTGTCTGCTCCCTTTAAGCTGTCTTTCCCACACTTTTCGGATATTCATGAGCACTTATATCTTTATATATACGAGTCAATGGTACATAATGGTAACGGGATTCGCTTTAAGGGTTTTGCTTTTTGTAAGATCTAAGCACTCACAGGGTCAGAAGTGAGTTTTTAATCTCTTGCGGCTTGTCTATGCTGCTTGATTCCTAATAAGAGACTCGTAAAGGTCTCGAAGGAAATTTTTCAGGACTTCCAACATTTCCACTGGACATTTTTGCTTAGAATGAAAAAAAGCTCGATTTCCTGGAAAAAATATTGGAAAAAAGTATAAAGGGAAGTATACTTCAGAAAACAAACTTATAAAGTTTAAAATTAACTTAAACTATATTTCTAATGTCATTAACTTTTCTCGAAAGAATTTTTTCAAACCCCTTTATTTCCACTGGAAACTAACTTTGTAGGTTTCTATCGCCCAAAATAACGGGTCTGAGGACTGAGCAAAAAGGGAGAGCTGGATGTAAAAGGAGAGTTATTAGCGTATAGAATTATTGCGGTTGAGTCATTGGAGGCAGAATGATTAGAGCAGTTAGATTGATGAAAAATGAGAGGAAATGATCGTAGCTATAAAGTGATTAGAGTATAATCACTCTGCTGCGGTTTCCAACACTCAGCTCGATTTCTTCATTCAGGCCAGATTTGGCGTAGCCGTTGATGATCTGGATTTCAGAACCGATATCAAGGTCCTCGATTACATAAGCCTGGTCTCCCCACAGAGTTAGTCTGATACTACCTGTTTTGTCCTTAATCTCAAGACTAGCGACTACACTTTCGGTCCCATCTTCCCGTTCAAACTCACGGAGTTCTCCGATCTCGGAGACTTTCCCCTGGACAGAGTAACTTTCTCCTGGAATAATATCTGTAATATCTGAGATCTTTTCCTTGTACTCAACCGTTTTTTCGGTCTTCTGTATGATTCCTCTGGACCCCAGATTCAGTTCGATCTGCTGGTTGAAAACGTTTTCCCGAGAATAAGCGTTGAGTACTTCAATGGTTTCATCGAAATCAACTTCATCAAGAAGATCAGTTTTTTCATCCCAGAGTGTCAACTTGATTTTACCTGAAGGATCACCTAGAAGGAGATTTCCTACTCTACCTGTAGACCCGTCTTTTTTCTCAAAGGTTCGGATCTCAGAAATATCAAGTACCTTACCAGAGATATTAACGTTATTTAAATTAGCTTTGATATCCGCAATTAGGGTAAATTGCTCTTCATACTCGACTTCTTTTTCACTTTTCCTGATTATACTTCGGTTTCCGATCTGAAGCTCTACTTTTTGATTAAAGGCATTTTCTCGAGCATAAGCATTGATTATTTCTACAGTGTCTCCGTACTCTAGCCGATCCAAAAACTCGGTTTTTTCGTCCCACAGAGTCACCCTGATTGTACCTGTAGCGTCCCCAAGCAGCAAGTTTCCTACCTTTCCACTACTGCCATCCTTCTTCTGGAAGGTCCGTGCTTCAGAAATCTCCAGAATTTTTCCAGTCAGATTAAGGTCTCCCATTCCATCCTTGATGTCCCTTATCTTCTGGCTACTTGCCGCAACATCGATCTCTTCGTCACTTTCGGTTAGAACACCATTGTTTCCTACATTAATCTCCACTCCGGAATATCCCTGTTTCGCATAGCCGCTGATCTGGAGGGTTTGTCCTGCCTCAACTTTTCCAGCTTTTATCAGGTCTGCCATGCTATCCCAGAGAGTCACCCGTATTTTCCCGGTCTCATCTCCGACAATCAGGTTTCCCACTCTGCCTATAGTTCCGTCATTCCGGGTAAACTCTTTTGCATCGAAAACAGAAATCACTTTTGCTACAAAGTTAACCTGCCCGCTCTCTGCCGTGATATTTTCAATTTTCACCCTGTCACGACCTACGTCCGAAAATCCAAGTTCATTAGCAACTAGCATGGCGGCCATAGGTTCATCACAAAGACCTCCCATATTCTCAACCTTATCCTGAATACGCTGTAGGAAGTCTTTTTTACTTATTACATGGCTGAGTTTTTCATAGATTGACTCGATATCTGTCATATTATCCCCTTTAATTTGTAATTCTACTTTCATTGTTTGCCCTATTCTTGTTGGCAATACTGTTGATGTTTGTCATTTTGGCTCCGGTATTTTCCGGTTCAGGTATTAAGGTATAAGTTACACTGCAAACTTTGAAAAATATTTTTAAGATTGCCTGATTAACAGACTAAGTATTGCTATGGAAATTCAAACCATTTCAGGTAAAATTTAAGATCGAGCTTCAAATTAATGCTTTCCAAACTTTTATATATCCTTCAGTTAGTACTGATGAAAGTAATTATGAATTAAATTTTATTTAGTTGGGTTCTCTGTATGTTGTTTTTTAATCCCAATTATTTTAAGTTTTATTTTGTGCTTTTTTATCCCTGCGGGGCAGAATTACATTTGTTCTGCGGGCTTTTGACACTGCAATCTTCTCCAAACACTACAATCTCTCTGGATACTACAATCTTCTCTAATACTAAACTTATTGTTTTAACTGACACTCGGCATGGAAAATGAATCGGATAGGCACCTTAAGAGCCTGCGAAAAAGATTTCGATTGAGATCGGAATATCTGGATTCACCTTTCAGGATATTGCTTAGCCGAAGTTTAAGATTGAAGTCCTGAAAAAGTATTTAAAATTTCGCGCTAAGGTATGCAAGGCTCCTTACTAAAGATTACAGCATGCTTAATGAAAGTATTATTCACATAAAGGAAAAACTGCTAATAGACTATATCCTTACAGATTAATGAAAAATTTCTATTCATAAGTAATTCCAATAAATAAAGCTTGTCAAAACAAAACCTTATTTATGGTAAAGTTTCATTATCTACGTGATATCATGATTCGAAGATGCACTGAGCACGGCTATTTTAGAGGAGGCAGCTGTCTGCAGTGTAAACTCCCTGGCAGATATGTGCTGGATGACAGCAAGGAAGAGAAGCTTGGCAGGTTCGTATCAGGTACCCTACGGCATTTTCCGGCATCTGCAGGAGTTGAAATGGACAATTGCGGCTGGGTTAATCTGAACACTTTCTGTGAAGTTATGAAAAAAAGGTACAACTGGATGAGAAAGGAATATCTTTATGCTCTTGTGGAATCCGACGAAAAAGGAAGATACGAGATATGTGATTCCAGAATCAGGGCACGTTATGGACATTCTGTCGATATTGATCTGGACTATCCGGAAAGCACTTTTCTATACCTATATTATGGGGCGAGTCCTGAGGAAGTCGATGTTCTGCTGGAGAATGGAGTTTTTCCGATAAAGCAGCGCTACGTCCATCTTAGTACTTCATATGAAAAGGCGGCAGAAGTTGCTCTTATTCATACAGAAAGTCCTGTGATCATCCAAATCGACGCTCTGCAAGCTCAGGAAGATGGGATTTCCCTGAAGGTTGCAACCGATTATATAGTGCTTGCGGAAAAGATACCTCCTGAATACCTTTTTGTTGTTGAGAATTGATTTGATGGCTTTTCCGAATACACTTTTAGTTCTTACTTTTTAATGTCTTATTTTTTTAATGTCTTACTTTTTAATGCCTTATATTGCGCTTCAGTCTACCGATACTTTAAAAAGGCCTTCCTTTTCTTCTATCATGAACTTTATATCCAAAAATTGTTCAGCGGTCCAGATATTTGTTATAGTATGCAGGGAAAGTTCCTTGACAGTGTAAGAACTTTCCCCAGCAAGAGCCATGTAAGGAATCAGCTGGTCTGCTAGATGCATATCCACAGAGGCCTTCGCTCTCATTTCGGGAATAATCTCTTCTGCAGCATATTTGCCGACTTTTTCTGCAGGGAGCCCTCTTTCGCCAAGAGCACTTCCCCCGAGATAGCCTGCCCATAGAGTAATCCCACTTCCGGTGGAAAAAGCCTCAAAAGATTTGGTTTCAATTCGGGATGGGTATCCGGCTTCCGAAAGCCTGGTTCTGGCAGCCTCAGCCTGGCGTAAAGGTATATGAGCCGGAAGATTCGAAGCATGAGAGATTCCTCTGACGTCTTTTTCCTCTTTTAAATAGTGAAATCCATGAAGCCTGCATGGCTCAAAAAAAGCTGAAACTTCACCTCCCCCCTTCGGGTAATAACCACGTTCATTTAGAACCACTCTGCCTGCATAGCCTAGCCGCTCCAGGGCTTTTAGAGTTATTTGCTGCAAGTAGTCAAAGGTCGGAGACCAGGCAACATCAGTTCCACCCCTTATCGTAAGTTCGATATTTTCTTTTGCAAAAGGCAGGGCAGGCATAAGACATTGGAGAAGGAGGGTTATGCTTCCTGCGGTTCCAATATCAACATCATATCTACCCCCCTTTATTTCCACTGGAACGAAGGAAAGCTCTGTTGAACCTGGGAAAAGTCCCGAAACCCGAGCCCCACAGATCCTGGCTGCAGTTTCCAGAGCTTTTAAGTGTTGCTGTTTCAAGCCGGGGTTTTGTCTATTTTGTCTAATTTTTGTTATCCTTATCCCGCTTCCAGTAACTGCGGAAAGCGCAACAGCAGTCCTGACTAATTGTCCTCCCCCCTCCCCATAAGAACCGTCGATTTCTAGCATCTCTTTCCCACAGCTTAATCTAATTTTATTTTTAGTCTGTTTTAAATCTGATTTTAATTTTTAGTTCGTATTAATTAATTCCTAGTTCGTATTAATTAATTCCTAGTTCGTTTTAAATCTAATTTATTTCATTGTTTTAATTTCATTTTATTTCGCTTGATCATCTGCTATCATGTTTCTGATTGCAGCTTTTACCGCTGGGCGGAGAGGATCAACAAGCATTGAGACTGGGGGAGCATAGCAGGTCTCCATATCAAGGAGATCTTTCATTGTAACTTTCTTCATGATTGCAAGGGAGAGCGCATCCACTCTTTCTTTTATCCCCTCTCCACCGACAAGCTGCGCACCTACCAGATAATCGTCTTTAAACAGGAGTTTGATAAACAGATCTTTTCGACCCGGGTAATAGGAAGCTCTTGTCCGCCCGCGGGATAATCCCGTAACCAGTTTAATTCCATTGATCTCGGCTTTCTGAGAATTAATTCCTACTCCACCGAACTGCAAGTCTCCTGCCACAGCTACCCAGGGATCCGCAAGAGGCCCTAAAGCTGTACGCTTTCCTGTTATATTGTTGCCTATTACATCGGCCGTACGCCTGGCTGTTGTACCTAGTTGACTAAGTCTGGCTTCTCCTGTTATAAGGTCAGTTATCTCCACGCATTCTCCGCCTACATATACATAAGGAAGAAATTTATCTACCACTTTTACCTGGAGCATTTCGTTTGCAACTATTCCTCCAGCTTTTCCAATCTCGATCCCGGCATCAAGAGCAAGGGAAACTTCAGGTTTTACCCCACTTGCCAGAAGCACAACGTCTGCAGGAATTTGCTTATCCCCGACCTGTAAAATTCTTTCTTTCCAGAACCCTTCAGGGATAACAATCGGTTCCCCGGAAATCACTTCAACACCAAGAGCTTCCAAATACCCTCTTATAATTTCAGCCATATCTGGATCAATTTGCCTGGAAAGCAGGCGTTTGCTCCTGGTTATTAGGATCGTCTTAATTCCTCTTCTAATAAATGCTGCGGCACATTCTATTCCTATTGTTCCCCCACCTATAACACATACTTTTTTGGCAGTTTCCAGG
>Ga0182021_10010238_pt1 | contig 11124 bp, 4 predicted proteins | sample 612E3MmetaG_FD_120493 | JGI IMG/M metagenome (GOLD analysis project Ga0182021, IMG submission 120493) | Permafrost microbial communities from Stordalen Mire, Sweden - 612E3M metaG (Illumina Assembly) | ecosystem: Environmental > Terrestrial > Soil > Wetlands > Permafrost | place: Sweden...
TCAGTATGGTGCGCGAGGTGTCATAAAGTGGCTGCCAGCAAAAGACGAACAGATACGTCAAATGATTCCTGTTTTTTGTCCACTCAGCCATGGCGCCTCCATGTTCCGTCGTACTGTTGTTTTGGAAAATGGAGGATATGACGAAAGGTATTTTCCTAATGAGGATTACGAATTGTGGCTTCGCTTGAGCAGCGTAACCAAATTTGCCAATATTGTGTCTCCACAATTACTTGTGAGGAAGTACGAAGGAACGATTACACAAAAGTATGGTGGAGTTGCAGATAGACAGCGGCTCGGCATTGCACTCGATTACATTGACCGCTCACTTGAATCACAGACTGTGCATGAACAAAAAGTATTTCTGGAATTTCAAAAGGCGCGATGCCATTATTATTACGGGGAAATGCGTTCTGCCCGACGGATTTTATTTCAGTTAATTTGGAATGACCCGACAAGATTTCTTCTCTGGCGGTATTTCCTGCCAACATTGTTAGGGAAATATGTATTCGGGCGACTTCGATCTTCCGGCCTCGCAGAGCGCGTATCAAATATATTTCGCTCAAAACCTCACTCGACACTCTCTCTCAGACCATAATCAGGAATAATGTGAATATTCTTTTTGTCTATAGCTTCAACCGATTGTGGAACCACTTTGCAGATATGAGCCCCCATCGATCTGTCTTTGTGACTTTTCGCAGAGAGTATGCGCACGAGCCTGTCGATCCGCTCTATGTGTTCTCGAATAAAAAGTTGCTGCGATCTTCTTCAAAAATTCTTTCAGACACCGAACTACTCAATTCATTTCAGTACACGCGATCTTTAAAATTGATGCACGGCGGGGATCGACGCGTAATAGAAATCGGAAGAAGATATGAAGGTTTTTATGAATCTCTCTTTGACAAAGAACAAATTGAGTGCATCATGAATTGGAACAATGCATACGGGTTTCAACAGATCGGACATAGGCTGGCACAGAAGCTTGGGATAAAAACTTTCGTTATGGAAGGAGGACTTTTTCGTCCTTACACACTTTCTCTTGAAACCAATGGTATCAATGCTTTTTCTGTTATGTGTCAATGGGACGGATCAAGTAACATCCAGGATCAAGAAAGTCCTTCGTTTAAAGTATTGAAGGAAATGTATTTTGCGCAGAGGGAAGATGAACGAACAAAGAAACCCTCGTTGATAGCTCCGCACAGATCACCGATGGAACGCATGCTCAAAGAACTCAAGCAAAGATGTATGTATGATCTTTTCGATATAGAGACAGTACCGCACCGTTGGTTAAAAAGATTATGTAAAATACTAGTACGGAGAATGTTAGCGGATCGTTCTTTTATGCCGCAACAAGGAGAAAAGGTTTTTACTTTCTTCCTCAGCAGTGTATACGATCCGCAATTAGATATTCCCACACATGATACTATCACGAAACACCTTACGGCAGTTCTGGAAGGGTTTCAATTGTTTCGGCGCAGCCATCCCGAGTTCAGGCTTCTCATCAAGGAACATCCGCTTGATGAATCGAGATCACTGTTTTGGAATCTCTATAGGCAGAATAACAAAAATAATGTTCGCTGGACTATCCAAAATTCAAATCAGCTCATTTCTATTTCTGATGGCGTCATCACTATTAACTCTACTGTTGGCATTGATGCGCTTATGCTTGAAAAGCCAGTGCTCTGTCTTGGTCATTCATGTTATCAACACGAGGGAATCACCATTCCGTGTTCGGAATTATTCTCTGCCGAAAGTGTTGCTACAGCCTTAGAACAATTAGCAACAATGAAGTCGGATCGCACAGCGGTAGATTTGTTCCTGTCTGCTGTTTATGAAAAGACGCAGCTTCCACTTTGGCAAAACTCCAATGGAGAAGATGGTTTAAAGCAGGGATTACTATCATATCTCAGAGATATATGATCCTGAGAATAAATACTATCATGTATTATTGTTGCATACAGTTGAGATCTCAGACGAAGGATGTATTACTCATAGCATATACTAACAATGCATGACACTGAAATGAATATTTTGCTTTTAACAGATGGTATGCAGCCCGGAGGTGTGGAACGGCATGTCGTACATCTGGCAAATGGATTGAATAAAAATGGAGTGAAGGTCACTGTTGCAGCAACCGATGGACCATTTAGGAACTTTCTTGATTCTTCAATCCCATTTCTAAAATTGCCGCTGCTTTATAATGGTACATCTCATAAGCGACCGTTGGGTTTTTTACGTGCAGTTTCCATTCTTCAAACGTATGTTCGAAATAATCATATATCAATTATTCATTCACATAAACGTTTTTCCGATTTTGTTGCACGTGTTGTGGTCTCCGTATCAAGAAATACTGTACACATATCAACCTGTCACAGTTTGTTCAGCAACATGACCTGGCTGCTGTCTTTTGGACAATATACCATAGCCTGCAGTAAGAAAACAGAGCACATGTTAATCCATATGTATGGAAAATCGGTCCGTTCAGTCCGAACAATTTATAATTGTGTTTCTCCCTTGCCGGAATTTTCTGAAGAACAAAAAATCAGAATAAAAGAACAGTATAGTATTCCTGCACAGGCCAGTGTCATATGCAGTGTTGGAAGTCTCATAAAGGGGAAAAATCCCAGGACACTTCTTCATGCATTTAACAGCCTTATCGCAGATAAAAAAATGACAGACGTGCATCTTGTCATTATGGGAGAAGGGGAGCAGTTAGAATTTATGAAGAAATATATTGATCGTCATGCGTTGCAAAAAAGAGTCACTCTTTTACCCGCTATTACTCCGGTGGAAAAGGTCTTTACTATTGCAGATTTTTGTGTTCTTTCGTCACTCCGCGAAGGATTCCCTTTGGTTTTGCTCGAAGCTGCAAGCATAGGCAAACCATACATAGCAACAGACGTAGGCGGTGTAGCAGAATTTATTGAGCAGGGCAAAAATGGTATTCTTGTACCGCCAAACGATACCGGCGCTTTAACAGAAGCCATTTCGTATCTTCTTCATAATCAAAACACCGTGAAACTGTTAGGTGAGAATGCGCGAATGAAGTACCAACAGCGCTTTACAGTGGAGCGAATGATAGACGAAATAGTGGAAGTGTATGAACAAATGCTTCAAATAAAAGAGAAGGCATGAAAGTACTTTGTCGGATCATATTTGCATGTGTTGTGTGTATCACAGAAGTATGGCCGCAGTCTGCTTTACAACGTGAATTACCATGGGGATCGGTTGCACTTCAGCCGTCATCCTTAGGGAAGAAGATTCGTATTCAAATAGATGCGCCACATGGTGCAGCAGCAAGATCAATGAATACAAATCCCCAGCAGTCAACAAAAGTTGTATCTGCAGTAAAAGCGTCTTCGTCGCGGTCTTTATTTTATGCGGTTCCGCCTGGTGCAACTCTTCGCATAAGCAATGTTAAACCGAAATTGCGCGCCATTAATTCAGCGATAGATAAAGTTATCACAACGTATTATCAATCTTCCGATTCCTCATTAGTCCAAGCTCAGTACAATTCCGTTCTTGACGCAACAGAACTCATGGATGCTCAACCTTTGAGTATTGATGGATATACTTGGTTCCGCGGTCACCGGCTTGCATGTATTAAAGTAGCTCCGTATTTCAAACAAAACGGAAGTATCGTTGCACTTGAATCTGTGGAAGCTGAATTTCAAATTCAGAACTCGGCTCATCCATCCATGACCCGGCCATCTGTAAGTGATAAACATTTTGAAAGTGTGTTAGAAAATGTCATTACAAACTATGATGAACTAAAATCGTTTCCTGCAACCCCGCTGATCTGGAATGATACAACCGGTAATTGGTTCACTCCTGGAATGACGGCTTTGAAATTAGGAATTCCACAAGATGGGATATTTCGGCTTACATACGAAGACTTGCAAACGGCAGGAGTGCCGGTGAATCAACCCAGCACATTTCGTCTTCTCAATAGAGGGAAAGAAATCCCGATTAATGTGCATGTCGATACGAATAAGGTATTCTCTTCCGAAGGATACATTGAATTTGCCGGTAAAAGAAATTATGGATCAAAGAATTATCGCAGCATTGCAACCGGAATTGATGAATATGCCGAATATCTGAATCGATATACGGATACATCAGCGTATTGGCTTGCGTGGGGGGGTGTCGATGGACAACGCGTTGCCACAAATTCCGGAACACCGGCCGTCTCTGATACCTTGGATTGGTACACTGAAGTGGTTCATCTCGAAACAAATAATTTTCTCCAATTTATTAATGTGGCTGATAATTCGCTTACACAAGACCCACGCTGGTTACCCGGTGATGTATGGGGTTGGGGATGGTTAAATGGCGGGGAGACGTTTACTACAGATTTTTCAGCGAATAACATTTCAGCCAAATTCCCGACTGCAAATATCTATGCACGATTTGCCAGTTGGGGAGGACAAAACTACACTCCAACACATCGTCTTCGCTTGCGAGTAAATGATTCAGATACATTACAAAGACTTGATTTGCAGTTGTATCAGCAGGCACTCATGCAGGCAAGTGCACCTACAGGGGACATAAAAAGCGGAACCAATACTATTCGATTGCACAGTCTTTCAACTGCTTCGTTCCCAAATACTATTTTGATTGACTGGTTTGATGCTGAATACCCGCGCAACCTTACAACTTCCGATAGTCTCATATTCTCATTTAGAATGATTGATTCAACGAAAGTCCGTGGTGTCCGTATTACCGGACTTTCAACGCAAAATGTTGTCCTCTATAAAATGTCTCCAACGCAAAAACGCATTACAGATATTACATTCACAGGCACTGTTTCTTTCTCCATGGTATTCTTTGATACCATAGCAACGGGCGATACATATATTTTGCTGTCAACAGAAAAAATTCAAAAGCCGGTCATTCGAGGTACTCGTCAAATGGGAAATCTGCGTAATGCAGATCACCAAGCTGATTACCTGCTTATCACACATAAACGTTTTTGGAATACTGCTCTCAATTCGTATATGCCGTACATTGCATCAAAGTATGGCCTTAAAACGATGGGGGTAGATGTAGATGATATTTTTGATCAATTCGGATATGGCTATCCTACTGCTGAATCCATACGTGAATTCATAAAGTCGACTACCCGGTGGACTCAGCCATTCCCGGCATATCTTCTTCTTGTCGGCGATGCTACGTATGATTACAAATATATTATGGCAGACCCTCATTCTGCGAATCATCCATTGAATGCCGTACCTTCGTTTGGAGAACCTGTCAGCGATATATATTTATCCGTGGTGGAAGATGCTGATACAATCTCTTTACCACAGATGTATGTAGGCAGAATACCGGCAAATACAGACGCAGAATTTCAAAATTATTTCAACAGGGTCCAGACGTATCTATCAGAAAAAAACGATGATTGGAATAAGCGCTATATCTTTTTTGCAGGAGGCGATCCTGCTCTCCCTGGACAAGTGGAAGGATTTAAGGCCGTCAACGATTCCGTTATTAAAACATATGTAACGCCGAATCCTATCGCTGGTCTAGCAACAAGTTTCTATAAGACATCAAGTCCACAATCTGATTTCGGTCCTTTTTCATCTGAATATTTTAACGGAGTCATTGACAGTGGCGCAGTCGTCATTTCCTATATAGGGCATAGTGGAACACAGACATGGGATAATGGAATAGGTGATCCTGTTCAGTTAAAAAATACACGAGGCAAATATGCATTGTTAATAGACTTCGGATGTTCTACTGCAAAGTTTGCAGAATCGAATATCAAATGTTTTGGGGAATTGTTTCTTTTAAGTGATGCAGGCTCTGCGATTGCATACATTGGTAATTCAGCACTCGGATTCACAAACTTTGCAGAAACACTTCCTGTTTTCTTTTATAAAAGTTTATTGCATGATAGTGTGCACTGTATTGGCAAGGCACATTTTCAAGCGAAATTGAATCTGATACTTTCATCGGGTGGATATACATCCATCTACAATCGCATCATGATGTACACGAATACGTTATTAGGCGATCCGGCAATCGAAATTGCAATTCCTCAAAAACCCAATCTCTCGCTTCGAGCCGGGAATATCACGTCAAGCCCATCGCCGGTTTCGGATGCAGACAAATTTGCCACTATGAGTATCCCATATTTAAACACGGGAAGTGTCATAAACGATACAGTTGCCACAAAAATTTCTTTATCATATCAAGGATCCCAAACTGATACAACCTTAAGGCGCCCGCTCCCAGGGTTTCTCGATACACTTCTCCTCAGAATCCCGATTGAACAGCGGAGCGGTGATTTTCAAATATCAGTTCATCTCAATAGTGACGGTAAAACTCCTGAAATTGATACATTTAATAATACAGCCGTTTCACATTTGACGGTACTATCAAATGCGTTTAAACAAGTAAATCCTTTACCAAATTTTGAGCAGCAAGTAACATCATTGACATTACTTAATCCGTCCATCAAACCACAGGAGGGAATAACGACTGTAGAGTGGAAAGTGGACACGGTTCAAAATGAATCGCCCACTCAAATGCACACACAGACTCTTGGACGCGTAGTAACTACGCTGCCACTTACGTCACTCCAAGCACGTAAAAGATATTATTGGCAAGCTGGAATACTGAATTCCACAAAGCCAGCCTCGAAAGGAGAATTTGTTCTTGGAACCATTCCTCAACCGCAATGGCGGCAATGGGATAGTGTATCTTGGAACAACGCAAATTTTATCGATGCGGCGTATGTGGAGGGGAAAGGCGTTACTGTAAAAGAAAAACAGATAACTCTTCGTTTAATATCAAAAGGAAGAACTGCCGGTCAATTTGGTTCAATTGAAATTAACGGATACAATGTTTTGCCTAACACATATACTCGTGGACATGCGATAGTTATTCTGGATACAGTTACTATTACAGCACAGGATGTCCGTCAGTTTGATAATTCAAACGCTAGTTCATCTGCATGGTCAGACTCTCTCGTAGCATATATTGGAAGAATTCCTACAGGGACAATGGTTCTTGATGTGATTATTTTTGATGGTTCCTTAAATTTTACACAAGCTGCCAGGAATGCATTAAAAAGCATTGGAGCAAGTACGTATGTCGATAGTATCAACGACGGCGATTCCTATGCTCTTATTGGATGCAAAGGAGCTATTTCCGGAACTGTCAAAGAAGTATATAAACCCAAATGGCCTGGTGAAAGCGCTATCATAGATACATTCTTCATACGCACACCGCACCAATTCACGGCTGCCAGTCCAATCATTGGACCAGTTGGGAAGTGGGATACTGTTAAAATTAAGCGAAGCTTGCCTACCGGATCGACCATGCTCACTTCCATAGTTGGTATGAACGCAACCGGAGGCGAAGATACTCTTATTGCAAACAGCCAGGATTCTATTTTATCAATAAACAATATTTCCGTTTCGACCCATCCGAAAATTAAATTATATGCACAGCTTACTGCAAACAGCAACTTGGAATCTCCGACTTTATCGGAGTGGAGTGTTATAGCGGAAGCGCCGTCAGAATTGGCCATTAATTACCAATCAGTCTCCGTCACTGCAGACTCCATTATGGAAGGATATACTGATTCTATATTTGTTGATGTGTATAACGTTGGTGCACAACCGGCCGATAGCGTGGACGTTGCTTTAACGGAAATCGGCAGCAGCATTGTGCGAATTGATACACTTCTCATTCCGTCACTTCCGAAAGATAATTACCGAAGAGTGGTATTCCCTTATCTCACAGGCGGAAAACGAGGCAATCATTTACTTTATGTTGAAGTTGATCCAAAGCAGAAAATTAACGAATTGTACAAGACTAACAACACGTATGCATTCAATTTATTTGTAAAAAAAGACACAACGGCCCCATCATTCGACATTACATTCGATGGGCAGCGAATCTATGACGGCGATTACGTCCTGCCGCATCCTACCATCCGAATTGCGATTTATGATAACAGTCCGTTACAAATACAAAATCCTTCATTTGTCACTCTGACGTTGGACGATCGGAGGATAACGCTTGGTTCTGAGCCGGATAGTTTATTCGAGGTGAAGTCTGGACCAGAAAAAGCGCTCGTGACTTTCAAACCAAAACTTGCAGGAAAAAAAGATCCATATAAACTGTGGGTTCAAGTGCAGGATTCCAGCGGGAATGCAGTGACCATGGGAAACCCGTTATACTTCACCGTTGATTCTGTCTGGGACATCAAGAATGTGTTCAATTATCCCAATCCTTTTTCAACGGAGACCTATTTTACGTTTATTCTGACAGACTATGTGGACGATGTGGAGATAAAAATTTATACCATCAGCGGAAGGCTTATTCAAAATATTATCATTCCGCCTCAGTCGGAGAATGCGTACTTCCGTGTGTATTGGAACGGCAGGGACCGTGATGGTGATGAAATAGCAAATGGAGTGTATTTTTATAAAGTGATTGCCAAAAGTAATGGATCGACAAAAGAGGTGATTGGGAAATTAGCAAAGGTGAGATAGGGGAGAATGGAAAAGGGAGAAGGGAGATGGGAGATGAGGAACGGTAGAAGGGAGAAGGAAGTTCATTAGTTCGTAGTTGTGTAGTGGCATGATTTATCATGCCTGTCTTTAGAAAACGAGGTAGTGGCACAATATATTGTGCCTATATGCGGAAAGTAGGATGTCGCGAATCACCTGTAGCCGCGGTCGGTGACCGCGGTCACCAGGAAGCACGAAGTCGCTGATTAATTTGCGAATATATGAAAGAAGTCAAATATATATTAGCTCCGTTAGGAGCTACATGTTTGTAAAATCAAACGCTCCAAAATATTCAGAATGCCGTAGGTGTTCAACTCCTATGGAGTTGGGGATATTTATTATAAAATAATCTATAAACGTTTGACGCCTATGGCGTCAGAAGAAAGCGGTCACCAGGAAGCACGAGGCCGCTGATTAATTTGCGAATATATGAAAGAAGTCAAATATATATTAGCTCCGTTAGGAGCTACATGTATGTAAACGCGAACGCTACCCAATATTCAGAACGCAGTAGGTGTTCAACTCCTATGGAGTTGGGGATATTTTTTATAAAATAATCTATAAACGTTTGACGCCTACGGCGTCATGTAGACAATCCGAAAAAAAGAGCATCCCTGCCTGCGGCAGGCAGGCGACACGTTGTCGGACATATATTGATACCTCTCACGTCGTACAGCTGCAATAATGCTGGAGTTGCATTACGCAGTAATTATGGTATAAGTAACCTTCGCAAGGTTACTGAAGTTACATCTCTGCTACCTTGCGAAGGTTGCCGTGGCGTCAAGTTCAGCATGACTAGTCTTTGTTTTCAATCACCACGATTGCTACTCAGGCACCGGCCTTCGATACGCTCCAACAGAAGGAGCTACTCAGGCACCAGCTTTCTATACACACCAACTTGACTTGTCATTCCCTCATGCTTTTAGAGGGAATCTTATTGGGGCCTAAAGTAATATCCCCGCTTACAAAAAGGAATCCCGCTAGACGTAGTCAAGCGGGATGACATTCTCAGGCCTCCGGCTGCGGGGATGACATGAATATTGTTGCCCCACAAAGTGGGGCTTCATTCTCAGGCCTCTCCGAAGGAGTCCTTCGGACCGGCTGTCATTCCCTTATGTTTCTAAAGGGAATCTTATGCAGGACATAGCAACTTTTAGGGTTGGGAGTGCAACTCGTGATTAATGCAAGATCTATTTGCCACTTTCTTTGACTGCACAACACAATCCTTCCCGCCAATGCTTCGACTTCGCTCAGCATGACGGCGGACAAGTCGTCACGAAGTATGAGCATTGTTCGTAAGAAGGTTTATCCAAAATGAAATTCAATGTCACCCAGAACTTGTCCCGCTGTATGGGACGCTGTACAACGGCATTTCGTGGTATAATTAAAAACAAAATATGGATGCTGAAACCCCGAACAAAACATCGGGGCAGGCAAGGTCAGCATGACAGTGAATAGACAGGCTTAGTTTGACAGATCGCTTCCTGAGTGATTGCGAAACATTGTATCGAAAGGAGCGTGGTTGGCAGGTGATGTTGGCTTTGATACATTCTTTAAACCGGAGCTACTCAGCCAAAGAAAATAGTGTAGAGTCCGACACTCTGTCGGACCTATTTGCGATTACTCCTTGTAACATTTTTAATTTCGTCCAGCTACGAGATGGTCTCTCCTCCATAAAATATAGCATGTTATTCAAAATATTTTCGTTTCACCTCAAGTAGAAAATGCATATTTTCGAGTGTATGGGAGCAGCGTGGATGGTGATGGCAATGAAAGAATAAAATGTGTTAATGAAAAAGTAAAAATGAAAAAGGGAAGAAGAATTTGGGGATGTATGATATTTTTAGACGTACACTTTTTACTAATAAAAGTTAAGTATGTTGAATAACATGAAGTGGTATGCACTCTATCTTCGATCGAGATACGAGCAGAAAGCACATGAGGAGCTGAGGAAAAAGGGGATCGAAAGTTTTCTTCCGCTTATCGAAGTCACCCGGATCTGGAGTGACCGGAAGAAGAAGATCAAAGAGCCCCTGTTCCACGGATACCTATTCGTAAAGACCGATCTTGGTAATAGGATAGATATAGTGCAAACAAACGGGGTTGTGCGGCTGGTTGGGATCGGGGAAAGACCTTCTCCTATACCTGAAGAACAAATCAATTGGATCCGGCTTCTTACCGAACATCCAGCTAAAATACAAAAAGAAAACTATATCAGTATAGGACAAAAAGTACGTGTTGCTGCAGGGATGTTTGCCGGCCTTGAAGGGTTTGTGATGAAAGATAAAAGTCCTCACAAGGTCGTCGTAACTATCGAATCCATTAAGCAATCGGTGTCATTGGAGATTCCTTCAGAAATGTTGGAAATGATTGAGTGAAGAGTAAAATGGAGGCAGGGAAAAGGGAGAAGGGCATTTCTTGACTTAAAATCCGCGGGGATGACAAATACTCACTATTGTCATTCCCTTAAGTTTTTAAAGGGAATCTTATTGAGGCTATAGTAAGATCCCCGCTTACAAAAAGGAATCCCGCTAGACGTAGTCAAGCGGGATGACATTCTCAGGCCTCCGGCTGCGGGGATGACATAAATATTGTTGCCCCA
>Ga0182021_10010239_pt1 | contig 11123 bp, 8 predicted proteins | sample 612E3MmetaG_FD_120493 | JGI IMG/M metagenome (GOLD analysis project Ga0182021, IMG submission 120493) | Permafrost microbial communities from Stordalen Mire, Sweden - 612E3M metaG (Illumina Assembly) | ecosystem: Environmental > Terrestrial > Soil > Wetlands > Permafrost | place: Sweden...
AAACCTCAAGATAGTAAGAGAGAGTTTCACCTTCGGCCAGTACAAGCGGCGAGAGATCCCACGTAAAGTAAATTTCGTCCTCCTTTACTTTTGTAGAGATTGTTATGGGTATTTTTGTGAACTGATCCGGGGCTTGTCTGTATTTCGATGCTGCCAGGCGGTAATTAAGATTCATACCGCTGAATCCGTAATCATCGCTTATCTTTGAAACAAGAGAAAGGGTGCTTTCTTTTCCCAATTTAACATCCGCATTGGGGGATATCATCTCGATATTTGGGGGCATGTCTGTAAGAATCCTAATTGAATAATTGATCGGATCCACATTGGAATAACCTTGCCCGTCCTTAATCAGCAGCCGGTACTCGACTTCTTTGGCAATAGGAAACCCGGTTGCTGCTTTATCTCTTTCAACCTGCATTTGGCGCGCGGTATTGTCGCTGAAGGATAAAGATGCCGAGGAAAGTTCTCTTGAAGCAATTAAAGAAAGTTTAACCAGTGAGCCGGGAAGAGCGGCTATGTTGCCGTCGTCCTTTTGAACCTGTATGGGTAATTGCGTATACGCCGGTGGTGTGAGGGTTGCCTCAAAGTTTGTTATATAAGGCTTACCGATCACGGATATTCTGTAATCACCGCTTGAGATTCCATCGGCCTCGGCGCGGTAATCGAATGAATTTTTAACCGACGTTGCTTCGTATGCAAAATATCCAAGCGAGTCAGCCGGCAGCTTTTTATACAAGTATTCGCTCTGGTCTTCCGATTTTATGGAGAGTGTAATTTCTTTCGGACTCTCGCCGGTTGCGCGGATTTTGATAACGATGTTTTCGCCCTTGGCGATCACCGCGTTGCCGGGTTTAACTTCAAAAACAAATTTCTGCAGGGGAATAAATACCGTTCCGTAATTTAAAAGCCGGTACGCGGCATAACTTAATCCGGGAACCGCGGCAAATAGAAGTCCGCCGGCAACTACGGCCGAAACGGACCATCTCAGATATCTTTTTACATAACCGAAACTAATTACCTTGTTGAAATCCTTGTCCCTCGTTTTTTTGTATACGGTTTCAAACGCGGCTTCTATTAATTGGTTAGAATAATTTGACTCCCTTTTTAATACCAGTTGCAGAACATTTAACAACTCATCCTTGATTTCGGGAAATGATCTTCCAACTTTATCCGCGATCTTAAAATAGTCGGATTTGTAAAAAGGAAGATAATTCCTTACCAGGCGCGATAAGGTCAGCCCCGTCAAAAGGGCCGCGGAGATCATTATGAGTCCATAAAAGATCACAGTCCGGATTCCGGAACCAAGATTCAGCCAAAGTTCGGCAAAGCATGCCGCGACTAAAACGGCGCTCTGGATAGAAATAAAGAGACATAGTCCCTCGAGCGCGTTTCCGACACTTTCCTTAATTATAACCAACCGGAGTTTTTTTTCTATCTCTTTTAAGTGATTACCGATCATATAGCGTGATTTTATATCTTTATGAAAATTTTAGTTCATTAGTGCCCATACTACGATATTTGTTCCAAACTTTAATGCTTCTTCCCTTTTTGCGGGGGGATCTTTATGGACTTCGGGATCATCCCAGCCGTCGCTCGGATTGCTCTCATATGTATAATACAAGCAGAGGCGTCCGCTGATTAAGATCCCAAATCCCCGGGGCGCTTTTCCGTCGTGTTCATGCGTCTTAGGCGGGCCGTTCGGAAAATCGTAAAAGCAGTGGTATAATCCATAGCTGAAAGGAAGCTCAACCAACTCCCCATCGGGGAAGACTTTCCTGATTTCGCGCCGGAATGCCTTATCAAGGCCATAATCGTCATCTACATAAAGAAAGCCTCCGTTTTCAAGGTATTCCCGCAGTTTCTTCGCGTCCGGCTCGGAGAATATAACATTGCCGTGTCCCGTCATAAAAAGAAACGGATAGGCGAAAATATTCCCGCCCGAAAGATCGACAAACTCATAAACAGGATCCGTTTTTATGTTGGTATTCTGCGCTATGAATTTTAACAGATTCACTTCTTCCGATTGGCCGTTATACCAGTCACTCCCGCCGGCATATTTTAATCGTGCGATTCTGAATTTTCCGCTTTCCTGGGCCCGGCATAAAGGAACCGCCAGAATTAAAACAATTAATATGTTAAGGGTTTTTTTCATTTAGTTTTCTTTGCTGAGACGAAAATAAAGATTTCGGTCCCTCTTTGCACTACATAAGGGTACAATCGGCTCGATAAAGCAGATATTAATTCAATGTAATAGCACAATTCGTTGTAGCAATTGTTAGCCGCAAGCACAGCTGGTGTAAGTGAGTGGTCAATGAGAATAATCCAATCGGAGATTATAGCGTTGAATTCAACAGGAAAAATTTGCCGGGCGGGGTTTACTTCTACCGTATGCAAGCTGGTGCCTTTACTGAAACCCAAAAACTTATGGTGATCAAATAGTAACTGGCAACTGCAACTAAAACAACGAACCGCGACACTCGATTATTGTCCCGCTCTTTATCATAATATTGTATGCGGGATGCTGCAAGACAGCATATTTTACATGGTATTCGCTCCATGCTCGCGCGCAGTGCAAATTGCAGAAGAACGCATCACTGGCGTGATCCGCGCGGATGTCATTCGCCATAACACCGGCATATTCAAAGAAACAGGTTAACGAGCACCGAGATGACTAATGAACCAACGACAGAATTTGTATTGATTTCCGAACCTCTTTCTCATCAATGAGCCGGTCAGTTACATATTTATGGAGAACACTTGAAATCAGGGTCTGATACGGTATTCCTTCTTCTTGAGAACGTTTTTTTAATTCGGTCAAAACTATCTCCGAAATACGTATGTTCACGTTCCGAGTTTTTCGAATATGATCGATTGTTCCTTCAATCTCCTGTAGTTCTTTTTTCGACACCGAATGATATGATCCCGCTGATCGTTCTATCTTTCGTTCGTCCTTGTCCAATTTTGATTTCATTGTTTTTTCATTCCATATTTCTTATTAAAAGCACGACTGGGAAATACGGTCTTCAGCACAATATTTCCGTCACCGTCGAAAATAAATGGCACTGCATGGATATATCCATGAATGGGTATCAGAAATATCCTTTGACCGCGGCGTTTTGGATGTTTCACTATCGCAGCATATTGTTTCTCCAAAATCATTATAGCAACTTCTTCAAAAGAGATACCCCGTTCTCGTTTGAGTATTTTATTTTTTTCTTCGTCCCATATAAAGATCATTTTTAAGTATATCACATTTTGTATACAATGTCAATTATTCCCTTCATGCGGTTACGGCGCACAATAGACATAAAACTGACGGTCGCCCGTTTGTCTAAAAATAAACAAGAATTTGGCTTAATTTAAAATGTCAATTACCTGGCTTAGTAAGCATTTACCGGTCTATTAATTTGTCTTAACTTTACATCAATAAATCGAGAATATAAACATGAGAAACAAAAAAGTATATTTGTGGCTAACAAACTGCCTGTTATTAATTGTGTCGACTGTCATGATAAAAGCTCAACCGGTTAAATTCAACGATTTCTTCGCCGACCAGACAATGCGTATCGACTATTTTCATACAGGCAATGCGATTAGCGAGGCTGTTACACTCGACCATGTTTACAAATACGGAACATGGGCGGGGAGTATGAAAAATCTGATCGACACGTTTAATAACGGCGCATACTATTATAAGATTTATGATGCCTCTTCGGGAAAGTTAATTTTTTCCCGCGGATTCGACAGCTACTTCAAAGAATACCAAACCGGCGATGAGGCTGTTAAAGGAATCAGCCGCACTTACCATGAAAGCGCTATTATTCCATACCCGAAAATGAAAATCAAATTCGTTCTTGAGAAACGCGACAGGAAAAACATTATGAACGAAGTTTTCTCGACCGGGATTGACCCCGGCGATCTTGGTATCATTAAGAATTCCGCCATTGATAAATCCGTTCAGGTTTATAAAAGCCATTTCAGCGGCGATCCGCACTCAAAAGTGGATGTAGTGATTCTAAGTGACGGGTATAGTGCGCGTGAGCGGAATAAATTTGAAAGGGATCTAAAGCGGTTTACCGGTATCTTTCTCGGCCACGAACCTTACAAATCGCATAAAAACCTATTCAATATTTACGGTGTTTTCAAAGCTTCTCTGGAAAGCGGAATTAACGAACCCGGTGCGGATATATATAAGAATACTGCGCTTAGCACAAGTTTTTATTCGCTCGGTTCGGAAAGATATGTTCTTACGGAAGACAATAAGGCCGTTCATGATCTTGCCGCGTATGTTCCGTATGACGCGATTTATATCATGTGCAACAGTCCCCGTTACGGCGGGGGAGGAATCTATAATTTTTACTGTACTTTCGTATCCGACAATCAATTCAGCGATTATATTTTTCTGCATGAGTTCGGGCATTCATTCGGCGGATTGGCCGACGAGTATTATACATCGGATGTCGCATACAACGATTTTTACCCGAAAGAACTGGAACCCGTTGAACCGAACATTACCCGCCTTCTCGATAAAGACAATCTGAAGTGGAAGGGGGTTATAAGTCCCTCAATTGAAATACCGACTCCCTGGGAAAAAGAAGCTTTCGATAAGATGGACTATTCATGGCAGAAAGAACGACGGGAGATCAATGCCCGCATCGCGGAGCTAAAGCGGCTTAAATCTCCCAAGAAGGAAATTGATTCCGCCCAGGATCAATACAACATGAAAGATAAACTTCACAGTGACGAGGTAGATAAATATCTCCTCGGAAGCAGGTTCGCGGGGAAAGTCGGCGCGTTCGAAGGGGCCGGATACTCCTCAAAAGGAATGTACCGTTCAATGCTTGATTGTATAATGTTCTCGAAAGGGGCAAAACCGTTCTGCAAAGTCTGCGGAGATCATCTTCTGAAGGTAATTCGGCATTATACGGAATAAGCGGTAAAATTAATGGGTTTTGAAAGAAACGGAAGCGGCCGTCTTAAAATCGAAAGATTATTCATGATTTTTAAGGCGGCCGTTTCCATTTCAAAAAATTACTGCCAGGGAAGTTTTTCCAGGTCGGCGTTTCCCCCGGAGAGAATTAAGCCGATTCTTTTTCCTTTGAACCTTCTTTTGTTTTCTATAATTGTGCCAAGAGTAATTGCCGCTGAGGGTTCAACAATAATTTTCATTCTTTCCCAGATCATTCTCATAGCGGTTATTGTGGAAGTATCGTCGACGGTAATAATTTCGCTAACGTTTGTCTGAATTATCGGAAAAGTTCTTCTGCTCAGCTGCGCTTGAAGTCCGTCGCAAATAGTCTGCGGATTTTCCGACGGCTGAATTGATCCCTCCTTCATGGAGCGGTATGCATCGTCCGCCCCTTTCGGTTCGGCCCCGATTATTCTTGTCCTCGGGGCGAAATATTTCACGCTGAGGCTCGTGCCGCTTATTAACCCGCCGCCGCTGACCGGCGCGATTAAAAAGTCTAGGTCCGTGATTTCCTCCAGAATTTCCCGCGCGCATGTAGCCTGACCGGCAATAATGGAGTAATTATCGTATGGATGAACAAAAGCGGCGCCGGTATCAACTACTACCTGAGCCAGAGTTTCTTCGCGCGACTGAATTGTTGCATCGCAGTAAGTGATTTTTGCGCCGTAGCTTTCCGCCGCGGTTTTCTTTATTTGCGGGGCCGTCTTTGGCATAACGACATATGCATTCATATTTTTTAATTTTGCCGCCAGGGCCAGCGCGGCCGCGTGATTTCCGGATGAATGCGTTGCTACCCCCTTTCTCCATTCGCCTTTATTAAGAGAGAGAACGGCATTGCACGCGCCTCTGAATTTAAATGAGCCGCTTCTTTGAAAATTCTCGCACTTGAAAAATATTTTACATTCAAAAATCGAATTAAGTGTTCTCGAGGAAAAGATCGGGGTGAAGTAGATTAAATGCTTTATCCGCTTATGCGCCTCGATAATATCCTGTTTGGTAGGTTCATGGGTTAACACGAATATTCCTCCTGTTTTTCGTTATCAAGATCGATTCAACTCCCTGGAAAATAGACGCCCCAAAACATCTCCGTTTTATTTCACAGCTCAAATTTTGATTGAATTCCAGAAAAATTCAACGTGTTTATTCGTCATTTCAAAAATAATTTTTGTTTTGATTTTTGCTTCAAACGAAAGATAATCGGCCCTGATCAAAAAAAGACGGGCAGTAAACTCGCCGGCAAGCATTTCGGCGTTTCCTTTTTTTATAATTCCGTTATTCATCATCTCGGTCAGTATTAATTTACAAATGGAATTAACATCGTTCAAGTACCCGGAAATCGATAGTTCTTTACTTCCGATTAAAGAGAATTGTTCCATAAAAAGGAGGCGAATGATTTTCAACTCTTCGACACTCCCCCATTGATCGATTATCCGGTGAGCAAGATTCCGGAGAAATTTTTCCGGATTAGTAAGATCGTTAAGCAAATCATCGTTCAGCAGATCCGCCGAACTGCTTCTCATTCTGATATTCGCGATAATCGAATTGAAAATTTCTCCCTTCGATTTGAAGTGATTATAGATCGCGCTTTCACGAACGCCTACCTTCCTCGCTATCTGCCGGATTGAAGTTCCCGCGTATCCCTGTTTTGAAATAAGATCCAGGGCCGCGGTAAGTATCTTCTGTTTTGTATTATTCATTCCACTGGCCTTAAGTGTATCATGAACATTCGTTCTTAAAATATGAAATTAAAGAATAAATTAAAAGCCCGGTATTTATATGTAGGTCGAACATATACCCGGCGGCAGCATTGCGGGTGAAGCGAGAGGAGTGCCCGAGCAGTGCCCGGGCAGACGGTCTGTCCGGGCACTGCTCACGGTATATCACTGCTTAAACAAGGTCTTTAAGGATTTCCTTTAATTTTGCCAGTGAGCTCTCCCAATCAGCCATTTTAGTCCGTTCCCGCTTAATTACATCCGCGGGCGCTTTAGCCACAAAGCTGACGTTGGCAAGTTTTTTCTTCACTCCTTCGAGTGAGCCGGATATGCGGATAATCTCCTTTTCAATTCGTGCGCGTTCGACCGCGGTGTCGATCAGTCCCTCAAGAGGAATAAAAATATCGCACCCTTTAACCACCGCCGAAGCGCTTCCCTTCGGCTTTTCAAGATCCGGATCGACAGTAAGCTTATCAACTTTAACAAGCGATTTAATGTAGGTTTCCTGTTCATGAGTTACCGCATCGCTTTTCAAAAACAGATTTATCAATTTGGACGGCGCGAGGTTCATCTCACCGCGGATATTGCGTATAGCGGTAACTACCTCCTGAACAAACTGTATCTCTTTTTCCGCGGTTTCATCGACTTTGAGCGGATCGAATTCCGGAAACTCCGCAACTGAAATGCTGGAGCCCGCTTTGCGTTCGTCGCATAGCTGCCAAATCTCTTCCGTTATAAAGGGCATGAATGGATGAACAAGTTTTAACATCTCCTCGAACAGAGTAATTGTACGCGTCAATACGGCCGATTTAACCTCCTCGCTTCCCTGATAAAGTCTCTGTTTGGAAAGTTCAATATACCAGTCGCAGAAATCGTTCCATACATAACCGTAAACGATCTTCGAGGCGGAATTAACTTCGAATCTATCGAGCGCTTCGGAGAACTCCTTGATTGTCTTATTGAAACGCGAAATTATCCAGCGGTCGGTAAAATCGATATGTTTACCAGCCAGAGCCGGATCAAGCTTTATATTTTGCGCGTTCATCAGAAGGAACCGGCCGGCATTCCACATTTTATTGGCAAAGTTGCGGCCTATCTCAACCATATCGCTGCTAAAATGAACATCCTGTCCGAGCGGCGCGATATAAGTCATGGTAAACCTGAGCGCGTCGGCGCCGAATTCCGAAATCAGGTCGAGCGGGTCGGGTGAATTGCCGAGCGACTTACTCATTTTCCTGCCCTGAGTGTCTCTTACCGTACTGGTAAAATAAACGTCTTTGAACGGTATCTCATTCATAAAATGCATTCCCGCGATAATCATTCTGGCGACCCAAAAGAAAATTATATCGGGAGCGGTTACAAGCAGATCCGTCGGGTAGTAATATTTCAGATCCTTGCTGTTGGTGAAAACATCCTGGGCCCATAGCCAGCTGGACGCCCAGGTGTCGAGCACATCCTCGTCCTGCCGCCAGTTTTCGATATCCGCCGGGGGTTCATTCTCACAGTAGATTTTACCGGTCTTTTTATTATACCAGACCGGTATCCGGTGGCCCCACCAGAGCTGGCGCGATATGCACCAGTCGCGTATATTCGTCATCCAGTGTTCATAGGTCTTCGTCCAATGCTCGGGATGAAATTTAATTTTGCCTTCGAGTACAACCCGGAGAGCCAGTTTGCTTAATTCTTCCATTCTCATGAACCACTGTTCCGACAGGTAGGGCTCGATTGGAACATTACCGCGCTGAGAATAGCCGACTTTGTTTGTATAGTCTTCAATCTTTTCGATCAATCCGAGTTCCCCGAATTTTGCTACGACTTTATTTCTGACTTCATAACGGTCGAGGCCGCGGTACTCTTCCGGAACATTATCGTTGGTAGTCGCGTCTTCATTAAATATGTTGATAAACTCAAGTTTGTGGCGGTTCCCCATTTCGTAATCGTTTACATCATGCGCCGGAGTAACCTTTACCGCCCCGGTGCCGAATTCCATATCAACATAGGAATCGGCGAAAAGTGGAATTTCCCGGCCGACGATAGGAAGAATAATTTTTCTGCCGGTTAGCCGGCTGTATCTGGAATCGCCGGGATTAACGGCAATACCGGTATCGCCGAGCATCGTTTCCGGACGCGTAGTGGCTACGACAATATATTCCCGGGAGTCTTTCACCGGATAACGGAAGTACCACAATTTGCCCTGAATCTCCTTGTAGAAAACTTCTTCGTCGGAGATGGCCGATCGCGAAGCCGGATCCCAATTAACCATCCGGAAGCCCCTGTGGATCAATCCCTCCTTATAAAGTTTTACAAATGCCTCGCGCACTTTTTTATAATAATGGTCGTCCATCGTAAAGCGCTCGCGCTGCCAATCGCAGCTTACTCCGAGTTTTTTGAGCTGCTGAAATATTAGTCCGCCGTATTTTTCCTTCCATTCATAACAATATTTAATAAACTCTTCGCGTGAAATTTCAGTCTTCGCAATTCCTTTCTCTTTCAGCATCCCCACGACTTTAGCCTCGGTAGCGATCGACGCATGATCAATTCCCGGAATCCAGCATGCGTTGAAACCCATCATTCTCTTGTACCTGATATAGATATCCTGCAGGGTATTGTTAAGAACATGTCCTATATGAAGTATGCCCGTAATATTCGGCGGTGGAATAACGATTGTATAAGCCTTCCTGGTATCGTCGGTTTCCGAATGATAGAGATTGTTGTCGTACCAGTATTTGTACCACTTATCTTCTGTTTTTGCCGGATTGTATGCCTTTGGAATATCCGCAAGATTCTTAGGTTGCATTAATATCTCTGTATTATTTCAAAATTGAGTGCAAATATAGAAAAAGTGATTTGCTTTTACCCGATTAAAACTTTGAGCTATAAAATCAAATTGGTTATCTTCGCGTAATTCTTCTTTGCCATCCCAAAGGATTATTTATGGAACGAATATCATTAGAGCCCTGGCGGCGTGCGGTCATCAAGGTCGGGAGCGGATTAATTGCGCCCGCCGGTAAAAGAACGAGCACGAAATACACTCTTCCAATCGCCGGTTTTATTACCGAATGCCGCAACCGCGGCAAAGAGATTATTCTCGTCTCATCGGGCGCGGTGGCATGCGGATTATCGACCCAGCCCCACATGCTGAAGCGGTCGTTTCGTTCAATACCTGAAAAGCAGGCACTCGCGGCTGTTGGGCAAACACTTCTCATGGCGAGCTGGAGCCGGTTCTTTGATTTCAACTGCGCCCAGATTCTTCTTACATACGACGATATTCACAACAGGCGCCGGTTCGTTAATGCGAAAAACACATTAAAAAAACTCCTCGAGTTCGGAACGCTTCCGATAATAAACGAAAACGATACCGTTTCGACAGACGAGCTGAAAGTCGGCGATAACGATAACCTGGCTGCCTATGCCGCCATGCTTGCCGAAGCCGATCTGCTGATTGTCTGTTCGGATATCGACGGGCTGTTTGATTCCGATCCCCGGAAAAACAAAAATGCCAGGCTTATACCGGTAGTAGAGAAAATAGATCAATCTATTTACTCCGCAGCGGGAGGTTCCAAAAACCCGATTGCAACGGGTGGAATGAAATCAAAAATAGAAGCGGCGCAGAAAGCAACCGTACGTGGAATCGATACCGTAATTATTAACGCCACCAAACCTGAATCGTTTGATTATCTGTTAAACGGGAAGCTGGTTGGAACACTCTTTAAGAAAAAACCGGTGCCGATGACCGCGAAAAAACACTGGATGCTTCACGCGCTCCCGACGGACGGCAAAATCATAGTCGACGCCGGCGCTTCAAGAGCTCTTCTTCTCAAAGGCGCCTCGCTCCTCCCTTCCGGAATATTATCTCTGGAGGGAGAGTTTAATAAGGAGAGCGCCGTTCAGATTATCGCTAAAGAGGGAAAAAATTTTAAAGAAATTGCAAAAGGAATCACGCGTTATAGTTCGGCCGATCTCAGAAAAATCAAGGGCAAGAAAAGCTCCGAGATAAAAAGCATACTCGGACATTTTGTGTCGGAGGAAGTGATCAACAGAGACGAGCTTGTTCTGATAAACGATATTTAACGAGGAACGATTATGCAGGAAGATTTAATAAGTTTGGCACATGCGGCAGCCGTGGCCGCGCAACAACTCGCGTCATTCGATACGGCAACGAAAAACGGAATTCTCCTTTCAATGGCCGATCAGTTACTGCTACATGGCGACACGATTCTTAAAGCTAATGAAATTGATATGCGGTCGGGAAAAGAGAAAGGACTATCGCCGGCGATGCTGGATCGGCTGCTTCTTACATCCGGTCGGTTGAATACAATGGCCAATACAATCCGGGAAGTTATTGAACTTCCCGATCCGGTAGGGAAAATGAGCGATATGAGAACCCGGCCAAACGGTCTCCAAGTCGGCATGATGCGCATACCTCTCGGTGTTATTGCCAT
>Ga0182021_10010240_pt1 | contig 11123 bp, 10 predicted proteins | sample 612E3MmetaG_FD_120493 | JGI IMG/M metagenome (GOLD analysis project Ga0182021, IMG submission 120493) | Permafrost microbial communities from Stordalen Mire, Sweden - 612E3M metaG (Illumina Assembly) | ecosystem: Environmental > Terrestrial > Soil > Wetlands > Permafrost | place: Sweden...
AGCTCGTTCAAGAGCGAGTCGGTGCACGCCTACGGCATCGACTTGGACGACCAGCTCCGGGTCTCGGATCTGGCGAACCAGATCGTGCAGGGTGAACTGAGCGACTTCCGCGACAAACCTTCGGCCGCGTTGTTGGGGCGCGAGATGGCGACCCGCCTGCAACTGGCGGTGGGCGACACGTTCATCCTGGAAAGCCAGGGCGACGCGCGCCACTACCGCGTCGCCGCGTTCTACGAGACAGGTGTGACCGACATCGATCGGGTCCGGGTTTACCTCAATATGGGAGAGGCGCGCTCCCTCTTGAAGAAGCCCACCGGGGCGTCGTTTCTCCAACTCAGCCTGTATGAAGTGAATCGCGCGCCGGCGGACGCGGCGCACATGCAGGTGGCGCTGCAATACAGCGCGGCGAGTTGGCAGGACCGCGAGAAGACCTGGCTGGAAGTGTTCCGCGCCTTGCGGATTTCAACAGCCGTCACGGTGTCCGTCTTCACCCTCATCGCCGGCCTCGCGATGTTCAATACCCTCGCGATGATCGTGATGGAGAAGACCAAGGAGATCGCGATCCTGCGCTCGATGGGCTACACGCGGCAGGACATTTCGCGGATCTTTCTCTGGCAGGCCGTCATTGTGCTGGCCCTGGGCACGGTCAGCGGCTGGCTACTCGGGGCCGCGGTGACCTACCTCATCTCCAATCTCCCGATCCACATTCGCGGCATTTTTGCCACCGACACGTTCATTGTCCGCTGGTCCGTCTGGCATTATGTCGCCGCCACCATCACCGCGGTCGTGATGGTCATGGCGGCCAGCCTCATCCCCGCCCGGCGCGCCGCCCGGCTCGAACCCGGCGACGTCATCCGCGGCACCGCCCAGTGAACCGGATCCTCATGGCCGAGAACACCGACAATCTCGCTCTGCGCTGCTCGAATATCCACCGCTTCCTCGGTCAGGGGGAGGGCAGGGTGCACGTGCTGCGCGGCGTCTCGTTTGAGGCCCGGCGCGGACGGGTCGACGCGGTCGTTGGGCCGTCTGGCTGCGGCAAGAGCACGCTGCTCTACCTGCTCGGCCTGCTCGACCGGCAGGATGAGGGGGATATCTGGATCAACGACCGGCTCATGTCGAACAGCAGCGACGCCGAGCGCACCGCGGCCCGCTGTGCGAACGTCGGTTTCGTCTTCCAGTTCCACTTCCTCATGCAGGAGTTCACCACGCTCGAAAACGTGATGATGCCCATGCGCAAACTCGGCCGCCGCACCGAGCCGGAGATGCGCGAGCAGGCCTGCCATTTGCTCACCGCCGTCGGCCTGGGCGACAAAACCCGCCGGCTGGCCACCCAGCTCTCGGGCGGCGAACAGCAGCGCGTCGCCATCGCCCGGGCCCTGGCCAATGAGCCGTCAATCATCCTGGCCGACGAACCGACCGGCAATCTCGACCAGCGCAACTCGGGTATCGTATTCGACCTCCTCACCCACCTCGCGAAAGAGCACGGCCAGGCCGTCATCATCGTCACCCACAATCCTGAGATTGCGGGCCGCTGCGACGCCGTGCGTCCCATGCGCGACGGCGTGTTCTTGTAGCGGCCGCCGCGGCCTCCCTGGGGGGCCTTGGGTTGGCCCGCCAGAAGGCCAAGCCATTACTTTTCTGACTGCCGGCGGCGAACGATGACCGGTCGGTCTAATAGGCCGCCAAGGAGTGGCAGCCCGCCAGTTTTTGGTTTACATCCCAAAAGCCATTTCGCTTGTTTTTCCGTTGACCTCGACCACGTTGAGACGAACGCCGTGAACCAATCCTGTTCGCGAAAATCTTTTTTGGGCCGTTTGCTGGGATTCGCGGCCCTCGCCGGATCGGCCGCCACCCTGGGGCGGAGATCGGCGCTGACCGCGCCCCCGGCGCCGCGGGCGCATTCCCCTCGCTTCGCTCCCCGCCCTGAACCGCGCTCGGTTCCGCGCAGCGCGGACTCGGGCTGACCGTCTCCTGCGACGCCCTACCGGAGACGATTTGGCCTATGTCGCACGTTTTTCCCAAGTGGTCCAACGCGGTCCCGCTGCAGATCGCCATCTACCTGCTCGTCTTGGGCGGGACGGTGACAGCGGCGGTCGCTTATTACTGCACGCCGAAATACCTGCGCGTGGGCTACGCTCCGGTGCAGCCGGTGCCGTACGATCACAGCCTGCACGCCGGACAGCTCGGGATCGACTGCCGGTACTGCCATAGCAATGTCGACCAATCGGGCTTCGCCAACATCCCGACAGCTCAGACCTGCATGAATTGCCATAAACAGGTCAAACCGCAGAGTCCCCTGCTGGCGGTGGTGCGCGCGAGCTTTGAGAGCAGCGAACCGGTGCCGTGGGTGCAGGTCCACAAGGCCCCAGATTACGTCTATTTTAACCATGCCGTACACGTGAACCGGGGCATCGGCTGTGTCGAGTGCCACGGACAGATCAACGAAATGCAGGTGGTGACTCACGCGAAATCGCTCAGCATGGACTTCTGCCTTACCTGCCATCGCGACCCGCAGGACTACCTGCGCGCTCCGGCAGACGTGTACAACCTCGCCGCGCCAACGCTCGCCGCCCAGGGCCGCCTGGCGGAGGCCAACCGCCTCATCCGCGACGACTGGAAGATCCGGCCGCCGCAAAGCTGCTCCGGCTGTCACCGCTAGGCAGACCGAAGTTCCAAATCCCAAAGGAAAAATCCCAGATCTCAAATTCCACGCTCCAATCCTCCAACCCTGAACCCTGAACCTCTCCCCATTCCCCGCCCAATGAAGCGACAGTTCCAACATCCCGCCCCGTCCGAACGCGAGCTCCAGGGCCCGCGCTACTGGCGCAGCCTGGACGAACTGGTCGCCACCCCGGGGTTCCGCGAATACTTGGAGCGGGAATTCCCCGCGGGAGCGTCACAACTCGACGGGGTTGACCGCCGGCAGTTTTTCAAGCTGATGGCCGCGTCTTTCGCCCTCGGCGGCATCGGGCTGGCCGGCTGCCGGCGGCCGGAGGCCTACATTTTGCCCTACGGGCGATCCGTTGAAGAGGTGAAGGACGGGCTGCCGCTGTATTTTGCCACGGCCATGCCGCTGCGGCGCGCCGCCGTCCCGCTGGTCGCAGAGACTTACCAGGGCCGCCCGACCAAGCTGGAGGGCAACCCGTCCTACCAACCACAAGGCGGTGCCAGCAGTCTCATCGCTCAAGCCTCGGTGCTGGACTTGTACGATCCGGATCGGGCTACGATGCACCTGAAAGGCGGCGCGGCTCTTTCCACTGGCGCGGTCCATGATCTGCTGGCTGACATCAACCGGCGATACGCTGCCACGCAGGGCGCCGGGCTGGCCTTCCTCGCCGAAACGTCGAGTTCGCCAACGCGGGCTGCGCTGGTCGCACGGCTCAAGCAGAAGCTGCCGGGAGTCGTGTGGGCCGAATTCGAACCCGTCGCCGACGAGCCGCCGGTGGAGGCCGGGCGCATGGCCTTTGGGCACGACGTCAAACCGCTTTACCACTTCGATGCTGCGCGGCGGATTGTTAGCCTGGACGGCGATTTCCTGCACGCCGACCCGGCCGCGCTCGCCCACGCGCGTGCCTTCGCCCGGGGCCGCCGCGTGTCGTCGCCCGCCGACGCCAGCCGGATGAACCGGTTGTACATCGCCGAGAGCGGTTTCTCTGTTACTGGTGCGATGGCCGACCACCGTCTGCGGGTGGCGAGCAGCCACGTGCCGGCACTGGCGGCCGCCCTGGCCGGCCGTGTCCTCGGCACCGCTGACTACGCTCCGCTCGCCCAGGGGATCGACGTCAAACCGGAGTGGATTGGCGAATGTGCCGCTGATCTGCTGGCACACCCCGGGGAGAGCCTGGTTATTGCCGGCGCCCACCAGCCGGCCGCCGTGCACGCGCTCGCGTACCTGATGAACGCGGCGCTCGGCGCCATCGGCCGGACGATCGGTTTTGTCGCCGCGGAATCGAGCAGCGCCGCCACGCTGCGGGACCTGGCTGCCGCCATCAAGGCCGGGTCAGTGAAGACGCTCGTCATCGTCGGCGGCAACCCGGTTTACAACGCCCCGGCCGACCTCGACTGGACCGCCCTGCAAAGATCCGTTCCGGAAGTGATCCGTCACGGGTATCAGGTGGACGAGACGTCGGCGGAGGCCGGCGTGCACATCGCCGGCACCCATTACCTTGAGTCGTGGGGCGATGCGCGGGCGGCCGACGGCACCATCGTGCCGGTCCAGCCGATGATTCTGCCGCTCTTCGACGGCATGGGCGAATTCATCCTGCTCTCGCGCCTGGCGGGTGATACGGTGACCGATCCGTACACGCTCGTCTATCAGACCATCACCCAGCTCGCCGGCGGCGATCCGGAGAAGGCGTTCCGGCGTTTCCTGCACGACGGGCTGCTGAAAGACACCGCTTCTGCGGCCGTGACCGGGCTCGAGCCCCGTACCGCGGCTGTGGCCGACATTCTGGCTGCCTTCCCCCGGCTGCCAGCCGTCGGACCAACCAGCCTCGAGGTGCGTTTCATCGCCGACTACAAAACGGACGACGGTCGTTTCGCCAACAACGGTTGGCTGCAGGAATGCCCCGACCCGATGACCCGGCTCACATGGGATAATGCCGTCCTCGTCTCGCCGCGCCTGGCTGCCGCGTTGGGCATTGTGCCGCCGGGCTCCTTGGTCCAGGTGGCGCGCACCGAGGGTGCTGATTTCGAACTCGGCAAAGAGATGGCTCCGGTCGGTCGGGTGCGCCTGGCGGGCCGCACCGTCGAGGGGCCGATCCATATCCAGCCCGGTCTGGCCACCTACACCATCATCCTCCCGCTGGGCTACGGCCGCACGCAGGCGGGACGCGTCGGCACCGGCACGGGTTTCAGCGCCTACCCGCTCCGCACGAGCGACGCGATGCACACGGCGGTCGGCGCGACGATCGAGATCATCCCCGGCCGGCGTTACCTTCTGGCCAACACCCAGGAACACTGGTCAATGGAAGGCCGTGGCATTGTGCGCGAGGCCAACGTCGAAGAATTCAAGAACGATCCGGCGTTCGTGGCCGCCCTCGGACTCGAGCAGCACAGTCCGCCGTATGACGAGGCGAGCGCGAAGTTGCCGCTCGCGACGAAGGCCGCGGAGATCCCGCGCGGCAATTCGCTCTACGAGACGCCGAAGTTCGACGGTCTGCACCAGTGGGGCATGTCGATCGACCTCAACACCTGTATCGGCTGCAACGCCTGTGTCGTGGCCTGCCAGTCGGAGAACAACATTCCCATTGTCGGCAAAGACCAGGTGGCCCGGGGCCGCGAAATGCACTGGATCCGCATCGACCGTTACTTCTCCGACGGCCGGATCGCGGCCGGGGCGTTCGGCGGCGCTGACAACAACACGATTCCAGAGGACCCGCAGGTTTCGCTGGAGCCGATGGCCTGCCAGCAATGCGAGCTGGCGCCCTGTGAGATGGTCTGCCCGGTGAACGCCACGGTGCACGACGACGAAGGCCTCAACGTCATGGCGTACAACCGGTGCGTCGGCACGCGATACTGTGCGAACAACTGCCCCTACAAGGTGCGCCGGTTCAATTATTTCGACTGGAACAAGCACGCCACTGACGCCCTCTACCTGGGACCGCTCGGCCACCAGAAAGAGATGCCGGAGCTCCTCAAGATGGTGCGCAATCCCGAGGTGACGGTCCGCATGCGCGGCGTGATGGAGAAGTGCACCTATTGCGTGCAGCGCATCGAGAACGCGAAGATCCTGCACAAGGTGAAAACGGCGCAGGCCGGCCACCCGGGCGATGTCATCGTGCCCGACGGCACCATCAAGACCGCTTGCCAGCAGGCGTGCCCGGTCGAGGCGATTGTGTTCGGCAACGTGCTCGACGCGAACAGCGCGGTGGCGCAGGCCAAGGCGCAGCCGCGCGACTACTCCGTGCTTGGTTATCTCAATACCCGCCCGCGTACCACTTACCTCGGCAAACTGCGCAACCCCAACCCGCGGATGCCGGACTACGCCGACCTGCCGTTGAGCCGGCGCGAGTACAACCTCAAGAACCCCGCCGCGGGCCCGGCCCCGGAAGCGCCGGCCGCGGGGCGGCCCAGGTGATTTGTCGCCGATGAACGCTGTTCCAGGAGGACACTGTTGATGGCTGGCGCTGACCATGCGGTCGCCGCCGCCCCGGCCATCCTGGCCGAGGTCCGGCCTGCCGTGCTGCCGCGGCCGGTCCTGGTGGAGAACAACCGGAGCTTTTCGTGGATCAGCGACAAGGTCTGCGGCATCATCGAGGGGCCGACCCCGAAATGGTGGTGGGTGTGTTTCGCCGTCGCCGTCTTCGTCGCGTCGTTCACGGTCGCGGGCCTCACCTACTTGGTTGCGGTCGGCGTCGGCGTCTGGGGCCATCGCAGCCCGATCAACTGGGCCTGGGACATCGTCAACTTCGTGTTCTGGATCGGCATCGGCCACGCCGGCACGCTGATTTCGGCCATCCTTTGCCTGCTGCGGCAGAAGTGGCGCACCTCGATCAACCGCGCGGCCGAGGCGATGACGATCTTCGCGGTCGTGTGCGCCGGCATCTTCCCGCTCTTCCACGTCGGCCGCGTCTGGATGGCGTGGTACCTGTTTCCGATCCCCAACTCGAACGCCATCTGGCAGAATTTCCGCTCGCCGCTCGAGTGGGACGTGTTCGCGGTGTCGACCTACGGCATGGTCTCGGTGTTGTTTTGGTATATCGGGATGATTCCCGACCTCGGCCTGCTGCGCGACCGTTTCACTGCGGCGGGTGACCGCGTACGCGCCTGGGTTTACGGCCTGCTGGCGATGGGCTGGCGCGGCTCCAACCGCCATTGGAGCAACTATGAAATGGCCTACCTGATTCTCGCGGGCATCGCGACTCCGCTCGTGCTCTCGGTCCACACCATCGTGTCCTTCGACTTCGCCGTTTCGCTGATTCCTGGGTGGCACACGACGATCTTCCCGCCGTATTTCGTCGCTGGCGCGATCTTTTCCGGATTCGGCATGGTGCTGACGCTGATTCTGCCGCTGCGCGCCGTCTTCAAGCTGGAAGACCTGATCACGCAGTACCACATCGACAACATCTGCAAGATCACCCTGGCGACCGGATCGATGGTGGGCTACTCGTACATGATCGAGTTCTTCATCGCGTGGTACGGCGCCAACCCGAACGAGGGTTTCACTTTCATCAACCGCGCTTTCGGTCCCTACGCCTGGGCCTACTGGGTCATGGTGACGTGCAACGTAATCACCCCGCAGCTCTTCTGGTTCAAGGCCGTGCGGCGCAACACCACCATGGTCTGGGTGCTCTCCCTCCTCGTGAACGTCGGCATGTGGTTCGAGCGCTTTGTCATTATCGGCACCTCGCTGGCGCGCGACTTCCTGCCGTCGAGCTGGGGCTACTACTCACCCAGCGTGGTCGAGATTTTCACCTTCTTCGGGACATTCGGGGTGTTCGCGACCCTGTTCCTGCTCTTCATCCGCTTCCTGCCCCTCATGCCGATGGCCGAGATCAAGGCCGTCACCCCGCAGGCCGATGCCCATTCGGGCCGGGAACACCACTAGGACCAAATCCCAGGCAAAACCAAAATCCCAAAGAACCTGGATCAAATCCCCAAGCCGAAACAGACCGCCGCGCCGAACGTCGATGGTCGATCCCCCAAAATTCAAAACCCATTTCCCATCACCCATATTCCAAAACCCTGAACCCTGAACCATTAACCATTCTCCATCAACCATTAACCATCAACCATCAACCATTAACCATCAACCATTAACCATTCTCCAATCCCCTTCCCCCCGACCCATCCCATGTCCGCCAAACCCTACGGCTTGATCGCCATGTTCGACACCCCCACCGACGTGATGCACGCGGCGGAGGCGGTGCGCGACGCCGGCTACAAGTTCTGGGATGTCATCACGCCGTTTCCGATCCACGGCATGGACCGGGCGATGGGCATGCGGCGGTCCTTGGTGCCGCGCTTTTCGCTGGCAGGAGGCATCCTCGGGTTCATCACGGGCATGGTCATGATCTGGTGGGTTGGTGCGTGGAACTTCAAGCTCACCGTCGGCGGCAAGCCGCTGTTCAGCCCGCTCTTCGCCTTCCCCATCTCGTATGAGCTGACCATACTCTTCACCGCCTTCGCCACCATCATCGGCATGTTTTTCCTCAACCGGTTGCCGATGCACTACCACGCGGTGATGAAACAGCCGCATTTCGCGCGCGCGACCAACGACCGTTTCTTCATCGTGATCGAGACGCGCGATCCCTATTACGATCGCGCCGCCACCCACGCGCTGCTCGAACGGATCGGCGGACACGAGATCGCCGAGCTGGAGGACTGACCCATGCGTTACCTCTACCTCGTGACGGCCTTCCTGGTGGTATTGGTGATCTCGATCGCCGGCTTCCGCGGCCGGCTGTCCACGCGGCCGCCGGTCGAGGTGTTCCCGGACATGGACCGCCAGGCGAAATACAAGCCGCAGGCGGAGTCGCGCTTTTTCGCCGACGGACGCGCCGATCGCCCGCTGCCGGCCGGTGTCGTGCCGCGTGGTCGCTCGGTCGTGGCGGATCCCGATTTCCTGCGCGCCGCCGACTTCCTTTATCGCGGCAAGGCGCCGAACGGCGAGTTCGCCCGGGGTTTCCCGCCGTCGCTGCCGATCAGCGAGTCGTTCATGGCCCGCGGGCGCGAACGCTACACCATCTACTGCGCCCCGTGCCACGGCGCGCTCGGCGACGGCCAGGGGATCACCAAGCCGTACGGCATGGTTACCACCGCCTCCTACCATGACGACCGCCTCCGCCAGATGCCCGAGGGCGAGATCTTCAACACCATCACCAACGGCAAGAACACCATGGGTGCCTATGCCGACAAACTCAGCCCCGAGGACCGCTGGGCGGTCATCCTGTACGTGCGCGCCTTGGAACGCGCGCGCCAGGGCACGGAGGCCGACGTACCCGCCGACCACAAAGCGGATCTAGGCCCATGAGCGACCGCGCCCAACCGCATTCCGCGACGACCGCCCCGGGCGGCCTTCCACCGACCGGAAACGCCGGTTTGGCGCTGGGCATCGGGCTGGCCGGCCTCGCCCTGACCGTCATGGGCTTCTTCGTGTCCGATCCGCGGGGCGTGGCGCTCTCTTGGCTGCTGGCCGTCGGATTCTGGACGCTGATCGCGCTCGGTATGCTCGTGCTGGTGCTGCTCCATCACATCTTCGACGCGGGGTGGAGCACGGTCATCCGCCGCCAGTTCGAGCACGGGCTCGCCGCCTTCAAATGGCTGTTCCTGCTGTTCCTGCCGTTGGTGGCGCTGTCCGCCTACCTCAAGCCCGGCCTGGTCTGGATCTGGATGAACCCGCTCGCCGTGCTCCCGGGCACGCACGAGACGGTGGGGGAGGACCCGCTGTTTTTGAAGAAGGCGGGTTACCTGAACCCCGGGTTTTTCGGCCTGCGGGTGGCCGTCTTCTTCGCCATCTGGATCTGGCTGGCGTACGTCATGCGCCGCAACTCCTTCCGGCAGGATGCGGATGGGGACGCGCGCTGGACCCTCTCGAGCCGCTGGTGGTCCGCCGTCGGCATTCCGCTCGTCGCGCTGAGCATCACCTTTGCCTCGATCGACTGGTTCAAGAGCCTCGAATACCACTGGTTCTCCACCATCTACGGGGTGTACTTCTTCGCCACCGGCATGCGGGGCGCGCTTGCGTGCGGCGTGCTGATCATGGTCTGGCTGTACCGCCGCGGCAATTATAGGGGCATCCTCAACAACAATCACCTCCATTCGATTGGCCAGCTGATGCTCACGTTCACGGTCTTCTGGGCCTACATCGGGTTTTCGCAGTACTTCCTGATCTGGAACGCCAACGTGCCCGAGGAGACGTTCTACTTCAACCTGCGCGAGCACGGCGACTGGTACTGGGTCGGCATGGCGGTGCTCTTCCTCTATTTCCTGTTCCCGTTCTGCTTCCTCCTTTCCTACCGCCATAAACTCGACCATGGCCGGGCCCGGTTCATCGCCTGGTGGATCCTCGTCATGCTCTTTGTCGATATCTGCTTCAACACCCTGCCGGCGTTCCGGGATGCCACCGGCCAGCCCCGGCCGTTTTTTTCGACCGCGATTGTCTGGCATCTCACCGCGCTCGCGGGCGTGGGCGGCATCTGCGTTTGGGCCTACCTGCGCAGTTTCGCGACCACCAAACTCATCCCGATCCGCGATCCGCGCATCGGCGAAAGCCTGACGCACCACGAGGTGTCGGCTGGATGAGGCACACTGATGCTTTTCCGCCTCCACGATCCCGTACATGCGGCCCACCCAACGGCAGGGCGGGTGATCCTTAACCCGCCGACTGACGCGGCGCGTTGCGGAAAACGCGCCCTACCTCATTTGCGTGGTCCCGGCTGAGCCGCTCGCCCTGACCTTCGCCACGATCCAGACGCCATGTCCGATCCCTTCCATCTCCCGCTTGCTCCCGCCGACCCTCCGGCCGTGAAACGCGATCTGTGGATAACGTTCGCGGCCACCTTGGGCTGTTTTGTCGTCTTTATCGTCGTGCTCTACCTGGCCTATATTCCGCAGCGCCGCCAGGCGCCGGAGGTGGACCTGACCACAATTCCGGCCGAGGAGCAGTGGAAATTCACGCCGGCGGGCCGCCGGGCGCATCTTGATGAAATGCGGGCACGGGAACAGGCCGCCGCGACTTCGTATGCCTGGATCGACCGCGGCAAGGAAGTCGTGCAGCTTCCCTTGGAACGCGCGATGGCCCTGACTCTGCAGGAAACCAACGCCCGCCGGAATCGCTGAATCCCCATGCAGGCCGCCTTCTACGTTCTCGCGTTTCTCGTCGCCGTCGCCATCAGCGCGTCGGCGGTCTACGCGCTTTACTGGTCGTCGAAGCACGGGCAGTTGCGCGACTTCGAGCGCGACGCGGCCTCGATCTTCGATGACGAGGAGCCGGTCGGCCGCACGACGGACCATTTCCCGGTCAAACGGGCAAAACCCCGAACTCCAAACTCCAAATCCCAAACGCTAAACCCAAAACCCTGAACCATTAACCATCTTCCATTAACCATAAACCATAGATCATTAACCATAAACCATAGACCATTAACCATAGACATAGACCATTAACCATAAACCTCCAC
>Ga0182021_10010242_pt1 | contig 11122 bp, 8 predicted proteins | sample 612E3MmetaG_FD_120493 | JGI IMG/M metagenome (GOLD analysis project Ga0182021, IMG submission 120493) | Permafrost microbial communities from Stordalen Mire, Sweden - 612E3M metaG (Illumina Assembly) | ecosystem: Environmental > Terrestrial > Soil > Wetlands > Permafrost | place: Sweden...
CGATGTGCTCGCCAACTCCATGATCGCGCTGGCGGGCGGCGCGCAGTTCACGGCCGCCGGTCTGGTCAAGGACGACGCCTCGTGGCTGGCGATCGCCGCCGTCGTGGCGCTGGTGAACGCCCGCCATCTCCTGTACTCGGCCGCCGTTGCTCCGTACACCGGCGTTCGATCGAGGCGCGAGCGCGCGGTCATGGCCCATTTCCTCACCGACGAGACTTTCGCCCTGTCCCTGGCGCATTTCCGGCGGATCGGGCGATTCGACCGGCGGGGATACTGGATCGCGGCCATGGCCATCTTCGTGCCCTGGACGATCGGGTCCGGCTTCGGATACGTGGTCGCCGGCGCGGTGGACACGGGCAAGCTGGGTCTGGACGTGGCCTTCCCGGCAGCCATGGCCGGCCTCTCGCTGGGGATGGTTTCGGGGCGTCGAGACGTGGCCGCCGCGCTGGGCGCAGTGGCAGTCGCCGTGCCGGTCGGACTCCTCGCGGGTACCTCGGTCGGGCTCGTCGGCGGGGCCGTGCTCGGTCCCGTCTTCGGCCTCGCCGTAAAGGCCTCGCCCGGCGAGGAGTCGGGCGCTCCCGAGACACCCGAACCATCGGCCGAGGCGGGCCTGCCATGAGCCTCGGCCTGATCCCTCTGACGTTCCTGATGTGGGCCGTGACCTACCCGTCGCGGGCGCTGCCGATGCTCGCCCCCGGCATCGAAAGACTGCCGACGTGGGCGGTCGCCTACCTGCGGCTGGCCGGGCCCGCCGCGCTCGCCGCACTTGCGGCAGTGAATTGCCTGCTGCTGACCGGCGCCCACGGCGGCCTCCCGACGCTCCAGCTCGGCATCGAACCAGTCGCCGTCGCGGTCTGCGTTCTGGTCGTCGCGCGTACCCGTCTGCTGCTGCCCGGCGTCGCCCTGGCGGTGGTCCTGGTGGCGCTGGCTCGCGCCATGGGAGCCGCGTGAACAGTCTCGTCGAGCCGCCGCATCTACGCCGCGCCCGACTGGCCGTCGCCTATTCGTTCCTCATCCACGGCGTCATGTTCGGCGCGTGGGCGTCGCGGATCCCCGCCATCAAGGACCAGACCGGCCTCGACTCGACCCACCTGGGCTTCGCCCTGCTGGCCGCCTCGGGCGGCGCGGTCCTCGCCATGTCGTTCGCAGGTGTAATGGCCGGACGCTTCGGCAGCCGCGCGGTGACCGTGGCGATGCTCCTCGGCTATGCGGTCTGGGTCCCTTCCCTGGCGCTCGCGAACTCGTTCGTCACGCTCACGGCGGCGCTGCTGCTCGTCGGCGCCTTCCAGGGTTCGATGGACGTGGCGATGAATTCCAACGGCCTGGCGGTCGAGCAAGCCGGCACGCGGCCGATCATCTCCCGACTGCACGGGACCTGGAGCATCGGCTCGTTCCTGGGTGCGCTCGTGACGATCGTCGCTGTGTCGGCCGGTGTATCGCTGCTGGCGCAGTTCTGCCTGCTGGCGGTCTGGATGGCCGTCTCAGCGGCGGTCCTGTCCCAGACGATGCTGCCGCACAGGCAGCCGGCCGGAGGCTCGGGGTTACGGAGGCCGCCCCGCCGCTTGCTGGCCCTGGGATTCCTCATCTTCTGCGGCATGCTGGCCGAAGGATCGGCGGGCGACTGGAGCGGCGTCTACATGCGCACCTCGGTCCTCTCGACCGAGCAGCAGGCTGCCTTGACGCTCGGCGCCTTCTCGGTCGCGATGGCGGTTTCGCGCCTCGTCGGCGATCGAATGACCGAGCTGTTGGGCGCGGGCAGGCTCGTCACGCTGGGGGCGGTGCTTGGGGCCGCGGGCCTCGGGATGGCCCTCGGCGTCCATCTCGCCGTGCCGTCGATCATCGGCTTCACCATGCTCGGGCTCGGGCTCGGCGCCATCGTCCCGATCTGCCTGCGGGCCGGCGGATCGCAGCCGGGGATCCCGTCGGGGTTCGGCATCGCGGCCGTCTCCACGATGGGCTATGCCGGGCTCCTCACCGGGCCGCCGATCATCGGCACCGTGGCCGGCGTCGTGGGGCTGCGGGCGGCGCTCGGGATGGTCGTCTTGCTGCTGGTGGTCCTGGCCGCGACGGCCGGCCGCGCGGTGGGCGCGCCGGTCACGATCACGGAGCCGGCGGTCCCGACGGAGCTGCCCTAGGCCCTGCTCGGCTGACCGCCCGCGGACTCGGCCCGCCGATCCATCCAGTAGCTCCAGACGTCCAGGTCCGGGCTCCGGTAGCCGTTCGACGAGAGGACGGTGCAGATCTGGGTGCGATGGTCGTTGCCGTGGTGGAGCGCCTGCGCGAAGAGCAGGTTCGTCGCGTGCGGCAGCTCCGGCCGCGGTCCGCGAGCCGGCAGCGTGATGTCGAGCTCGGCTGCGCGGGCGAGCACGATGCGCCACCGAACGGCCTGGTCGCGCAGGGCATCGGCCAGTTCGTCGAGCGTTCGCACGGGATCCGTGCCGGTCTTCGGCGGCGGCGGAGTGCCCTCGAGGTAGCGCAGGTACCGCGAATCTGCCGCGATCATGTGCGAAAGCGTGGCCAGTACTTCGCCATAGACACCCGGAGCGGTGGCGCTGAGGGCCTCCTTCGGCTGCTGGCGAAGGTGACCGATCAGCTGTTCCGTGGCCCAGGTGTGGTGCTGGAAAGCCTCACTCAACGGGTCCATGGATCCTCCTGCGCATCTCTGGGAAGGGCCCGACGCTTACCGGCCGCGCCGGCCGCGCGGTGGTCGTTGTCCAGTTCGCTTGATCACATTCGGGGTGACGGTGTGATCCCACGTCGGCCGCTCCGTCCATTTCGCGGCCCAGCCATCGTCTTCGTGCTCGTCTCGAATGCCGGGCAGCCAGTCCGAGGCGGTGTCCGAGGCCGTGCCCAGGGCGGCGTCCGAGGGCGTGTCTACGGCCACGTTGCCACCCGGCTCTTCGGCGGCCTCGACCACTCTGACCTCCGCAACATCCAGGGCCGCCGGGCTGGCACCGCTCATGTACATCGACTCGAACACCCTGCGCGCAATCTGGCGGACCGGCTTGATCGTCCGACCTGCCCGCGCCGGCGCCAATCGGTCGTTCTCGGCGCTCGCCGGCCGAGTCTTCGCGGCCCTTTCGGCCGCCCGACCGATGGCCGCCGACTCGTCCTCCTCGAGCACGCGCAACCGGATCTCCTGGATCTCGTCGCGCAGCGCCGCGGCCCGCTCGAACTCGAGGCTGCGCGCTGCCTGGCGCATCTCCGCCTCCATCTGCGCCACGAGCTTCTCGACCTGCTCCTTCGCCATCGCCGTGAAGGCGCGCTCCTGCCCAGGCCCCGTCGCGTACGTCCCGTGAGCTTCCGCGACCGCCCGCAGCCGGTCGTTGATGTCGCGGATCCCCTTCACGATCGTGACCGGCTCGATGTTGTGATCGGTGTTGTAGCGCTCCTGGATCGCGCGCCGCCGCTCCGTCTCGCCGATCGCCGCCTTCATTGACTCGGTCATCCGGTCGGCGTACATCACGACCTCCCCGCCGATGTTGCGGGCGGCCCGACCGATCATCTGCACAAGCGACCAGGCGCTCCGCAGGAATCCTTCCTTGTCGGCGTCCAGGATTGCGACCAACGTGACTTCGGGCAGGTCTATGCCTTCGCGCAGCAGATTGATACCGACGATCACGTCATACACACCGAGCCGGAGATCGCGAAGTATCTGCACACGCTCCAACGTGTCCACTTCCGAGTGGAGGTACTGGACCTTGATGCCCAGATCGTGCAGATAGTCGGCCAGATCCTCGGCCATCTTCTTCGTAAGCGTCGTGACGATCGAGCGCTCATTGCGTTCGACTCGACCACGTATCAGCTCGAGCAGATCGTCGATTTGTCCTTCCGTGGGCTTCACGGTGATATGCGGATCGACGACGCCGGTTGGACGTATCAGCTGTTCGACGATCTGCTGGCTGCGTTCGAGTTCATATGGTCCCGGCGTCGCGCTCATGTACACGGCCTGGTTGACGCTGGCCTCGAATTCTTCGAATGTCAGCGGACGATTGTCGAGCGCCGAGGGCAGACGGAAGCCGAAATCGACCAGAATCTCCTTGCGCGTTCGGTCGTTCTTGTACATGCCGACCACCTGCGGGATCGACATGTGGCTCTCGTCCACGACCAGCAGCCAGTCCGGCGGGAAGTAGTCGAGCAGCGTCCAGGGCCGGCTGCCGGGCTCGCGTGCGGAGAGGTGGCGGCTGTAGTTCTCGATGCCGGTGCAGTAGCCCAGTTCGCGGATCATCTCGAGGTCGAAGGTGGTGCGCTGGCGAAGCCTCGCGCCCTCGAGCGCCCGCCCCTGCGCCTCCAGCTCGCCGACCCGGACCTCCATCTCCTCGTCGATCGCTTTGACGGCGCCCATCAGCTTGTCCGCCGGGGTCACGAAGTGGCTGGCCGGATAGACGTTGACTTCCTTGCGCTCGGCCATCAGCTCGCCGGTGAGCGGGTCCAGCTCGGTGATGCGCTCCACCTCGTCGCCGAAGAACTCGACCCGAACCAGGAGGTCCTCAGCCGCGGGGATCAGCTCCAGGGTGTCGCCGCGCACGCGGAACCTGGCCCGCGACAGGGCGGCGTCGTTGCGCTGGTACTGGAGGTCCACCAGCTGCCGAAGCACCGCGTCGCGGCGGTACTTCCCGCCGACGCGCAGCCTCAGGATCGTGGCCCCGTAGTCGACCGGAGCCCCGAGGCCGTAGATGCAGCTCACGCTGGCGACGATGATCACGTCGCGCCGCTCGAATAGCGCCTTCGTCGCCGCATGGCGGAGCTTGTCGATCTCGTCGTTGCGGCTGGAGTCCTTCTCGATGTACGTGTCGCTGCGCGGCAGGTACGCCTCGGGCTGGTAGTAGTCGAAGTAGCTGACGTAGTACTCGACCGCGTTGTCCGGGAAGAATTCGCGGAACTCGGAGTACAGCTGGGCCGCCAGCGTCTTGTTGTGAGCCAGCACGAGCGTCGGCTTCTGATGCTTCTCGATGACGGAGGCGATGGCGAAGGTCTTGCCCGTGCCGGTGGCGCCCAGCAGCGTCTGGTGGCGCAGGCCCTTCGCCAGGCCCTCGCTCAGTTGCTCGATGGCGGCGGGCTGGTCTCCGGTCGGCTTGAAGTCGGCTACGAGCCGAAAATCGGGCACCTCAACCTCGTCAGCTTGGGGCGCAAGTATACGGCGCGACGGGCAAATAGCACGGGCGTTCTGGCAGTTGCACGGCAGCTCAGACCGCTTGCCGGGACGCCCGGCGTAGACGGGGCGCGCGACGATTCGGCTGCCCTCGACGGGGCCGTGAGAAACGCGCGACCCCGGACGGCCGCCTCCTCACCAGCGGCAACCCTCACGGTCGGGAAGTGCCCGTCCCTACCAGATGAAGCCCATGCCATTGCCGTCGGTGATGGCCTTGACCATCTGGGCCTGGCTGATCACGTGGATCTGGCCGTTCTGGTTGCCGCCGCGGTTGTTGCAGGAGCGGCCGCACGTGTCCAGATACGTGAACGTTGGCGGATTTGCCGTGTTGTCGTAGCCGACGATGCTGATGGCGTGGCGAGTGTGCGGCGTCAACCTCGCGGTCGAAGCAAGCCAGTTGGGCAGGTCGTAAGTGTCCGCCGCAGCGACCACCGGCACGCCGTCACGACCCACGTCCAGCATCACAGCGACGGTGAGGTCGCGGGCGAGCGTGGGGTCCCAGCGGTTGACGGTCGTGTAGTAGGTGTCGACCCAATCGGCCGCGTGGCCCGAAGCCTCCCAGTTCAGCGCCGCCTGTATGTTCCGCGGCGGCGTGCCCTTCGTCGGATACAGGGCCTTGCCCTTGCCGTCGACGAAGATCGAGATACCGGGTGTGGTCCAGCCGGTCGGGCGGACGTTCATGGCCAGAGACATCAGGAATCCACGGCCGTGCGCAGTGAAGCCGCTGGCCCGGGCGGATCCGGACCAGTAGGTTCCGAGCCGTCCCTTCGCGCTCGAGACGACGATAGAAGGACCGCGGCTCGGCCATGCCACGCCGCTCGCCAAATACGGATCGAGGAAGTAGCCGGCCGTGCCGGTCACGTTCGGACGCCCGGTCAGTTGCTGCCAGTAGTAGAGCGTGACCGTGGTCGCGCCGGGGCCGCACAGGTTCCAGAACGAGAGGTCGTTGTAGGCGTTGCCGGCCGCGTCCTTGCCGCTCCCATAAGGCTCAACGATCCAACGCGTCCAGTTCAAATCGAGCCGCGCGGCGGTCGGTAGGGCATTCCCGGTCGAGGGTTCGACGAGCGGGTTCACGCCGGCATCGAGCAAGCCGATCTTCCCGTTCGAAAGGACGACCTGACCGGCCGCCTTGAGAGTCAGCCAGGCGGTCGACTGGTCGGCGATCGGCCTGCCGGTATCGAGATGGAAGATCGAGTCGCCGGGCGGCTCGCTGGGCGCTAACAACGGCAAAGGCGCAACCGCGAACACGTCGATCGGCTGGAACGTCGGGCCCGCCGAAGGGCTGGCACTGGACCCCGGCGTCGCGCTTGGAGATGCCTCGGCGATGCCCAGCGAGGTGCCGGCCGTGGACGCGCTCTCGGTAGCGGGCGCACCGGAAGCAGAGGCGCCCGGAGTCGCCGCCAAGGCTCCGGCCCCCTGGCCGCCCAGGATGGCGGCGCTCCCGACGGCAATTGCGATGAGGATCGCCGCGCCGGCGGCCAAACCCCGGCGGTGCGATCGAAGGGACGCGATCACCGACCCATTGTAGGCGTCCCTCCCAATTCAAATCTGAAGGCCGCCGCTACTCGATAGCCTGGCGGGTCCGTCCCGGCCGTCACCGGCCGCTGCTGGGTCGGCGGCAGCGGGCGCGACGCGGCTCAGCGCTCGTGCGCCAGGACGTCCATGAGCGCGGCCGCGACAGCGGGCTCGACGGTGGCGGGCGGGCCGTCGGTGGCGATCGTGCGAGTGGCAGCGGTGCGCCACTTTGCCAGCGACGCAGCCTGAGCTGAGATCCGCTGGCGGGCGTCGGGCTCGGTCATTCCACGACCCGTGAGGCGGGCCAGCTGAGTCTTCGGATCGCAGACGACGAGCCAGATGTCGTCGCACCAGGGCGCGTGGCCCGCCTCGACCAGCTTGATCGCCTCGAGGACGATCGCGGCGGGGCCGCCGGCGTCGGCCGCGCGGATCGAAGCCTCCAGCATGCCCGCGACGGCGGGGTGGACGATCGACTCGAGTTCGGCCAGCCGCTCCGGGTCGGCGAAGACGAGCCTGCCCAGGGCCGCGCGATCGAGCGAGCCGTCGCGGCGACGGTATTCCTCGCCGAAGTGGGCGACGATCGCCTCGGCGACCGGTGTACCGGCCACCATGACTTCGCGAGTCAGGTCGTCGGCGTCGATCACGGCAGCGCCGCGCGCCGCCAGCCAGCCTGCAACGGTCGACTTGCCACAGCCGATCGGGCCGATCAGGCCGATCAACGGGACCCGGGTTCCGAGCGTGCCGTGGCGTTGGGATTTCACGGTGCCGCCTCCTCCATCTCCAGCCACGCTTGCTCGGCGGCCGCAAGGGCCTGGTCCACGGTCGCGAGCTCGCCGCTGACGCGTCGCAACTCAAGGAAGTTACCGTGGACGCCAGGATCCGCAAGCGCCTCCTCGAGTGCTCTCTTGCGGCCGTTGAGGTGAGCCAGTTCCTCGTCGAGCTGGCTCTTGCGGCGCCGGTACGCGTCCTTTGAGAGCTTCTGCAGTGGATGACGCTCCGGCTCTGGAATGATCGCCGGAATCGCCACGGAGGCCGTGGCGACCGAAGCAGCCACTCCCCTCGCCGATCGCGCCCCGGACCTCGGACTCGGGATCCCGACCGCGGTCCCCGTCTTCCATCCGTCGGGCGCGGCACGCCCGCCATGAAGGCGCCTTGCCTCGCTTTCGGCTGCCGCCTTCACCGTCCAACCATCGGCGATCGCCGCTCGCCAGGCGCGATAGCCGCCGTCGAACGGCACGGCCAGGCCGTCGTCGACGACCCACAATGAGTTGCAGACCTTCTCCAGCAGCCGGCGATCGTGGCTGACCACCAGGAGAGTCGCGTCCGTGCCGGCCATGAACGCCTCGAGGGCCTCGCGGGCGGGAATGTCGAGGTGGTTCGTCGGCTCGTCGAGCAGGAGCAGGTTCGCCGGCAGCAGGAAGAGCAGCGCCAGCTCGAGGCGGGAGCGCTCGCCGCCCGAGAGCGCCGAGACTTCCTTGAGCACGTCATCGCCGCGGAACAGGAAGCGGGCCAGGTGGCCCCGAGCCGCTCCCTGGGTGAGCGGCAGCGCGTCCATCACCGCGTCGAGGACCGTGGCGCCGGGGATCGGAGCGTCGCGGAGCTGGGCCAGGTAGGTCAGTTGCGTGTTTCTCCCCAGATCGAGCACGCCGTCCAGCGGCGCCAGCTCGCCGGCGATGGTGCGCAGGAGAGTCGTCTTGCCGGCGCCGTTCGGACCGACGATGCCGATTCGATCGCCGCGGCGCAACTCGAGCCACGGAACTCGGGCCACCGGGGTTTCGACGCGGGCGCCGCGGCCGGGGGACCAGTCGCCGGACGCGGCGCGGTTGGCGGCGCCCGTGCCCCGATCGAGCAACCCGTCGCCGCCGGCCGGCGCGGCGCCGGACGCGGCGCGGTTGGCGCCGACCCCCGAAGCCACATAACCAACCACGAGCCCTTCGGCCCGAACCACCGTCTCGTATGAGCGGGCCGGGCCCCCGCCGGCCAGCGCCTCCGTCGGAAGACGCAGCTTCGCGTCAGAACGGCGTTTCTCCAGCGGCTGGAGGGCCTCGAGGCGAGCCTCGTGCTCGTGCATCTTCGAGAACTTGCGCTGGTGGCGGTAGAGCTGCACCAGCTCCCGCTCGCGGGCGATCGCGCCGGCGCGATCCTCCGCATCCTCCTCGGCCCGGACGTCGCGCTCCTCGCGCTGGCGGGAGTAGGCGGAGTAGCTGCCGCGGAACGGCGTCAACTGCCGATCGCGAATCTCCCAGACCCGGGTCACGGTCGCGTCCAGGAAGGCGCGGTCGTGCGAGGCCACGACCAGGCCGCCGCGGCGGCGGCCGAGGTGGAGCTCGAGCCACTCCAACGCGGCGAGGTCGAGGTGGTTCGTAGGCTCGTCGAGAAGGAGAAGGTCCGGATCTGAGAGCAGCAGGCGAGCCAGCGCCGCGCGAGTCTGCTCCCCGCCGGAGAGGTTCGTCGGCGGGCGGTCCCACTCCTTGCGCTCGAAACCGAGGCCGGATAGGGCGGCTTCCACGCGCTGGTCGAGCCCATACCCATCGCGATGGTCGAATTCGTGCTGGAGCGTCTCGTACTCGGGCTCGGTCACGCGACCGGAGACTTCCATCTGGCGAAGGATTCGCTCGAGCTCGATCAAACGCACGGCGCCGGCTCGGACCGCCAGCCTCAGGCTCGGCGCGCCGATGAAGTCCTCGTCGACGAACGCTTCCTGGCGGAGCATGGCGACAGTCAGGCCACGTTTGCGATGGACCTCGCCCTTATCGGGCTCGTCGAGCCCGGCAACGAGCCGCAACAGGGTCGTCTTCCCAGCGCCGTTGGGGCCGACGAGGCCGATTCGATCGCCCGCGGCGATGGCCGCTTCCACGTGGTCGAGGATGACGAAGTCGCCGACCTCGCGGACGACGCCTTGCAGTCGGACGATCGACATCAGGCGACCCCGCCCGTGCGGCCGGCGATCGGGGGCGTGGCGGTCGGGGGCGTGGCGCCGCCCCGCGCCGCAGCGCGGCGAGTTGCCGAGGCCTTGCGAGTGGCCGCGACTCGTGCCTGCCGCGCCGCCGCCCTCGCCTCCTCATCTCCGGTCCGGCCGAGCGCGCCCTGACCGGAGATTTCGGTCCAGCGGGTGCCCCGCCGCGTGGCCGCCACCTCCCGCCGCGCTCCATCGCCCGCGTCCCCTGCCGATCGCAGAAGCGCGGCCGCATCGCGCTGCGCGACCGGGATCCGCTGGCACCAGCTGCAGAAATGCGTCGATCTGCCTGCCACCACGATCCGCCGGATCGGCCGGCCGCAACGGTCGCACGGTTCGCCGGCCCGCTGGTACACCTGTAGATGCTCCTGCATCGAGCCGTCGCCCTCGGGCGCCGTGTAGTCGTCGACGGAACTGCCGCGCCGTTCGACCGACTCCGCGAGCACGTCGCGCAGGGCTTTGTGCAGCCGGCGGATGTCGTCGCGTCGAAGCGTGTGTGCGTCACGGAGCGGGTGGATCCGCGCCCGCCAGAGAGCCTCGTCGGCGTAAATGTTGCCTATGCCGGCGACGAAATCCTGGTTCATCAGCAGCGTCTTGAGCCGGCCGCGGCGCCGGCCAAGAAGCTCCTCGAACCGCCGAGCCGTGAACTCGTCGGCGAGTGGCTCGGCTCCCCTGGCGAGAACCCCGACGGCCTCGCCCTCGACCGGCTCGCCCGTCGCCGTGTCACGGCGATACAGCCCGATCCGCCCGAACTTGCGCATGTCGCGAAAGCGCAGCTCGCGGCCGTCTGCCAGAGCCAGCACTACGTGGACGTGCCGATCCTGCGGCGAACCCGCCGCGACTACAAAGAGTTGCCCCGTCATCTTGAGATGGATCGTCAGGACCGCCGGCTCCGGGGCCGCCGGGGTCGGCCCAAGCCAGACCAGCAGCTGCTTGCCGCGCCGTCCGACGCCTTCGATCTCGCGTCCGGAGACCGCGCCAGCGAACGCCTCGGGATCGTGGCTGCGCATCGTCTTCGGCCAGTTCGAGCGCGCGCCGACGATCCGCGCGCCCGTTACCAGGCCTCGCAGGTCTCGGACGATCGTCTCGACTTCCGGCAGTTCGGGCATGCCTAGAGGGTAGCGGGGCCCGCCCAGCCGTGCGCGCCGGTCGCCGAGGCGGAGGCACCCGCGCCCGCTAGTTCACGACGATCCCCGTCTGACTGCCCTTGATTGTGGCAGTCGTCGTATCGGTCGCGGTAACTGACCAGGTGCCCTTGGTCATGACAGTCAGGATGAAGACGTGGGTACCGGCGTCGGTGGCCGTGAACTTGTAGTTGGCGGGGAGCTTCGCCTTGGTGTCGGTGCTGGTGAAGTGGATGGTGCCTACATAGCCGGTGATCTTGTTGCCATAGGCGTCGGTCGCGGTGACTCGAATGGAGCCTGCGACTCCGGCGGTCCGAGGTGTCGTGAGCCCTGCGACCACGAGCTTGGAGATAGCGGCGGGGTTGACGACGATGC